>Ga0335394_10005743_pt1 | contig 13999 bp, 12 predicted proteins | sample MAT03_FD_205741 | JGI IMG/M metagenome (GOLD analysis project Ga0335394, IMG submission 205741) | Freshwater microbial communities from Lake Fryxell liftoff mats and glacier meltwater in Antarctica - MAT-03 (spades assembly) (version 2) ...
CTCGACGCGCTTGCGCCACCTGCTGGTCGTGTCCGTCATCTCCCGTCACGATGCACCCCGCCGATCCCTCACGCCAGACGCTGCTCGTGCAGCGGATACGGCATCGATAGCGCGCGATGGGGCACCGAGTCGCCCGACATCGCGGTCCAAGGGCTCTGGTCGCTCGACGCGAAACGTGGCACGTGAGCGGCACTGCTGATCGATCCAGCAACCTACGTGACGTCGCCTGGTGCGGTCACCGTCGTACACGGCGAGATCATATTGGCAGGCGATGCAATGCACTACCCGATGGCGACGGACGTCACCTCGGCAGCCGAACGCACCGCGAGACGGACCGCGATCGCGAAATTACTCGGACGACCATGACTCTCGAACTCGTCACCGCTGCGGATTCGATCGTCGAGCTGGGGCGAGAGCGCGACCCTGAGCGTGTGGACAATGTGATGTTCGATGTCGCGGACGCGCATCAGCGGGTGGTCGGCACCAAGATGCCGGGTGCCACCCAGAGCATGCTGAGGTAGATGCCGTTGCCGCGGTCGCAGGCGTGGCAGGCACCCCAAGTCGCCATTAGCACGACGAACAGCCCCGCCAGGACCCAGCCGGCGACGGGCACCGCCGTGGCCGCGGCGATCGCTGGTCCCAGCACGGCGCCCAGGACGGCGGCGTCGCCGATGAGGCCGAGCCCGAACGCGGTGTCGAGCGAGATCATTGCCTCGTGCGGAATCACGAGGTGGACGCCCCAGAAGAACGCCTCGACGAACGTCGGGGGCTGGGTGGGATACGGCCCGAGACCAGCCGAGGCGCCGGCCGGCGCAGGTGCCGGCCGGGGCGTCGGGTGTGGGCGTGGCAGGGGGCCGTCGCCTGCGTCATCGTCGTCGCGTGGGCGCCGCATCAAGATGCCGCTGGACGCGCCGCCCGCCGAGCCGACCCCGATCTTCGCATGTACGGCCGCGAGCACCTCCTGCAGCTGTGAGTCGTTCTCGGACGCCGTGGCCCCGGTGCTCCGCTCGGTCGCTGGCCCTGGGGGAAACGGCAGCGGCTCGGGCCTGCCGCGCAGGATGCGCTCAAGCTCCGCAACGCCCTTGGCGGTGTCGGCACCGATCGCGCGCAGCGCGTCGAGGGCGACCCGCGCTACTTCCTCGGCACCGCGCGGGTACGGCGGCGGACGCATATCCACGTCGCCGACCGGATCGATCTGAGAGCTATTGTTCGTCACTGGCGGTCTCCTCGAAAAGTTGGAATAGAGAACGGCAAATCTAAAGCGTCAAACTGGACCTGAAGCGGACGCATAGGCCGTACTGCGCGTGGCGTATTCGGCGACCCGGCCGATGGGCGCCGATTGCGATAGGAGTGGCGATAGCGTCGGCCCCAGTGCAAGCGACGACAGGATCAACAAACTGCTTGCTCGCCGTAGGCTTCGTTGCGAGCGGCGCGGCTGCGCGGTCGCGCTGCTCTGCTGACAAAGTAGGTCCTGTCACAGACGCGTCGGCGTCGCGGTCAGAATGTGATCGTGACGGCTGCGCGCCCGAACACGTTGCTTTGAGCGTCTTTGAAGCTGGCGCCGACCTCGACACCGCGGCCGCCACCCGGCGGAAGCGCCATCGTGCCGCCTCGGGTCTGGATCGCCTGAAGCCAAGGCCGAGCCGGGTTCGGAGGGCCGTCCTTGAACCAGCCTGTTACGATCATGGGCAGTACGACGCCGCGATCGTTGGTGAACACCCACTGGTTCTGCGAGCGTGCATAGTTTCCGCACTCGACGAATTGCTCGCAATTGGCTGCACCACTCGCGGCGCTGCCCTCGTACACATAGATGGCCGCTTCCTTCGGCGGCGGACCCGACGGCGACGGGAACCAGAGATCCATGACCAGCTGTGCACCCACTGGCACGTCGAAGGCGACGTAGTTGTCGGTGATCGCGAGCTCGCGTGCTGGGCCGTAGAGTATGGGGGTAAGGTGAATTGACTGGATCGTCGCAAATATCTCCCAAGGGCCGATCGCGCTCCTGTCGGCGATGAGCTCGCGTCCGCCGCCATTCTGAGCCGAGACGAGCTGTCCCGTGCTAGCCCGCAGGGCGAAGTTGCCGTTCCCCTGGTCGATCGCGGAGAACGTCTCCCACGGACCGACATTGGCGCGGTCGGCGACCAGCTGCCCCCCGTTCGGCGCGCAGACGTACTTCCCTTCCCAGCTCACCAGCGCCACCTGCCCGCCGCCGAGATCGATGACCTGGAAGGTTTCCCACTGGTTCGCGGTCGTCCGGTTGGCGATCAGCTTTCCGCCCTGCTCGGCGCAGACATAGTGACCATCATCCGCGCGCAGCGTAACTGTTCCCTGCATTGGCATTGATTTTTTTTCGGGCGCGGGCTCCAGCCCGTGTGTGCGTGTTGGCTCTCGTGGACGCGGCGCCTCGCCGCGATTCCTAGCGGACAGAGTCGGCGGCAGGTCAACATGGTTGAATGGCGCCTGGTTTCCTGGTGAAGACGCCGTAACAGGTCGCCGTTGCTATGGTGCTGTGCGATCGGTGGTGCGCGTGGTGCGCGGGCTGTCAGGGGACGCGCAAACTGACCCGGAAACGACAACTCCGACGCTGGTGCCTCTCCCCGGGGCCGGGCAGAGCACGTGCGGCCTCATCGTGCGCGCGAAGCCCGATTGCTCGGCTGAATGGCGGCATCCAGATACTCCGTCCGAAACGCCTTGGCGATCTCACAGTGCTTCGAGCGCAACGTCTCGACGAGCTGCGGCCACTTGGAAAAAGTGACGCCTTTGAAGAAGGGCTGCAAGACATGATCGACTTGCTCGGCAATATGGGCTTCGAGGTAGATTGCATTGGCGTATAGGAGACGCCTGATGCGGGCGGCGTCTAAGGCCATGGGCCCAAGATTGCGAATGTCATCTTCGGAAAAATTTGTCGCCTCTCTCATGTTGAGATTGAAGGAGATCGTTTCGGCCGCTATCAACAGCCCCCCGAGAGCATCGAGTATGTCGTCGCCTGCCTTCGTGCCCCTCACCCGCAGTTGCTCGACGCTGCCCGCCATCGCCTGCGCGCGCGCGGCGGTGACGGCCGCCTTGCGTGCAGTCACGAGACTGACCACCGCAACAACGAGTCCCGTAAATGCTCCGAGAATAGTCGCCGCATCCGTCGGTGACATGCTGACCCTCTTTTTCAATTAGACGCAACCCAGTACGCGATCTCTGGACTCTCAGTCGGTCACACGGGACTCTGAGGCGCGCCCTGCCAGTTGTGCCGTCCCGGCAGGTTGAGGTAGAACATTCGAACCAGTTCCCAGTTTTCGCGTAGGAATCGCCCGATCTCATCGGACTGCGGAAGGAGATCCTCAGGAAGATCGGGCTTGGGCCGTGCTCGCGGCGGCACGAGAACTAGCACCTCGCTCTCAGAGTGTATGCCGAGCTCTCTCGCTCCGTAGTTGCTCCATTGGAGCCTGATCTTGCAGCGGCCATTGTCATGCGCTTGAACGTAGATTCTCGAATTTGGCGGTGCAACGTAGACCTTGAAAGGAGCCCATTCAAGGACATCTCCGGCATTGAACGTCGATACTGTTAGCTCGACATCGAATCGGTTGATCAGTTCCATTGGCGGTCCTCGCGATGGGATTGGTGGCTCAGCGTGAAAGTGAGTTCGCGCTTGAGAAGCACACGAGAGCAATGGGATCCGGCATCTTGAACAGTGCAGGGCGGTAGCGTGACCTCCTCCGTGTGGAGGCCGACCTTGTCAGCCAGCCAGCGTGGAGCGTCATCGCGCCCGGGCAGTGAGCCAGACTGGCATTGTGACCCAGCGCGACCAGTGCGAAGGGGCCGTGCGCATGACAGGTTCGAAGAACGGTGTCGGCGCCTCGCCGTTCCGCGCAGACGCGCAGAGAACGACCGGAGTCGGGCCCGCGAACGGCCGAAAACACGAGCCAGTGTGTGGCGCCGTCGTCGCCACCGTCGCGCGTCGGAGCGCCGGCCCTTACGACACGATGATTTCGCCGAGTGCCACCTTCGGACAGCGCGTCCAAGTAGCCATCCGGCTTGGCTTCTCGCGAGCCCGCCCCATGAACCTCGATGCTCATGGCGGGAGCGTGTGCAGGCTCCATGCCGGGCGAATTGCGCGCCGACTGAGGCAAGATCGTCCACTCCTTTGGATCAGCCCAGGACGAGTGTCCATTCCAGAAGACAGCTGCACCGATCGCCGCACCAGCCGTTGCGGCGCGCTGTAGCCGACGGTGCGGGATGTGTCAACGCGTTGAGACAGTGCCCGTGTGAATTCTATGCGGCGACCGCAGTGATCGCAGCGTCGAATGATGTCAGTGCGACGGTCTCGGTGATGAGGGGTGTGATATGCACAGCGTTGGGCGGGAGGCGGGCCCGCGCTGGGCCTTGCAGGAAGCGCTCGGAATGTGCGCGCTCGGCGGCGTCGAGCGCGGCCTGGCGGGTTGCGGCGACGCGGCCGTGGAAGGCCTCGGCCGGTGTGAACAGGGCGAGGCCGACGTGATGATGATGGTCATTGTGCCAGGCGAAGAAGTCGCCGAGCCAGGCGCGGCCGTGGAGAACTGGGCCTCGCTGTACGGGTTGGCGTTGGAGACGCGAGGGCGGCTGAAGCTGCGCGACGCTCCGAGCGAGTCGAGGAGCTGCGCGAGGGGGTCGCTCTTCATCGCGGACCCGCGGTCGGCGTGGACCTTGGTCGCGGTCAGCGAGGGCATCGCGTGCTGCTGGGGCGCGCGGTGATCCGACGGCTGGCGCGAGCCGGTCGGCGGCGACGTCGCGTGGCTGCGCGCCCTGGTCGGTGCGCCGTCGGTCGACCGCGGCGACGACGCGACCGCAGGCGGGGCGGAGCCGGTACACTGGAGGCTATGGCTCAGCGCGCCCTCGTCCTCGTCGATCTTCAGTACGACTTCTGTCCAGGTGGGGCGCTCGCGGTGCCGGGGGGCGACGAGACGATCGCGCTGGCCAACCGGTTGGCGCCGCGCTTCCCGATCGTGGTGGCGACCCAGGACTGGCACCCGCGCGATCACGGCAGCTTCGCGGCCAACCACGACGGCATGGCGCCGTACCAGACGATCGAGCTGAACGGGCTGCCGCAGGTGCTGTGGCCGGTGCACTGCGTGCAAGGCACGCGCGGCGCCGCGCTCCACGACGACCTCGACCAGACCCGCATCGCCAAGGTCTTTCCCAAGGGCACCGATCCGGCGGTCGACAGCTACAGCGGCCTGCACGACAACGGCCGCCGCAAGTCGACCGGCCTCGGCGAGTGGCTCCACGCGCAAGGGGTCACCGACGTCTACGTCTTGGGCCTCGCCACCGACTACTGCGTGCGCGCGACCGCCATCGACGCTGCCACCGACGGCTTCACCACCTACCTCGTCGAGGACGGCTGCCGCGCCGTCGAGCTGATGCCCGGCGACGGCGATCGCGCCATCGACGCCATGCGCGCCGCCGGCGTCACGATCATCACGAGCGGGGATCTTTGAATCGCGCAGCCTTCGCAGGCCGTGCGAGGGCTCAGCGCGCCGCGGGGAGCGCGCGCAGGGTGTCGGCGACCTCGCGGACCCGGCGGCGATCATCGTCGAGCGTGAGCGCGGCGTCGGCGCGGGCCAGCGCCAGCGCCGAGTGGCGCATCGCGGCCTCGCGGTAGCGCGGCCCCAGCTGGGCCAGGAGCAACAACGTCTTTTGCAACCGGAGCGCCACCTCGACGAGCCCGGCGCCGTCGCGGCCGATCGGGGTGAACAGGTCGTCGAACAGGTCGTCGAGCCGAAGCGGCGTGACGTGCAACGTGGGATAGCGAAGCTCGCTGGCCTCCGCGGCGACCGGCTCGGCCCACACCGCCAGCAAGCGCGCGGCGCGGCCCAGGACGTCGATCGCGGTGCCGGGATCGTTGACCGCGGGTGACAGGGCGCGCGACGCGATCTCCGACAGGACCGAGGCGCCAAACCGGGGATCCTGATCGAACGATCGGGTGTCGGCGATCGAGAACGCCTCGCGCACGGCCTGCTCGACCTCGGCATCGACCGGGCCCACGACGTGGGCGAGCGGACGGCTGGGCTCGGCGAACCCGCCGGGCAACATCACGACGTAGATCGTGCGCTCGGTCCCGCAGGCCGCCGCCAGCGCCGACATGTCGAGGTGCTCGATGTAGCCGATGCGGCTGGCGAACACGGCGTGATGGAGCGCGGGCAAGCGGTCGGTGTCGCGGTGCGGAAGTCCGCCGAGATTGGGTTGCTGGTGGCGGGCGCGCATCGCCTTGATGGCCGCCCGCTCGACGCGCTCGGTGGTCTCGCCGACCCGGCCCAGCGTGGAGATGAAGTAGATCCATCGCACCAGGGTGCCGACGACGAACGCGATCATGACGATCGTGACGACGTACAACACGACGCGGCCGCTGCTGCCGTAGATGTGGGTCTGCAGCGCGATGATCCCGACGAGGCTGAACAGGAACGCGCCCATGAACGTCGCCAGCGTGTTCTGCGCCGTGCTGTCCTCGTTCAACAGCCGCGTCGCCCGCGGGGTCGCGCCGCTCGCCGCGGCGCCCAGCGCGCTGACCAGCGTGCTGAGCGAGAAGATCGTCACCGACAGCATGCTCGCGGCGATCACGTTGAGCAGGCTGCCCACCGCGTCCGCGCCGATCGAGACCGCGAAGTCCTCGGGAATGAACCGGCTCGACGGCACCGCGATCAACGCGGTGGCGATCGCGACCACGGAGAACGCGGCCGTGCGAAACCACAGCCGTCGCGTCAGCTGGATCACCACCCACTGCAGCCGCGTGGTCATCGCGATGACTCGGACGCGGCCGCGGGGCGCGTCCCCGACGACTTGAGGAGCAGGTCGTCGCCCTTCTCGGGCGCGCGGCTGTTGCGGGACTGGTCGCGGAGCTGGTCGGCCTCGCTGCTGAGCCCGCCCTCGGCGCTGGTCGTGATGTCCGCGGTCTCGGTCTCGGGCGCGCGGGGCGGACGCTGGACCGGGGCCGCTGCGGAGACCGCCGCCTCGCCGTCGTTGGTGAGGTGCACCGGGACGCCTTGCGGGAAGACCAGCTCGCGGGCCTCGTCCGGCATCGAGATGCCCGACGCCTGGAACGCGCGCTTCACGAGGCGGATGACCGACGACCTCACCTTGAGCCAGCTGTGGGTGGTGCCGTCGAGCCAGAAGTAGATCCGCAGGTTGACGGTCGCGGCACCGAGGGAGTCGACCAGGACCCAGGGCTCGGGCTCGGTGAGCACGGCGGGATGGCTCCGGAGCACGCCCATCGCGACATCCTGGGCGTCGCTGATGGCGTCGTCGTAGCCGATGCCGACGGTGAACACCTCGCGCCGGTTGGGGTTGCTGGTGTAGTTGCGGATCGTCGCGCGATAGACCTTGCTGTTGGGGATCTGGATATGATTTCCCTCGAGGGAGATGAGGACCGTGGCGCGGGTGGTCAAGCGATCGACGAAGCCGGTGTGCTCGTCGATGTCGAGCAGATCACCGGGGCGAAACGGCGGCTGCAGGCTCAGGAACACGCTGGCCAGAAAGTTCTCGGAGATCTCGCGGAACGCGATGCCCAAGACGATGCCGATCAGGCCGGTCCCGCCGACGACCGACATCGCCACCGTGGTCAGGCCGGCGACGCGGAACACGATGTAGAGCCCGACGATCATCACCGCCACGCCGGAGACCCGAGCCAGCACCTCGCGAAGCAGCGGCGGGAGCGCGCGCCGTTGCAGCAACCGACGCATGCCGCCGGTGGTGAGCCGCGACATCAGCCACGCGACCGCGAGCACCAGGATCGCGAACATCAAGAGCGGCAGGGCCCCGACCACGCCGCGACCGAGCTCGCGCAAGGCTCGGGTCGCGGGCTCGAGCTCGAAGACCGACGGCGTGGGGACCGCGAGCTGGTTGACCACCGCCGCGACGTCTTGGGTCCGGCGCGCGAGCTCGGCGGCCCACAGCCGGTGCTCGTCGGTGTCGACGACGCCGGCGAGGAACACCACGCCGTCTTGCACGCGGACGTCGAGGTCGGCGAACCAGCTGGTGGCTCGCATGATGTTCTCGAGCCGGGCGTCGATCTCCTCGTCGCGCGCCTTGGGGGACACGTCGACGGTGTCGCGCGGGGCTGCGACCTCCGACTCGACCTTCGGGCCGGGCTGGGCCGACGCCAGCCTGGGCGCCGCCATCGTGACCACCGCGACCACGCACAGGACGCCTAGGCGAGACATGTCGCAGCCTAGCCCGAGCGCCAGGTCGGCAACGCGGGTGTCGTAGCTTTGCGCGGGCGTCGCGCCGCCACGGGTCGCGCCCCGATTGCAGAACGCGGGAATTGACGGCGCGGGCCAGGCGCTCTACATGACCGCTTCATGGCGCACGCCGAGCGTCTCCCGTGGACCGTGGGTCCCAGCCTCGGCGTTGGTCTGGCCGGGCTCGCGCTCGCGCTGGTCTTGCTCGACGGTGGCCTCGGCGATCTGACCCGGCTCCCGGTGCGTCGGTCCGCGCCGGCGCCGACCGCGCCCGCCACGCCGGCCAGCGATCAGGTCAGCCCCGAGGTCGACGACGTCGCACCCCCATTGCCGCCCCGACCCGATCTCGCGCCCGAGCGAGCGCCCGGCGGCATGCCGGTCAGCACGCCGGGCAAGACCGTCGAGGACGTGTGCGTCGAGCCGCGCGGCGCCACCACCGGCTGCACCCGATGGGCGCTCGACCCGTTCTATGCCGCGCTCTACGCGACCGAGCGCGGGACCGCGACCGCGCCGGTGCGGCTGTCGTGGTTCGGCGACTCGGTGTCGGCCTCCGACGCGCTGCCGGGCCGGGTGCGGGCGCGGCTCCAGGACATCTTCGGCGACGGCGGCCCCGGCTTCGTCCACGCCATCTCGCCGCACCGCTTCAACCACAACGAGGCCGCCCAGCGCTCGTCGACGGGCTCGTGGCGCACCTGGGCGGTGTCGCTGCACAACGTCGCCGACGGGCTCTACGGCGCCGGCGACTCGACCGCCGAGGGCACCGGCTCGATCAAGGTGTCGTCGAAGACCTCGAGCGGGCAGGTCTCGCGCGTCGACGTGTACTACCTGGCGCAGCCGCGCGGCGGCACCGCCGAGCTGCTGGTCGACGGCGAGCTCCAGGCCACCATCGACACCGCCGCCGAGCACAAGCAAGCCGGGTTCGCGCCGCTCACGCTGCCCGACGCCGCCCACACCATCGAGCTCAAGACCTCGGGCGGCAAGGTCCGCCTGTTCGGCGTCACGCTCGAGCGCGATCGCGGCATCGTCCTCGACAACATGGCGCTGGTCAGCGCGACCGCGAAGAACCTGCTCGAGAACCAGGCCGATCACTGGAAGAGCCAGCTGGCCCACCGCGCCCCCGACCTGGTCATCATCATGCTCGGCACCAACGAGGCCCAGTGGCTGTCGGGCAGTGACCGGTCGATGGCCGAGTACGAGCAGGTGTGGACCAAGCTGTTGGCGCCGGTGCGAGCCGCGCGGCCCGGGGCGTCGTGCCTGGTGATGGCGCCGCTCGATCAGGCCGAGATCAGAGACGACAAGCTGGTGGCGCGGCGCGGCGTGCCGCCGATGGTCGACACCCAGCGCAAGGTCGCGTTCGCGGCCGGCTGCGGCTTCTGGGACACCTTCACCTGGATGGGCGGCTCGGGCGCGTCGATCAAGTGGAACAAGCGCGGCCTCCTCGGCAGCGACTTCGCGCACCTGTCGCGCAAGGGCACGTCGTCGGTGGCGGACGGGCTGGCGGATGCCCTGGTGGCCGGCTACAAGGCCTACAAGGGCCGTTGACGCCGACTCGCCTCATAGCTCTCGTCGCGCTGGGCGGCTCGGCCACCGCCGGCTTCCTGAGCGGCGCCACGCTCGGCGGTTGTCGAGGCGCGACCAACGACGCCAGCCCCCGCGGGCCCACCGAGGCCGCGCCGCCCACCGCGCCGGGCGACGCCGGCACCGACGCTGCCGCGCTCGCGCCGGAGCTGGCGTTGCCGGTGCTCACCGTGCCGCCGGCCGCCTTCGACTTGTTCTATGCCGCCCTCGATCGCGCGGCCGCCCACGACGCCAGCAACGGCCGCGCGCTGGTGATGATGTTCGGCGACTCGCACACCGCGGGCGACTACGTCACCGGCACGCTGCGGCGCGGGCTGGGCGCGCGCTTCGGCGACGCCGGGCGCGGCTTCGTGCTCACCGGCAAGCCCGCCATCCGCCACTACTACCTGCGCGACGTCAGCTACGGCAGCGACGGCAAGTGGGCGGCCGAGCTGGGCGGCAAGCGCGGCAACCTCGAGCCCTTCGGCCTGGGCGGCGTGCGCAGCCACGCCGACAAGAAGACCGCCGTGGCCTGGGTGGCGACCTGCGGCGCGTGCCCGTCCGATCACGTGGCCCGCTTTGACGTGTACTACCTGCGCACCCGCACCTCGGGCGCGCTCGGCTATCGCGTCGACGGTGGCGCGTGGCACAAGACCGCGACCCGCCTGGGCGCCGACCAGCCCGAGACCCAGCTCCCGGCGGTGCTGTCGGTCGCGGTGCCCGACGGACGCCACAAGCTGTCGCTGCGCCCGGCCGGCGGCGGGCCGGTCGAGCTGTTCGGCGTCGCCCTCGAGCGCGCCACGCCCGGCGTCGTGGTCGACGCACTCGGCGTGGTGGGCCGGCGCCTCGGCCACCTGCGAGCCTGGGACTGGTCGGTCATCGGCCCTCAGGTCAGCGCCCGCGCACCCGCGCTGGTGGTGCTGCAGTACGGCACCAACGAGGCCGCCGATCCCACGCTCGATCTGGGCGCGCTGGCCCGAGCCTACGACGAGGTCATCGGCCGCATCCGGGTCGCGGCGCCGGGCGCGGCGATCCTCATCCTGGGGCCGCCCGACCTGGGCGAGCGCGACGGTGGCAAGGGCTGCGACAAGCTGGTGAAGGCGCTCGACGCCGACGCTGGCGTGCCCTTCGAGTGTCAGTGGCACACGCCCGGGATGCTGCCGCTGGTCATCGACGTGCAGCGCCAGGCCGCCGCGCGCAACCAGGTCGGGTTCTTCGACAGCTTCGCCGCCATGGGAGGCGGCAACCTGATGGACACGATGTTCCACGCCGAGCCGGCGCTGGCCTACTCGGATCACGTGCACTTCACGCAGGCCGGGTACGAGCGCTGGGGCGGCCTGGTGCTGGCCGCGCTCCTCGATGGCTACGATCGCTGGCGCGCCACCGACCCCGCCGCGCGTCCGGTCCCGTAGCCCGCCGTGCTGTTCTCGAGCCCGCAGTACCCGCTGTTCCTGGCGGCGGTGTTCTTCCTGTACGGCCTGGCCCGCACCGGGCGCTGGCCGGGCTCGCTGGCCCGCCTCGCGCTGATGGTCGTCCTGGGCGACCTGGTCTACGTGCTGCTCACGCACGAGGTCGCGTCGCTGTGGGATCCGGTGGGCGGCGTGGTGCTCGCCCTGGTCACCGACACCGCGATGCCGTCGCTGGCGCGCATGCCGGTCGGGCTCGCGGTGCTGGCCGGCGCGATCTATCTCGGCTTGCAGCGGGCCCGACCCGCCGGCCCACGCGTCGTCGAGCCGAGGCGCCAGCCGCCCGCGAGAGGCCGAGCCTCGGCGCCAGCGCGCATCGTCCGGCGCAAGCCGAAGGGCAAGAAGAAGAAGGCGGCCGCGGTGCCGCGCCGCGCCGCCGCGCCGGTGGTGATCATCGTCGCGCACGATCCGGCCGCGGTGGCCGCCGATGACCGCACCAGCGTGCGCACCGCCCACGTCTTCGCCGGGCTCCTGGTCGGGCTGGGGCTGGTCGTCGCGCTGGGCGCCACGCTCGGCGTCCTCGACGCGTTCACCGCCGGATTCGCCGCCATCGGCCACCTGGTCTATCTGGTGGGCCTGGGCTTCGCGCTGGGCGCGGCGCTCACCGAGCGCGGTCGGCACCTGGGCCGCTTGCTCATCCTGGGGCTGGTGAGCGCGGTCTTCTACCACGCGTGGGCGGCGGGCCAGGTCGGCGCCTACAAGTACCTGCTCGCGCTCATCGCCGCGACCATCGTCTTGGACTTCTACCTGGCCCGCGCTATCGAGGCGACCCAGACCCCGGCGCTGCGGTTCGCGCTCTTGCTGGCCAGCCTGATCTCGAATCTCGGCATCCTCGCGGTCTTCAAGTACGCCGATTTCTTCCGGCTCGACGTGCTCGGCCTCGACGCCTCGCCCTGGCACCTGGTGCTGCCGGCCGGCATCTCGTTTCACACCTTCCAGTCGCTGTCGTACACGATCGACGTCTACCGCAAGGAGATCAAGGCGACCCGCTCGGTCGTCGAGCTGGCGACCTTCGTGCTGTTCTTCCCGCAGCTGGTCGCCGGGCCGATCGTGCGGGCCGCCGATCTGCTGCCGCAGCTGCGCGAGCTGCCGCTGTTCGATCACCGCAAGGCCTCCGACGGCCTGTTCCGCATCATCGTCGGGCTCGGCAAGAAGATCGCGATCTCCGACTTCCTGGGCGACGCGCTGGCCGATCGGGTGTTCCACGATCCGTCGCTGTACTCGTCGGCCGAGGTCACCGCCGGCGTCATCGCCTACGCGTTCCAGATCTACCTCGACTTCTCGGCCTACTCCGACATCGCGATCGGCTCGGCGCAGCTGCTGGGCTTCGAGCTGCCCGAGAACTTTCGCACCCCGTACCGCTCGGCCTCGCTCCAGGAGTTCTGGCGGCGCTGGCACATCTCGCTGTCGAGCTGGCTGCGCGACTACCTGTACATCCCGCTGGGCGGCAGCCGCGGCGGCGAGGTCAGCACCTACCGCAACCTCATCCTCACGATGTTGCTGGGCGGCCTGTGGCACGGGCCGAAGTGGACCTTCGTCGTGTGGGGCCTCCTGCACGGCGGCGGCCTGGCGGTGACCCGCATCTACCAGCGGGCCCGCGGCAAGCTGCGGCTCCTGGCCGGATGCGCGGCGCTGTTCGTGGTCGGGCTGGCCGTCGACGTGGCGCTGTTGCCGCCGCTGGCGCCGTGGACCCACCTGGCCCTGGCCTGGGCCTACAGCGTGCCACTGTGGGCCGCGGCGACCGCCTGGCTCGAGAGCGCGCCGGCACCGGCAGTGACCGGGACTCGCCAGCCCGGGGTCGCGTTGGGGCTGCGCCTGCTCGGCTGCGCCGCGGTCGGCGCCGCGCTGGCGATGCTGCAGTGGGGACCGCGCGGCGGTGTGCTGCCGATGATCGCGGTGCTCGCGCTGGCGACCTGGCTGGCCGACGCCGCGGAGATCGGGCCCAGCTTGACCGCCGCGCTGCGCTGGCTGGGCTGGGCGGCCCGGCGCGCCCTCGCGGTGGTGCTGGTGTTCGGCTACGTGTGCCTGGCCTGGATCTTCTTTCGGGCCCGCAGCTTCGACGAGGCGCTCGCGGTCCTGCGTCGCATCGGCGCTGGCGAGTGGGACACCCCCAACCTGGTGCCCCTCGTGCTCATCGCCCTGGCCGCCGCTGCGGTCGGCCACTGGTTCGCGCCTCGCACCTTCGCGTGGCTGCGGGCCCGCTTCGTCGCCGCCCACCCGGTGGTCCAGGGCACCGTGCTCGCCCTGGTCGCGCTGGTCCTGCGCGAGCTGGCGCACCCCAAGATCGTGCCCTTCATCTACTTCCAGTTCTGACGGCGCGGCGGCCCCTGACGTCACCGACGCGGCTACGCCACGATCACGATTCCTCGACCGCCCTCGACATCGATCTTTGGGGTGGCTGGTGTCTCAGTCACGTTGGCACAGAGGATCGTCTTCGGCCCGGGCGCCGCGAGCCCCGTCCACGAGAGCAGGCAGCCGCGCACCGCGTCGGGCGTGAGTTGCGTGGCTCCGTCACCCGCGCGCCGAGCCCGCTCGCGAACGACTTGCTCTTTCGGCAGCGGCCGCCTGCGCCGCGCCTTCTCGCGCTTCCGCCAGTCGAGGATGGCGGTGAGGACGCCCTTTCGACGATTCTTGAGGAGACGCAAGTTCAGGTTGAGGACCGCGTTGAGCTGGGCGTCAAAGTCGGGGTCACTCGACGCGATGGTCCCATCCATCTCGAAACCGATGCGGTGCTCAGCGGTCTGCTCGCGCGGCAGGCCCCCTTTGCCCGCTTTG
>Ga0335394_10005744_pt1 | contig 13998 bp, 13 predicted proteins | sample MAT03_FD_205741 | JGI IMG/M metagenome (GOLD analysis project Ga0335394, IMG submission 205741) | Freshwater microbial communities from Lake Fryxell liftoff mats and glacier meltwater in Antarctica - MAT-03 (spades assembly) (version 2) ...
TAGACTAACCCGTCATACGGGACGAACTCACGCACGACGTCCGAGACGGTGAGCTCATTGCATTGGGAGCCAACTTCAGCGAAGTAGAGCGGAGGCACCTCGTCTTGGAACCAGAAGAACGGTTCGGTGCAAGCGGCGTCGGTGAAGTCGAAGCCGTTGTGGCCGGTGGTGTACTGCGTGGGGCATAGAAGCTCGCCGTCGCTGGCCCGCACGAGTTGACATCTTTCGCCGCTATCAGAGAAGATACCGCCCGGGGAAAGCAGGCCGCCCCCCGGAGTCTGATAGACGTCGACGGTGAAGCGTCCGTCACCCCGACTGGCCGTGACGATCTGCGGAAACGAAGCCGGATCGAGGTCGGCGCCGACCGAGAAGAACCGCAGATCCGCGGCAGTCAGCGGGCCCAGCTCATCGCAGTTGGACGGAGTGCCAAAGTACGAGGCCGCGGCCGATGGGGCTCCGACTTCGTGGGGCGAGAGCGAGAAGTCGGCCATCGTGACGAGTGCGATGGCTGGGGACGGCGTCTCCGCGCCGCAAGATTGGGTCGACTGCGCGACGAGCAACTCGGTCTCGCACGCCGCATCGGTAAAGTACCCGTTGAAGCCAACCCCTCGAGACGTCGCGGCGACGTGGACGGGGTAGCAGGGACCCTCGCGGAGCCTACAACGTTCCCCGTCGTCCGTCCTTCGCGCACCAGACACGAGGAAGGCGCCGTCGTCCGAGCGCGTGACCTCCGCGGACAGGCCGCCGTCGCGCGGCTCGACGACGGCTTGCAACGGCGCAAGCTGCGCGGGTGACACCGCGGCACCGACTGCATAGTAAGGACGACTGCTCACCGCCGGCCCCTCCTCACACACGTCGCCTACCTTCCAATACTGGACCTTCGGCGTAACGAGGTCGCCGACCGAAAAGACCTCGCGCCGGTACGCAGGAAACGCATACCCGTCATCGCTCTGCACGCAGCTGTCGAATTGAGGAAGGTCGACAGATACGTACGACGGAACCTCACAGCCGTCGTCGATCACCACGAACGGCTCGGTGCATCCGGCGTCCGCGAAACGCCAGGTCGACGCGCCAAACGACCAGGGAATGCATCGTAGCGACCCGTCACTGGCCGGGCCTGGAAGGCAGTGGGTGTCATCGAGCTCGGTGTCGACGAACGATTTCCACTGCCGTGCGCCCTCGCCACCGTCGTAGAAACGCGCGAGCAGCCGCGTCCCGCCGCCGAAGTCGTCGTTCGGCTGTGGCTCACCTCCCTGCCCGCCGCCGCCGACTCCACCTCCGCCCGTCTCAGCCTGCCCACCTTGGCCACCGCTCGCGCTCGCGGACGAGGCTCCGGAGCGTCCGCCGCCCGTCTCCGCCTGCCCACCTTGGCCATCGCTCGCGCTCGCGGACGAGGCTCCGGAGCGTCCGCCGCCCGTGGGCTCGTCGCCCGTGGTCTCGTCGTCGCCGCACGCGAACGCGCCGAGGGTGATCGCCACGAGGCCCAGCAAGCTTGGTCGAGTCGAGGTGCTCATCGGCAGAGACTACGCGGAAGGACAGCGTGACAACCCTCACGAGCCGCTGCGGCCTGCGGTCGGCAGAGCGGGGTCTCGAGACCGCAGTAGGGGTCGGCGCGCGCTGCTCGCGGTGTAAGTCAGTCCGCGCGCGCGGACGATCCCGTCCGAGGTGGAAAAAGTAACTACGCCCCGGGCGCGCATTTACCAGACGTTCTGCGGCGAGCAGCTCCACGTGAGCGAGCCGCGCGCCCTTCCGCCCACGCGCCGTCGGCGAGCTGGCCCGCAGTCAGCGGCCGAGACAGTCGGAGGCGCATTCGTCGCCCGGGACGATGTTCCCGTCGTCGCACGCCTCACCCAGATCGAGGATCGCGTCGCCGCAGCGAGGGATGGTGCAGTCGTCGCGGCACTCCAGCTGTGTGGTCTGCACGATGAGCAGCGACTCGCCGTTGGCGAGGACGCGGCGACCGCGCGCCGGATCGATCGCCCCGAAGGACGTGACGCCGAGCTCGAGATCGGTGCCGATCTCGATGGTGTAGTCACCGGGCCAGGGCAGGCCGCCGATGATGCCGCCGTCGGTGTTGTCGCCGAACACCCAGTTGCCCAGCACCAGCGAGGGGCCGGCGAAGTCGAGCTCGTCGGGGTCGTCGGAGAGCGCGACGAACGCCGAGCCGGGCAACCCGCCGAAGCTCTGGTTGACGCGACCCTCGCCTTGCGCGGGGCCGCCGCCGTCGCGATCGATCCCATGGATCGTGAAGAGCGACAGCTCCCCCGCGGGGCCGAGGTGGAGAAAGATGTTTCCCTGGTCGAGGACTTCGAGCCCGGTGTGCGCGCTTGCCGAGCGGAAATCGTAGACCTGGATGGAGGTGGCGCCGAGCGTCCGGATGGGCGTCAGTGGCGTGGACAGGCCATCTTGCTCGACGAAGGCGACGGGGCGGAGGTCGCCGACCAGCCCGCCATCGCACTCCTCATCCAGCTCGATGATGCCGTTGCCGCATAGCTCCGACGGTCCGTCGTCGTCGTCGTCGTCGTCGTCTCGACCGTCGTCGTCATCATCTCGACCGTCGTCGTCGTCGCGACCGTCGTCGTCGTCGCGACCGTCGTCGTCATCTCGACCGTCGTCGTCATCTCGACCGTCGTCGCTCGCGCCCCTTCCGTCGTCGCCTGTGGGGCGCGCGAGATCGCTGCGCGCGCCGCATGACCAACCGGCGAGCGCCAGGGCCACGGCGGCGAGCCCGATGGGAAGGAAGGGCGTGGAGAGGAACGAGGAGCGGGTCACGCGGTGAGCATAGGCCGATGTCCCCGAGGCGTCAGGTCGCGCCCGGGCTGCGGAAGGCGATGTGGCCGACGAAGAACGGGCCCATCTGGGCGATGAACTCCGCGGTCTGGCGGGTCTTTCGCATGCTCTGCACGATGTGCGACAGGGGGTGCAGATCCTTGCCCACCAGCCCGATGACGAACTCGTTGTCGGCGGCGTCGAGCCCGTGACATGCCAGGCGAATGTCGTGCGCCAGCTCCTGCGCGCCGTATGCGCGGCCGATGATGCCGTGCTCGCGCAGGATGCCCGCTTGCTCGCGCGGGTCGAGCTTGGCGAAGGCCCCGTTGCGTCGCAGCGGGTACCAGATGGCCCAGCGCGCGGTGGGTTCGAGGGCGACCGAGATCGGGCGCTTCACCAGCGCGTGCTCCAGGTCTTCTTCGTACCCCAACGTGTAGGAGCGGCCGAGCATGGTCAGCTCAGGGCGCAGCTTGGGCGGCGTGGAGAGATCGAGAATGGCCGGGCGAACCTGGGTGACGAACACCTCGGGATCGGTGCTCCAAGAAGCGACCGCGAAGCCGCGAGGATGGTTGGCGTCCTCGTAGATGACCGCGCCGATCTTGCGCTCCACGAGCTTGGCGCCGAGCTCGCCGATGATGGCGGAGGGGCTGGCGGTGTCGGGCACCTCGAAGGCGAGGAGCTGCATGAAGAGACGTCGATCGCTGAACTGCGCCTCGCCGTCTTCGCCTTTGCCACCGCGCTCGCGCACGTCGATCTTCGGGACCTCGTGCCCTGTCTGGGCCGGCGCGCCGTGGGCGCCCGGGGCCGCTTGGGGGGCCGCGTGGGCACCCGGAGCCGCTGCCGGCGGACCGACGTGCTCATCCGCCGCTGCGCCGTGCCCGCCTCGTTGCTCGTCGCTCATGGCGTCTGTCGTACCACGACGCGGAGACCGCCAAAGGATGCGCAGTGGGATTCGCGCGCCGAATCGTGGCGCCCCAATCCGCCGAGAGGCGCCGCGGATCAGCGCGGCGCGAACAGGTCGCCGCGCGCGATGGTGGCGTCGCGCTCCGGGCCGACACTGACAAGCGAGGCCGGGATGCCCAGCGCCTCCTCGATCATCGTGACGTATTCGCGTGCCTCGGTCGGCAGATCCTCGAGCTTGCGCGCATGGTCGATGGACGCGCTCCACGGCTTCATCGCGCGGAAGATCGGCTTCGATTGGGCCAGGTCGTCGAGCGGGAACTCCTCGGTCCGGCCCGCTTTCGTCTCGTAGGCGACGCACACCTCGAGACGTTCGAGGCCGGTCATCACGTCCATCTTGGTGAGGGCGATCGACGTCATGCCGTTAACGCGTGCGGCGAACCGCAACGCCGGCAGATCGAGCCAGCCGGTGCGACGCGGGCGCCCGGTGACCGATCCGAACTCGCCGCCGACCTTGCGGAGATGCTCGCCGACCGCGTCCGACAGCTCGGTTGGGAACGGGCCGCCGCCGACGCGCGTCGTGTACGCCTTGACCAGGCCGATCACGCCGTCGATGCGGGTGGGGCCGACGCCGGCGCCGGTGCATGCGCCGCCCGCGGTCGCCGAGGACGAGGTGACGAATGGATACGTTCCGTGATCGACGTCGAGCAGCGTTCCTTGTGCGCCTTCGAGCAGGACGTTCTTTCCGCCGCGGATCGCATCGTCGACCACCTTGGCGGTGTCGGCGAGGAGTGGCGCCAGGCGGTCCACGTGAGGCTGGAGCGCCTCGAGGATCGCGCCGGCCGACGGCGTTTGCCCGCCCAGCGCGCGCAGCACCGGCGACCACGCCTCGCACGCCGCCTCGATGCGTTCGCGCGCGTGCTCCCTGTGCACGAGATCGCCGAGCCGAATGCCGCGGCGCGCCGCCTTGTCCTCATAGCAGGGGCCGATGCCCTTCTTGGTCGTGCCGATCCGGGCAGCGTCGGTCGCGGCGCCCTCGCGTCGGGCGTCGACCTCGAGGTGATACGGAAGGATCGCGTGGGCCCGATCGCTCAGGACGAGGCGCCCCGCGACCTTCACGCCGCGCGCCTCCAGCGCGTCGATCTCCTCGCACAAGACCCTGAGATCGACCACCATGCCCTGCGCCATCACGCAGGTGGAGGCGGGCCGAAGGATGCCGCTCGGGACCAGGCGCACCACGACCTTCTCGTTGCCGACCACCAGGGTGTGGCCGGCATTCGGGCCGCCCGCATAACGCACGACGAGATCTGCGCGCAGGGTGAGCAGATCGACGATCTTGCCCTTTCCCTCGTCGCCCCACTGCGCTCCTGCGATCACGATGGCGGTCATGGAAGAGGGCCATAGCAAGGCAGGCCGCCGGGGGCCATGCGGCGCGCTACGCTTGCTTCAGCGTGCTGACCTTTGTCGCATCCCTCGCGCTGCTCGCGTCGTCTCCGGTCTTCGCCGCGCCCGAGGCGGCGAAGGAGCTGGTGACGGCGGCCTCCTCGTCGACCCGACCGGTCGAGTGTGCCGCGCGCGGGCAGACCGGAAGGGCGCCTTCGATCTGGGAGCGCTCGCGTGCGCCCCAGCGTGCGGCGTATTGCACGGCGATCGCCGAGGCCCACGCCCGGCTCGTCGCCGACCCGGAAGGCGCAACTTCGGCCATGAAGCGCGCCGATTCCGCCTGGCCCGGCAGGGCCGCCACGCGCGTCGTCGCCGCACGGCTTGCGCTCGCCAAGGGTGACGCAGCGGGCTCTCTCGCGGCTTTCGACGAGGCGCTGACGATCGATCCGCGCGCAGCGAACGATCCGGCCACGCTGCGCGATCACGCTCGAGCGCTCGCGCGTGGCGGGCGGCGCTCGGAGGCACACGTTGCGTATCGCGCGCTGGCGCCGCAGGCGGCGTTGCTTCCGCTCCCGGCGCGAGCCGAGGCGCTGGTCGAGGCTGCGCTGGTCGCCATGATGGCGATCGAGCCTGGCCCGAAGGAGGTCGTGGCGATCCGCGCCGGCGAGCCCCTGGCCTTGCTGCGTGAGGCGCGATCGCTCGGATCGACGCCGATCTTCGCCGAGACTGCGTTGGTCTACGCCCTCGCGCTCGATCGCGCCGGGGACGCCCCGGGCGCGACGCGCGAGCTGGCCCACGCCGTGCGTCTCGGCGCATCGCTCGATCGCGCGACCGCGCTCGCGTCCGAGCCCGCCGACGCGCTCGCGCTGGGCGCGTTGCTCGCCGAGTCGACCGATCGCGGCAAGGCCGCCGTCCTTTGGGATCGCTACCTCTCGGCGCCCGCATCGACCACCTGGCTTGAAGCGGCCAGCAAACGTCGCGATGCGCTCCGTGCCGGTTCGGGTGCGGGAGCGACCCAAGGCAAGGCTGCCGCGCCGCGTCCGAAGAAAAAGGTCAAGCCTTGAGGTCGACGCGCGCAGGCAGATCGGGAGCGGCGCTCGCTTTCGGGCTCCCTGCCTGGCGTGCCGCCGTGCGCGCTGCCCTGCTCATGGGCGGCCTCGCCGCCCTCTGCCCGAAGCTCGCGGAAGCGTCGCCGACCACCCGCTGGACGCAGGCGCGCGAAGGAAAGAGCCGAGCGGCAGAGAAGGCGGCGCTCGATGCGGCAGAACACCAGCTCGGCGAGGGCCTGAGGCTGCGAGCGCTGGCGTCGGGCTTCGATCCGCTGGGCGGGGCGGGCATGGTCGCGCATCAACAGGAAGCGCGACGCATCCTCGACGCCGTCGGCGGCGGGCGCTCAGCGAGCCCCGAGGTGCGCTTGCGCTACGCCGAGATCCTCTCCAACCTCGGCCTCTGGGCGGAGGTTGTGCCCATCCTCGAGCGCACCGTGAACGAGGTGCCCGCTTCGAGCCGAGTCGATGCCTGGGTCGAGCTCGCCGTCGCCTACGCACGTGTCGGCCGCGGGCAGGACGAGATTCGCTGCTACGAACGCGCGCTCGCCTACGAGCCGCACGGCGCCTCGCGCGCGACCATCCTGGCCAACGAGGCCGAGGCGTACATGGCCGCAGGGGACGTCGCACGGGCGGTCGCCGGGTACCGTGCTGCGCTCGAGCCGCTCGCCACTGTCGAGGAGGTGGCGCGTCGCGCGCCGACGACGCTGTGGGGCCTCGGCGTCGCGCTGGATCGCTCGGGCGAGCTTGCGGCGGGGCTCGACGCGATCCAGCGGGCGCGCGCCTACGATCCAGCTGATCGCAACCTGTCGGGCGCCGGATGGTTCTTCAACCCGGAGCACGACGCCGCCTGGTACGCCGGGCTCGGACACCTGCTCGTGGCGCGTCGCGGCCCCGAGCTCGACGTGCGGCGCGAAGCGTACGGGAGGGCCATCGCCTCGTTCCGCGAGTACGTCGATCTCGCACCGGCGGCCGATCTGTGGGTCGCAACGGCGCGCGCGCGCATCCTGGCGCTGACTGCCGAGCAGGCTCGCTTCGAGCGGCGATTCGCGGCCGAAAAGCGCAAGGATCCCCGGCTGCCGATCGTCACGTCGCCGCGCCGGCCGGTGCGATGACCCCGAAGCCCGCTCCTGGCGGCCCCGCCCGCGCCGGATCGATAGGGGCCCCTTTACCAGCGCCCCTGGCAGCCTCACTCTCTTGTCACCGGGGCTCGTGCGCCCGAGCCTCGTGATGCGCCGCCGCGACTCCCTCTTCGACGAAAACGTCCTGTGGACCGGCGCGCCCAAGCTCGTCGAGACCCCGCTCGTCTATCGCTGGGGATCGGTCGCGGCGGGCGTCATCGCGCTCATCTCGACACTGTCCGCGGTGGCCGCTGGGACGGCGTTGCGCCAGCCCATCGGGGGAATGCTCCTGTTCTCGGTATGGATGGCGACGGTCGCCATCGCCTTGCGGCAGGTGCCGCGCTGGTGGCGCTCCCGACTCGAGTACATCCTCACCGAGCACTCGATCATCGTCCGCCGCGGCAAGTTCCGGCGATCCCTCGATCGCGCGACGGTCAGCTTCGCGCGAATTCATTGGAGCCCAAACCATCCCGGTGTGGGCGATCTCGAGCTGGTGCGGGCGGTGCCGACGGGCGCCCTGCGCCGGCGCCTCACCCTGTCGCTCCCTGGGCTTGCCGCACCCGATCGCGTCTGGGCCATCGTGCGCGGCATCACTCCGTCGCGCCCCGCCGGCGACGGTCATCGCCTTCTCGCCCAGCGGCTCGACGACGGCGAGCGCGTCGTGTGGTCGAGCCATCCGCAGTCGCGCTGGCGCCGCTGGGTGCCCTCCGGCTGGCGTACGACCTGCACGATCGCCGTGGGCGCCACGATGGGCCTTACCAGCATCACCACCGCGGTGCGCGCCTCCGCGGTGCTCAAGAGCGCGATTGCGGCGGGCCTCGCCACGGTCAGCGTCTCCTTCGTGACGCTGGTGGCCTCGGTCGCGCTGACCATCGTGCTGCTCGCGACGGCCGCCGGCGCGATCCTCTATGGCGCGCTGCTGCGGCCGGCCCGACTCGAGCGCGAGACGCGCTACCTCATCACCGATCGGCGGGTCCTCATCCAGCGCGGCGACGAGGAGCTTCATCTCGATCGTGGGCGTATCGTGGACATCATCGGGACCAAGGCGGAGGGGGGTCGCAGCGATCTCTTCCTCGTGCTCGACGGTCCGCGAGCCGCTGCGCTCGCGCCGAGTGGCGCCTTCGGCAACGAGCCGGATCGCGGGCTCCAGCCGGTGCTCCAGCTGGTCGAAGATCCCGACGCGGTCTGCAAGATCCTCCAACCTCCGCCCCACGGCGACACGCCCAGCAGCCTGCCGGAAGCGGCTTGAGCGCGCTTTCGACCACCCGCGTGACCGAGGTGGCTTGCACCAAGTGCGGTGCGTGTTGCGTCGCGCCCGACATCGCCGCGCTCGACAAGCCGCTCGGCGTCCCCTGCGTGCACCTCGGTGCCGATGACCTCTGCACGATCTACGAAACGCGCCCTGCGGTCTGCCGGAGTTATCGAGCCGATGCGATGTGCGCCGACATCGCCGCGCCGACGCGCACCGAGCGCGTACGTCGCTATCTTGCCGTGTTCGACCTCGAGGCGGAGGCGGAACGGGTGCGAGAAAGCGCAGGCTGCTCGATGCGCGCTGCGCGCAGCGCCCACATCGAGGAGCCTGGTGTGGAACGCACGCGGTGATACCAACGGGCATGCCGCAAGCTTCCAGCACCCCTCCCGGGGAGGGCCGCGCCGAAGAGGAGCCTGAGCTCTTTTTCGGGATGTGGACGCGCGACGTGGCCACCAAGCGGTTGTTCCGGCTCGTCGAACGGGCCGCGCGCAGCGAGGCGTCGATCCTCGTGCGCGGTCTCAGACGTGCCTCAGACGTCCAAGGTCCATGTCCCGCGCCGCTTCGTCCTCGGTCCCTCGTCAGCGTCGCGACGCCACCTTCAGCTTCTTCAGCGTCACCACGGCATCGTCCTCCCCGATGGCTGCTGCGATCTCGTCGAGCAGTCGCTCGGCCACGTCGACGTCCAGCCCGTCGGGCCGCAGGCGGAGCAGGGTTGCGGCGTCCTCGAGATCCTTGGGCCGCGCCGCGAGCACCTTCATGACGAGCAGGTGCGTGGCAGAAGCGACTCGGATGCGGAGACGACCCACGCGAATCGGTCGGGCGCCATCCACGAAGATCTGCTCAAGACCTGGCTTGCCGAGCACGACGTCGACCGGGAACGCGGTCGGTCGGTGCACGAGCGCGATGACCTGTGTTCGAGCGATGAAGTCCTGGTCGCCGAACTTCAGATCGAAGCCTCCTGCTGAAGCTTCGAGACGAGGTCCGCCGGCGGTGTATCGCCGAGCAGGACGGTGACGTCGAGGTCGGCCGTTGCGCGGGGATGCCGTGCAGCGCGAGCGCCTGCGCGCCGAACACGTACCAAGGCAGATGCAGCGCTCCCATCGCGCTCGACAGGGCGCCGAGCGCCTTAGCGACGGAACTGGGCGCTCGCGGCATCGATCCTTCGCTTGAGCTCGATCAAGGCCTCGAGGTCCTCCCGCCGCCGCTCCTCGACGTCGCCGCCCGCGTGACGCTCGACGTGCTCGCGAAGCGACTCGGCGGCGGCGAGCGTGGCCTCGCCACCGCGTCGGCGCGCAACCTCGAGCCAGTGCTCGTCCTTGCGCGTTCGCAAGGAAGCCCAGTCGCGCGCGAGGAACGCCCGAAGGTCGCCTGCATCGAGCCGGTGCTCGGTCGTCGTGCTGGGCTTCGTCGCGTCGTTCGGCATGTCGTGCGCCCGAGATCACGAGGACCTCCTCGTCGAGGCTAGCAGCCAGGTCTCCCTCTAAGGGCCTGCGGCGAAAACCCCAGATCGATTCGGAGTCGAGGCGCGCCGCGTGCGAGGCGCGGAACCGAGTGGATACTGCTGCTATCTCGAGATTTCGCAACGACGCAGGCGGGGATGGATCGGGGCCGAGACGACGGGTCTATTTCGCTGCAGGCCCTAAGAAGCTGGGCTCCGAAAAATGAACCCCGGGAGGCGTTCATTTTTTGAGGGGCTCAGACGTATAAGGTCCATGTCCCGCGCTGCTTCGTCCTCGGTCATCGTCGAGAGTCACGGCCTCGCGCTGGGTCGGCGAGACCACCGTCTCCCGTGGCCAGCGAGCCGTCCCACCTGCCAGGAGCCGCCCTCGTCGGCAAAGAACACGATGGGCCGCCGGCCACTGGATCCTCCCGTCGACGTGCTCCCACGGGTACTCGAGCTGCGGCGCGCCCGCCTGCGCCAGCTGAGGATGGGCGGCTTCGAGCGCACCAACGAACCAGAGCACGTCCTCCCAGACCTTGGTCCCACCGAAGAGGGCCGAGAGAGACTTCTGGATCCTGATCGCATGGAGCAAGCGCGACGCAGCCTTGTGGCTCCCGCGCACGTTCGCGAGTGGGACGGCGCCCTGGCGCAGGAGGGCAGCCTTCGCGAACTTCTCGAACACCATCTGCCAGAGCATCGCGAGCGTCGAGGGTGATGCTGCCGCCATCGCTCGGGCGCCCGCGAGATCCGCGCGCGCCTGGCCGAGGTACCCCTCGGCCCACTCGCGGTCGGTGGCCACGCGTCAGATGACCTTCTAGAGGTTGGCGATGTCCCAGCCTTGGGGTAGCGCGAGCTCGCCCCTGCCCACCGCCTGCCACTCGGACGGGCTCAGAAGCACGACGACCGACGCGTACGGGATGCCCTGCTCGGGCTCCGGCTGGAAGCGAAACGGGAGGACTTCACCGGGGCCGCCGCTTCCGAGCGAGCCGGAGACCTCGACGAGGCGCACCTCGTCGCGGATGCCTTCGAGGTAGAAGACGTCCGTCGTCTGAGGGTCCTCGGCCACGTGGGCCTTGGCCAGCTCCTCGGCAACCTGCGCCACCGTCTTCATGGTCCGGAGCCTAGCACCGCCACTGCGGCTCGGGATCCGTGGGGGCGCGCGAGGACCTGGTCGACACGTCGCGCTCCCGCCCATCCTGGAGCGAGCCCGCGTCGTCCCGGGGTTCGCGACGCCACCGGTCGCAACCACGACTATCGGTGAGCGCTGGCGTCCGCCGGTCGGCGGTCTCCTGCGCGTCTGCGAACGCGAACCGGTCGAGGACTCAGCGGCGCCGCGCCGGAGCAGCCAGCCCGCCACGCGCCGAGCGCATTTGCGCCGCGCTGGCTGGCGATTTGCGTGCCGCCGTGAAATGTCGATCCCGAGCAAACGGTTCGACCGTCTCGACGACCGCGTCGGCAAACCCCGCGGGCTCAGCGTTCTTGGAGAGGCCGCGAAACCAGGCCGGAAACACCTCGTTCCAGACGCCGACCTGCCAGGAGCCCTCGTCGTCGGCGAAGAACACGATGCCGTCCTGGCCGCCGTCGAGCATGTAGAAGACGAACTCGCCGCCGATCGTTCGGAGAGCGTCGCGCAGCTGGCCGCGGTCGACCGCCGGTGGCGCGCTCGCCGAACCTTGGGCGCGGTCATCGACTTCGCATCCAGTGAGAGTAGAAGGGACTCAACCCGCCGTAGTCGTATCCGACCAGCTCTTACGGCAGCGCGAACTCCTCGAGCGCCCACAGGACGCGCAGGTCCCGGGTGTCGCCCGCGCGATCGGGTTGACGCGGGCGAAGCCGTGCATCTGCAGCATGCGGCGAGCATCGGTGCCTGCGGCCGGACTGGCAACCACCCCTCTACGGGACGATGTCGGCGCCCTCGCCGAAGATGTGGATCCGATGGCGCCCCCGAGGTCCCTATAGTGGCATAGCTTCAGGCCCGAGCGGAGGTGCTGAAACAGGTCCTCGCTGTAGGACGCAAGTGAATTCAGAAACGCCGTGAAAATACTGATGTCGATGGGCTGCTGGGGGGGCGCTTAAGGCGGCGCTTAAGGCCCATTAATCGGGTGTCCACGAGCGAACGATCCACCGTGGCTGAGGATCCAGTCTTGGCGTCTGGGCTTTCATCGATTGTCATTGCGTTGTTCCTTGGTCCGATCCCCAGGTCATCCCCTCTTTGCGCTCGTCGCGCAAACTTGATGACCATCCGCACGCAGGCTTCCGTCGTCGCTAGTCCTGGAGCTGCCGGGCCTTGAGGTTGAAGCGGATCGGCGGGCAACCGCACGGCTTGAGGTCGGCCTGGGGGCACAGGTACGACGCGTTCGGGACGGTGGGGCAATTGTCGCGCGCGTCGCTGACGCAATCTCCGTCATCGTTCTCGTCGACGCAGTCGCCAAGGGAGGTGGCGCGATCCAGGGCATCGGCGAGAAATTTTCGATGAACGCGGCGACCGGGACGGGCTCGCTCAGCGTGCCGATCGCGACGACGCCGGGCCGACCAGGCTTCGAGCTTGGCATGGCTCTCAGCTACGACTCGGGCTCGGGGAACAGCCCGTTCGGCCTAGGTTGGAGCCTCTCTGTCCCGTCGATCACGCGGAAGACCGAGAAGCGGCTCCCAACCTACGACGACGAAGAGGACGTGTTCGTCCTCTCTGGCGCCGAGGATCTGGTTCCCATGGTGCCAGTCCGGGTTCGCGCCCAAGGCTTCCATGACATTCGGCGCCACCGCTCACGCACGGAGGGGCTGTTCGCGCGCATCGAGCGCTGGCGAGACCGCCGCGATGGCGACGTCCAACTGGCGGGTCATCACAAGAGAGAACGTCACCAACATCTATGGCCGCGATCCGAGAGCGCGCATCGAAGGTCCGGCCCCCGACGGCAGGGTCTTCTCGTGGCTCATCGAGGAGACGCACGACGATCGCGGCAACATCGCGCAATACACGTACAAGCCCGAAGACGGGCAAGGCGTGCCGCGCACGCTCGCGGAGGAGAGCCGCTTCGCACCCGACGATCCAGCCCGATTCGTCGTCAACGCGCAGCGCTATCTGAAGCGAGTGCGCTACGGCAATCGCACGCCGTTCGTCTCGGGCAACTGGTGCTTCGAGGTGGTCTTCGACTACGGCGACCACGACGCCTCGGTGCCTACTCCGGAAGAGTCGGGCCCGTGGCCGGCGCGCCTCGATCCATTCTCCACGTACAAGCCCGGCTTCGAGGTCAGGACGTACCGCCTGTGCAGACGCATCCTGATGTTCCACCGCTTCCCGGAGCTGAGCCGCGATCCCGCTCGGCCACGCGCATTCTCGGACCTCGGGCGGGATGCGACGCTGGTCCGGTCGACCGATCTCGTGCACGAATCCTCACCGGTGCTGACGTACCTCGTCAGCGCGCAGCAGGTCGGATACGTGCGCGACCGCGATGGCTATCGGCGCGCCACCTTGCCCGCACTGGAGCTCGACTACGCGCGCCGCAAGCTCCACGACGAAGTCGCGGTGCTCGACGAAACGAGCCTCGATGGCATGGCCAACGGGTTCGATCCGGCGAGCATGCAATGGCAAGATCTCGACGGCGAAGGCCTACCCGGTGTTCTCCTGACTCAACCAAGAGGCTGGTTCTTCAAGGAAAATCTCGGGAACGGGAAGCTCGGAGGCCCGGCTCCACTCCGCTCCCTTCCGGCTCCCGCAGAGCTCGCAGGCGGCCTGCAACAGCTCAGCGACGTCGACGGTGATGGGCGCCTCGAGGTGGTCTCGTACCAGCCGCCTCTCGCGGGATGCTTCTCTCGCACACCCGAAGGCTCCTTTTCATCGTTTCGGCCATTCCGCGAGCTGCCCAACATCGACTGGCAGGATCCGAACCTCCGCTTTCTCGACCTCGACGGTGACGGACACGCCGACGTCTTGATCACAGAGCACGATGCCTTCGTCTGGTTGAGCGTGGTCGCGAAGTCTGAGGAGGCTCCGGTCGAGAAGATGGAGGGGTATCAGAACGGCGGGACGTCGCTGGGCCTGACGCGGAGCGCGTCGTCCACCGCGAGCCTGTAGCGATCGAGGTCGTC
>Ga0335394_10005752_pt1 | contig 13992 bp, 10 predicted proteins | sample MAT03_FD_205741 | JGI IMG/M metagenome (GOLD analysis project Ga0335394, IMG submission 205741) | Freshwater microbial communities from Lake Fryxell liftoff mats and glacier meltwater in Antarctica - MAT-03 (spades assembly) (version 2) ...
GTCTGGCTTTAAATTTAACATATCCCTTTCGTGAGCTTGCCATTGTTGGTAACAATGTTGATGAAAAGTTTGGGGAGCTTTACAAACATGGCCTTACAAATGCGATTTTCGCTGTACATGCAGCAGCTTCGGAGTTGCCATTGGTAAAAGATAGGTTTGTGGCCGGAAAGACATTGTTTTATGTCTGCGAAAACAAATCCTGCAAACTGCCGGTAACTTCCGTTGAAGAAACTTTAGAACAACTTGCGTAAATATTTTTCCATAGTCCCCTTTTTTTCTGTACTTGTTTCAGGCGCACAGGTGCTCTTGCCTACAGCCGAGACGGCCTTTGAGCCTCAGCATAATTTTAATCCGGAAGTCATCAAAACAAAAGGAATTAAAAAAATCACTTTTGAGATCATGGATAAAAAGGATTTCGAAGTGGCAGTGGATAAAAGTCTTACCGAAACGTACGAGTTTAACGGCGATGGAAAATTATCGCGTTATTATTATACGACCATTGTAAAGACGAATGAACGGCAGGTTACCAAGGTAAACCGCGGTGGACATAAAGTCTCGAACACATATAGTGATTATATTTACGACACCATCAGCACTACTTTTTTCTATTCAGAAAACAACCTCATATTGAAACGCTATCACGATGGATTAAGCTATTACGAAAGCCGCTATTACAGATATGACCAAATGGGCCACCTCACAAAGGAGTTGCGCTTTAAGGAAACTAACAACAGTGTAGACCGTTCTGTTTTTATTTTAGGGAACCAGGTACTTTTAAGTGAAGACAGTTTTCAATATCAGAAATACAGTTCAGGACAATTAAAATCTGTTTTCCTGAATAATGAAAACAGACCGTACAAAGAGCGCATTACCAACTACGATAGTCTTGGCCGAAAAAAGAATGAGAACGAATACTACACTGTAGCTGCGTGGATACAGCAGGAAAGCGTGTTTGAGTACACCGATAAATTGGGTCACCTAACGCTGGCGCAGTTCTCAGGTAATACAGGCAATAAAATCCTGATAAAAAACACTTATGAATACGACGAGTTAAACGAACTTTATACAGAGAAACAATACAAGAACGACATCCTGCTCCGCGAGATCAGCTACGTAACCAGCAAAGCCGACCAACTTCTAAATTCAATTGTGATCCGTGATCCCGACAACAAAAGCATTCGGATCATCAAGCTGAAATACGATTACGGGATGATTGGGAAACGGGGGAAATGAATTTCTTCCGGCAGCAAATTAATAAATAGCAACGTAGGTGCAGGGCCGGTAAATACGTGCAACGAAACATACGCCCCCTTTGGCCTGGCCGCAGATGAAAATGATCAGTTGGAAAATTTTATGAGCTACACAGATGATGATTACATGAACACTTTTTCGTTAGAACAGGCTGCGGGAATGTGGGCGGCTTTGGGCGGTCCCGCTTCTGCTTTCTTAACCGCACAAAGATCTAATCTTACTACAAATACTAACCTTAATGCTACCGGAGTTACCCTTAGCCCAAGTTGTGGCCCAGCGATTTTAACTTCAACTTTTACAAGTCATGTTATTGGTGCCTCAGCCACTTGTAGTACTTCACTTGTTCAATTTAACGTGCTAAGTTTACCAAATTACCTTAGTGCTAACTCATATACGTGGAATTTGGGCGATGGCAATTTCAGTAATCTACCTAGTGTTTGGCCGAAAACTCCATTTTCGTCGTTGTGTCAAAAAAAATAATCGCTCATTTACCCCAGTAAACCTCACAATCATTTTTTTTAACACGCCTCGAAACTGAATTTTTCCATCCAAACACCTAGTTTTCGGACAGACACTACCTAATCCAAGTCGTACCTATTCACTACCTATTTTGGCCTATACCGTAATGTTATCGGTTTAAGATGGAACAGCGGTATCTTCCAGTACACTCACATTAAATATCCCAAATGGATTACCAAAAATTGGTGGAAGTTCAGGTTCAACTTTTCCAGTGTGCAAAGGCACTGAACAAACAATATTTATCGAATTCCCGGCGGGTGCATCGTCCGCCGTTATTACCGATTGAATGAATTATTACACAGTGAATAGTAACTTAACACACACCTGCACCACTCCAGCAGGTATTTATAAATATCCATTTATGATTACTATTACAAATAATGTGACATTCAGCATGGTACCTGCTAACTGCGGAACAGTAAGCAGGGAATAACTTCGTTTACTGTTATCGATTGTTGTAACACTCTAGTAAATAATGGTGATTTTGAGAGTGGTAATACTGGATATTACTCGTCCACATACACAAACTCAAGAGGATGTCCCCGTAATCGTTTAAAACAGAAGTTAAAACCAAACACAGAATATTGTGCTAAATATTATATCGTGAATACCAATAATTGTGTAGTCGGAATAGATAGTTATGGAATATATTTTGGTGATAATTCAATAGATACAATTAATTACTGCTCCATTCCCATCAGTTATTTACCATCGTAAATTCAAAATAGTAGTGGAAATATTATCATAGATACCTTAAGTTGGACACCTATAACAGGCACTTTTACAGCTAATGGAACAGAAAAGTATATGATATTAGGTGATTTTAAAGGTAATCTAGCAACAAATACAATAATTATAAATCCAACATATTTGCCTTCCAAATCAACGGATTTATATATCGATGACGTCAGCGTAATAGAACTCAACCTTCCCGCTTTCGCAGGCCACGATATTTCCATATTTGCAAGAGACAGCGTTTTTCTTGGCCGTGAGCCCGATGTTGGCATTGATGAAGCTTGTATTTGGTATCAGCTAACAAGTCCAACTACAAGTGTAGCGCTTGATACGATTGCAGGTTTTTGGGTGAGTCCTTTGTTAACTTCAACTTACGTTGTGCGCCATGAAATTTGTGGTTTGGTAAAATGGGATACGGTTACTATTTATTTAGATGCGGTGGGTCTTGTCAATCTGAGGGTAGTCGAAGATGATATAAAGCTCTTTCCAAACCCCGCTTCTGACTTATTAGAAATCTTCGTTTCAAACTCTGATTTACTAAACGACTTTAAAACTTTAAGCATTTACAATAATCTTGGGCAACTGGTTCGGGAAGAAGTGCCGATAACTATCGGGATTAAAAACAAGAAGATCAATGTAAAAACAACCGAGTTAAAAGACGGGATGTATTTTAGTATATTAGGAAGCGACAAATGGGGAACGGTTAGTAAGCGTTTTGTCATTTCGCGGTAAGGCGTTGCGGTAAGACCTTCAAGGTCTGTTCCAAATTTATAGGAGAGACCTTGAAGATCTGACCGATTAGGGCAGAGTTGCAATCCTGATTTGCAAGGGCAGATTCCCGCCCGACTGAACCGTCTTTCAAGCTGGCCTCCTTTCCCGAAATGAATTCGGGACAGGCTGTCGGAATGACGGTAAATCAGGATGGACAATCCACGGCCATTCTAAAAAGATCAAAAAAAAAGCCCGCAGCGTTTGCGGACTTTTTAAATTTCTTAGTGATGATGATGTCCACCCGGACCATGCACATGGCGGTGCTCTAATTCTTCCTGCGTAGCTTCTCTCACGTCGAGTACTTCACCAATAAAATGCAGATCGTGACCGGCTAGGGGATGATTAAAATCCATTTCCACTTCTTTGTCGTTGATGCTGAGAACTCTTCCCATTAAAGGATTTCCTTCCGCATCGCTCATTTCAAGATCTTGTCCAACTTTCACACGCACATCGTCGAATTTACCATCCACATCAAACGCAGCTTTGTCAATCTTTACAACATAATCTTTTTCGTGTTGACCATATCCGTTTTTAGAACTGATGCGGAAATCGAATTTATCACCTTTTTGTTTTCCGTTTAAACTTGTTTCAAAGTCCGGAAGAACACTCTCAAAACCAAATAGAAAAACGAAAGGATGTTCAGTGCTTGTTTCCTCAATCAGTTGTTCAGGTTCATTATTTTTGTTTGCAGTTAAGTAGTAGTTTACTGTAACAGCCTTGTCTTTTGAAATTGTCATCTTTAATGTGTTTTAAAACTGGGCTTGAATTTACTGATTTTATTCGAGGTGCCTTGTGTTTTTTTCCAACAAAAAAAGCAGTTTTTCACGCGAAAGTTCGGGTTTTATTTCCCCATGTATGGTTAAGGAGACGGCACCGGTTTGTTCGCTTACCACAATGGCAAGTGCGTCTGTGTTTTCGGTTACGCCTACAGCAGCGCGGTGCCGCATCCCCAAATGGGCGGGAAAATTATCGCGCTCCGTTACCGGAAGCACACATCGGGCAGACACGATCCGGTTATCTTCAATAATCACGGCGCCATCGTGCAAGGGAGAATTCTTAAAGAAAATGTTTTCCAACATGCGGCTGCTTAGGCCTGAATCTACAACCTCGCCGGTGGCAATAAAGAATTTTAGGTCCGATTTCCGTGTCACAACAATCAGCGCACCGGTCTTGGTAAAGCTCATGTTGTAACAGGCTTCTGCAAGGGCATCCAGATCGAGAACGATGCTATTTTCAGACGAGGCGCTACCAAAGCGAAATAACCCGCGCCAGTTTTTGTTTCTTAAAAATTCATTCGAGCCGATATAAAGTAAAAATTTACGGATCTCCTGCTGAAACACGATCATAATGGCGATCACACCTACATTCACAAATTTACCAAGAATGGACGAAAGTAATTGCAGGTCAAATGCTTTAATAACGATGTACGCAAAATAGATCAAGGCCAGCCCAATAAAAATGTTGATAGCAGAAGTTCCTTTTACCAGGTTGTAGGCCAGATAAAGCAGGATAGCTACCAAAAGAATATCAACGGCATCGTTGATGGTAAATGAAATGAAATGTATAAAAGCAGGTAAAAGCAAATGGTTTTGTTTTAGGTGTTTGGTTTTTTTGTTTTTTTGTAAGTGTCGTACATCTGATGCACAAGTCCGTCAGAAAGCCCGACCTGCGGAACGAACACCTTTTCGATGTCGGCATTTTTCATCACGCTTAAAAATATTTTTGCAGCGGGAATAATTACATCGGCTCTGTCGGGCTTTAAATCCAGTCGTTCTACGCGTTCCTGGTAAGTGTAAGAGCAGAGCATGTCGTAGATGTTCTTCAATTTTTCGTAGCTCAGATGTTTGGTCTCTTTTTTACCGCTCATCTTAAAGATCTTATTGATGTTGCCGCCAGAACCAATTGCTGACAAAGGATGAATGCCAATGGTATTGCGCTTTAGCCAGGATTTCATTTCTTCCCATTCCTCCTTCACTACTTTGTCCAGGAGCATCCGCACGGTTCCAATATTAAAAGACTTCGCAGCAACCACTTTATTGTCATAATACAAAGTCAACTCTGTACTTCCACCGCCCACATCAATGTACAGGTAGGCATGTTTCGGATTTAAGAGTTCTTCGATGTGATTGGAAAAAACCAATGCGGCTTCATTTTTTCCGTCAATAATCTCAACGGTAATATTCGCTTCGGCCTTTATACGTGCAATAATTTCTAAACCATTCGACGCGTCACGCATGGCGCTCGTGGCAACAGCCCTGTAGCCTTCTACACCGTATGCTTTTATTAATTCTGAGTACCCTCTTAGAGCAGTAATGAGTCGGTCGGCTTTTGCATCTGTGATTTTTCCCTGCGTGAATACGTCTTCCCCAAGACGGATGGGCATACGAATAAGTTCTTCCTTGCTAAAATGCGGCTTTCCATCCACGGTGTAAACTCTGCAAAACAGTAAGCGCATGGCATTACTTCCAATATCTATTGCGGCGAAAACCATCAGCTGTTTATTAAATTTTTTGTTTTAGTTTTATTCTTAGTCGCCTGAGCGAGCGCTTCCTGCTTTTCATTTTTTAAATACTTGTAGATCTCATCCTGCACACGGATTTTCTTTTCGCCTGGCTTTGCTTTTTTGTAAACATTTTCCTGCCTTTTATCAAGGATCCGCACTTTTGTATTTCCTGAAAGCTGAATGTTGATGATGTCCTTCAGTTGTTTGCGAATCTGCGGACTATAAATGGGAACGGCTACTTCACTGCGATTATCAAGGTTTCGGCTCATCCAGTCGGCAGAGGAAATAAATATTTTCTCATCACCTTTATTATGAAAAATAAAGACGCGGGAGTGTTCCAGGTATTTATCTACAATGCTGTATGCAATAATATTATCGCTCCAACCTTCCATATCTGTTACCAGCGAACACGCACCACGAATGATCAAAATGACTTTAACACCGGCTTGACTGGCCTCGTAAAGCTTCGCAATCATTTCTTTGTCAATGAGACTGTTCATTTTTAAAGTGATGGCGGCCTGCTTTTTGCTCTTGGCAATGCGAATCTCGTTATTGATAAGTTGCACAAAATCTTTCCGCATAAAGAAAGGCGCAACCAGCAAATGTTTGAAAGATTGTACTTTAAAATTATTTTCGTAAAAATCGAAGATCTTGTTGAGGTCATCTGCAATTTCTTTATTAGCAGTTAACAATGAAAAATCGGTATAAATGCGCGATGTTTTTTCGTTAAAATTTCCAGTACCTATATGTGCATAGTGAACTTCTTTTCCATTCTCACGCGTGGTAACCACAAATAATTTCGAGTGTACTTTTAGTCCCGGCACGCCATAAATCACACGGGCACCTTCTTCCTGCATTTTATTTGCCCAGTAAATATTATTTTCTTCGTCAAACCTTGCCTGTAATTCAACAAGCACGGTTACCTTTTTACCGTTTTTAATAGCGTTAATCAAAGCATTCGCAATCTTAGAGGAGTCTGCCACACGGTAAAGCGTGATCTTTATACTTTCCACACTCGGGTCAATAGAAGCTTCTCTTAATAAATTAATAATATGGTTATAGGTGTGATAAGGATAATGCAGTAAAATATCCTTTTGTTTGATCGCCTTGAGTGTTGTGAAAGGATTTGTCTCCAAGTCACTATGCTGCAGCGCTGGCGGGTGATTGTAAATAAGCTCCTTGTCTTCGAGTTCCGGAAAATTAATAAAGTCCTTAAAGTTATGGTAACGTCCCCCCGGTATGGCATTGTCTTTTTTAGCCATGCCCAGTTTTTTCATAATGTATTTAAGCATGTCCTCGGGCATAGCAGCATCGTAAACAAATCTTACGGGCTGACCCTGCTTTCGAGCCTTTACGCTTTTCGAAATTTTTTCAATCATGCTTTTACTTACATCATTATCCATTTCGAGCTCGGCATCACGCGTAAGTTTTATGTTGTACGCATCGGTTGTACGGTAGCCGAATACTTCAAAAATCTGATCGGTGTTATAACGAATCACATCGTCCACCAACATGATGTAGTGTTTTTTTCCGTGCCGGGGAAGGATCACAAAACGGGAAATGTTTTGCGAAGGAATTTCAATGAGGGCGTATTTATTTTTTTTGTTCGGGACGATCGATTCCAGACGCAGGTACATATAGCTCGCTTTATCCTTCATGTAAGGAAAAGGCTTATTATCGTCAATCATTACCGGGAAGAGGTTAGAGGCAAGTTCGCTGTTGAAATATTCGGATACGAAGATTTTTTGCGTGCTGGTGAGCTGTTTTTCGTTGATGATATAAACATCTTTTGCGGCAAGCTCCACAAGAATTTCTTGGTAAATGTTTTCAAACCTGTTCTGCTGCTCGATCACCTTTCGTTGAAGCCGCGTTAAAAGTTCTTTGGGATCTTCTCCGTAAACAGAGAGTGCTTTTTTTCCCAGCTTGGCTAGACGCTTCACGGTAGCGACCCTCACACGATAAAATTCATCGCGGTTATTGCTAAAGATGCCCAGAAACTTGAGGCGTTCAATGAGTGGTGTAGTTTTGTCAGACGCTTCCTGCAACACTCTTTCGTTAAACGATAACCAACTTATTTCCCGGTTTATGTAGGGGAATTCTTTGCTCTTCATAGTTTTACTCCTTTATTTTAAATTCTTTTGGAAACTGGTAATAATTAATTGCCCCTTTTTTTCTTTCAAGCTCTGACCAGCTTTTAGTGTTCAGCTTGTACGACACAATGCCACACGTTGGAATTTCATCAAAAAAAAGATCATCCGATAAATAATTGCAAAGGTTCGTAAGCGCAGGATTATGCCCGAACAACATGACACTGTTTTTTTCTTCGTCGAGTGATTTCACTGCTGAAAGTAAGGTCTCAAGATTGGCTTCGAAAATTTTCTCTTCCAACTTAAAATTTTTCATGTCATAATGCATGCTGCGTGCAAAAATAAAGGCAGTGCTTGTAGCGCGCGTTCCGGTGCTTGCGATCAGTTGATCGGGATTAGTTTTATTTTTCGCATACCATTCACTTAAAAGGTAGGCATCCCGGTACCCGCGTTCACTTAGGTGTCGGTCCACATCCTTGAGAAATTCAGTTCCCCAGTCACTTTTGGCGTGCCTTACGATAATCAGTTCTTTCATTTGTGATAATTCTATTTTTTAAAAACCACTTGTTGTTCCAGTCCGATCTTTGAAGCTTTGCGAGTGCGGCGGATCTTAGTTAACACGGTAGCTGGATTCCTAATAATAAACGGTTAAAAAACAATTCAAATTAAATTACTTTAAGTTATAAATTTACGCAAAACATAATTTGTTATGAGTAATAATTCAACAATTCAATGTCCTAATTGTAAACATGAATTTCCCATTGAAAATGCACTATCACAAAAGATTGAGGATGATATCCGTGGGAAATACCTAAAGCGTTATAACGAGGATAAACAAAAGTTGGAATCGGAGAAGGTACAACTGGCAAGAGAATCAGAGCAGCTAAAACTGTTGGCGGAGAACCAGGAGAAAATCCTTGAAGACAAATTACGCCTTGCGAAAAGCCAGTTGCAGCAGGAAGCCATTAAAAAGGCAGCTTCCGAAATGCAGTTGCACATGGAAATGCTTAACAAAGAATTAACGGAAAAATCGCAAAAACTTAAAGACAGTCAGGCAAAGGAGCTGGAATTGATGCAGAAAGAAAAGCAGATAAAAGAAAGGGAAGAAGGGATGAAGCTGGAAATGGAAAAACAAATGCTCGAGCGCCAGAAAGAAATTGAAGACCGCGTAAAAAAAATGGAAAGCGAGCGTTCGGATCTTAAAATAAAAGAACTTGAAAAAAAGTTGGCCGACCAGGTAGACCTTGCGGAAACCATGCGCCGGAAGGCAGAGCAGGGCAGTATGCAGTTGCAGGGAGAAGTGCTCGAACTTGCTCTGGAGGAGTTATTGAGAAGTAGTTTTCCGTTTGATACGATTGACGAAGTGGCTAAAGGTGTTAAAGGTGCAGATTGCGTGCAGAACGTGAAGAATAATGTGGGCCAACTCTGCGGAAAAATCATTTACGAAAGTAAACGTACAAAAGCATTTACAAACGAATGGATTGAGAAACTGAAAAAAGACATGCGCGCTCAACAGGCTGATATTGCAGTAATTGTGACTGAAACGCTCCCAAAAGATATGGAGTCTTTCGGATTTAAAGATGGAGTGTGGATCTGCCGTTTTTCAGATGTAAAGCCACTTTCTTTAATATTAAGAGACAGTCTGGTTAAGATCTACGGAGCCGTGGTAAGTCAGGAAAATCGTGGTGATAAGATGCAGCTTTTGTATAACTACCTGACTGGTAACGAATTCAGGCAAAATATTGAGGCCGTGATGGAAGGTTTTATGGACCTGAGATCGGGGATTATTAAAGAAAAAATGCAGATGGAAAAAATGTGGAAGGAGCGCGAAAAGCAACTGGACAAAGTTCTTCTAAATACAACCCAATTTTACGGGTCCATTAAGGGCATTGCCGGCAACGCCATTGGCGATATAAAATTGCTCGAGGGGGAATAATTTTTTTCTTTTTTTAAGAAATGTCTCAGGCGATAATATGGAACTTAATCCGTAAATTTATTTTTCTTAATTTATTACCTGCTCCCTTGATTAAACGTACCATTGCATATATCCTCCTTTTTACAGCATCGTGTGTGAAAGCCCAGTTCAATTATGGACACCAGATGGACTTTGGAAAAAACCGGATTCAGTATAAAGAATTTATCTGGACTTACCTGGATTACGAACGTTACCGTGTTTATTCCTATCAGGGTGGGACGGAACTGAGTAAATATGTTTCTGTGAGTGTGAGCAAGCAACTCGCAATGATTGAAAAGAGACTGGATTATCAGAGTGAAGATAAGATTAGCGTTTTGGTTTATAACACACAGGGAGATTTTAAACAAAGCAATCTGGGTTTGAGCAGCGATGATCAAACGAATATCGGTGGGGTTACAAGAATTATCGGCGATAAGATCAGCGTCTTTTTTAATGGATCCCTCGCCGAACTTGATCAGCAGATTCGCGCAGCACTTGCAGAACTACTCATCAATAAAATTCTGTATGGCGGCAATGCAAGAGAGGTTGTGAGGAATTCGACCTTGTTGAATATCCCGCAGTGGTATTCGCAAGGACTTATAAAATATTTATCTGAAGGGTGGACGAGTTATAATGACAACATTCTTTACGACGATCTTAAGAATGATAACTTTAGTTCGTTTAACCGTTTAACTGGTAAGCAGGCGGCGCAGGCTGGGCACGCCATCTGGTATTACATAGCTTCTACTTTTGGTGATGGTATGATTCCGAATTTATTATACATGACAAGGGTTTCAAGAAGTCCGGAAAACGCTTTTATTTTTGCACTGGGAATTACACTTCCCAACCTGATTTACGATTTTACAGAGTCTTATCAAAGACATTTATACCAGTTGCGCGATTCGCTGCGTACCTCGCCTATCAACAACAACAGTGTTCTTAAAAAATACAAATCCTTTCGCCATTATTCACAGTTGAAAGTGAGTTCAGATGGAACGCGGGTGGTTTATGCCCGCACTCAGCTGGGACAAATCCGTGTTTACATGCGGACTTTAGAAAACGGCACAGAAAAAAGATTACTCAAATTAGGACCGAAGTTAGAGCAGCTCGAAGATTTTAATTACCCCCTTCTTGCGTGGCATCCGAACGGACAGGTGATTTCTATCATTTATGAGAAGAAAGATATGCTGATCTTGCAAATTGTGAACCTGGAGAGTAAAGAGGTGATCAAACGTAATTTGACCGGGTTCGAAAAAGTAAATAGCTTTTCTTATAGTCCAGATGGAAAAAAATTGGCTGTATCGGGTATTAAGCGCGGAAAAGGTCACAGCGACATTTTTGTTTTCAGTATTAATACCAGTGGTATCGAGCAGTTGACCAACGATAGCTGGGACGATCAGAACCCTGTTTTTGTGAAAGGAAACAAACAGATTGTTTTTGAAAGTAACCGCGTAAATGACACCATTAAAGCAACAGACGACAACCTCTTCTTCGCTAAACAGAACAGGAATATGGATCTTTTTATGACGCCATATCCTTTCAATACAAAAGTACTTGTAAGACTTTCCAATACTCCCGATATAAACGAAGTTCAGCCACAGGCATACACAAACAATTATGTAACTTATCTGAGTGATAAGAACGGTATTTACAACCGTTATCTTGCCGAGTACGATAGCAGTATTTCTTTTGTAGACACAACCGAGCATTACCGTTATTTTTTCAAGTCAAAACCAATAACCAATTACGACCGTAACATCCTTGAGCAGAATGTCAGTGCAGAAGGTGGTCACGTGGCAGAAGTCATTTATGCGAACGGCAAAGACATGCTGCTTGTTTCTCCGCTTGAAAAGATTAATGAAAAAAATATTTATGAGCCTTTTAAAACCTGGGAAAGAAGTTATATAAGTCCTGCTGTGGCAGATCCTTCCAGCTTTAAGGATTCAAGGCCTATTGAAAATGTTTCCCCGCAAAAACCGGATAACACAATAAAAGGAATTGATTTTGAAAATTATAAATTTGAGAACGAAAAAGAAAAACAAACTCCGGATCCTAATGTTGCAAAACCTGCGCCGGGAATTAAGGGAGATTCTTTGAAAGCAAAATCAAAGGACCCATTTAAATTCCCTATTCAACGGAATTACTATACTTCTTTTTATACCGATAAGATCATCACACAATTTGACAACTCTTTCCTTGCCAATAACTATCAGGTGTTTGCAGGCGGAGGTTCGCCAATTTATCTGAATCCAGGTTTTAATTTCCTGAGTAAAGTTTCCATTAGCGATCTTTTCGAAGATCAGCGTATCACCGGTGGCTTCAGGATCAATCCTTCACTCGACAACGAATTTATGTTATCGTGGGAACAACGGAAACGCATTTTTGACCATCAGGTGGTTTTGGACAGGCAAACGTTTTATAAAGTTCCTGTGGGAACAAGCAACTCGCAGGTTTTAAATGCAAGAATCAACACCAGCACCATTCGTTACTCCGTGAGATATCCATTCAGCCCGGTAGCCGCAGTGCGTTTATCTTTGTTGTACCGTAACGACCGCTACATGCCTTTATCAGAGTCCGAATACCCCATTGCTTTAAGGGTAAGGCCAGCCTATGAGAACCTTGGCGGCGTGCGTGTTGAATATATTTATGACAACACCAGACAGGTGATGCTGAATATTTTAAATGGGTTCCGTTTTAAGATTTGGACCGAGTACTGGAAATTCCAGAGCAAGGAGCCGCGCGATCTGTTTACCTCTGGGTTTGATGCAAGACACTATCAGAAAATTCACCGGCAGATTACCTGGTGTAACCGTCTCGCCGGCGGTAATTCGCTTGGTACCGACCGTCTCATTTTTTACATGGGGGGAGTAGATAATTGGATCAATCCTAAATTCAACAACAACGTAAATATTGTACATCCTGAAACTTACGGTTTTCAAACAGTGGCCACCAACATGCGTGGATTTAACCAGAACATTCGCAACGGGAATAATTTTGTAGTATTTAATACAGAGTTACGTTTTCCAATTGTACGCTATTTCCTGGACCACCCGGTACGCTCTGATTTTATTAATAACTTCCAGATCATTGGCTTTGCTGATGCGGGAATGGCCTGGTATGGTTCGCAACCTTTGAGCCGCGAGAATACAGAAAATACTAAAACCTTTATTTTCAACGATCCTCAAACGCAAAGCGGCGGAACGGGAATTATTGTTACGGTGATAGATGATAAAAATCCACTGGTGGGTGGTACTGGATTTGGTCTGCGTTCGCGCCTCCTGGGATATTTTGTCCGCGTTGATTTCGGCTGGGGTATTGATAACTGGGTTGTACAAAAACGTGTGATAGCTTTCTCTCTGACTACGGATTTCTAAAGTCAGATAAAGTTATGATTTCAGTAAGAGATTCAAGGCGATTCATGAAAAGCTCAGCATCTTCTTTAGATTTTATAACTCTAGACAAAGCGGTTCCTTTATTCAAATCAATTTGATCGGAAGGGTGCTTGTCTATCATAATTGAACCTTCTTTAGCCAGCTCCTGTAATTGTTTTATTTTGTCTAAGGCATAATCATTCATAAAACAAATTTAACCTATGTTGTCGCTACATAAATAGAATTGATGTTAATTTACTATTGCGATATTGGCCTGAAAATGAAATGGTTAAAATTCTTTTCAATAGAGCTAATCTTCGTTTCCTGTGTTATTTTCTCAGATAGAGGTTTACACTGGCAACAGCCGCAATGGCTCATTTTCGAGAACGATTAATACTGAAAGCGCAGGGGAAATTCTCCTAAATATTCCAAGGGATAGAAACGGTGAGTTTGAGCCGCAGATCATTCCAAAAGGCTAACCTATCAGCAGTAAAATTGAGGAAGCGATTCTGGGGATAGTTGCGGAATGACCATCTCCGATGTGCGCAACCAAGTGCTTAACCCACATTGCAGTTTTTTCCTTTGAATTTGTGGCTAATCAGGGGGTTTGAGTTGTTCGGGTTCTGCAGGGGGGGACTACAAATTTTTTGCGGGTAAATGGTTTATGTTTATAGTTTAGGGCATTATAAATTGTTTCTACTTCAGGCCTTGGTTCTGAGCATTGCCGAATTTTTATAGTTTGCCCATATTTGTTAACCATGGTTGTGGTTACCATTTTCTGAGTGTTCATTATTCTTGTAA
>Ga0335394_10005757_pt1 | contig 13986 bp, 11 predicted proteins | sample MAT03_FD_205741 | JGI IMG/M metagenome (GOLD analysis project Ga0335394, IMG submission 205741) | Freshwater microbial communities from Lake Fryxell liftoff mats and glacier meltwater in Antarctica - MAT-03 (spades assembly) (version 2) ...
CACTTTGACTGTCGATAACGGCTTCCGACGGGCTGCGATGACGCTCCTGTTCAATTCGGGTCTACTCTCGCAATCGGTCGTGCATCTGCACCCAGGTTCCATCTTTGCGCCACTGACGAAAGTAGGTGTATACCGTTTGCCTTTCTTGAATGCCCAAAGGGCTATATCGGGAAAGTCCCCTGGCAACCCTCGCCATCGCACCCCCTCCACCAGAACCTAGAATATGGCGTTCAGAACCTCCCACAGATCAACGCTACGAGGACGACCACCGGATTTTGGTTCGGGTATCAAGTCGTTGAGCCGTTCAAATTGGCCTTGAGACAGATTACTGGGGTAAGCTTTACTCATGACGCTCTCTCAGTGCTGTGTACTACATATTCGCAGCTTACACTGAGTGAGCTTTTTTACTGACTAACCGACTTTTCAAACACCCTCTCATCGTGCCTTCGAGCAACGCGCGAAACCCCTTGGCTTGGGGATTCACAGCGGCCTTCTCCAAACTCTCGCTTACCCGTTTGGCGATCGCCAGCAATACATCGCCAATATCCACATCCGCCATTTCCAGGTCTTCACTCGATTCAAAATAGACCACATGGAACCCTTCACGTTCCAATTCCGCCTTCAACCGCAGCAGCTCCGTCGATTTGCCACAGCCAATATGGCCTGTAAACAAAACACAGGTCGGATCATCTGGTGAAAAGAAGGCGATATTGTCCTTCAACTCTTGAATAATTTGCCCACCACGCACCGACGAGAAATCAATGTATAGCTTCCGATCTGCCTCGCTCTCAGGATTCAGCGTCTGGCTGGGGTTGCTCGCCTGAAAAAATTTGCGAATGTCTGGCACCAGTGGTTTACCCCCCTGAAACTGCTAAAACTGGTAGTCCTAAATTGGTAAGGATTTTTTGATGGGCGGGCTTCGCCCGCCCATCAAAAAATCCTTACATCAATACCACTACCCTCTACCCTGAGGTGATTGAGAATAGATACAGCGATTAGATAAGTAGTTCAACCTAAATAAAAACCAAATTCTAAAAGTCTGCGCCGCCCGCGCAGCGGGCGGCGCAGACTTTTAAGGTTTTATATTTAATTACGCCTATCTACTTACAGCAGCAAATCGGTTTTTTCGATCATAAGAGGCTTTCAGCTCAATTGGCTGAAAACCAGGAACAATACAATCATCCCATCCCATTCCATCCCCTACGGCTATGGTTCAAACCCCTGCCAAAGCGTTGACCCTCGACGAATTTCTCCAGCTACCGGAAACCAAACCCGCTAGCGAATTCATCGACGGTCAAGTTATCCACGTGTCTAATACCTTTGCGATCGCCCCCGACTGGAACAATTAAAATCCTCTCCCCCGACCAAAGCCACACCAAAGTCGTTCGCAACATTTATTAGGTGGTAAAAGCACAGTCTGATTTACCCGAAACCCACTACAATGTTCTGGATTTCCGAACGTTCACACATCCTGCTGCCATGCCTCGTCGTAACGACCTCCACAAAATTCTGCTGATCGGCTCTGGGCCTATTGTGATTGGACAGGCTTGCGAGTTCGACTACTCTGGTACTCAAGCCTGTAAAGCCCTGCGGGATGAAGGTTATGAGGTGGTGTTGATTAATTCCAACCCCGCCACCATCATGACCGATCCTGAGACAGCAGACCGCACCTACATTGAGCCACTGACACCAGAAATGGTAGAGAAAGTAATCAAAAAGGAGCGGCCTGATGCGCTGCTACCCACAATGGGCGGGCAAACGGCGCTGAATCTGGCGGTGGCACTGGCGAAAGCAGGTGTGCTAGATGAGTACGGCGTGGAGCTGATTGGGGCGAAGCTACCCGCCATTGAGATGGCGGAAGATCGCAAGCTGTTTAAAGAGGCGATGGCGCGGATTGGAGTGCCCGTCTGCCCCTCTGGACTGGCGCAGACCATGAGTGAGTCACGGGCGATCGCCCAACAAATTGGCTCCTACCCGCTGATTATTCGTCCTGCTTATACCATGGGCGGTTCGGGCGGCGGTATTGCCTACAACCAAGAAGAATTTGAGGAAATTTCTCAGTCGGGTCTAGAGGCCAGCCCCGTCTCGCAGATTTTGATTGAACAGTCGCTGCTGGGCTGGAAGGAATATGAGCTTGAGGTGATGCGCGATCTGGCCGACAACGTCGTGATTATCTGCTCGATTGAAAACCTCGACCCGATGGGTATCCACACAGGCGATTCGATTACGGTGGCTCCGGCGCAAACTCTGACCGACAAAGAATATCAGCGGCTGCGCGATGCCTCGATTCAGATTATTCGCGAAATTGGTGTCGAAACGGGCGGCTCTAACATTCAGTTTGCCGTCAACCCCGACACGGGCGACTTCATCGTAATTGAGATGAACCCCCGCGTTTCTCGCAGCTCGGCGCTGGCCTCCAAAGCCACGGGCTTCCCGATCGCCAAAATGGCCGCTAAGCTGGCGGTCGGCTACACGCTAGACGAAATTCCCAACGACATCACCAAAAAAACGCCCGCTAGCTTTGAACCCACCATTGACTACGTAGTTACAAAAATTCCTCGCTTTGCCTTTGAGAAATTTCCTGGTTCCACTCCAGTCCTCACCACCCAGATGAAATCGGTGGGTGAAGCAATGGCGATTGGCCGCACCTTTCAAGAGTCGTTTCAAAAGGCGCTGCGATCGCTTGAAACCGGGCGAGCGGGCTGGGGCTGCGATCGCCCCGAAAAACTGCCCAGCCTGGAGCAAATTCGAGCTGGACTGCGAACCCCAAACCCCGAACGAATTTTCACCGTGCGCCACGCCATGCTGATGGGCATGGGTGTGGATGAAATCTACGAACTCACCGCTATCGATCCCTGGTTTTTAGACAAGCTGGCCGAAATTCTAGACACCGAAAAACTGCTGAAACGTACCGCGCTCACTACTATTACCAAAGCGCAACTGCTGGCCGTGAAGCAACTGGGCTTTAGCGATCGCCAAATTGCCTACGCCACCAAAACCACCGAAGACGAGGTGCGCGCTTACCGGAAGTCGCTGGGCGTGCTGCCCGTTTACAAAACCGTAGACACCTGTGCGGCTGAGTTTGAAGCGCTGACACCCTATTATTACTCGGCCTACGAATCTGACGTGCTGTGCATCGAAGATGGCCAAGAATCTGCCGCTACTGAGTCTGAGGTGCTGCCCTCGACCCGGCGCAAAGTGATGATTTTGGGCGGTGGTCCCAACCGAATTGGGCAGGGAATTGAGTTTGACTATTGCTGCTGTCATGCCTCCTATGCGCTAAGGGCAGATGGCTTTGAGACGATTATGGTCAACTCCAATCCTGAAACCGTTTCCACCGACTACGACACGAGCGATCGCCTCTACTTTGAGCCGCTGACCAAAGAAGACGTGCTGAATATTTTGGAAGCGGAAAATCCTGTTGGCATCATCATCCAGTTTGGTGGCCAAACACCCCTGAAGCTGGCCGTGCCGCTGCAAAAATATCTGGACGAAAACCCTGACGTGCTCACCAAAATTTGGGGCACCTCACCCGACTCAATCGACCGGGCAGAAGACCGCGAGCGCTTTGAGAAGATTTTGCGTGAGTTAGATATCCGGCAGCCCGCCAATGGACTGGCTCGTAATTACGAAACAGCCGTCAAGGTCGCCCACCAAATCGATTATCCCGTGGTGGTGCGTCCCAGCTATGTGCTGGGTGGACGCGCCATGGAAATTGTCTATTCGGATCAAGACCTGGAACGGTATATGGTCTACGCCGTGCAAGTCGAGCCAGACCACCCAATTTTGATCGATAAGTTTTTGGAGAACGCGATCGAGGTGGATGTAGACGCGATCGCCGACCACACCGGGCGCGTCGTCATCGGCGGCATTATGGAGCACATCGAACAAGCCGGGATTCACTCCGGTGACTCGGCCTGTTCAATTCCAACAATCACGCTATCTCCTGAGATTCTCAATATCATCCGCACCTGGACAGAGAAGCTGGCAAAAGCGCTGAATGTGGTGGGGCTAATGAATGTGCAGTACGCCATCCAGGGCACCGTAGAGGGCGATCAGGTCTATATTTTGGAGGCCAACCCCCGCGCCTCGCGCACGGTACCGTTTGTGTCGAAGGCGATCGGCGTACCTCTCGCAAAAATTGCCTCACGGGTGATGTCGGGTCAAACGCTAGAACAACTGGGCTTCACCGAAGAGGTAATTCCCACCCACATTTCCGTCAAAGAAGCCGTCTTGCCGTTTGAGAAGTTTCCTGGTACCGACACCATTTTGGGACCCGAAATGCGCTCCACAGGCGAAGTCATGGGCATTGACACCGACTTTGGCAAAGCCTTCGCCAAAGCGGAACTGGCAGCCTCTCAACGCCTGCCGCTTAAGGGCACCGTCTTTGTCTCTATGAACGATCGCGACAAGGTAGCCGCCGTTCCTGTGGTGAAAGACCTCATTTCCCTTGGCTTAAAAATCGTGGCCACTGAAGGTACCCGCCGCGTCTTGAAAGAACACGGACTAGAGGTGGATTTGGTGCTGAAGCTGCACGAAGGCCGGCCTAACATTTTGGACTCGATCAAAAACCAGCAAATTCAGCTGATCGTCAATACCCCCTTGGGCGAAACCGCTCAGGTAGACGATCGCCAAATTCGCCGTGCCGCTTTGTCCTACAAAGTCCCAACCATCACCACGATTGCCGGAGCCAAAGCAACGGCTGCCGCGATTCGCTCGCTACAAGCGCAGCCTTTGGATGTGAAGGCGTTGCAGGATTATGTGTAACAGCGAGCTGACGCACGATGTGACCTATAGCCCCGCCTACACGCTGGTTCCCACCTACGAATGCTTTAATCGCTGTACCTATTGCAACTTTCGGGTAGACCCAGGCACCGATACCTGGATGACCCTGGAGCACGCTGCTCAGATACTAAGTTCTCTCCGCCCCCACGGTGTAATTGAAATCTTGATCTTGGGAGGAGAAGTTCACCCCCACAGCAGCCAGCGCCGTGCCTGGTTTCAGCGGATATATGACTTATGCGAACTGGCGCTCGGCTTGGGCTTTTTGCCGCATACCAATGTTGGCCCCCTCAGCCCCGACGAAATGGCGCAGCTCAAATCCGTTAACGTCTCAATGGGGTTAATGCTAGAGCAATTGACTCCGGCCTTGCTAGAAACCGTGCATCGCCACGCCCCCAGCAAGCAGCCTACCCTGCGACTGCAACAGCTAGAACAGGCAGGTAAATTGCAGATTCCCTTTACGACCGGGCTACTGTTGGGCATTGGCGAAACTGAGCAAGACTGGGTAGAAACCCTAGAGGCGATCGCCCACGTCCATCATCAATGGGGTCACATTCAAGAAGTCATTCTGCAACCCCACAGCCCCGGTCAGCAGCAGGCGATCGCCAGCCCGCCGTTTGACCCAAAAAAATTAGTGGACGTTGTGGCGATCGCCCGCCGCATATTGCCCGCCGAGGTTACAATCCAAATTCCCCCCAACCTTCTGCCCACCGCTCACGACCTGCTGGCCTGTCTCGCCGCCGGAGCACGCGACCTAGGCGGCATCGGCCCCAAAGACGAAGTTAACCCCGACTATCCCCACCCCCACGATGCCAAGCTAGCCGCCACCCTTAAGCAAGCCAACTGGCACCTCAAACCCCGTCTGCCCCTCTATCCTCACCATGACCACTGGCTTGCCCCATCCCTGAAAACTCTTGTGAACCAGTGGCGCGATCGCCTTGCCAGCTAAGGAATTTATTCAGGACTAATCGGTCGGGCGTTCAGCGTTCAACCCACTAACTCTGCGCGATACCTGCAAACTCTACTCTCACAACCTGCGTCTCATAACTACCGTCTCTGTGTAGCGTGATCAACCGAAAACCGGGTTGGCGATCGCCATCAATTCCAAAGCGATCGCCCTTAGGAACAAACTGCACGCAGGTGGATGGGGTACCCAAATAGCGCACCGCACCGCGCCACTCGTCAAAGTCTTGATGAATATGCCCAAAAATGACCAACTTAACCTGAGGATGGCGATCTAACACCGCAAATAGCGCGCCTCGATTTTGCAAGCCAATAGTGTCCATCCAGGCCGAGCCGATTGCTAACGGCGGATGATGCAGCGCCACCAAGGTTGGCAGTGATTCAGCACGCTGGAGCTGTTGCTCAAGCCAAGTCAAGGTTTCTAGCGACAGTTCGCCGTAGACCACGTTAGGCAGCATAGAACTCAGCAGCACCACATTCCATCTGCCCTGCTGAAAACACTTTTGGGTAGAAAATGGTGGAGCGCAGAGCGCCTGCTCCATCAGCGCTGGATATTGATCATGGTTTCCCGGTATCCAATACGCGGGAATACCCAACGGCGCAATGCGAGCCTGCAATTGTCGGTAAGAGTCTAGCGTTTCGTCTTGGGACAGATCGCCCGTCAGCAACAGCACATCGGGACGGGGAGATAGGGCGGCAACCCGCTCTAATACCGCCTGGAGCGATCGCGCTGTTTGGAACCCGTTGCTCACTTCGGTTTCATCTGCAAACAAATGAGTGTCTGTAATTTGGGCAATTCGCAAGGGTGCAGTGTCAAACATGTCAATTCATTGAGAGCTAACAACGTGAGTATTGAAAAAGTGATGTTGAGGTAAGGATTTTTTGCAGCGTGGGTGCAGCCCACGCTGCAAAAAATCCTTACTCGTTGAAAACTACCGCAAAATGTAAAACTCCAAATTCCTGAATCGCCCGCGCAGTCGCCAGCGCAGGGGGTTTGAGCCTGGAATTTATCAGAGTGTACTACTTAACAACTAGGTTATGATGGTATACTACACCTCCAGGAGTACGCGGCGGCATCGCCAAGTGGTAAGGCAGAGGTCTGCAAAACCTCCACCCCCAGTTCGAATCTGGGTGCCGCCTTCAAAGATTTTGGTAGTCCAACATGACAATGCAGGGCTACCAAAAACTTCAGGCTCTGGGGATTTTAGGCTCTAGGACTCAGTTCTAGAGCCTTTCTGATTTTGGTAAGTAGTTCAACCTAAATAAAAACCAAATTCTAGAACCCTGCGCCGCCCGCGCAGCGGGCGGCGCAGGGTTCTAGAATCTTATATTTACTTAAGCCCACCTACTTAGGGGTATTGATGTAATGATTTTTTGCAGCGCGGGCTTTGCCCGCGCTGCAAAAAATCATTACCAATTTAGGACTACCCATTACCGAGAATTCAGCCAAATTGCCCATCAGAGGCAAACGAGGATTCTTAAGAAAGGTAAGCATCTGTAACTCTGGGCATTGGCGTATGATACGTTGCTGAGACCTAGAGTTGGGAAAGCCCGGTGGAAATCCGGCGCTGTGCCGCAACTGTGAAAGTCAGAATGCCGACTCTAGGGGTGCTTTTCAGCACGTTCACGCTTGGTTCCCTGCGACGCACGGGGAGGAGATGAGTACTTGACACCGACATTACCGACCTGTCCAGATCTGTGGTCTGGTTCTTTTGCCAAAGATGGGCTGCTGTTGCGGATGCGGATTCCGGGTGGAATTCTGACGGTGCCGCAATGTGAGGCGATCGCCCACTTCGTCATGCAGTCGGGCAGTGGCTATATGCAGGTGACCAACCGGGCAAATTTACAAATTCGAGAACTGCAAACGGCGATCGCCCCCGATACGTTCCGCCAGTTTCAAGAGCTAGGATTAGCATCGCGCACCGTCAGCGTTGATTCTCTGCGAAACGTCATGGCTAGTCCTACGGCGGGGTTCGATGCCCAAATGCTGGTTGACACCCGGCCACTCGTCAGCGCTTGGGATGACTATTTGCAGACCCACCCTGAACTGGCAGCGCTGTCACCCAAGTTTAGTGTGGGGCTAGATGGCGGCGAAGCCGTGTCGATGGGCGATCGCCACAATGACATTGTGCTGTCGGCAGAGAGGCTGCTCACCGGAGTAACACTGGCTGCTGGAGCAACACTGGCTGCTGGAGTAACACTGGCTGCTGGAGTAACACTGTTTCCCGAAGCACTATCTACAGTAGAGCCGACAGACTTAGTAGAGGCAGCGCCCACCACTGCTTTCCGGCTGTATTTAGCGGTGGAGGGAGGCGTTAGCGATACGGGGATACTGATTCCACCTCAGCACAGCATTTCTCTACTGGCGGCCTTAGCGCGTGTGTATTTGGATTACAGCCAGGGTCGGCAGCGCCCCGATGGTCGTAAGCCGCGTCTGCGACATGTGATCGCGGAGTGGGGCATGATGGGTTATCTAGACCGAGTGCAGCAGTGCTTGCCTGCCTCGTTGCCCGTCTCAGTATTACAGGGGGCGATCGCCACGGCAGATCATCCCCGGCCTAGATCGAGTCAGGCTAGAAACAGAATCGCTGCGGCTCACCTGGGCATTCATTCCCAGCGCCAGCCGGGGCTATCTTATATTGGCCTAGCGCTGCCCCTAGGACGGCTGGAAGCCTCACAGTTGCGATCGCTAGCTGCTTTGACGCAAACTTTGGCACAAACCGTTGGCAGCGGCACCCTGCGGCTGACACCCTGGCAAACGCTGATACTTCCAGACATTCCTACCGCTTACTTAGCTAGTGTACAAACTCAGCTTGCAGAATTAGGGTTTCACTGGTCGGCGCTGCGTCCAGACAGTTTGCTAGTAGCCTGTTCGGGCAGTCGGGGCTGTGCGTCTGCTGCAACTGACACGCACGCTCAGGCGTTGGCGTTGATTACTCATTTGGAGACGTGTTTGGTAGAAGAGTCCTTGACGCTAACTCAACCCCTCAACATCCACATCAGCGGGTGTGAAAAGTCTTGCGCGCAGCACTCGCCGCTAGATGTTGCCCTGGTAGGACAGTCAATTTCCGCAGCAGGTTCAATGGAAAAAGCCTACGATTTGTACGTGGGTGCTGCCGCAATGCCCTTTGGTCGGCGGGTGTTTCAAGCAGTAGGCGTAACGGCGGTGCCTATGCTGCTGGAGCAGATGATCCGAGTCTATCAGCGCGAACAACAGCCGCAGGAGTCGTTTGGAAACTTCTGCGATCGCCATTCTATCGCCCAACTTCAGCAATGGTTTCAGCCCCAAACGGCAGCAAACCGGGTAATATGGGTGACTTCATGATGGACTACATTCGAGACGGCAATGCCATCTACCTGAAATCGTTTGCCATTATTCGGGCAGAGGCCAATCTAGCGGATCTGCCGCCTGACTTGGAAACGGTAGCGGTGCGGCTAATCCATAGCTGTGGCATGACGGATATTGTGGCAGATCTAGAAGCGTCTCCTGGTGCGGCGATCGCCGGACGCAACGCTCTAGCAGCGGGTGCCCCCATTCTCTGCGATGCCCGCATGATTGCCGAGGGCATTACTCGTAAGCGATTGCCCGTGGACAATCCGGTAATCTGCACGCTGCAACATGCCGATGTGCCAGCGTTGGCTCATCAACTGGGCAACACGCGATCGGCAGCGGCATTAGAGCTATGGCGCGATCGCTTGGAAGGATCTGTAGTGGCGATCGGTAATGCCCCCACCGCGCTGTTTCGGCTGCTAGAACTGCTAGACGCGGGTGCCCCTAAACCCGCTCTGATCTTGGGCTTTCCGGTTGGGTTTGTGGGTGCCGCCGAATCTAAAGCAGAGCTGGCAGCCAATAGTCGTGGGGTACCTTTCATTACGCTGCATGGGCGGCGAGGCGGCAGTGCCCTGGCCACCGCTGCGGTCAACGCATTAGCAAAAGAGGACGAACTATGACACACGCTACGAATATCCCGTCCAATATCCCATCCGCGAATCATGTAAAAACATTGGTTGATGGCACTCCTACTGGCATGTTTGATATCGTTCCTGACATCACGTCTAACATCATTCCCGATATCGTTCCTGATGCTACTCCTGATATCACTTCTACCAGTGCTTCTACCAGTGCTTTTGATATCGCGTCTTCTATCGTTCCTGATACCACTTCTGATACCACTTCTGATACCACGTCCAGCATCACCTCTAACATGACTCTGGCTACCAACTCGGCAATACCTGCCACCCCTGTCAAAGGCCGCCTCTACGGGTTGGGCATTGGCCCCGGCGACCCAGAGCTGTTGACGCTCAAGGCTCACCGGATTCTTCGCTCTGTGCCCGTTGTAGCCTATCCTACGATGGAAAACGGTAAAGTACTGGCGCGGGCAATTGTGGCAGATTACCTGCGGCCTGAGCAAATTGAACTGCCGATGCCCTTGCCGTTCAGCCCCACCCGTTCGTCTCAACCGGCCTATGACCTGGCCGCAGAGGCGATCGCCCGTCATCTCAGCGCAGGTCGAGACGTAGCGGTGCTATGCGAAGGGGAGCCGTTTTTGTATGGCTCGTTTATGTACATTTTCAACCGCCTCTCTAACCAGTTCCACACCGAAGTGGTGCCGGGGATTTCATCCACTATGGCCAGTGCCGCTGCGCTAGGGGTACCGCTGACCTATCGAAATGATGTGTTGAGCATTATGCCTGCCACCTTGGATGCTGAGGTGCTGCGCGATCGCCTATCTGTCGCCGATGCAGCCGTCATCATCAAACTGGGTCGCCACTTTGCCAAGGTGCGAGAGGTGTTGCTAGATCTGGGGCTATTTTCGCGGGCACTCTACATTGAACGCGCAACGATGCCCAACCAGCGGATTGTGGCGATCGCCGATATTGACCCAGCAGAGGTGCCGTACTGGGCGCTGGTTATGATTCCTAGCCTGCAAAAATCGGTGACATAGTCGGTAGTCCTAAATTGGTAAGAATTTTTTGATGGGCGAAGCCCGCCCATCAAAAAATCCTTACATCAACACCACTACCACATAGTCTTGTCTGCTGGAGTTGCGACGGGTGGGAAAGATCGATGGTTGGGTAACTTGAGAGTTGGATCATACCAATTTGGGGAATGCGCGGCGCAATAGACGGTTCATGAGAATTGTGAAGGATTTAGCAGCAAGTCCGAAATCGGCTATGCCACTGATGACTTACGACCGGGCTACGTTATCGCAGAACCCCAAATCGAAAAAATTACTGAAAAAGCGAGGCTGGACTAGCAGGAAGGGGGCATAAGCGCAGCTTTTGCAAGACAGATTCAGGAACAATTCATTGGCGTGTGACAATTAGTTTGCTTGAAGCAGAGCTGGTTCTAGAGACATAGTCTCTGGCAACGGTAGGATAGTTAAGTGACTCTGGCTCAGCGTCGGTATTTTAAAGGATGAAGCCTTATTTAGCAGACAAGTGATGCGATCGCCTACCAGCCAGGATTCATCAACAAGCATGATTTGTAAATGCTCCCCTCTCTCAATTAAGAGCGGCAGCAAATGACCTCCTGCGACGCAGCCTTGCAACTCAGCTTGCTGTGCCTCAAAATTTTCCGACTGCAACACGACCTCGACTAGCTGCACATCATTCTTAGTGAGAGCCTGACTCCACCAATCAAGGGAAACTTGGGGTGCAAAAGCAAGCTGAATTCCTGTTGCAGCTAAACTCGGACGATCATTACCGTTCAGTGCGGATTGAGAGACTGTGGCTACTGTGTCGGGGCGAAATAATTCAACAGCCCGTTGCGCTAAGATTCCGTTCAGTTCTGGATTGCTGGTGATTGCCAAAAAGGTACTCAGTGACGCGATTCCTTCTGCTTGTAGCTCCTCTAAATCCAAGTACTGGCTGATGACAGGGACATCATTTAGCTCGATCGAGGTTGAATCGCGATCGCTAAGGTCAATTAAAACAACCGTCTCTCCGGCTTGCTGAAGTAACCGAACTAGCAGTTGGCTAAACGGGTTGCTACCCACGATCACGGTTCTGACCTGGCTCACACGCAGCCCTAGCCAACGGGCAACCCAACCTGCTGTAAGTCCTTGAATTAAGACTGTCATGAAAATGGTGAGAAAAACGAGAGCTTTGATCGCATCGCCGCCGTTGATGCCTTCTTTTGTTAGAGAGATGGCAAACAAAGATGCCATGGAAGCGGCAACAATGCCACGAGGTGCAATCCAGGACAGAAACATTTTCTGTTTCCAGCTAAAGCCTCGATTCCAGGTCGATAGCAGAATATTGATTGGGCGAACGACGAGCATCAGCATCAGGACGGTCAGGACGCTTCCCCCGCCCAAATCAAACACGCTCGCGATCGACAACTCAGCCGCCAGCAAAATAAACAAGATCGAGTTTGCCAGAATCCCCAACTGTTCATTAAACTGACGGATCAAGCGTTCTTCGGGGATGGTAGCCGCTCGCAAAATGATGCCCATCACCACTGCAACCAACAGCCCTGACTCGCTTCGGAGTGCCTGCGCCAAGCTAAAAGCACCCCACACTGCTGCTAGTACCACCAGATTTTTTAATTCTTGTGGCAGCGCTTTAGACTGTTTGAGCAACAAACTGAGTAGACCGCCCGCGACTAGCCCGATCGCGATCCCAATGCCTAACCGTAGCCCCAAGCTTTTCAGCACCAATAACGGTATCGCCATGCCGACTAAAACCAGTGGCACTTCATGACGACTCAAAATGATGTTGAGGGTGATTACTGCCACGATCGCACCAATGGGATCAATTAAAATCCCCTCGCCTTCCAAGAGTGTTGCAACCCGTTGTTCAACCCCAATTAGCTTCAGTAGTGGAGTCACGACTGTTGGACCTGTGACTACTACTAAGGAAGCGTAAAGAAAGGCGATTACCCAGGGAAACTCATTTAAGAAATGGGCGGCGATCGCACCGCCGAGAAAGGTAATCAGCACTCCGATGGTCACGAGATTGCGGAGGCTTACCGAAACGCTACCTAGATCGCGAATCTGTAAATTTAGCCCTCCCTCAAACAAAATCAGCGCGATCGCTAAGGAAACGATGACTTCTAAACCGCTACCTAGAAGCGATGGTTCAAGCAATCCTAAGCCGCTAGAGCCTAAGAGAATACCAAAGAGCAGCAGTAAGACAATGCTAGGAATCTGAAGCCATTTGGCTAAAACCTGAGCACCAATGCCAACCACCACAGTTGTGCTAATAAGAACGGTAATTGGTAGAGAATCTTCCATTATCAATTTGGCTAAAGTCGGTTGAGCTAAAGATGCCAGGGCGATCGTAGCTGAATTATGTCGATTTTGTTTTGATATCCAAAGTAGTCTGCAATTTGTTTAACGATCATGCTGTACAGATTAGTTGAAGTTTGTAACCTCGGCAATTGCGACTGGAATCAGTTCGATAAGCTGATCAATTTGCTCAACGATCCGGGTAGTAACTAAAGCTGGAAACAGTCCCAAAACCACAATCAAGATTGAGATCGTCAGCGCGATCGCAACCCCTCGTTTAAGTTGAGATTTCTGAAACTGTCGTACGACTCGATTCAGTCCAGTGGCAAAGATAACTGCCATAAAAAACAGCAGCACGATCGAACGAACTTGCCAGAGAACATAGAGCGAAATGAGCAGCGAAATTAATCCAACCCAACGTCCTAATGTCAAAGTTTTGCCTTCCGCTTTCTGAGAAGAAAAACTGCTTAAAAACAGTCTGCTAATGTTCTACCTTTATTCCTTCAGTTAATACAACTTGGTTTGCAAAACTTCGGCTGCAAGGAAGATGTTGCAGAATATCTATCTGGGGATAGGTGACAACTCAAAATATACAAACAGTGGGTTTTTAGTGCTTAATCTCCTTCAAAGGGTGGACAACTTGAATCAGATTAATTAGTAGCTTTTAGGTGAAGTAGCGAGTGGAGAAGATTGCTGATGAATTTTCGTTCTCAGTATGCTTCGGCGTTCCAACTGATGGAGTCTTTTTATGCAGTCTGTTGAAAGGCAATCACTTGAGTCGAAACTCGAAAAAGTCGGTAACGTTTTACGCCTGACAGGGTGGATCGGTCTTTCTGCCCAAATTGTCTTTGGAGCGATTTCGCTGCTGCTGGTTGTGTTTGCGATCGCGGGGCGAAATTTTAGTCAGGCGACGGCACTTCCCAGTGGCATAACTCCTGGTATTGCAGTGCCAGTGAACCAAGGTGTAACTCCAGGAATTGGGATCGGGATCTTTTGGGCAGTTTGCGGC
>Ga0335394_10005758_pt1 | contig 13986 bp, 8 predicted proteins | sample MAT03_FD_205741 | JGI IMG/M metagenome (GOLD analysis project Ga0335394, IMG submission 205741) | Freshwater microbial communities from Lake Fryxell liftoff mats and glacier meltwater in Antarctica - MAT-03 (spades assembly) (version 2) ...
CAACTGCCGCAACCGGTGGCGGCGCGGGTCTTATCTTTCAATTGGGCCAGCGTGCAGACGCCGTGCGCGTGAACCGCGTCAACGATCTCGCGTTTGGAGACACCGTTGCAGCCGCAGACTGTATAGCTGTCGGGCAGCGCCGCCGCGTCCTCGCCGGGACCCGCAGACGGGGGCGGGCTCAATAAATGACGGCGTTGCTCGGTGAGGTCGGTTCCATTCCGGAGCCAGTCCATGAAGCGGTGGTCGTCCGACGCATCGCCGACAAGGATGACTCCCTCCAGCTTGTTGTCCTTAAGGATGAGCTTCTTGTAGATCCCGAGCGATGGATCTTCCAGCCGGACACACTCGACGCCTTCCCGCTGGTCGTCAAAGTCGCCGGCGCTGAAGACATCGGCACCCATGATCTTGAGCTTCGTAGCAGGCGTATAGCCCGTGAAAACCGGCCCGCGATTGCCCGTGATGGAGGCCGCCAGCACCTTGCCCTGTTCGAACAGTGGCGCGACCAAACCAAAAAGCTGGCCCTGAAACTCGGTGCATTCGCCGACGGCGTAAACGTCCGGGTGCGACGTTTCCAGGAATTCGTTCACCAGGATGCCGCGGTTCACATCGAGGCCGGCCATCTTCGCAATAGCCGAATTGGGCTTGATACCGGCGGCAACGACCACGAGGTTCGCCGGAAGCTGGGTGCCATCCGCGAGCGTTACGCCATCGACGTGCGTCCCGCCGGTGAAGTCTTTACTGGAGGCGTTGCATCGAACGGTGATGCCCAGCGATTCGAGTTTGCGCTTCAGAAACTGGCCGCCGGTGAAGTCAAGCTGCCGGTCCATCAGATGCGTGCCGAGGTGGAGGACGGTGACGTCGCAGCCCTGTAATTGCAGGCCGCGAGCGGCTTCCAGACCAAGTAGCCCGCCGCCGATCACGACAGCTTTCACGCCCTCGCCGGAAAGCGCCAACAAGTGCTTGGCGTCATCGAGCGTGCGGAATACGAAGACGCCTTGCTTGTCGATCCCGCTGATCGGCGGCAGGAACGGGCTGGAGCCGGTGGCAATCAGGAGCTTGTCAAATGGGGTGGTGCAGCCCTGCGCGGAGTGGATGGTCTTGGCAGCCAGATCGATCTTGTCAATCCGAAGGCCGAGCCGGGCCTGGATGGCGTTCTGGCGGTACCAGTCGATGTCGTTGAGGACGATATCGTCGACGTCCTTCTCACCGGCCAGAACCGACGAAAGCAGGATGCGGTTGTAGTTGACGTGCGTTTCGTCGCCGAAGATGGTGATGTCGAAGTTGTGATTGTGCTTCAGGATCTGCTCGACGCAGAAGACCCCGGCCATGCCGTTGCCGATGACAGCGAGTCGTTGTTTCACGCGGCCTCCTGTTGAAACTGCTTGGAGTGGGATTCCAGGAACGCAATGATGCGGTCGCGCAGGCGCTGGTATTCGGGATGTGTCGTCGCCTGGTGCCGATGGCGCGGACGCGGAAGACTGACCTTTAGGTCCAGGCCGACCGTTGCGCCGGGGCCGTCCGTCATCAGAATGATGCGGTCACAGAGATAGAGGGCTTCGTCAATATCGTGCGTGACCATGAGGACGGTCTTGCGGTCCTTCTCCCAGAGATCGAGGACCAGGTCCTGCAGCTCGAAGCGGGTGATGGAATCAAGCATCCCGAACGGCTCATCGAGCAGCAGGAAGCGGGGCTCCTGCGCCAACGCGCGGGCTATGGCCACACGCTGCTGGGTGCCTTGCGACAGGGCAGGCGGCAGTTCGTTGGCGTATTCGGCGACACCGACGAGACTGAGGTACTTGGTAGCCAGTTCCTTCTGCTTCGCAACGGGGAGTTTAGCGTGCGCCTGAGAGGCCGAGAGGAACACGTTGTCGAAGGCGGTGAGCCAGGGAAGCAGGCACGGCGACTGGAAACAGAATGCCCGTTCCAGGCCCGGTTCGGTGACTTCGACGCCATCCACGACAACGCCGCCAAACGTAGCCGTTTGGAGCCCGGCGACGATGGAGAGGACGGTGGATTTGCCGCAGCCGGAATGGCCGAGCAGCGCCACGAATTCGCCCGGTTGTACGCGGATATTGAAGTCCTTGACGACCGTGACGGCGCCGTAGGTTTTGGAGAGCGACGAGATTTCGAGAGGACGTTCGGAGTTCATGCGACCTTCTCCACAAGCCGCGGCGCGATGGCGCCGGAAGTCAGGTACTCGGCCAGGCGGTGGCGGAGCGAGACGGCGTCCTTCTCCACGGCGAAACTGGGACTCAGCGTAGCGCCGGGGCCGCGGCCGAGGGCGTGAATGCGATCCGAGAGCAGAATGGCTTCATCGACGCTGTTGGTGATCATCAGCGCGGTGACCGGACGGCCAATCGCTCCGCAAAGGGTCTTCAATTCCTGCTGCAGCGTGGCGCGGGTGAGGGCGTCGAGAGCCCCAAAAGGCTCATCGAGGAACAGGATCCGCGGCTCAGCGGCGAAGGCGCGGGCAATCGCTACGCGCTGCCGCATACCGCCCGAGAGCTGGGCTGGCGTCTTGAGAGCGGCCTTGCCAAGGCCGACCATGTCGAGGTACTTCATGGCCTGTTCGGTGTGCTGTTTCGGCGTCCATTGCGGGAAGGCCGGCTCAACCGCCAGCCGAACGTTTTCGAGCGCCGAGAGCCAGGGCAGCAGCGAGTAGTTTTGGAAGACCATCCCGGCATCCGGTACGAAGCCGGTGACGGCTTGCCCGGCGACGGTGACGGTCCCGCTATCGGCCGTTTGAAGGCCGCTGGCGATTTTGACGAGCGTCGTTTTGCCGCTGGCGGAAGCGCCGACGATGGAGACGAACTCGCCCTCGGCGAGCGCCAGGTTGATGTTGTGCAGAATGCTGCGCGGGCCGAAGGATTTAGCTATGTTTTCGAGGGTAAGGAAAGACATTTTTCTCCTTGGTTTAAGCCGCGCGGAGGCGGGCTTCGGCGAAGCCCATCATGCGGTCGAGGATGAAACCCACGATGCCGATGGTGAGGATGCAGAGCAGGATGTGCGAGTAGATGAGGCTGTTGTACTCCTGCCAGAGGAAGCCGCCGACACCGGGTGTGCCGGTGAGCATTTCCGCGGCGACGATGACGAGCCAGGCGATGCCGAGGCTGAGCCGGTAACCGGAGAACATGAACGGCAGCGTGGCCGGGAGCATGATCTTGGTGAACTTGCGCCACGGCGAGAGGCGCAGGACTTTCGCGACGTTGTGGTAGTCCTGCGGGATGGCCCGGACGCCTTGCATCGTGTTGACGACCGTCGGCCACATGCTACAGAGCGCGATGGTGAAGAGCGCGGCTGGCTCGGACTGGCGGAACAGGATCAGCCCCAATGGCAGCCAGGCCAGCGGCGAGATGGGCCGGAGAATTTGAATGGTCGGGTCGAACATCCGGAAGAAGAGTGGCGAGGAGCCCAGCAGGAAGCCGAGCGGTGTGCCGATGAGAACCGCGAGCAGGAAGCCCTTGGCGACGCGGAACAGGCTATAAGCCGTCATCAGCCCAATCCCCTGGTCCATTTCGCCGCGCTTTTCCCAGGGCTGCATAACGTAGAGACGGCTCTCTTCCCAGGTCTTGACGGGTGAAGGAAGATCCGGCGCGATGTTGGCGCTCGTGAAGGACCAGAGGCCGAGAACCAGGACGATACCGACGAAGGAGAGCAGGGTATTGATGATGGACTGTTTCATGAGTGGCTCCTAGGCAACGCTGTGAATCGGGAAGCCCTTGGCGTAGGCTTCGGGGTTCTTGGGGTCGAAGGTGGAGTCGGCGAGCTGGATGGTCTGCATGTCGGTAGCGATGGTTTTGACGCCAAGTTCCTTCATGGCTTCGAGGTAGAGGCCGGGCTGCATGACTTGATCGACGGTCTGCTTGTAGTTGATGTCGCCTTTCACCATGCCCCAGCGGCGGAACTGGCTGAGCCACCAGTAGGCGTAGGTTTTGGCGGGGAAATTCGTGTTCCGGTTGGAGAAGATCATGTAGTTGGGATCCTGCTCCACCCGGCCGTCGCCGTAGATGTATTTGCCCATCAGGCGATCGGCGATGATCTCTTTGGGGCAGTTCAGATAGGACGCCTGGCTGATCGAGGCGGCGACGGCGGGGCGGTTGGCCATGGTGTCGATATGGACGCTGGCGAGGTGGAGCGCCTTCAACACGGCCTTCACGGTTTTGGGGTTTTTCTGCGAGAACTCCTCGGTAAAAGCGCAAACCTTCTCGGGATGATCGACCCACATTGTTTGGGTCGTGGTGACGGTGAAGCCGATCCCGTCCGTAACGGCGCGGCCGTTCCACGGTTCGCCGACGCAGAAGCCGTCCATCTTGCCGATCTTCATGTTGGCTACCATTTGCGGCGGCGGGATGGTGATGAGGGTAACGTCCTTATCGGGGTGGATGCCGCCGGAAGCGAGCCAGTAGCGCATCCACATGGCGTGCGTGCCCGGAGGGAAGGTCATGGCGAAGGTCAGGGGAGAGCCGGCCGCCTTGGCCTGGTCCACGTAGGGCTTCATCTCCTTGGCCGTTTTCACGCCCTTGAATTTGCCGGCGAGGGTGATTCCCTGTCCGTTGCGGTTGATGAGCCAGGGGATGACCATGGGCCGTTTTGGCGAGCCGAGCAGGCCCAGCGTGGAGGCGAATGGCATGCCGAGCAGCATGTGCGTGGCGTGGTTCTCGCCGAGGGTGAGTTTGTCGCGAATGACGGCCCAACTGGCTTCCTTCGAGATAACCGAGTTCACGCCGAACTTCTTGAAGAGGCCGAGCTCATGGGCCATGACGATTGAGGCGCAATCGGTGAGCGCGATGATGCCGAACTTGACGGTGGACGATTCCGGGGCGTCGCTGGCGTAGGCGTTGCCGATGTAGCCGGCGGGCAGGCCGGCGAGTAAGCGGGAGAGAACGGTTCTGCGATTGATGGTCATAATGTTCCTTTGTTCGAGGACCGTTCGACACGGACGGCACACTGTTTGTAGTTGGGTTCGCGCGAGATGGGGTCGAACGCGTCCTGCGTGACCTCATTCACATTGGTTTCGACGAAGTGAAAAGGCATGAACAACTGGCCGGGAGCGATGATCTCCGTAAGGCGCAGTTCGACGTTGTGAACCTTGCCACGGCGGCTGACGAGAGAGACGGGCTCGTGAGAACGGAGGCCCAGACGGCGGGCATCCTCGGGGTTCATTTCGAGCCAGGCGTTGGGCGACATGCGTTCGAGCAGAGCTACCTGTTGCGTCTTGGTGCGGGTGTGCCAGTGCTCGACGGTGCGGCCGGTGTTGAGGATGAAGGGGAAGCCTTTGCCGGGCTGATCGGGGAACGGCTCCCAGTGAACGGGGATGAGTTTGGCTTTGCCGTCTTTGGTGGGGAAGACGCCGTCGGCATAGAGCCGGCTAGGCTCAGTGGGGTTCGTACCTTCCGGGAAGGGCCACTGTAAGCCGCCATGGGCTTCGATGGCTTCGTAGGTCATGCCGGAGTAGTCGCAGAGGCGGTCCTTGGTGACGAGCTTGATCTCGTTGAAGGCATCGGCGGGGCTGGTCCAGTTGGGGAAGAGTTCTTCGCGGCAGCCCAGCTTCGCTGCGATGGCGAGGAAGATGTCGAAATCGGACTTGGCTTCGCCAGGCGGCGTAACGACAGGGTTGGCTTTGCCGACGCGGCGCTCGGAGTTAGTGTAGACGCCTTCCTTTTCGCCCCAGACGGCGGCGGGGAGAACGAGGTCGGCGAGCTCAGATGTGGGGTTCGGGTGGTAACCGTCCTGGACGACGAGGAAGTCGAGATTCGCAAAGGCGGCGCGGAGCTGGGTCTGGTTGGGATAGCTGACGACGGGGTTGGTGGCGATGATCCAGAGCGACTTGATCTCGCCGGTGACGGCGGCGTTGACGATGTCGGGGTAGGCGAAACCACGCTTGGCGGGGAGGCGGTTGACGTCCACGCTCCAGAGTTTGGCGAGGTCTTCGCGGTCGTTGGCGTCCTCGAATTTTCGGTAACCGGGAGGGCACGAAGTGTAGCTTGTTTCGCGGCTGCCCATCGCGTTGCACTGGCCCGTGATGGAGAACGGAGCCGAACCGCGCTGGCCAATGTGGCCGGTGATGAGGGCGAGGTTGTTGATGACGTTGACGGTCTCAGCACCTTGGGTGGAGTGGTTGACGCCCATGGTCCAGGCGATGAAGGCAGATTTGGATTTGGCGTAGCGGTGGGCGAGATCGACGATCTGTTGGGGCTTAATACCCGATATCCCCTCGGCGAATTCGGGGGCGTACTTTTCGAGGTGGGCTTTCAGCTCGGCTACGCCGCTGGTGTGGGCTTCGATGTAGGTTTCGTTGGCCAGGCCATCGCGGAGGATGACGTGGGCCATGGCGTTGAGGAGGGCGATATCGCCGCGTGGCTTGATGGGGAGATGCAGGTCGGCGAGCATCGCGGTCTTGGTGACGCGGGGGTCGACGACGACGAGAAACTTGTGGTCGTTGGCGCCGAGGTGCTGGACGAGGATGGGGTGGTTGTCGGCGATGTTGGCGCCGACAAGGAGGACGAAATCGGCGTGGCGGAGATCGTCGTAGTTGCCGGGCGGCCCGTCGCTGCCGAAGGTCAGCTTGTAGCCGGAGACGGCCGAGGCCATGCAGAGCGTGGTGTTGCCGTCGTAGTTCGGCGTGCCGAAACCGAGCTGGATGAGCTTGCCGAGGGTGTAGAACTCTTCGGTGAGAAGTTGGCCGGTGCTGATTACACCCATCGATTCCCGGCCGTGTTTGGCTTGGGAAGTTTGGAAGTTGGCGATCAGTGCGTCGATGGCTTCTGTCCAAGACACGCGTTCGAGTTTGCCGCCTTTGCGGAGCAGCGGGAACTGGGCGCGGTTGGGCGCGGAGAGTGTGTGGTGCTCGGAAAGTCCTTTGGGGCACAATTTGCCTAAGCTGACCGGATGGCCTTCCCAGCCGCGGACGGCGACGGCTTTATTGTCGCGAACGCCGACTTCCATGCCGCAACCGACACTGCAATAGCCGCAGGTGGTTTTGATCCATTTATCGGCGGCGCGTTTGGCGGAGGTGTGGCCGAGAACGGGGTCGTCGGTGTAGGCGTATTCCTTGGAAAGGTTGTCGAGGCCGAGGAGGCGGAAGGGGTTCATGCGGCTTTTCCTCCGGGGGTTAAGAAGGCGGAGGCGGCGGACTTGCCGACGACGCTTTGGAAGAAGAGGGCGCGGCCGGTGGCTTCGGCGGCGAGGGCGAGGACGAAGGCGGCGATGGGGAAGTTGGGGACGGCGATGATGGCCGCGATTGTCAGGGCCAGGCGGATGATGAAGCCGGGGCGCAATTGGTTGTCGAGGAGGCGGGCGGTGGAGCGGCGCTCGGCTACATCCGAGATTTCGAAGGTTCGGCGGCGGTAGACGGTGAGGACGAATTGGGCGGCGAGTCCGATGAGGGATGGGATGGGGGTCGCGATCATCCCGAGGGCGAGGAGCAGCGTGGGGCCGAGGGTGAAGGCCGTCAGATAGAAGTCAGCCAGCGTCAGCCATGAATTCCAGGCCGGGCGGGCCGGGACCGTATAGATGCGGGCGGAGCAGTAGATTCCGAAGAGGCCGGCGGCGCAGGCGGCGGCGGCGGTGATGGGCGTGCCGAACCAGGCCGCGGCAATGGCGGCCTTGGCGAAGAGGCCGAAGGCGATGACTTCGCGGGAGAGCCAGGAGGTCTTCCAGCCGCGCCAGGCGCGGTAGGCATGAATGGGGCGGCCGAGGTGCATGGGCGCGGCGGCCAGGGCGATCATGGCGATGCCGGCGGCGAGCCAGGCGGTTCCGATTCCGGCGAAGGCGATGGATCCCATCGTGCCGGCGGCCATTTGAATCAGAACGAGGAGGAAAACTAAGGAGGCGTGGGCGTGTTCGGGTTGAACGCGTTCGCTGTCAACGCGGCTGATGGCGTTGAAGAGTTCCGAAGCTCGCTCCGGCATGGTGATGCGGGTGGTGGAGAGGCTGTCGGTTACCGAGGGAAGTCCGGGGGCGTTGCCGTTTTCGGGGCTGAGGCGCCAGGCGGCGACGTCAACAATTTCAATGGCGATCGCGCCGGAGGGGCAGGCGTTGACGCAGGCGGGCTGGGCGCCGGCAGTGAGGCGCGAATGGCACATATCGCACTTGCCGACGACGCCGCGTTCAGGGTTGAACTGAGGGACGCCGTAGCTACAATTCCAGGTGCAGTATTGGCAGCCGATGCACATGTCGGGATTGTGGTCGACGATGCCGGTGAGGGTGTCCTTGGTATAGGCTTCGACCGGGCAGCCGAGCATGCAGGAGGGCTCGACGCAGTGGTTGCAGCCCATGGAGAGGTGCCAGCGCTGGGCGAGCGGGAACACACCGCCTTCGATTTCACCGACACGCCGCCAGTTGATTTCGGCGGGGTTGCCGTTCTGTTCGTTGCAGGCGACGACGCAGCATTTGCAGCCGATGCACTTTTCGACGTCGAAGTGGAAGCGGTACTGTTCGCCGGCCTCGGGAAGGCGGTTGGGCGTGAGGGCGATGCGGGCGGAGGCGGGGACAATGGAGAGCAGGTCCGGGCGGCCCAGGAGCGGGAGTTCAGCGGCTGACATGCGTGACCTCTTTCTCGCTGGCGGGAATGGCTTCATTGACGAGGCGTTTGAGATGACGGCGCATCCGGACGACCTGGCCAACCACGAAGACCGCGGGGGCGTTAACGTCCACTTGGCCGCGGGCGACTTCACAGAGAGTGGATGTCACGACGCGCTGGCGATCGGTGGAGCCGCGTTCGATGAAGGCGACGGGCTCTTCGCGATTGCGGCCGGCCTTGATGAGGTTGGTAGCGATGGCCGCGCGGTTTTCGACGGCCATTAGAAGGACCAGCGTGTCGACCATCAGATAGCGTGACCATTCCTGCGGTTTGAGGTTCTGGCGGTGGCCGGCGATGACGGCAAAGCTGGTGGCGACGCCGCGGAGCGTTACCGGAATTCCGGAGAGCGCGGGGACGGCGAGGGAGGAGGAGATACCGGGCACGAGTTCGACGTCGATGCCGTTTTTATTGAGGAAAGACCACTCTTCGGCGCCGCGGCCGAAGACCATGGGGTCGCCGCCTTTAAGGCGAATGATGGTTTTGTTTGCCGAGGCGTGGGTGAGGAGGAGCGCGTTGATTTCGGTCTGTATGCGTTCCTGCTCGCCCTGGAGTTTCCCGGCGAAGAGGAAGAGTGCGGCCGGGTTGGCAACGCTCAAAACTTCAGGGCTGACGAGCCGGTCATAAATGACGACGTCGGCTTTTTGCAGCAATTGAGCGGCTTTGCACGTGAGCAAGCCCGGGTCGCCGGGACCGGCTCCCACCAGATACACTTTTCGCACGGCTATCGAACTCCTGGAACAAATAAACGAGAGACCAAGCGCTGGTAGACAGGGGGCGCAAGGCGATTAGGCTAGGTGTTTGCGGGGTACGAGGGCAAACGCGAACAGTGGAAGACGGGTTCCTGGGAAAAACTCTCAGGCCTCATTCTCATGTCTTCGGTCCAGGGCCTGTGCAGGGGGCTGGAAGGGAGACAGTCGTCAGTCAGGAACCCGTTTGTTCGCGCAACTGAGGCTACGAGGTGTAGTATGCAGCACAATGCCGCTTCGTGCAAATCGATTTTTTTTATTCGGTGGATGGCGGATTGTCGCGGCTCCGCCTTCCGGGATTCGACAAAGCCGGAGGAAACCGGGCCTATTCTCAGGCCCGCATTCCGAGTTCCCGTAAGCAGCGATCAATCCACAGTTTAGTCAATTTTTCTTGAGTGGAATTCTGCGAAAGCCGCTGACGGAGGCTGGCCCAATCGACATGATCGAGCGATTGATCCTGGTTAAAGCAGGAGAACACGACCGTTTCCTTGCCCGTTTCCGGATCGCGGTGCAGTTGAAGACACTGCGCGCAAATCTCCTTCATCATGCATTGCATCGGCGAGTTAATAGAGCCAATTCCCTGCGGTTTCTTCGTAAGATACGGCGCCAGGACGTTATGCCGGGCCCGGGCAACCGCGGCCATCATTCCGTCGGAACCGATTGCAATCACCCGGTCCACATCCTGCATCAGCAACAACGGTTCTTCCAGATCGCTATGCAACGCACCTTTGCCGTACGCCTCCATGGCGGCGACGATGTTGCCCACGAAAGCGCGGTCCTGCGCCCGCGTCGGAGTGAAGCCGGGAGCCTCGTCGCAGCACCAGACGATGACATCGGCGGCGCGCTCAATCTCCTCGATTTTGTACCGGTCGATCGACTTCTTGTACCCGGCGAAATAGATGACATGGCTTCCGTTGGCCCGCAATGTCTGTCCGATTGAGAACAACACCGCGTTGCCCAACCCGCCGCCAACCAGAAGGACGGTCTCCTTGCCGGGCGTCTCCGTGGGCGTCCCCGTCGGGCCCATCAGGACGACCGGCTCGCCGTTTCGCAGCAGGGTACACAAATCCGAAGACCCGCCCATTTCCAGCACGATCGTTGAAAGCGTTCCCGCTTCCCGATCTACCGACGCGCCTGTAAGGGCCAATCCCTCCATCGCCAGCACCGTTTCCGGCGTGCGTGGGGCAATAGTCTCGAAGTTCTGCAACCGGTAGAACTGGCCGGGATGAAAGGCTCGCGCGGCCATCGGCGCTTTGACAACGATTTCGATAATCGTTGGCGTGAGGCGGATAACCTCGGACACCACGGCCCGCATTTCCCCGTTCAACTGTTCGATCAAGGCCGGCCCGCTAATACCTTCCGGAGTACGGCGCGCAGCCAGGATTCGGCTCACAACCGGATATCCTTGCTTGGCGCTGCCCATCGCTTTCACAACGTTGCCGCTGAACGACGGATGGAGATCGCCAAAGAAGCTAATTGCCTTTCCGTCGGTGCGTAGCGATGTCAGCACTCGCGTTTCGTTCGGCTTGGCGACACGTTCCGGCTTCACCGGATCGCCGTTCTCGTCCAAAGCTTGGAAGTACTTGCCGTCCAGGATGAAGTTGGTGCTGTCTTCCCGTTCCAACACGGTGTTCGGTTGAGTTCCGGCTGCGACAAGAATCGACTTCGCAGGCAACGTGGCCGTTTCGCCCGTATTGACCAATTTCTGTTTTTCGGTGTCAAAGACGAGCTTCGACATGGTTATCGAAAACGCGTGACCGAACCGGTCCACGCCTACTTCTTCCGGCGAGAGGCATTCGGCGAAATGGATGCCTTCCTCCAGTGCTTTGGCCACTTCTTCGTGGTTCAACGTATACGAAGGCGAGTCGATCATCCGCCGGCGATAAGCTAATGTCACTCCGCCCCAGGACTGCAAGAGTCTCAGGTAGACCGGGTTGCGGCCCTCGGTAACGGCGGCCTCATCCTCCGCGCGAATAGCGCGCGCGTGGGCCAGAAACTCGTCGGCGATCAGATTCTCTTCTTCGTTCCAAACCGCGCGCACACCCGCGTCGCCCCGCAAGGCGGCCAAAGTTTCATACCGTTCAAGGAACTTGCGAACCTGAACCGGGTAGTACGCCAAAGACTCGGTGGCCGTATCGACCGCGGTCAATCCGCCGCCGATCACTACAGCGGGTAAGCGCAACTGCAAATTCGCGATCGAATTCCCGCGCGCCGCGCCTGTCAATTGCAACGCCATCAGGAAATCGGAAGCCTGCCGCACGCCGCGCGCCAGGCCGTTCTTCATCGGAATCACGGTGGGTCGGCCAGCGCCGGCGCATAGGGCGATGTGGTCGAAGCCAAGTTCGAAGGCGCTGTCAACCGTGATCGACCCGCCGAACCGTACACCGCCGAACATGGCAAAGTGGCGTCGGCGTTCGATCAGCAGCCGAATGATCTTCAGGAAGTTCTTGTCCCAGCGAACTGTAATTCCATACTCGGCAACACCGCCGAAGCCCGCCATGACGCGATCGTCCAGCGACTCATAGATCTCGTGAATCTCGCGAATGGCGAGGAAGGGAACGGGATTCCCGTGGGCGTCAACACCGGACAGATGGCACGGCAAGGGCTCAATTTTTAATCCGTCGATCGCGCAAACGGTATGCCCGTCATTCAGCAAATGGTGCGCTAACGAGTAGCCCGCGGGGCCAAGGCCGACGACGAGTACCTTGTATCCGGTATCGGTCTTTGGCAGCGGACGCACGAAGTTCAACGGGTTCCATCGCGTGAGCAGGGAGTAAATCTCGAAGCCCCATGGAAGGTTCAGAACCTCTTTCAACGCCCGCGTTTCCGCCTGCGGAATATTCACCGGCTCCTGCTTCTGGAACACACAGGACTTCATGCAATCGTTGCAAATGCGGTGTCCCGTCCCGGCGCACATCGGGTTGTCGATTGTGATGATCCCCAACGCGCCAACGGTGTGGCCCTTGGTCATCGCCGCGTGGAACTCGGAGATCTTCTCTTCCAGCGGGCAACCATTAAGCGTAACGCCGAAGTGGGACTTCTTGAACTCGCCGGTCTTTTCGCGCAGGCCGGTGGAACAAGAGTCCTTGCCCTGATTGTGGCAATGAATGCAATAGTTGGCTTCGTCAAGCGCGCCGGTCAGATCGGTGCCGGGATCGGTCAGGCCGAAGCCTTCACGGTGCCGCCATTCGTGTTCCGGAAACACGAAACGATTGGCGCTGTTTTCGGTGATCGACTCCACCGGCACCAGATTTTCGAACTCCAGCTTGTGTGGCTTCTTGAAAAGAATTCCGGACTTGTGTTTTTCCCGGCCGGGCTTCGAATAGTGGGCCCAGGCTGCGTACTTGGCGGCGATGTCGAGGTGGTGCGCGTGACCGGCGGGATCGTCAAGCCACTTCGTGACCGCGCGAGCGTAAGCCAACTCCGAGAGCGGCTCGCCCATGTACGTCTCCAACTCAACTCTCAGCGTCTTTCCATGCAGATGCTGCGCGTCCGCTTCCTTGACCGACGTCAGCGCCTTGCGTTGAATGAAATTGCGCTTGACCGTATAGAGCGGCGCTAACTCGGCATGCTGATGTTGCAGTTCCCGGACTTCCTTTTGAATTTGGAACAATTCGCCCAGGAAGTCTTCAAGATGCGGCGCGGTGGCCAGAATGAGTTCGGACTCGGCCTTCCGCGCCAGCGCCTTAGGATCAATTCGCGCCGCCAGCATTTGCGGCAGCAGCGCGGCATCGCCGGATTCCAGAAAACGCTGGAAGGCTACGTCGACCTTGGCCAGACCCTCCGACGTGTAGAGGTCATTAAACTGGAGGCCAAAGGAGAGAGAAAGAGTATCGCCAGACTTCATTTGAGGGGAGTGGGCGGAAGAAACCGCGCCAATTAACCATTTTGCCACGTTCGTAAGCGGCTCAACGGTTCGAGGTCCCAATTTTGTGCGCGAAGATGAATTAGGAGCACGCATGGAACGACTAAAGGGCAAGAACGTACTGATCACCGGAGCTTCTTCGGGCATCGGGCAGGCGGTGGCCATTCGATTCGCGAAAGAAGGCGCCAATGTCGCCATCAACTACTACCGTGGAGCCGACGGCGCTGAGCAAACTCGCCAGCAGGCGGAAGCGGCGCGCGTCAGCGAAGGCAGGCAGATCACGCTGCAGGCGGATGTTTCGGATGAAGCGCAAGTGAAGGCGATGTTCGACAAGTTCATCGCCGAATTCGGTTCGATTGACGTCCTGGTAAACAATGCCGGAATTCAAAAACCCTGTCCGTCGCATGAAATGGAGGTCGCCGACTTTGATCGGGTTCTGGGAGTCAATCTCCGCGGACCGTTTCTGTGCGCGCGGGAAGCGCTTCGCTATTTTCTGAAGCAAGGGAACGGAGGCGTGATTCTCAACAACTCCTCGGTCCACGAAATCATTCCGAAGCCGAGGTATTTAAGCTACTCGATTTCGAAGGGCGGCATGGAGAATCTGACGCGGACGCTGGCGCTGGAGTACGCCGATCGCGGGATTCGCGTGAATGCCGTGGCGCCGGGCGCGATTGTCACGCCGATCAATATGGCGTGGGTCAACGACGAGGCCGCCCGCGGTGTGGTCGAAAGCCATATTCCGATGGGACGCCCTGGGGCGTCGGAAGAGATCGCGACGGTGTTCGCGTTCTTGG
>Ga0335394_10005765_pt1 | contig 13981 bp, 11 predicted proteins | sample MAT03_FD_205741 | JGI IMG/M metagenome (GOLD analysis project Ga0335394, IMG submission 205741) | Freshwater microbial communities from Lake Fryxell liftoff mats and glacier meltwater in Antarctica - MAT-03 (spades assembly) (version 2) ...
GTCTGCCCCGACATCCCGCTTTGGGGACAGAACCCGAGGGTCTGCCCCGACATCCCGCTTTGGGGACAGACCCCGAGGGTCTGGCCCCGACATCCCGCTTTGGGGACAGACCCCGAGGGTCTGGCCCCGACATCCCGCTTTGGGGACAGACCCTCAGGGTCTGTCCCGAAATCCCGCTTTGGGGACGGACCCTCAGGGTCTGTCCCCTCAGGCTCATCCCCGATGTTCAGGCTCGTCCCCGATACTCATGCTCGTCCCCGATGTTCAGGGCAGGTGCGGCTCAGCGAGGTAGTGTACCGACTGCATCTCGACCAGCCGGCTCACTGTGCGGTCGAATTCACCGCTGCCCTTCTGTTCTTTATACACATCGTCAAGCGGCACCCGCGCGAACAGCCGGTCCACCGGCACTGCCGCCGACAGGATGAGTTTCACCCGCCGGTCGTAGAACTCGTCGATCATCCAGACGAACCGGCGTGCGATGTCGCGCTGGCCGGAGGTGAGTTCGGGCACGTCGGAGACGATGATCGTGTGGTATCGGCAGGCCAGTTCGATGTAGTCGGGCTTGCCGCGCGGTCCGTCGCACAGCATGCGGAAGTCGAACCAGGCGATGCCGTTGGCGGCGCGCCTGGCGACAAACACCCGTGACTCGACCTCGATCTGGACATCGGATGCGCCTTGTGTTCCGGCGATCGCCTGGAACTCCGCGCCGAGCCGCGCCTGCAGTCCAGGCACGATCGGCGTGTGATACACGCCTCCGGCGTGCAGGGCCTGAAACCGGTAGTCGATGGCGGCGTCCACCTCGATCACCTGCAGGTGCTGCTTGAGCAGCTCGATGGCAGGCAGGAAACTGCTGCGCTGCAGGCCATTGCGGTACAGGTCGTCCGGCCGGGCATTGGAGGTGGTCACCAGCACCACGCCCTCTTCGACCAGCCCTTCCAGCAGATTGCGCATCAGCATGGCATCGGTGATGTCGGTGACATGGAACTCGTCGACACAAAGCAACTGCGCCTCGCGCGCGATGCCGGCAGCCACCTGACGCAGCGGGTTGGCCTGCCCCTGCAGCGCACGCAGCGCGTGATGGATCTGCAGCATGAAGCGGTGAAAGTGGATACGCTTCTTGCGCTCCACCGGCAGCGCAGCGAAGAAGCTGTCCATGAGAAAGCTCTTGCCCCGGCCGACCCCACCCCAGAGGTAGATGCCCTGGATCTGGCGCCGGCGCGACAGCAGGCGAAGTAGCGAGCGGGCGAGCCGCGCCTGCTCGGTCAGTTCGTCGAATAGACGCGCGAACGCTGGCAGCGCCGCTTCCTGCGCCTCGTCCAGCATGTAGCCCTGATTGGCTGCATGCCGGCGCATCCATTGCGGCAGATCGCCGCCTTCTGCAGGCTGCGGCTCGGCGACCGCCGGTGAGGCGGATTGCGGATCTCCGGACTCCACCCCAGCCCCCAGCGACCCCAGCGCGCCCGACCCGTCCGCTGCGCCGCTCAGAAGTGCAGCGACCGCTTGTCGACGGCGAGCGCCGCCTCGTGCATCACCTCGGACAGTGTTGGATGTCCGTGCACGATGCGCGCCAGGTCTTCCGAACTTGCCGAGAACTCCATCGCCACCACCGCCTCGGAGATCAGCTCCGAGGCATGCGCCGCAATGATGTGCACCCCGAGGATGCGGTCGGTCTTTGTATCGGCAATCATCTTGACGAAGCCGGTGGTGTCGCCCATGCCCATCGCCCGGCCGTTGGCAAGAAACGGAATCTGCCCGACGCGATAGGCCACCCCTTCGGCCTTCAACTGCTGCTCGGTCTTACCGACCCAGGCGATCTCGGGCGAGGTGTAGATGATCCAGGGCACGGTGTCCAGATTCACATGTCCGGCCTGTCCAGCGATGATCTCGGACACCATCACGCCCTCTTCCATCGCCTTGTGCGCCAGCATCGGCCCGCGCACCACATCACCGACCGCGTACACATTGGGCAGGGTGGTCCGGCAGTGGCCGTCGACTTCGACGAAGCCGCGTGCATCGAGCTTCAGACCCACCGCTTCGGCGTTCAGACCACTGGTGTTGGGCACCCGGCCGATGGACACGATCAGGCGTTCGCAATCGAGCGTGGCAGCCTTGCCGTCCTGCTCATAGGCGATCGACACACCGGCCTTGTCTTTCTTCACTTCGCCGATCTTGCAGCCGAGCTTGATATCCAGGCCCTGTTTGGCGGTGAACACCTTCCAGGCCTCTTTGGCAATCGACTCGTCGCAGGCACCGAGGAAGTTCGGCAAGGCTTCGAGAATGGTCACCTCGGCACCGAGCCGCTTCCACACCGACCCCAGTTCCAGACCGATGACCCCGGAGCCGATGATGCCCAGCCGTTTGGGCACGGTCTTGAACTCGAGTGCGCCGACGTTGTCGACGATGAACTCGCCATCGACCGGCGCCATGGGCAGAGCGCGCGCCTGCGAGCCGGTGGCAACAATCACATGCTTTGCCTCGACTGCCTCGCCACCGACATCGAGCAGCCAGCCGGCACTGCCGGCGGCGACGAACTTGCCATGGCCGGGCAGGAAGTTGACCTTGTACTTCTTGAACAGGCCCTTGATGCCGCTGGTGAACTGAGTGACGATCTTGTCCTTGCGCCCCAGCATGGTCGCGATATCCATCTTCGCGCCGGTGACGCTGATGCCATGCTGGGCGAAGCCCTCATGCAAAAGATGGTAATTCTCGGAGGATTGCAGCAGCGCCTTGGACGGAATACAGCCGACGTTCAGACAGGTGCCGCCCAGGCGCGGCTCGCCCTTCGGATCGGCATAGGGGTTGGATTCGGCGCAAGCCACCGACAGGCCGAGTTGTCCGGCACGGATGGCTGCGACATAACCGGCCGGACCGCCGCCGATCACGACCACATCGAAAGTCTTGGCCACGATCAAACCTCCAGCAGGAGGCGGGAGGGATCTTCCAGTGCGTCCTTCATCGCGACCAGGCTCAGCACCGCCTCCCGGCCATCGATGATGCGGTGGTCATACGACATGGCGAGGTAATTCATCGGCCGGATCACGATCTGACCGTTCTCGACCACTGCGCGCTCCTTGGTCGCGTGCACGCCCAGGATCGCGCTCTGCGGCGGATTGATGATCGGGGTCGACAGCATCGAACCGAACACGCCTCCGTTGGAGATCGAGAACGTGCCGCCGGTGAGTTCCTCGATGGTGAGCTTGCCATCCTGTGCGCGCTTGCCGAGATCGTTGATCTCCTTTTCGATCTCGGCCATGGTCTTGCGATCCGCATCACGCACGATCGGCACCACCAGCCCACGCGGGCTGGCCACCGCCACTCCGATGTCGAAGTAACCGTGGTAGATGATGTCGGTGCCATCGATCGACGCGTTGACTGCCGGGAACTTCTTCAGCGCGTAAACCGCCGCCTTGACGAAGAACGACATGAAGCCCAGGCGCACGCCATGTTCCTTCTCGAAGCGGTCGCGGTACTTCGCACGCAGGTCCATCACCGGCTGCATGTTCACTTCGTTGAACGTGGTGAGGATCGCTGCGTTGGCCTGCGACTGAAGCAGGCGCTCGGCGACGCGCTGCCGCAGGCGCGACATCGGGACCCGCTGCTCGGGACGGTTGCCCAGGATCGCGGCCATGCTGACCGGCGCATCGACCCTCGGCAGCGGCGCCGGGCTGGCGATCCTGGCCGCAGGCGCAGCGGCAGGCGCCGCGACGCGGGCCTGCACTGCACCCAGCACATCTTCCTTGGTCACCCGCCCCCCGCGCCCCGAGCCGGCGAGACTGTCGGTTGCGACCTGCTGTTCGGCCGCGATCTTCTGAGCCGCGGGCATCACGGCGGCCGAGGGCGACGCGGCTGAAGCGGAGGCAGGTGAAGCGGGCGCTGCCGCGGAAGCGGGCGCGGCTGCCGGAGCGGCTGCAGGAGCGGCAGCAGGAGCCGCAGAGGATCCAGCATCGGCCTTGGCGTCGGTGTCGATCGTGGCGATCACCTCCTGGCTGGCCACGGTTGCGCCATCGACCTTCTCGATCTTGACCAGCACACCGGAATCCGGCGCCGGCAGCTCGAGCACGACCTTGTCGGTCTCGATGTCGATCAGGTTCTCGTCGCGCTTGACATAGTCGCCTGGCTTCTTGTGCCAGACCAGCAGCGTCGCTTCGGCTACGGACTCGGACAGCATCGGGACCTTCACTTGCACCAACATGATCGTTTCACCTTGTCATCGTTTTAGTATTGTTGTCACGCCGTGCTCGCGGATCGTCCTGCTGCGGGCGCGCGCTCCAGCCTGGCAGCGTGCGATCCGAGTCTCACTCCCGGTCCTTTTCGTTGCTTTCGCCGCCACCCAACGCAATAGCGGCACCGACCAGCTCTTTCTGCTGGATTGCGTGCAACTTCTTGTAGCCCACCGCTGGAGTCGCGGACGACACCCGCCCTGCGTAGTACAGCTTCTGCCCTTTGCGCATCGGCCGGCGCAGATAGTGCTGAACCCAGTACCAGGCACCCTGGTTGCGCGGCTCTTCCTGACACCAGACAATCTCCTTGGCCGCCGGATAAAGATCGATCTGTTCCTTGTATTCGTCATGCGGGAACGGATAGAGCTGCGAGATTCTCACCAGAGCAACATCCTTGATGCCCGCTTCGCGCCGAGCGGCCCGCAGGTCGAAGAACACCTTGCCGCTGCAGAACACCACCCGCTTCGCCCGCGCCGGATTGATATCGGCATCCCATTCGCCGTTCACCGGGCGGAACTTGTCCAGGGCGAACTCCTCGAGCGGGGACACTGATTCCTTGTGCCGCAGGATGCTCTTTGGAGTGAAGATGATCAATGGCTTGCGGTACGGACGGATCATCTGCCGACGCAGCAGGTAGAACATCTGCACCGGCGTGGCCGGATAGCAGACCTGGATGTTGTAATCGGCGCACAGTTGCAGGAACCGCTCGATACGCCCGGACGAGTGCTCGGGCCCGGCGCCCTCATACCCGTGCGGCAGCATCATCACCAGCCCCGACATGCGTCCCCACTTCACCTCTCCGGAGGCGATGAACTGGTCGATCACCACTTGTGCGCCGTTGACGAAGTCGCCGTACTGCGCCTCCCAGATCACCAGCTCGTTGGGCACAGTCGAAGAGTAGCCATACTCGAAACCCAGAACAGCTTCCTCGGACAGCAGCGAGTCGATCACCGTGAAATCAGGCTGTCCCGGATACAGGTTCTGCAGCGGCAGATAGGTGCCCGAGTCCCAGCGCTCGCGGTTCTGGTCATGCAGCACGGCATGGCGATGAAAGAACGTGCCCCGCCCCGAGTCCTGTCCGGAAAGGCGGATAGGGAAACCGTCCTTGAGCAGGGTGGCATAAGCCAGCGTCTCGGCCATGCCCCAGTCCAGCGGCATGCTGCCCTCGGCCATCTGGCGCCGGTCCTCCATGATCTTCTGCACCCGGGGGTGCAGCTTGAAGTCGTCCGGCACGGTCGACACCAGGCGGCTCAGTTCCTTCAATGTTTCCAGTGGCACCTGAGTGTTGTCGTTCTCGTTCCACTTCGTACCCTTGAACTGGTCCCAGTCGGGAGCGTAGGGCGGCTTGAAGTTGGACAGCACAGTCTTGTTGGTGTGGTAGCCACCGTCCATGGCCGTCCGGAAGGCGCTGATCAGTTCCGCCGCAGCACTCTCGGTCACCACCCCCGCAGCCACCAGCTTGTCGGCATAGAGCTTGCGGGTGCCAGGCTTCTTGCTGATCACCTTGTACATCAGCGGCTGGGTGACCATCGGCTCGTCCTGCTCGTTGTGGCCGGGACGGCGGTAGCAGACCAGATCAACCACCACGTCCTTGTGAAACGTCATGCGGAAGTCGAGCGCGGCTTCGACCACCAGCGCCACCGCCTCCGGGTCATCGCCGTTCACATGGAAGATCGGCGCCTCGACCATCTTCGAAACGTCGCTGCAATAGAGCGACGAGCGCGAATCGCGCGGATCGGACAACGTGAAGCCGATCTGGTTGTTGATGATCAGATGCATGGTGCCGCCGGTGCCGTAGCCCCGGGTCTGCGACAGGTTCAGGGTCTCCATCACGACCCCCTGCCCCGCATACGAGGCATCGCCGTGGATCAGGATCGGCATCACCTCCACGCCGAGCTTGTCGCCACGGCGATGCTGGCGTGCACGCACCGAGCCAGTGACCACCGGATTGACGATCTCGAGATGCGACGGGTTGAATGCCAGCGCCAGATGCATCGGCCCGCCGGGGGTGGTGATGTCGCTGGAGAAGCCGTCGTGGTAGATCACGTCTCCGTAGAGGATCGCCTCGTCCATCTTGCCTTCGAACTCGGCGAACAGGTCCTTGGGCATCTTGCCCAGCGTGTTCACCAGCACGTTGAGCCGTCCCCGATGCGCCATGCCGATCACCGACTCCTTCACCCCCTGAGCGCCAGCACGCTGCAGCAGCACATCCAGCATGGGGATCACCGTCTCGCCGCCTTCCAGCGAGAAGCGGGTCTGGCCAACGTACTTCGTATGCAGGTATTTCTCGAGCGTCTCCGCGGCGGTGAGCCGCTCGAGCAGATGCAGTTTGAATGCCGCGTCGTACGAGGGTTTCGAATGAATGCTCTCGAAGCGCTGCTGGATCCACTTCTTCTGCGCCGGATCCGAGATGTACATGTACTCGAAGCCGATCGATCCGCAGTAGGTCTCGCGCACATGGACAAGGATCTGGCGCAGGCTGGCGCGCTGCGGGCCGACCAGCGATCCAGTGTTGAACTCGGTCTCCATGTCCGCGTCCGAGAGGCCGTAGAACGCCGGATCGAGTTCCTGGATATACGGCTTCTCCTGGCGCTTGAGCGGGTCGAGATCGGCCTGACGCACACCCAGAAAGCGATAGGCGCCGATCATCTGCAGTACCGACACCTGCTTCAGCGCATCGTCTGCACTCACCGCAGCGCCGGCAGAAGCGAGATAGGGGTTGCGCCTGGCCAGCGCGACGAAATCGTTGCGGACCTTTTCGTGCGAGACGTCCGGCCCATTGCCCGAGTGCTGCAGGGTGGTGAAGTACTGCCCCCAGGCACCATCGACCGAGGACGGATTCTCCAGCCATGCCTCGTAGAGTTCCTCGATGAACGGAGCATTCGCCCCGAACAGGTAGGAGTTGCCGAACATCTCTTGCATCATCAGAAAGCGTCCTGTACTTCGGCGGTGCTCAAGGCGGGGACAGACCCCAAGGGTCTGTCCCCTGGCCGCTGCGATTTAACCTCTACGCTAGCGCCTTTGCGCCAACGGCACCAACTTCCGATCAGTCTCGCCGAGGAAAAGCTGGCGCGGACGGCCGAGCTTCTGCTCCGGGTCCTCGATCATCTCGTTCCACTGGGCGATCCAGCCGATAGTGCGCGACAGCGCGAACAGCGCGGTGAACATGGACACCGGAATGCCGAGCGCCTTGTAGACGATACCGGAATAGAAGTCCACGTTCGGGAACAGCTTGCGCTTGACGAAGTACTCGTCTTCCAGGGCAACCTTCTCCAGCGCAAGGGCCAGCTTGAACATCTTGTTGTCTTCGAGCCCGAGTTCCGCAAGCACGTCATGACAGGCGCCCTGAATCAGCCGGGCGCGCGGATCGTAGTTCTTGTAGACCCGGTGGCCGAAGCCCATCAGCTTGGACTGCTCGGCAGGGTTTTTCGCGTGCTTGATGAACTTGTCAATATTGGAGACATCGCCGATCTCGTCAAGCATATTGAGCACAGCTTCGTTCGCTCCGCCGTGCGCCGGACCCCAGAGCGAGGCCACACCGGCCGCGATGCAGGCGAACGGATTCGCACCCGACGAGCCGGCAAGACGCACGGTCGAGGTCGACGCGTTCTGCTCGTGGTCGACGTGCAGGATGAGGATCTTTTCCAGCGCACGCACCAGCACCGGATTCGGCGTGTACTCCTCGCAGGGCACACCGAACATCATGCGCATGAAATTCTCGACATAGCCCAGATCGTTACGCGGGTACATGAACGGCTGGCCGATGCTGTACTTGTGGGTCATCGCCACCACGGTGGGCATCTTGGCGATCAGCCGGAATTCCGAGATCATCCGGTGCTGCGGATTCTGGATGTCGAGCGAATCGTGATAGAACGCAGCCATCCCGCCGACCACGCCGCAGAGCACCGCCATCGGGTGCGCATCGCGCCGGAATCCGGAGTAGAAACGCGCAAGTTGCTCATGCACCATCGTGTGGATGGTGACGGTGTGATCGAACTCCTTCTTCTCTTTCGCGTTCGGCAGCTCACCCTTCATGATCAGATAAGCGACTTCCAGCAAGTCGCAGTTCTCTACCAACTGCTCGATCGGGTAGCCACGGTGTTCGAGCACGCCCTGATCGCCGTCGATATAGGTGATGCTCGACTTGCAACTGGCGGTGGACATGAATCCCGGGTCGTAGGTGAACACCCCGGTCTTGGCATAGAGCGTTCGCACATCGATGACGTCCGGACCGATGCTGCCGCCGTACATCGGGAACTCGACCGACGGGCGTCCGTCGCTGAACGAGAGGGTTGCCTTGGCTTTGCTGTCCATCAGACTCTCCAGAGCGGAATCGCGCGCTCCCCGGGCTGTCAACCTCGCGCCTCACGCCGCCGGCTCGGGGAACTGCGTATACAAAAACGCGCGGTCAAGCCGCGCGCAACATTTCCAGTACCGGGGTGACTCGTTTATCGGCTGGTTGGAGCCGACCGATGATCATGTCCCACAGGTCCTGGTCGGGATAGTCGAGCAGCTCCCTGAGCAACTCGACATCCACAGCCTTCATCGAAGCATACCGGTTGTCCATGAATCGTGTCAGCACCAGGTCGAGTTCCAGCAATCCGCGCCGGCAATGCCAGCGCAGCCTGTTCTCCTCGATGCGCATCGCCTCGGTCTGCATCTTCATCACACCATCCTCTTGACCATCAGCTGCTTGATCTTGCCGATCGCCCGGGTCGGGTTCAGCCCCTTGGGACAAACGTCGACACAGTTCATGATCGTGTGGCAGCGGAACAGCCGGTACGGGTCTTCCAGATTGTCCAGACGCTCCGAGGTCGCCTCGTCGCGGCTGTCGGCCAGGAAACGGTAAGCCTGCAGGAGGCCGGCCGGACCGACAAACTTGTCCGGGTTCCACCAGAACGACGGGCAGGCCGTCGAACAGCACGCGCACAGGATGCACTCGTACAGGCCGTCGAGCTCCTCGCGCTCCTCGGGCGACTGCAGCCGTTCGGTCTCGGGGGGCGGATTCTCGTTGATCAGGTACGGCTTGATCGAGTGGTACTGCTTGAAGAACTGCGACATGTCGACGATCAGGTCGCGGATCACCGGCAGTCCGGGCAGCGGCTTCAACACCACCGGCTCTTTCAGCGAGTCGAGCGCGGTGATACAGGCGAGGCCGTTCTTGCCGTTGATATTCATTGCATCAGAGCCGCATACGCCTTCGCGGCAGGAGCGGCGCAGCGACAGCGTGTCGTCGTGGTTCTTGATGCGCACGATCGCGTCGAGCAACATCCGGTCGGACGGCTCGAGCGCGATGTCGTAGCTCTGCATGTACGGCTTGTCGTCGACTTCTGGGTTGTAGCGGAAAACCTGGAATTTCATCTGACCTTGCCTCGTGGTTACCTGTAGCTGTAGCTGTACCTGTACCTGTACCTGTAGCTGTACCTGTCGCTGCGCCTGTACCGGCCCCGTAGAGCTGCGCTGGTTCCCGGACCTGCCCCTGGATCAGTAGACCCGTGCCTTCGGCTCGAAGGTATCGACCGTGAGCGGCTTGTCGTGCACCGGCTTGTAATCGAGGCGATCGCCCTCTTTGTACCAGAGGCTGTGCCGGATCCAGTTCGCGTCATCCCTAACCGGGAAGTCGCTCCGGTCATGAGCGCCGCGAGACTCGGTGCGCGCCTCGGCCGACACCAGCGAAGACAGGGCCACTTCCACCAGGTTGTCCAGTTCCAGAGCCTCGACCCGCGCGGTGTTGAACACCCGGCTCTTGTCCTTGATCTCGGTGACCAGCGAACGTTTGGCCACTTCACGCAATTTGGCCACCCCGGACTTCATGCTGTCGGGGAAGCGGAACACGCCGCAGTCGAGCTGCATGGTGAGCTGCAGGTCGCGCAGCACTGACGACACCTTCTCGCCGTCTTTCTGCCCCTCCAGCCTCGCCAGGCGGGCCTGGGTGTACTCACCGGCATCCTTAGGCAGATCCTGCTGGCTCTGGCTCGATCGGGAGTAACCGGCCATATGCTGACCGGCCGACTTGCCGAACACCACCAGGTCGAGCAGCGAGTTGGTACCCAGCCGGTTCGCCCCGTGCACCGAGACGCAGGCCGCTTCGCCGGCCGCGTACAGGCCTGGCACCGGCACTTCCGGGTTGCCATCCTTCGGCATCACCACCTGACCGTGGTAGTTGGTCGGGATGCCGCCCATCATGTAATGGCAGGTCGGCACCACCGGGATCGGGTCCTTGATCGGGTCGACATTGGCGAACTTCAGCGCGATCTCGCGGATGCCGGGCAGCTTGGTGTTGATCGTCTCAGCACCCAGATGGTCGAGCTTGAGCAGCAGGTAGGTGCCGTCTGGTCCGGCGCCACGGCCTTCCTTGATCTCGGTGGCCATCGCGCGCGAAACCACGTCCCGGCTGGCAAGATCTTTGGCGTTGGGCGCATAACGTTCCATGAAGCGCTCGCCATTCTTGTTGAGCATATAGCCGCCCTCGCCGCGCACACCTTCGGTAATCAGCACCCCCGCACCCGCCACCCCGGTCGGGTGGAACTGCCAGAACTCCATGTCTTCCAACGGAATACCGGCGCGCGCCGCCATGCCGATGCCGTCCCCGGTGTTGATGAAGGCGTTGGTGCTCGCCTGGTACACCCGCCCGGCGCCGCCGGTTGCCAGCAGCGTGCTTTTCGCCTGCAGGATCATCACTTCGCCGGTTTCCATCTCGAGTGCGGTGACACCCACGCATTCGCCAGCGGCATTCATCACCAGATCGAGCGCCATCCACTCGACAAAGAACAGCGTGTTGGCGCGCACGTTGCGCTGGTAGAGCGTGTGCAGCATCGAGTGGCCGGTGCGGTCGGCCACCGCGCAACTGCGCGCCGCCTGCTCCTTGCCGAAATTGATCGACTGGCCGCCGAACGGGCGCTGGTAGATCTTGCCGTTGGGCATCCGCGAGAACGGCATGCCGAAGTGCTCGAGTTCATACACACACTCGTTGGCGGTGCGGCACATGAATTCGATCGCGTCCTGGTCACCCAGGTAGTCGGCGCCCTTGACCGTGTCGTACATGTGGAAGATCCAGTTGTCTTCCATCGAGTTGCCAAGCGCAGCGGCGATGCCGCCTTGCGCGGCAACGGTGTGCGAACGGGTCGGAAACACCTTGGTCAACACCGCGGTCTTCAGCCCGGACTCCGACAGTTGCAGCGCGGCGCGCAGCCCGGCTCCACCCGCCCCTACCACCAATGCGTCGAACGTACGTTTCGCGAGAGCCATCAGTCGTTGCCTGCCATAGTCGTTACCCCAGAAGAATCTGGATGGACCATCCCATGTAGACCACTAGCGACAGGATCACGCCGATCTGAAGCGTGAGCCGCACCGAAGTGGGCTTGATGTAGTCCATCAACACGTCACGGATGCCGACCCAGGCGTGGTAGAGCAGGCAGGCGATGAAAAGAAGCGTTGCCAGCTGCATGACCCGACCCGAGAACAGCGCCTTCCACTCGCCGTAACCCCCCGGGGCGTCGAACAGCACGATGCCCCCGATCAGCATTGCATACACGGCCATGATGACCGCCGTGACACGTTGCCCGAGCCAGTCCCGCAGCCCGTAGTGCGCGCCAGTGACGACCCGGGTCACCATAGCTGTGCTCCGAAGATCACCGTCAGCAGCAGACTGGCGCCGAACACGGCGTAGCTGCTGCTTCGCGCCTGCTGAAGTTCCTCGCCCAGATGCAGATCGAGTGCGAGGTACCTGATGCCGGCACAGAAATGATGCAGGAATGCCCACAGCAGCCCAAACAGAATCAGCTTGACGAACCAGTGATCGGCGACTGCGCCTGCAGCGGCATAGCCCTGCTCGGAAGCCAGGCTTGCCTGAAGCAGGTAGAGGCCGAACGGAATGCCGACGAGGTACATGCCCACCCCGCTGACCCGATGCAGAATTGACACGAATGCCGGCAGCGGCAGCTTGATCTCGGTAAGGTCGAGATATTTTGGGCGGTTCTTCTTGATCAAATCGGCGGTCTTCCTCGGTCGTGGCATCCGGCGCCATGCAGCGCCATCCGCTCGCAGCCAGGAACTGCGCTCGTGTGGCGCCGCCGAAGATGTGACAGCGGTGCGCCATGCCGCCTCGGGTGATGCGGCGACGAGGGCGACGAGCGGCCGGTGGAACAATCGCGCCGGCAGGCTGCAAAGCCTGCGGATTATCGCAGCAGGCAATGCATTTCACAAGCGACTGCGCAGCGACCGCGGCGCGGCGAACCCTGGAAAACACGACCCAGCGCCGAGGCAGACGGTGCAGTATCATCCAAGCCCGCGCGAGTCACGACCGGAGTCCCGAGATGAAATCCCCAGTACGTGTCGCCGTCACCGGCGCCGCCGGCCAGATCGGCTACAGCCTGCTGTTTCGAATCGCCAGCGGCGAAATGCTCGGCGCAGACCAGCCGGTCATCCTGCAACTGCTCGAGATCTCCGACGAGAAAGCGCAGAAGGCCCTGCGCGGCGTGATCATGGAACTGGACGACTGCGCCTTTCCCCTGCTGCAGTCGGTCGTACCCACCGACGACGCCAAGGTCGCCTTCCGCGATGTCGACGTCGCGCTGCTGGTCGGGGCACGACCGCGCGGCCCGGGCATGGAGCGCAAGGACCTGCTGGAAGCGAACGGCAGGATCTTCGGCCCGCAGGGTCGCGCGCTTGACGAGTTCGCCAGCCGCGACGTGAAAGTGCTGGTGGTGGGCAATCCGGCCAACACCAATGCGCTGATCGCCATGAAGAACGCGCCCAGTCTGAAGCCGACCCAGTTCACCGCAATGATGCGGCTGGACCACAACCGCTCTCTGACCCAGATCGCGCAGAAGGTCGGCCGTCCGGTGGCAAGCGTGAAGAAGATGACCATCTGGGGCAATCACTCGGCCACCCAGTACCCCGACCTTTTCCGTACCGAGGTCGACGGCAAAGCAGCGTGGCCGATGATCAACGACCAGGCCTGGCTCGAATCGACCTTCATCCCCACCATCCAGAAGCGCGGCGCAGCGATCATCGAAGCGCGCGGCCTGTCTTCGGCCGCCAGTGCGGCGAATGCCGCGATGGACCATATCCGTAACTGGGTGGATGGCACCCCGGCCGGCGACTGGGTGAGCATGGGCGTGCCGTCCGATGGCAGCTACGGCATCCCGGAAGGCATCATCTACGGCTACCCGGTGACCTGCGCTGGTGGCAAGTACGACATCGTCAAGGGTATCGAGGTGTCAGATTTCAGCACGGCGAAGATGCAGGCGACGCTGAAGGAATTGCAGGAAGAGCGGGATGGCGTCAAGCAGTTGCTCGGCTGAGCCTGGCAGCGCTGACGAAACGTTGATTCAACAGACGGCCGCCAGCGAAGCGGCCGTTTTTCCATGCGTTGGTTTCACGCGTTTCTTTTGCACGTTTGTCCGAGCGTCATAGCCAGGGTGCCTGGCCGTTGAGCCGCCGGCGAACGCGCAGTCCGATCCGGGAGGATGCACGATGAGCGACACCCCAGCCCCCGCAGCATTCAAGCCGAAGAAATCAGTCGCGCTGTCGGGCGTGACCGCCGGCAATACCGCGCTGTGCACTGTCGGGCGCAGCGGCAATGACCTGCACTACCGCGGCTACGATATCCTCGAGTTCGCCGACAGCGCCGAGTTCGAGGAGATTGCCTTCCTGCTGCTGCATGACCGGCTGCCCGATCGTGCCGAGTTGGAGCAGTACAAGCGCCACCTGCGCGCGCTGCGCGGTCTGCCGGCCGCACTCAAGGCGGTGCTGGAACG
>Ga0335394_10005767_pt1 | contig 13978 bp, 14 predicted proteins | sample MAT03_FD_205741 | JGI IMG/M metagenome (GOLD analysis project Ga0335394, IMG submission 205741) | Freshwater microbial communities from Lake Fryxell liftoff mats and glacier meltwater in Antarctica - MAT-03 (spades assembly) (version 2) ...
CAAAACTGACGACATTACCCAACAGTGGTCATGCCTGTTTGTTAGAAAAGGATGTCAATCTTTATGAGATTTTGCAAGCTCAGCAGTTTTTAGAACCTGTTCTCGTTTGAATTCCCCCTGGATTTGATGCCAACACCAGTTTAAAAAATAAATGTGGCAGATAGTTAGGGAAGCCCTGCGCCGCAGGACTTCCCTAACTAAGGATTGCAAATTAATTAACCTGTAATCTTTTTTTGGAAGTGCCGCGCTCCGCGCGGCACTTCCAAAAAAAGATTAGGTTTTATTTTGTACGCAATCCTAAGTAGGTGGGCGTAATTAAACATAAAATCCTAAATGTTAGGACTCACAGAAGCATTCAACTTTTTAACATAGATCTTCTTAGAGAATCGCCCTTGCGAGTATTTGACGAGAATGTTATAGCGGTTCCTGGTTCAGTGAAGTACAGGTTGATTTTTGAAAGCCTCATTCAGCAAGGGTTTTGTCGGGGTCTACTGTACCTCACCCGGCAAAGAACCGCTATATCGCCTTGGTTCACACTGTCATATAGTTCGCTCGTAACAGGAGCAGTTATAGTTTTCCCGGTTAAACTAATATGAAGTATACATTTTTCAGGGACTTGAATTTCTGTAGGAACGTCGGATATTGTGGTACCAAAGTCTTCACCATGAGAGCGGCGGACTCTTTCGGTAATAATTTTCAACCTAGGAGTTATATATTCCTTCTTTTCAAGAATGCCGTATCCTTTTTTCACTGAGCTAAAAATATCAAGAATTTTGTAATCATCATGAGATATAGCCCAAAATAAGAATGATAAAAGAAGTATGACTGTTAAAGTGTTCATAATTTAAAGACCCCATTTCCTGATGGTTTTAAGTTGACTACAGGACAACTGCTAATAATTTACCATTACCAATAATATAATTGACATTGTGCGATCGTCTGCTTCAATTGAGTTTCACTAGCTCAATTGAGGCAAGTCTATTAATGGCAAAGTCAAAAAAGAGTTCCTGCGGGCGCAACCGATCGTCAGCGGTGACGAATGGCTAGGCGATCGCGGCAGCGGCAAGTTTCAGCGGCGATCGGCTTTGAGGGGAGCTTACCGCCGCTGCCTGAGAATGGTGTGGCGATCGCTCGGTTATCGACAGGCGGTAGGGATGAAGCATTGGGTCAGTCCTTCTCGGCTATATCTAGACGTATCGACCCAATGCTTCATCCCTACGCAAAAATGTTAACCGCTCCACATTTTATTGATAAACAAACAGTCGTTTAGCGGCTCGCGTGACGGCCACATACAACAACTGATTGCGCTCGCGAATATTGCGATTGACTAGCGCGTTGGGCACATCCACAAACACATTTTGAAATGTGGAACCCTGAGATTTATGAATGGTAAGGCAGTACGCATAGTTGAGATCGGCAAATAGGTTTTTTAGATCCCAGAATTCGCTCCAGCGTTTTTCTGTGGCATAGAATTCGAGCATCTTAATATACGCAGGCTGGCTCAATTCGTGCAGCACATTGACACTGCGGGGTTTGCCATCGTCGGTAAGCACATGCAGCCTCCAAACGTGCCAGCCGCCCGTTTCGGAGATGTCTACCGCTAGCACTTCGCACTCGCTGGAGGTGGTGAGCAGCAAATTATCGCCCACCATATAGGGTGTGTTGGCGACCAACCGTTCGCCTGCCACAAAACGGGGTGTGCCGTCGCCGTAGATGGCAATACGGATTTTTTGGTTTAGGTCGTTGACGCGGCGGTTGGTGTAAGCAACAGCGCGAACGTAGTCGGGGTCAGCTTTGTAGGTGTCACTCTGGAAGGCACGGATCAGCAGCTTTTCCCACTCGCGGCGGCTGGCTACAATTACGCCTTCAGTGCGATCGCCATTGGCATCCATGCCAAACTGCGGTAACTGAGGGCGGCTAAGGTCATTGCGAATTGATTCGGCTAGGACGGCGATCGCCCCGCCATAGCGCACTACTTCTGTTAGGTCAGCGCGCTGGGGAATCTCGGTAAACACGCGCGACTCTGCTTCGCCAATGGGGGGCAATTGCGCCACATCGCCAACAAAGAGTAGTTGAGTTTGGCTCAGCAAGCTATTAGCCGCCTGAGTCAGCAAATCCCACATTTCTTCGTTGATCATGGAGGCTTCGTCAACCACCACGAGATGGTAGCGGTCGAAGTGGTTCTCGCTGTCGCGGTCGGGTTTGAAAACCTGTTTACCTGTCACAGTGTCGATGTCGGGTCGCAGCCCCAACAGTTTGCAGCAGGTCATGCAGTCAATTTGCAATTCCCACTGAGTCGCCATATTCTCCAACACCTTGGTGGCTTTGTTGCTGAAGGCGGTAAACACAATGCGACGGCGATCGCCTTTCGCCCGTAAGCGTTTGATCAATGCCTGTAATAGTGTTGTTTTGCCCGTACCTGCGTAGCCCGTAAGCAGGTGCAGCCGTTCGCTACTGGCCGCAAATAGCTCTAGCCGCCGCAGCGCTTTCCGCTGCTGTCGATTCAGCTTAATGCCGGGTAGGACTTCCAGGGCAGGATTTGTCTGCTGTGCCCCTTTTACCTTTCGTATTCGCTGTGTTCGCTGCGTCGGCTGTGTCATGGGGTCTGCCTTAGCGCGTTTTGCGAGTGAGATCAATTTGAACGGTTTCGTCCCAGGTAAGCTGGGTGCGATCGCCCTGCTTTTGGGATTCTCGATAGGTGCGATAGGTGGTTACGCTTACATCGGCCAGCAGCAAGGCGATCGCCGGAGCCGCAATCGGTATCCATCCACCCTGGCTAAATAGCAGCAGTCCTGTGCCTACCGTTAGCCCCAATGCTACCGCACTACTGGCTGCTAGCCGTCCTGGGTGGCGTATGATCCAGCCCAACGTTCCCCCTACTACTCCCCAGCTTGCAATCCACAGCGCTTCAGCCCAGTCGGGCACCACCCAAAACAGGCGCTGCCCATCCAACACTGCGCTAAGGAGTTGGCTGGTTGCTTGAGCGTGTACTACTACCCCCGCCGCTCTAGGCTGCGTCCGTTCGCTGGCGCTGTAAGGGGTCAAAAACAAGTCTTTGCTGCTGGGAGCCGTCGTTCCAATTAAGACCACGCGATCGCGTACCCACTCCGGGTTTACCTCACCCTTTAGCACATCTGTGAACGAGATCATCCGAGCCGGAGCCGTGGGCAATCGATACCTCAACATAACTTGATAACCCGCTGCATCAGCATTTTGGTAGCCGCCCGACGTTGGCTCTAGCGGGCGCAGCAGTATATTGCCCAGTTGTGTCATGCCGGGATGGGTAGTGCTGTTGCGGGGCTTAATGCCGTCAGCCTCCAGATATTTTTGGGTCAGCCGCATGGAGAGGGAGTAAGCCGTATTTGCAAACACCAGATTGCGGCGGATCAGATTATCGGTGTCAATCACAAGGTCGTTGAACCCCACCCGCTCGGCAGGAATTCCAGGCGGGGGAGGAATCTGGGCGGATGCAGGGTCGCCCAATTTCATAATAGCGACCACATTTTTAGCCTGTAGCTGCCGCAGCAGCTCGCCGTACCCTGGCCCTGGCTCTTGGGGTAAATCTCGGTAGAGGTCTAGCCCAATTACACGGGGCTGTAGCTGCTGCAATCGATCCAGCGCCTCAGCCACAGATTGATCGGATGGAGTAGGCCGCTGAAGCGTTTGCAAATCTGCCTCATTAATTCCGACAATTAGCAGGCGCGGATCGGGAAGCTGTGCGGGTTGCAGTCGGGTCATTTGGTCGTAGGCAGCCAGTTCCAGGGGTTCTAGCCAGCCCACTTGCCGTAGCCCCATTACCAAACCCGTAACCGCAGCAGCGGCAATCGCCAACGCCTTAACCCCAGATTGAAGGTGCGATCGCCAGTCCAGCGGGGCAATGGGCTGCGTCCAGTCTTGCATTAAGCTCTCTGGCAGCAACAGCGACGCGGGAATTTCGGTCAAATCTGTGGGCAGATCCGCCAGTCGCTGCAACGCTTGCAATACATCCTCCACACCCTGATATCGCTGGCTAAAGTCATAGCGCACCATTCGATCCAGCACAAACGCTAGCCCCAGCCCAATATCTGCCCGGTCTTGCCAGCGCAGGTCTAGCGTATTGGGGTCTTCTGGCAACTGAGAGGGCGGCATCCCTGTAACCGCCTGGATAGCTGTCATTCCCAAGGCATAGATATCGCTGCAAAAGCGGGGTCTACCCATGAGCTGCTCACTAGGGGTGTAACCTTGGGTGCCAATTCCTACCGTGAAACTGGTATGCCCCACACTTCCCGAAAGCTGGGTTTGCAATTCTTTGACTGCTCCAAAATCAATCAGCACAATTTTGCCATCATGCCTGCGGCGAATCAGGTTTCCGGGCTTAATGTCGCGGTGAATCACCTGATTTTGATGGACAAATTGCAGCGCGCTCAGCACATCCTGGAGTAGTGCTACAACCTCCGCTTCACTCAGTCGCTGCCCGCGCGAAAATTCTTCGCTGAGTGGATGCCCGTCTATATATTCTTGAACAAAATAAAACTCATCGTTTTCTTGAAACGAGTCATACAGCTCAGGAATTTGGTCATGCTGTCCCAACCGTCTTAGCGCCTCGACTTCTGTATCAAACAGACGACGCGCAATCTCTAACATGCGGGCATCGCGGCTGATCGGCTTGAGCTGCTTGACAACGCACTTGCGAGGCTGATGTGTGTCGTCTGCCAGATAGGTCTGACCAAAGCCCCCAGCCCCTAAGATGGTGATGATTTTGTAGTGCCCGCCCAGCACGGTTCCTAGCATGGCAACTCAAATGTTCATCGTTGTAATAATTCTGACACACAGCATGAGGAACGCTGAGGAATGGAGGATGTACGCGCAAGGCGCAGGCAATGCCAACGATTTTGCCGTACTTGTTCCGAGAAGTCAGCTAGGCATAGCGGGGGATGAATCTGAAATTGGCGGGTATGGAGCTGAGCTTGTACTGACTGCTTTGGGGGCGTATGCTTCAAAATACTAACGCGCCATCTTTAGTGTGTACTTATTTTGGCATCTAGTTCCTATCGTTCCTAAGTTTATCGTTCCTAAAACTCCCGGTAGTTCTAAATTGGTAAGGATTTTTTGATGGGCGGACGAAGCCCGCCCATCAAAAAATCCTTACATCAATACCACTACCCAAAATTTAAGATCCTTTATCCTCGCGTCGCGAACGGCAAAGCCGAATATCTTTCCTCATGTTGCTTTCTGGTACTACTAAGCTTCTTGGCGTTATGGGTCATCCGATCGCCCATTCTCTCTCTCCCGTGATGCACAATGCTGCTCTAGCTCAGTTAGGGCTAGATTACGTTTACCTACCACTGCCTGTAAAACCGGAGAATTTGGAGGTGGCGATCGCCGGATTTGCTGCCATTGGGATACAGGGCTTTAATGTGACAATTCCTCACAAACAGTCCGTGATGGCACTAATGTCGGATATTTCGGCGATCGCTCAAGCAGTGGGTGCGGTGAACACGGTCAGTTGGACAGAGCAGGGGTGGGTGGGGACGAATACTGACGTGGCAGGGTTTGTGGCACCGTTGCAGCCGCTCTCAGCCGACTGGAGCCAGCGCACTGCGCTCGTATTGGGGAACGGTGGCTCAGCACGAGCGGTGGTGGCGGGCTGCGCTCAATTAGGTTGTGGGCAGGTACAGGTTGCAGGGCGCAATGTCGAGAAATTGGAGGCATTTTTGCACAGTTGGAGTGCATCTCCGATCCCAGTTAATCTTTCGGTTCACCTGTGGGATGATCTGCCCACTTTATTGCCTCACGCAGATCTATTGGTGAATACAACCCCGTTGGGAATGTACCCCCAGGTGGAGCGATCGCCCCTGACTGCGTCTGAGCTAGAACTGTTGAAACCAGGTGCGATCGCCTACGACTTGATCTACACCCCTGACCCGACCCGATTTCTACAACTGGCTCAAGCCAGCGGCGCAGTTACGATTAATGGGCTAGAAATGCTGGTTCAGCAGGGCGCAGCGGCGTTGGAATACTGGATTCAGCAACCTGCCCCGGTGGAAGTGATGCGAGAAGCCTTGTTGGATCGGTTGAAGGATCGCTAAAGAAGGATCGCTAAATAGATAGATCAAACCCCAATGCGTTTCGTGTAGAGACGTGATTAATCACGTCTCGGTAATGGTATTGATGTATAGCTGTCGCCACAAAGGTTAGGACACTGGGATCAAAGGGGGTGTGGGGGCTTTGCCCCCAGCCAGGGGTTCCACCCCTGCACCCCGTCCTAACCAATCCGTTTATGGCTATAAGGATTTTTTGATGGGCGGGCGAAGCCCGCCCATCAAAAAATCTTTACCAATTTAGGATTACCCAACCTGGGTAACTTGGTAAGGGCTAACCAGCTTTCCCAATTGCTGAATCAGCAGGCTGAGGAACAGACCTACGTCCGTGACCACACCCACCGACTCAACCGAGCCGCGATCGCTCAACTTCGTCACTACGGCGGGGTTAATATCCACGCAGACCATCTTGACACCAGCAGGGGTCATGTTGCCAGCCCCGATTGAGTGCAGCATGGAGGAGAGCATCAAAATTAGGTCGGCGTTTTGGATGTGATGGGCGTAATCTGCCTGCGCCTGAAGTAAATCCATTTGGGTGTCGGGCAAGGGGCCATCGTCGCGGATAGAGCCAGCCAGGGAGAAAGGCACATTGTGCTTGACGCATTCGTAGAAAATGCCGCTGGTAATAATGCCCTGCTCAACAGCATTGGCAATGCTGCCGCAGCGACGAACCGTGTTGATGGCCTTAAGGTGGTGACGATGGCCGCCGCGCACCGAAACGCCGCGCTTCATATCCATGCCCAAGGAGGTGCCCATCATGGCTTGCTCAATGTCGTGAACGGCGATCGCATTACCGCCTAGCAGGGATTGCACATAGCCTTCACGGATGAGCTGAGCCAGATGGTCGCCGCCGCCCGTGTGGATTACAACGGGGCCACCCACCACAACGACTTTACCGCCCTGATCGCGAATGCGGCGCAGATCCCAGGCAATTTGTTCAACCACCAGCTCGACCCGGCGCTCGCTCGATACGCCCGATCCCATAAAGCCAAATTCCTTATCGCCCCCGGCGCGCGCATCGCGAGAGTCGGACTTGCGAACCGTGCGAATACCATCTACGCCAACAATGACGCGATCGCCTGTTTTTAAATCCCTCAGCAGCTTGCATTCGGCACGGGGGCCGTTGGGCGTGTGGGAAACGGCGATCGCCCCATCCATCCGCTGGTTGTGTACCCGCACCCATTCGCAGTTGACCCGTACCTCGGTGGGATAAATCGTCGTGACGTAGAAGTCATCGGGAGCAACACCATCCTGCGTAACTATTTCTAGCGGGTTGTCGCAGACTTCTTGGGGCTGCGCTACGGCACCGATGTCGATCAGTTGCGACATAATGGCCTCCATTACCACATGGGATGGAGCGGTAACCTTCACTTCGGCAAACGATGTACTCTGGCGCTGTTCGCCCAGGCGAAAGTTCAACACCTGAAAGCTGCCGCCGCCTTCCACAATTAGATCTAGAGCGCTGTTGATTAAGCCCGAATCGAGCAGGTGGCCTTCAAGCTGAATGGTGCGGCTTTCTACGGCAGCCACCGCATGAAGCAGTTCTTGAACAGGTTCCGTCACCCGCAGCGTCAGGCATTTGGCCGCACCGCCCGCCTTCATAAATTCAGACAGGGGCGTTTCGAGTACCACAAAGCCAGCCTCTGTCAGCCGTTGCTTCAGCGACTCGCCGGTTTTATTCATAATCACAATGCGATCGATGTTGACCGTATTGCAGGCAAAGTTGACGGCATCGGCTTCGTCAATGGCAATCCGCTTGGCTGCGGGGACGCGCATTTCGATCAGGCGATTGGAGTATGCGTCGAATGCGGGTGGATAGTAGAGCAGATAGCCGTCAGTGAGCGGACAGAAGCAGGTGTCGAGGTGGTAGAACCGCTCATCCATCAGCCGTAGGGACAGCACTTCAATGTCGAGCCACTTGGCTAGATAGGGGTGCGAATCGAGTTCCGAGCGGAAGCCATAGCCCGCCCACAGCCAGCGCCCTTCACGATCAAGCAGGGCATCGCCTGCGCCTTCAAAGGGTAAATCTTTGGGCAATTCATAAACGGTGTAGCCCTGCTGTTCAAACCAGGCTTTGAAGTAGGGTTCTTCGCCCTGACGTTCTTTATGGAAAAAGCGACTGAGGACGACATTGTTGCCCAAAATCAACCCGGCATTGGCCGTAAACACCATGTCGGGCACACCCTTTTGAGGCTGCACCAAATCTACCTGAGCGCGGTCTTTGATGAGGTGGAACAAACCGTGCCATTGCTCAACTGCGCGATCGCGTGACGACTTGTGGATGTTTCCTTCCATCCAGGGATTAATCACATAATCCACGTCGTAGTGATCGGGAGAACACATTAGAAAACGAAGTGCAGCACTCATAAAAGAACCTATAGCGGTAGTTGACTAAGAACGAGATCCCCTCTCCAAATTCAATCTTAATCACAGGGACAGTCATTCATCTTAGTACGTGATATGACTCTACATATTGAATATTGAGCGGCATTGTTAAGGGCTGTGGACATTCACCCCGCTAATGGCCACCTGAGCGAATCGCTTTCTAAAGCAGCCAGGAAACGATTTCCCCAGCCGTGAACCCAGCCGGGGAGTCTATTTTTTGGTAGTGGTATTGAGGTAAGGATTTTTTAGATGGGCGAAGCCCGCCCATCTAAAAAATCCTTACAAGTTTAGGACTACCTATTTTTTCAACCGACCTGGTTTGGGTGACTGGCTAGCCTGGGTAATTTCATACAGGTGGTAGTTTTGTTGCCGCAAGGCTTCAATATCTTGGGTTGAGAGATGTTTCACATAGTTCACTTTCAGTTCATCTAACCAATCGACCAGCAGCGTTTCTAGTTCTTTAGAGGCATTGCCACGAGATAGTTCGGTCGTTAGCTCAGTGCCAATGCGCTGAATTAACTGCCGGGTGAGTTGAATGCCTTCGGGGTTATCCAGAGCTGTGGTCAGGCTAGCGTAGGCGGTTTGAGTTGCGTCTGCGATAATGCGATCGCCAATTTGACTCGACAGGGTGCCCATTCCTGGCACTTGTAGCATGTTTCGGTACACCGGAGACTGTTCTAGCACACAGGTGAGGGTGTAGCTGAGCAGGGCTTCTAGGTCGGGTTTTACGTCTGGTAAAATGCGGTGTACGACTAAGTTGATCAGTTGGCGGGCGATCGCTTCTACCTCATCAATGCCATTTAGGTCGATGTAGCGACGACTCTGACTCGCTTGTAGCAGCCGTTGAGACAGCTCCCCTTGGCGCAGCAGGTTTTGAAATTGCTCGATCGCCTGTAGGAGTACAACTTCGGTCAGCTCTCGCGCAATGCTGGTGATAAACCCCCGTGTAATGCGATCGCGCAGCGGTTCCAGGTTAACCAGGCGTGACTGATTTAGCCGAATGGCAGTGGGAATCACCCGCAGCCAACGCCAGTACGGTAACAGCAGAAACACGTCGTACCAGCGCCACAGTGCCACATCTAGCCAGCTCGTGCGGGGGTAGCGCTGTCGCAAATGCCTCAGCCGCACTAGCAAGTCGATCGCAAATAGCGCCATAAACCAAGCGTCAATCTGCCAAAACCGATCAAAGGGTTGGCTGTCTTCTCCAATGCCGCGATAGTAATTGCTTTGGATTAGGGGACGAATGCTGCGATCAAAAAAGGCGATCGCCTCGGTTTCACCAACCCGCTGCAGATAGGGCTGGCTCCAAAAGGTATTGAACGCTTGCTTTGAGGACTCGGTTTTGACCTCCCGCCGCATCCGGTTTTTGATCCGCTCTAGGGTGCCCGTTTTCCCAGCCGACTCAAACGGGTTTTCGTCGATCATTTCCTCACTACTGGTTCGCAGTTCTTGCAATAGAAGGGTAGCTTCGGGCGACGTTAACTCCCCTGCGGCTTTCAGCGCATCCACCTTGTCTAAGTACTGATCGGTAAAGCGATGTGGCTCAATTCCTTTAAAAGTAGCGCCATACCATTGTGTTGGGGCTGGCAAAACAGCGAGGTAATAAGCCCGTAGAGGAATATAGCTCCAGTCAAACAGAACCAACCCCAGGTTTAACAGGGCGATCGCTGCCATTGTTCGATTAGCCCAGCGCACCAGTGGAACACGGGACTGGCTCTGTTTGCTCAACATAGGGGAACCTTGCAACACATCTCCCCTTCATTGAAGTACGAAACGGGGTAGTCCTCAACTTGTAATGATTTTTTGAAGCGCAGGCAACGCCTGCGCTTCAAAAAATCATTACAGCAATACCACCACCCCAGGGTTTAATGTCTGTCTATTTATACTGGTAACGATTGCTAAATTTGGTTTACAAAAGACGTTAGACTCTTTGCGCTAGTTGATGGACAAAAGTCTAAAGCCCTCACCCCCAACCCCTCGCCCAGAGGGCGAGAGGAGTTGATCTATCCTTCCGGTTCCCTCTCCCATCGGGAGAGGGCTAGGGTGAGGGCTTTCGGGGATCTGACTAACAAGTTTTGTCAGTCAATCAGCTTTTTGCGACTTTTTCTTTTTCTCTTTAGTCTTTTTTTGCAGTAATCTTTTTTTGCAGTAATCTTTTTTTGCAGTAATCTTTTTTTGCAGTAAGTAGAGGAGCAGGGTTTTGGTTGGGCGTTCTAAGGTTGGGTGGGTTAAGCAAAGGCAGATTGGCGTGGCGATCGCCACCTCTACAGGATTGTTTTTAGGAATAGTGAATCCTGGGTTAGCTGAGGTACCTGGGAGGGCGATCGCCTCTGAATCGCCGTACAACCAGGCTTTAGCGTTGCCAATGTCTGGGATAGCCACCCGCAACATGGGACAAACCGCCGCCACAGAACTGCCGCCCCTGCAAAACCCAGACTTGTTTTTGCCCGTTCCCAACCCCATTGCCGATACTCGCTTGGTGATTAGTTTGGGCGATCGCCGCGTCTACGTCTATGACCTAGACCAGGTTAAAGCTAGCTTTCCGGTTGCCATTGGGCGCGGCGGCTGGGAAACGCCCACGGGTGAATTTCAAGTGATGCAAATGATTCGCGATCCCCGCTGGGAGCATCCCTTTACCGGAGAAGTCTTTCCTCCCGGCGCGTCTAATCCGCTAGGCTCCCGCTGGATTGGCTTTTGGAGCGACGGCAGAAACACGATTGGCTTCCACGGCACCCCCAATGAATCTAGCGTCGGGCGGGCGGCATCCCACGGCTGCGTTCGCATGTACAACCGCGACGTACAAGCCTTATTTGAAATGGTGGCAGTCGGCACGCCTGTAACAGTGCGACCTTGAGATGGCTGATGGCCAGATTAGAATGGAAGGACTATTTAGAACTCAAAACGCTGAAACTTGATCGTGGCATGTCTAGTGTACGGATGCCTGACACGGTAATATAGAGTGAAGTATACTTGTACTGCTAAAGTCAGTTTGAGCAACATGTCTACGCCAATTCAGTTTCAGTTGCATCCAGAAAAAGCCATTGAAGCCGCAGCGGTGCTGCTTAAGCTGCACGGTAATCCGATGAGGTATCTGGCCTTACTGAAAATGCTTTACATTGCTGATCGGGTTGCCTTAGAAAGGATGGATCAGCCAATTACTGGTGATCAGTATGTATCAATGCGTTATGAACCTGTTCTCAGCGGCGTTTATGACTTAATCAAAGGAAACCCCGTTGATAATGCTTTGCCTCTCTGGTCTAAATTTATTGTCCTTACCACCGAAAAGTGCGTTTCTTTACTAGATGACCCAGGAAACGAAGACCTTTGCCAAGCAGAGGAAGAAATCCTCCAGCAGGTCTATCAAGAGTTTGGACAGCTTGATCCCTTTCATATCGTTGAATGGACTCATACCCTGACAGAGTGGCAAGATCCGCATGGCTCGTGTATTCCAATTACGGTAGAAGATATCCTCAAACACTTGGGCAAAAGTGACGAGGAGATCGCAGAAATTCAGCGGGAATCTAGTCGAGAAGCTTATTTAGACGGGGTTTTGAGTGCCTAGCATCACCATTAATTTGGGAGATGCATTTTTACTGAACACCCCTCCTAATGACGAACATCTCTACATTGCGATCGCCCAAACCTCTGAAACCCACTATCTATTTGTTAACGTCACGAGCCGTAAACTTAAGTCTGATACTGCCTGTGTCATTTCTCCAGGTTTTGGCGTGCCAGGATTCATCGTCCGTGAGTCGGTAATTGCCTATCAATTCGCCCGCGAAATGGACGCGCCTGAGCTAGCAAAGTGGATTACATGATTACCAGCCCCTAAATTCCTGCATGTCGCGATCGCCAGAACTGCTTACTCTGATTGCTACCCTTGAACAGTATGAGCCGTGGAATGCAGTTGAAGCGGCTCATTATCAAGCGATACTCAGTCTGCTGTCCACCCATCCTGCACCCTTCGATCGGCAGTCTTGGATACCAGGGCACATTACCGCTAGCACCTGGATTTTGGCTGAAGATACGGGGCAAGTGGCATTAATTTATCACCGGGCGGCGCAGCGCTGGTTACAGCCTGGAGGGCATCCTGAAGCGGGAGAGCAAGATGGTTTGACGACGGCACTACGGGAAGCAAAAGAAGAACTGGGGCTGGAGATTGAGCGATCGCGTGCTAATTTATTCGATTTAGATGTCCATTCCATCCCTGCTACGGCAAACCAGCCCAGCCACCAACACTTCGATCTGCGCTATCTCTGTTGGGTTCCACACCAACCGCTTACCTTCGCCTCCGATGCCACGGATGCCCGCTGGTTTACGGTGGCAGAATTAGAGACCATTGGCTTGACTGAGAACATGAAGAGACTTCTAGATAAGGGATTACAGGCATTGAATGCATAACGAAACCGTGCGCCAACTGCGCCATTAGGGCAACAAGCTCTGATGGCGCAGTGCTCAAGTCGTTAGACGCAGCACGGACAATACCCAACCAACTCTGCCCCTCTGTGGCAACCCCAATTAGCGGCGCGATCGCCGTCGGGTCAAAATGCTCACCACCTCACCAGGGTTAGCACCGGGTTGCAGACTGCTCCAGTCTTTGGCATTGGCAAAACCACGTCCATGCAGATCGTGAATCGTCTCACGTACCCAGCCAGGGCTGCTAATCAGCACAATTCGCAGTTGCTCTTGTTCCGGTACCAACGGCATCACGTAGAGCGGCAAAACTAACGGCTGTGGGAGAATCTCGCCTTCACTACCCGTCAAAAAACTGCGCGCACTTGAAACAAACATCTCAATCATCGGGGGTTCTCCTGCATAAGCGGTAAGAGGGAAACCCCAAAAACCTAGCCACCCCGCGTAAACAAAAGCAGGGTGGCTAGAGAGAATGCTAAAATTCCCAATTAGCCGCCAGACTGCACATCCAGTTTGGGGGTCAGCCGCTCAGTGTTGCGGACAACAACATTGGGCGGTGCTAGATTTTTGGAGCGAATTGAGGTTGCTCGACTACAGAATCGTTCAACAACCTTAACCAGACACAGTACGAGTATACCCCTCACATCGTCAAGACCTAAATCGGCAAATTGTGTCAAAAATATCGGGAGTACTGAGATGGGCGATCGCCTATAGTATGGAGAAACTTTCCTCCGATCCATCTGGTTTAGGTTATTAGGCGGAAACTTTCCGCCTAATAACAAGTTAGGCTGTCTTGGTCATCACACCCTATGGCTGGTTAAATACTTGGGCTAATTACTGAGCAATTGCACTGTGTACTTTCCGATAGGCCAGAATTATAAATAAATGCGCTCATTCTGAAAAACAGCTCAAGAAAAGCTACAAGGTAGCACTAAAATGCTATCTTGTAGCTTTTCTAACCCCTGACTTCAGGATGGTATGATTCTATAGTACTAACGTACTCATGGGTGCTGAGTAGAGTTGAGCGTAGCTTCGGAATATGGCGAGGGGAGAAATCATAAGAAAGCTTTTCCAAAGCTTCTCTCGCAATGAGAGAGAAG
>Ga0335394_10005769_pt1 | contig 13975 bp, 8 predicted proteins | sample MAT03_FD_205741 | JGI IMG/M metagenome (GOLD analysis project Ga0335394, IMG submission 205741) | Freshwater microbial communities from Lake Fryxell liftoff mats and glacier meltwater in Antarctica - MAT-03 (spades assembly) (version 2) ...
GCGCGGGGGGGGGGGGGGGGGGGGGGGAGGGCGGGGGGGGGGGGGGCGAACCACCCACGACGGAAACCCGGCGCCGCACACGCGCCAGAGGTTCGCCGCTTGACTCGCCGGCCGCGCCGTGCGACAGTCGAATCATGTTCTCCCTCCCCGACCCCGCCGTCCGCCCCGGCGACCGCGTCGCCCGCCGCGAATGGCTCCGCGTCGGCGGCCTCGGCGCCGTCGGCCTGTCGCTGCCGCAGCTCCTCGCCGCGCAGGACACGCCCACCCCCGCACCGGCGCTGGCCGCGGAACTCGGCGGCACCTTCGGCCGCGCCAAGAACTGCATCTTCCTGTGGCTCCAGGGCGGGCCGCCGCAGCACGAGACGTTCGACCCCAAGCCCGACGCCCCCGCCGACATCCGCGGCCCGTTCCGCCCCGTCGCCACCACCGTGCCGGGCGTCCGCTTCTCGGAACTGCTGCCGCGCACCGCCGCGCAGGCGCACCGGCTCGCCGTCGTGCGGTCGCTGTCCACGCGCGACGACAACCACGACGTGAGCGGCTACTGGCTCCTCACCGGCTACCCCTACGGCCCCGGCAGCGCCCGCCAGATCAAGCCGAGCGACTGGCCGTACTTCGGCTCCGTGCTCCGAATGCTCAAGCCGAGCGAGCGCCTGCCGGCGCTCACGTCGGTGTGGCTCCCCGACCTGATGCGGCTCAACGACAGCGTCACCCCGGCGGGCCAAACTGCCGGCTTCCTCGGCAAGTTGTGGGAGCCGACGCGGTTCGTCGGCGACCCTGCTGCCGCCGACTACCACATCGAAGGGCTGACCCTACAAGCCGACCTCGCCGCGCGGGCACCTGGCCGCCGCGACCTGCTCGCGGGGTTGAATCGCGGCTTCGACGGGCGCGGGCGGAACGAACCCGTCGAGGCGTGGGACCGCCTCTCGCACCACGCGCTCGACCTGGTCACGTCCGGGGCGGCGCGGGCGGCGTTCGACCTCTCGAAGGAGCCCGCCGCGCTGCGCGACCGCTACGGCCGCCACACCTGGGGCCAGAGCTGCCTCCTCGCCCGCCGGCTGGTCGAAGCCGGGGTGCGGCTCGTTCACGTCAACTGGCCGCGCGACCCGGGCGACTCCGCCGTGGACAACCCGCTGTGGGACACGCACGCCCAGAACGCCGACCGCCTCCAGGATTCGCTCTGCCCGATGTTCGACGTGTCGTTCGCCGCTCTGCTCGACGACCTGGCCGGGCGCGGGCTGTTGGGTGAAACGTTGGTGGTGGCGGTGGGCGAGTTCGGCCGCACGCCGCGGATCAACCGGCAGGGCGGCCGCGACCACTGGGGGCACGTCTTCAGCATGGTGATGGCCGGGGCCGGCGTCCGCGGCGGGCAGGTGGTCGGGGCGAGCGACAAGAACGGCGCGTACCCGACGACCGACCCGGTCCGCGGCGGCGACCTGACGGCGACGATCTTCCACCTCCTCGGCGTGGACCCCGGCGGCATGTTCCGCGACCGCACGAACCGCCCGCACCCGATCACGAAGGGCGAGCCGATCGTCGCGGCGCTGGGGCCGTCCACGACGGCGCGGCAGGTCGCGGGCGGCGACCCGGCGTTCGTGCCGCCCTACGACCCCGCCCCGATCCTCGACACCACGTTCGACGCGCGCCGGCCGCTGCTGGCGGCGGCGCCGCCGACGCGCGACAAGGGCTGGCGTGCCGACCCGACCGCGGGATCGCTGCTGGTGCGGAAGGAGGCCGGCGGCGTGTTCCTGGGCTTCAGCGGCGGCGGGGCCGTTGCCGCGGGGGCGCGGGCGGTGTTGGCGCAGGAGATTCGCAACGCCCGCGGCGGCCGCTACACGTTCACCGTGCGCGCGGCCGGCGACGCGGCTTCGGCCGACGACTACGAGAAGGAGTTCCTGGCGGGCGCGAGTTGCCGGCTAGTGCTGTTCCGCTTCCGCGACGCGACGAAGGACGTTCGTGTGGCGGACGAGCTGGCGGCGGTCGAGTTCCGCCCGGCGTTCGGGACGGCGGGTGTGTTCCGCGTCGAGCGGTTCCTCGGCTCGACGGCACCGGGGGCGAATTTCCCGATCGGCAACGGCCTGGGGGTGGCGGTGGTGGTGACGGCGACCCGGGCGCGGTCGCCGGCGCCGCGGGCCGGCGTGCGGGTGGTGTCGGCCGAGGTGACGTTCGACGCCGCCCCGCGGTTGGACAACGACGACCTGTGACGCGATCACGCCGCGCGGACGCGGAACGCCGTCGTCAGGCCGTGCGCCCGCAGCCATTCGAGCACGCCCGGGGTGAGCAGGTCGAGCGTCGCCCCCGTGGTGTGGGTCGCGACCAGGAAGCGAACCACGTCGTCCGGTGCCGGCACGGGTAGCCGGCCGAGCCGCACCGCCAGCGCCCCCAATTCGACATCCACCTCCGACCGCGGTTCGGCGACCACCAACTCGGGCACGGGCTCGGGCTCGGGCTCGGGCGGTTCCACGACCACCTCCGGCGCCGCCTTCACGAGTGTGAACACCGTCGCCGTCGTCACTGCCGCGTCGTCCGTGGTTGCCAACGCAATGCGGACGGGACAGCGGCCGGGGCCGTCGGTCGCGGCGATGTCGTCGAGCAACCCCGGCAGGTAATCGTCGTGCAGAACGACAAGGTCGCGGCCGGCGCGGGCCAGCTCCTCGCGGACGGCGGCGAGCGGGTCGGGCGGGTCGGCCGCGACCGGGAGCGCGACCCGCGCCTCGTCGCGGGCGGCGTTCATCAGCGCGGCGGCGGCGGCGCGCTCGCCCTGGAGGTTCGTCTTCAGCTTGGCGACGTACCGCTGCGCCTTCGGGTCGGCGAGGCGGGCCGAGTTCACGTCGGGGAACTCGAAGTCGGCCGCGGCGAACTCGGCGGGCTCCCCCTCGCCCGCGGCGTGCCGGACCAGCGCCCGGAACGGGCTCTTGCGCCGCGGCGTGTCGCGGAACAGGGCGTCCTTCGTCGGCCCGTCGAGGAGCGCGACGAGCCCGTCGCCGTGCGTCTCGGCGACGGCGCGCTCGTCGGCCGGCGGCCGCTCCCCGCGTCCCGCAGCCGCCTCGCAGGCCGCGCGGGCGTCGGCCGCGCGGCGCCGCAGTGCGGCGCGGAACTGCTCCAGCAACTCGGCGGCGACGGCGGCCTCGTCGCGCGGCGGGGGCGGCGGAATCTCGAACCCGGCGAGGAGGGCGGCACGGTCGGCGGCGCCGGACAGGCGGACGACGTGGTGGGCGGGGCCGAGTTGCGTCCCGAGCCGGTGGAGCAGGTGCGTCTTCCCCGCCCCCGCGGGGCCGACCAGCGCGACGACGGCGTTCCCGGCCGGCGCGAGGAGGGCGTCGAGCACGTCGCGCTCGACGGCCGGGGTATTCGGGACGGGCGCGGGGTCGGGGTGCGAATCGGCCGCGGTCATGCGCGTTCCTGGGGTGACATCGGCGCGGCGAGTACGCCCCGGGGCGTTGCCCCGGGCTATGCTGTCCCAGCCCTTTGGGCTGAAGAGGGGGCGCTAGTTTTCAGGCCAACGGCCTGGGACAACATAGCCCGGGGCAACGCCCCGGGGACGCGCCGCGACCAGGAATTTGCAGGCTTCGTGGAACCGCGGGCGCCCGCCGCACCCGCCGGCGCACTTCACCTTTTATCCGCTCCCGGTCCGTGCTATCGTCCGCCCGTTCGTGGGCGAAACAGCTGGCGGCGGGCACGGAGGGCGGCGCATGCGCCGGGTACCGCGGTGGCTCTGGGCGGTCGGGGCGGTGGTCGTGGTGACCAGCCCCGGGGCGGCACGGGCCGCGGGGGTGTGGGTCACCCTGGCGGCCGGGCTCTCGGGGGCGGCCCCGATGTCCGAAGCCGACCTGTTGTTCGACTCCCCGCACGCCCCGCCGTACGTGGCGGTAACCGGCGTGCCCGGAACCCTGGAGGCCGGCACGGCCGGCGGTACGGTCAGCTTCGGCGGCCTCGGCACCCCGCTACTGCTGAACCTCGCCGACGGCTCGGCCTACCTCACCGGCGGGTCCGGAAGCGTGCCCGACGGCGGCAAGGCCCGCGGCCCGAGCGGCGGCAGCGCCGGTAGCCCGGCGAGCGCCACCCCGCTGGTGAACGCCACCGTCCCCGACACCGCCGCCCTGCTGGGCCTCACGCTCGCCGACCCGGACGCCGCCGGCGCCCGCGACCTCACCGCCACCGTCACCGACGCCGGCGGCAACGTGCTCGGCACCGGCACCGTGACCGTGCCCGACGGCGGGTACTACGTCATCGGCCTCGGCCCCGACTCCGCCCCGACCCCGCCGCCGGTCATCGACCCGCCGCCGACCCCGGAACCCACCCCCGAGCCGACGCCGACGCCCGAGCCGCCGGTGACGAACCCGCCGCCGCCGGTGGACGATCCCGGTCCGGTAGCCACGCCGGAGCCGTCGTCCTTGCTGCTGGCCGCGGTCGGCGGCGTCGCCGCGACGGCCTTCCGCCGGCTCCGCTCGCGGAAGGCGTGAGGCGAACCACCTTGCGAGCGGCCCGCGTGAGCGGGCTGTTCCTGGGCGTTTCTGACGCGCCGTGGAACAGCCCGCTCACGCGGGCCGCTCGCCCGTTTCCCACCTCGTGAAGGAGTCCCGGCATGGGGACTACCGTCCTGCTGGCCGCGCTGCTCGCCCCCGCCGCCGACCCGCCCGGGCCGGAACTCGTCCTCCACCCGTCGGCCCGCACCGGCCGCCCGGACCTGTTCCTGACCGACCCGGTCAAGGGCGACACGAAGAACCTCACCAACACCCCCGACGCCGACGAACTCGGGCCGGCGTTCAGCCCGAACGGCCGCCGCGTCGCCTACCTGTGCAAGGCCACGGGCCACGACTTCGAAGTCTTCACCTGCGACAGTGACGGCACCAACCGCAAGCAACTCACGAAGCCGGGCGCCGAGCCGTCCGCGTGCTTCTTCCCGAGCTGGTCGCCGGACGGCAAGCGCCTCGCCTACACCCGCCTCCGCCCCGGCGGCGACAAGTGCGAACTCCACGTCATGACCGTCGACGGCGCCACCGACGACGTGATCCGCGAGGGCGCCGTCGGCGCCGCGTGGGGGCCGGACGGGCGAATCGCGTTCGTCCGCCGCGACGCCGCCAAGAAGCAGTCGCTGTGCCTCTGCGACGCCGACGGCGAGAACGTCACCGTGCTGATTCCCGAAATCGGCAAGGTCGAACTTCCCGCCCCGGCATGGAGCCCGGACGGTCGCGTGGTGGCGTGCCCGGTCGAGACGCCCTACGGCTGGCAGATCGCACTCGCCCCCGCGGACGGCGGCCCGGTTCGGCAACTCACGACGCTGCCGGGGATGAACATGGACCCGGTGTGGGTCGCACCCGACCGCTTGATGTTCGCGCACACCACGGCACCGACCGCCCGCGGGTACGGCGTCGTGAAGGCCGACGGCACCCGCCTCGACCTCCACCCGATGACGAAGGCGGAGCCGCCGAGCCCGCTGTGCCGGCCGGCGGTGTACGTGCCGCGACCGGAGAAGTCGGAGGCGAACCCGGTCCGTCCCGTGGCCCACGCCGAGCCGGCCCCGGCGAAGACGACGCCGCAGCTTCACCCGGTGTTCTTCGTGCCCGGGTCGGTGCCCGGCTCGGCCGCGAGCGTGGCGTGGTCGGCCGACGGCAAGCAGGTGGCGGTCGGTCTCCAGGTCGGCCCGGTCGCGGTCGGCAGCTTCGACGGCAAGCGCTTCCAGCCCACCGCGCCGCTCCTCGGCCACGGCGGGTCGGTGACCGGCGTCGTGTTCACCCCGGACGGCACCGGCGTGATCTCCGCCGCCGGCGACAAGACCATCCGCACCTGGGACATTGCGAAGAAGGGGACGACGGCGATCGAGTCGGACGTGACGGCGGAGTGCGAGGCGGTGGCGGCCTCGGCCGACGGCAAGTGGCTCGTCACCGGCCACCGCGACGGCACGCTGAAGGTCCGCGAGCTGGGCGGCGCGGCGCGCACGATCGTCGCCTGCGAGCCGAAGCGCGGCGGGGCGTTCGCCGTCGCCGTGACCGCGGACGGGAAGCGGGCGTTCGCCGGCTGCGGCCGGTGGGAGCTGCCGGCGCTGTACGGGTGCGTGGCGGCGTTCGACCCGGCCACGGGGAAGGAAGTGTGGCGCTCGAAGGGGTGCGGCGGGGTGATGGCGCTGGCCGTGTCGCCGGACGGCAAGAAGGTGGCGGGGGCGTGCCTGGACTCGTTCGTGCGCGTGTGGGACGCGGCGACCGGCGCCGAGCTGGCGGCGTGGAAGGGGCACACCGACCGCTGCACCGGCGTGACGTGGGCGCGGGGCGGGGCGGTGGTGGTGTCGAGCGGGTTCGACCACACGGTGCGAGTCTGGGACGCGGCGACCGGGGCGAACGTGCAGACGCTTGCGGCGCACGTCGGCCCGGCGCTGCGGGTGGCGGCGAGCCCGGACGGGCGCTACGTCGCGAGCACCGGCGCCGCGGGGGCGGTGTTCTTCTGGCGGCTCGGCGACGAATAAGCGTGGCGAGCCGAGGGCCGTCAGGCCCCGGGTGCGTACCCACACCGGACAACGACGACGTGACCGATGTGGGTACGCACCCGGGGCCTGACGGCCCTCGGCTCGCCGGGCGTTCAGTCGGCGCCCAACTCCTCGACCCGCACCCATTGCTCGGCCGACACCGGCATCACCGACAGCCGCGGCAGCCGCACCAGGTCCCAGCCGGCGAACGCCGGGTCGGCCTTGATCGTCGCCAGCGAGACCGGCGACGCCAGCTCCTTCACCGGCTTCACGGTCACGAACACCTTCTTGCCGGCCTCGTCGCTCGGGTCGGGCGTCGGGCCGACGGTCACCTCCATGACGCCGACCACGCTCTTCTCGTCGCCGGTGTGGTAGAGGAAGACGCGGTCGCCCTTCGACACGGCTCGCAGGTTCTTCTGCGCGGCCGCGTTCGAGACGCCGTCCCAGTTGGTCTTCTTGTCGCGCGTCAGGTCGGCGTAGCTGTAGCAGCCGGGTTCGACCTTGAACAACCAGAACGCCATGCGTCGGCCCTCCGGGGTGGTGCCGCCGGTTCTACCGGATGTGCGGGTCGCGCGGCAACCGACATTGCGTTCACCCGGCCCCTCCGATCAGCTCACGGACGGTGCTCTACCCTGCCGGCGGAGGCGCCGATAACGGTGGGGCGACCTCGGACCCTGTGGAAGGCGGCTGCGATGGGCGTGCTCCCCGACTGGATGATCGAGCGGGACGTGAAGATCGTGCCGCTCGCGGCCCAGCAGAGCCGCCCCGGCGTGATCTCCTACGGGGTGACGAGCTACGGGTACGACGTGCGAGTCGACCGGCATTTCAAGGTGTTCACGAACGTGTGGGGCCGCACCGTCGATCCGAAGCAGTTCGACCCGAAGTCGTTCGTGGACGTGGAAGGCGACCACTGCATCATCCCGCCGAACAGCTTCGCCCTCGCCGAGACGGTGGAGTACCTGGAAATCCCGCGCGACATCCTGTGCGTGTGCGTCGGGAAGAGTACCTACGCCCGCTGCGGCATCATCGTGAACGTGACGCCGCTGGAGCCCGAGTGGCGAGGCCGGGTGACGATCGAGATTTCCAACACGACGCCGCTGCCGGCGAAGATCTATTCCGGCGAGGGGATCGCGCAGATCATCTTCCTGAAGGCGCTGGAGGTCTGCCGGACCAGCTACGCCGACAAGAAGGGGAAGTACCAGGATCAGACCGGGCTGACGCTGCCGTTCGTGCCCGGTTCGGATCCGGTCGGTTAATCCGTATCTGCAAGTTAATCTGATTATCGCGTTGCATACCTTGATGCGAGCCATCATGCGATGCAACTTCTGTCGTTTCCTGAACTACCACCCAGTAATTTTAATCAGGTTCGGTCCTCGAACCTGATGAGTGATGCCTGGATTTGGCTGCATCCGACATCCGTGCCGGTTATGCCGTAAATCAAGTCTCCAGAAACACTTAAGTCAGGCCCGTGGCCCGTTCGATGAAGGACTGCTTGCTCGCAGCCAACATTCTGAGCGGACCCATGCAGATCACTCGCAAGTTAACACGAGAATGTCAGGATCCGTTCGCCGGGATCACCTTCGCCCCGCGGGTCTCGAAGATCGTCAACCCGAACGGGTCGGTGGTGTTCGAGATGAAGGACGTGATGGTCCCCGCCGGGTGGTCGCAGGTGGCGGTGGACATCCTCGCGCAGAAGTACTTCCGCCGCGCCGGCGTGCCCACGCGCACGGCCCGCGTCCACGAAGACGCGGTGCCGCAGTGGCTCCAGCGCGCCGCGGTCGAGGGCGACGCCCCGCTCGGCGGCGAGACGGACAGCCGGCAGGTGTTCCACCGCCTCGCCGGCTGCTGGGCGTACTGGGGCTGGAAGGGCGGCTACTTCAGCGGCCCCCGCGACGCCCGCGCCTTCTACGACGAAACCTGCTACATGCTGGCGACGCAGATGGCGGCGCCGAACAGCCCGCAGTGGTTCAACACCGGCCTGCACTGGGCCTACGGCATCGAGGGGCCGCCGCAGGGCCACCACTTCGTGGACCCGCTCACGAAGGAGGTCGCGCGCAGCGACTCGGCCTACGAACGCCCGCAGCCCCACGCCTGCTTCATTCAGGAGGTCACCGACGATCTGGTGAACGAGGGCGGCATCATGGACCTGTGGGTCCGCGAGGCCCGCATCTTTAAATACGGCTCGGGCACGGGCTCGAACTTCTCCAAGCTCCGCGGCGAGGGCGAGCCGCTGAGCGGCGGCGGGAAGTCGTCCGGCCTCATGAGCTTCCTCAAGATCGGCGACCGCGCCGCCGGCGCCATCAAGAGCGGCGGCACGTGTCTGGCGCCGTACACGCTGGTCTACACCTCGCGCGGCCCGGTCCCGGTCAAGGAACTGGCCGACGACGGCGGGCGGTTCGTCTGCCTCAGCTACGACCCGCCGGCCGGCCGGTACAAGGCCAAGTGGGCGTCGGCGTGGCACGCCGGGCGGAAGAAGGTCGTCCGCGTCACCACCGACAAGGGGGCGTTCGACCTCACCTTCGACCACCCGGTCCGGCTGTCGAACCACCAGGTGCGGCGGGCGGCGGACCTCGAGACCGGGGCGTCGCTGTTCGCGTGCTCGGTCGACCGCCAGCACGGGCACCTGCGCGTTCACCTCCGGGACGGCATGAAGGGGAAGCAGTTCTTCCACCGGCTCGTCGCCCACGACGCCATGGGCGTGGACCTGACCGGCCGGGTCGTTCACCACGTCGACGGGGACGTGAACAATAACGACCCGTCGAACCTGGAGGTGATGACCCAGGCCGAACACGCCGGCTTCCACGGGCGCGAGCTCGCCGAGTCCGGGCAACACGTCTTCCAGCTCGAACGATTCCCGCACGACGGCGCGTTCAACGGCATGAGCCGGTTCGGGGCGTTCTACGCCGACCCCGACCGGGCCGCGGCGTACAGCCGGACCAAAAGCGCCGAGCTGACCCGCCGGGGTAACGCGGCCGACATCCAGGAGTCGGCCGCCACCCAGAAGATGATCAACACCGCGTTCGCGCTGCTGAACGCCGGCAACTCCATCGACACGTTCGACGATTACGTGGCGGCCCGGAAGGTCCACGTCGGTCGGATCGCGTCGATCCGCGGCCTCCGCCGGAAGTTCGAGGAGCGGTTCGGGGGCTACGACGCCTTCCTCAAGGCCGTGTCCGCCCAGAACCACCGGGTGCTGTGGGTCGAGGACGTCGGCGAGATGGACGTGTACGACGTGGAAGTCGAGTGCCCGACCCCGGACGACAAGTCGCCGGAGTCCGGCCACAACTTCGTGATCTGGTCGAAGCGCACGCCGACCGGTTCGGGCGTCGTGGTCTTTAACACCCGCCGCGCCGCCAAGATGGTCGTCCTCGACCTGGACCACCCGGACATCGAGGAGTTCGTCAACTGGAAGGTGACCGAGGAGCAGAAGGTCGCGGACCTCGTCACCGGCTCGCGGCTGATGAACAAGCACCTCAACGCGGTGCTCACGGCCGTGCACACGCACCCGACCGCGGCCGAGCGGTTCGAGCCGGCGAAGAACCCGGCTCTGAAGAAGGCGATTCTCGACTCGCGCGTCGCGCTCATCCCGGAGAACTACATCGCCCGGGTGATGCAGCTGGCGAAGCAGGGGTTCACGCACCTGGAGGTCGAGGAGTACGACACCGACTGGAACTCGAAGGCGTACTACACGGTGTCCGGCCAGAACAGCAACAACTCGGTGCGGATCACGAACGAGTTCATGAAGGCGGTCGAGACCGACGGCCCGTGGCACCTGTACTGGCGGACGGAACTGGAGAAGGCGGCGAAGGAGGGCCGCGCCCCGCGGGCGAAGAAGACGATGAAGGCCCGCGAGCTGTGGGACCAGATCGCGTACGCGGCGTGGAGCTGCGCCGACCCCGGCGTGCAGTTCGACACCACGTTCAACGAGTGGCACACCTGCCCCGCCGACGGCCGCATCAACGCCACGAACCCGTGCTCGGAGTACGCCTTCCTCGACGACACCGCGTGTAATCTCGCGTCGCTCAATCTGTTGACGTACTACGACGCCAAGACTGCCAAGTTCGACACCGAGGCGTACCGCCACGCCGTCCGCATCTGGACGCTGATCCTGGAAGTCAGCGTGTACATGGCGCAGTTCCCGAGCGTCAGCGTGGCCCGGAAGTCGTTCGACTTCCGCACGCTGGGGTTGGGGTACGCCAACCTCGGCGCGCTGCTCATGGTGCAGGGCATCCCCTACGACTCGGTCGAAGGCCGAGCGCAGTGCGGGGCGCTCACAGCGATCATGCACGCCGGCAGTTACGCCGCCAGCGCCGAGATCGCCGCCGAGGTCGGGCCGTTCCTCCGCTACGAGGCGAACAAGGACGCGATGCTGCGCGTCGTCCGCAACCACCGCCGCGCCGCGTACAACGCCGCCCCGAACGAGTACGAGGGGCTCACCGTCACACCGGTCGGCATCGACGCCCGCTACTGCCCGCCGGACCTGCTCGCGGCCGCGCGGTTCGAGAGCGATCGGATGCTGGAACTCGGCGAGCGGCACGGCTTCCGCAACGCCCAGGTCACGGTCGTGGCGCCGACCGGCACCATCGGCCTCATCATGGACTGCGACACCACCGGCATCGAGCCGGACTTCGCGCTCGTGAAGTTCAAGAAGCTCGCCGGCGGCGGGTACTTCAAGATCATCAACCAGTCGGTGCCGCCGGCGCTGGCGAAGCTCGGCTACGCCCCGTGGCAGATCGACGACATCGTCCGCCACAGCCGCGGCGCCGCCACGCTCCAGGGCTGTCCGCACATCAACCCGGCGAGCCTCAAGGCCAAGGGGTTTAACGACGAGGCCGTGCTGAAGGTCGAGGAGACGCTCGCCGGGGCGTTCGAGCTGCCGTTCGTCTTCAACCGCTGGACCCTGGGCGACGCCTTCTTCAACGACGTGTTGAAGATTCCCGAAGCCGTGTCGAACGCCCCCGGGTTCGACCTGCTGACGCACCTCGGCTTCACCCGCAAGCAGGTCGAGGAGGCGAACACGTTCGTGTGCGGCACCATGACGATCGAAGGGGCGCCGCACCTGAAGCCGGACCACTACCCGATCTTCGACTGCGCCAACAAGTGCGGCAAACTCGGCCGGCGGTTCCTGGCGTGGGAGTCGCACATCCGCATGATGGCGGCGGCGCAGCCGTTCATCAGCGGGGCCATCTCCAAGACCATCAACATGCCCAACGACGCCACCATCGACGAGGTGAAGCGGGCGTACTGGCTGAGCTGGCAGCTGATGACGAAGGCCAACGCCCTCTACCGCGACGGGTCGAAGCTGAGCCAGCCGCTGAACTCGGTCGCCGACTCGCCGGAGGCGGCGCTGCTGGCGAGCGTGTCGGCCGACCCGGAAGCCGTGGCGGAGGCGCCGAAGCCGGCGGCGGTGCAGGCGGCGGAGCGGATCACGGAGAAGATCGTCCACCGCTACATCGCGCGGCGGCGGCGGCTGCCGGACCGGCGGGCCGGGTACACGCAGAAGGCCCGCATCGGCAACCACAAGATGTACATTCGCACCGGCGAGTACGAGGACGGCACCCTCGGCGAGATCTTCATCGACATGCACAAGGAGGGGGCGGCGTTCCGCAGCATGACGAACTGCTTTGCCATCGCGGTGAGCCTCGGCATGCAGCACGGGGTGCCGCTCGAGGAGTACGTGGACGCGTTCCTGTTCACCCGGTTCGAGCCGAACGGGATCGTGCAGGGGAACCCGTACATCAAGATGTCCACGTCGATCATCGACTACATCTTCCGGGAGCTGGCGATCACGTACCTGGACCGCAAGGACCTGGCCCACGTGCTGCCGGAAGACCTGCGGGCGGACGCGCTGCACGACGAGAACGACGACCCGGACTTCGAGTCGGAGGAGGTGGTGAGCACGCGGACGGTGACGGCCGCGGAGTCGGCCGCGCCGAAAGCGTCGCTGGCCCCGCCGCGCTCGACTCACGCCAAGCCCGGGTCGGCGCCGGTGGTCAACGGCAGCCCGAAGCCGGCCGTCGCCGCGGCACCGGTCGCGGCCGCGCCGCCGCGGCAGACGGCGTACGCGCCGCCGGCCGGGTCGAAGGAGGAGAAGATTCGCCAGGCCCGCGCGAAGGGGTACGAGGGCGACCCGTGCTCGGAGTGCGGCCAGCTGACGCTGGTGCGGAGCGGGGCGTGCGCGAAGTGCGACACCTGCGGCACGACCAGCGGGTGCAGTTGATGTCGCGTGGCGAAGCCCACCCGTTGCCACGGGTGGGCTTTGTCGTTTGACTTCTTCCGACTTGCGGCCGGCGCTCACCTCTGCTATTCGCCCGCGGCCATGACGCAACAGGTCCACAACCTCACCGCCCTGCGAGGGGCGGCGTGTCTGCTCGTCATCCTCGCACACCTGCAAACCTGGGACGCGGCATTCGGCGCCGAAACGCCCGTGCTCCGCGAGGCGCGCTGGGTCGGCGTCGGTACCATCGACGTGTTCTTCGTGCTGTCCGGGTTCATCATCACCGCCACGAACCGGCGGTACTTCGGCCGCCCCTCGGCGGCGCCGGGGTACCTCTACCGCCGGGCGTGGCGCATCTACCCGACCTACTGGGCGGCGACGGTGCTGGCGGCGCTGACGGGCTGGGCGCTGCTCGACTGGCAGCCGCTGAGCGCCGACGCGCTCCGGAACTGGCCCGCGTGGCTGGCGCTCGTCCCGACGGCGGACCTGAACCCGTTCATCGGCCAGGCGTGGACGCTCCCCTACGAGGTCGTCTTCTACGCCGCCTTCGGCGTCCTGCTTTGTGTGCCGCCGCGGGCGGCGGCGGCGGCGCTCGGCGCGTGGGCGGTCGCCGTCGCCGCGGCGCAGACCCGGCCGGTGCCGGCGGAGCCGTGGCTGGTGGTGCCGCTGAGCCCGTTCGTGTTCGAGTTCCTGGCGGGGGCCGCGGTCGCGTGGCTGGCCGGGCGCGGCGTCCGCGGGTGGTGGCGGACGGCACTCCTCGTCGGGGTCGCCTACGCGACGGTGGGGATCGTGCTCGTGGCGGCGCGGCCCGAGCCGTACGGGCTGGCGCTGACCGACGCCCGGCTGCGGGTGCTGGTGTTCGGCCCGCCGGCGGTGCTCCTCGTGTACGCGGCGGTGGCGGCCGAGGGGCGGTGGCCGCGGCGGGTGCCCGGCTGGCTGCTCCGCTGCGGCGACGCCGCGTACTCGCTGTACCTCGTTCACTTCCAGGTTCTGCTCGCGGCCGTGGTCGTCGGCATGAAGTTGCCGCACACGCGCCTCCCGCACCTGCTCTGGCTGGCCGCCACGCTCACCGCCATGCTCGCGGCCGGGTTCGCGTTCTACGTGCTGGTCGAGAAGCCGCTGCTGAACATCGGGCGACGCCGGCGGAAGCCGAGCGCGCCGGTCGTGGAGCCCGGGATCGCCTCAACCCGGCGGGCGGCGTGAGCCGATAACGATTGTGACGATCGTGCCGGTCGCGCGGGCGGCGGTCGCCGTCCTTGCGAGGTCGCGGCCGTGGCGCAACGCTTCCACAACGTCCAGGC
>Ga0335394_10005770_pt1 | contig 13974 bp, 13 predicted proteins | sample MAT03_FD_205741 | JGI IMG/M metagenome (GOLD analysis project Ga0335394, IMG submission 205741) | Freshwater microbial communities from Lake Fryxell liftoff mats and glacier meltwater in Antarctica - MAT-03 (spades assembly) (version 2) ...
CGCTTCGGCGTCGGGCAAATCCGAATGCGCCAGCACGATGGTGCGCGTCAGGCTCATGGCAGCCGCGTCCACCTCCAGCACCTCAGCGCCGCGGTCTGCGGGTATAGACAACAGCAGGCCACTTTCGCCCGGCAATGGCGGTGTGATGAAGCGCGTGACGTAGACGCGCTGGCCGTTGCCGCTGACCGAGACATGGCGCACGTTGGGCCCCAGGTTCAGGCTGCCGGTTTGTGCGTAGGTGTTGGTGTCGAAGCGCAGCAACTGGCCAGTGGCTTCGAGCACCACAAAAGCCTGTGCTGCTGTGGGCGAGACCGCCAGGCCGTGCGGTTGTGATGCGCGCGGCAGGCTCAGCGTTTGCACGATGTTGCGGCGCTCGGGGTCGATGACGCTGATGGTCGCGCTGCCTTTGCTGCTGACCCACAGCAGACGTGAACTGGCCAGAGCAATCGAGCGCGGGCTGGCGCCGACGTTGATTTCGCCCAGTTTCTCGTTGGTCAAGGTGTCAAAGCCGGTGACCGAGTCGTTGTCGGCGTTGACGACCCACAGCCGGTCGCGGCCGTGAATGGGTACTTCCACCATCACCGAGGTTGAAGCGGTGGGCCGTTTGCTGCCGGTGCCCAGATAAACCGACTGCAAGAAGGTGCGGCTGATCACGGTGCCGCTGCTGTCGCGCACTTTCAAAGTTACTGCATAGGTGCCGGGCTGGCTGTAGTTCTTGTTGATGTGGGCTTGAGAGGACCATGCCGAATCCGGGCTGCCATCGCCAAAGCTCCAGCTGTACTGCACCGCGCCTTGGCCAGTGGCACCACCAGCAAACGCCGCATTGCTGTCAACCAGGCTGGCACCGGGTGTGGGCGTCAGTGTGAGTGTCAAAGCGGTGCTCGGCTTGATCGACCACACCCCTTGCGCGCCATGGCTGTAGGTGCCGTCGCTGACCGACAGCACGGTGTTGAACTCGCCCGCTGCTTCGGGCGTGCCGCTGATCAAGCCGGTGCTCGGGTTGATCACCAGGCCCTTGGGCAGCCCGGCTGCGCTGTAGCGCAAGGCGTCACCGTTGGGGTCTGTGGCGCTCAGGGCCACGCTCAGAGCCACGCCGGGTGTACCGGCCAATTTGCCTGGGTTGTCGAGTGTGGGTGCCAGGCCGGGATTGCCGGTGCCCGCCACGCCTATGCGCAAGATCTTGGCCGCCGATGGCGCGCCGAAGCTGTCAAACACAAACACCATGTAGTAGCCGGGTGGGGCTTCGCCGGCACGGGCGGGAGAGTTCACTGCCAGTGTCTGGCCTTGGGCGGTCGAAGTGGCGTTGAAGCTGAGCTCGATGAAGCGCTGATCAAAATTCCAGCCGTGCGTTGCCGCACCGGTCTTGACCAGCGTCACGCGAGAAATGCCAGCGCTGGCGCCGGTCTTCAGCGCAAAGGTCTTGCCGATCTCGAGCCAGTCGGGTATTGCTGTGATGATTGGCCGGGTGGCCCGGCTGCCGTCGGCCTTGAACAGGTACGGTGGGTAATAGATTTCGACGTTGCGCTCTCCCAGCAGGTTGCCGCCGATGGGTGCTGGTGCCCCGCCGCCGCCGACCAGCACGCTGGCGTCGGGCAGCAGCAAGGCGGTGGAGTGGTACAGACGCGCGCGGTCTGCGGTTGCGCCCAGGGTCCATTGGCCGGTGGTGGGGTTCCAGATCTCGGCGTTGCGGTTGGCGCCCGGCAACTCGTTCCAGGCCGGGCTGCCGCCTGTGACCAGCACCTGGCCGTCGGCCAGCAACGTGGCGGTCATCAGCTTGCGCACCGTGCTGACCGATTGGGTGGGCAAAAACACCGGTTCGCCGCCCGTCACGTCAATCACCGCAGTGGCGTTTGAATTGGCGCCGACTTGCAGGATGCGCCCGGGCCTGAACATGGCCGAACTGCCGTCGCCAAAGTACTGCCACGGCAGGATGCTGCGCGCAGACAAAGCGCCGGTGCCGCTGGGGTCGACGAAGTACATGCGCCCTTCGTAGTCGTAGCCAAAAACGCGACCATCAGGCATCACGTAGTTGCGTGGATAAGACCAGACCAGGTAGCCGGTGTTGGCGGTGGTGAGCTGCCTGAAGCTGCCGTCCAGCTGCCGCACCTCGGGCGTGGCGGTGGCGCCAAAGCCACCCTGGATGTAGGTCTCGCCGTTGGTCAGGGTGATCGATGTCGAGTACCAGCGCGGCTGGTTCATGTTCAGCCCGGCGTTCAAGCTGTTCGAAGCAGCGTTGAAGACGGTCGTGCCCTGGATGCCGATGAAGGTGCTGGTGATGCCGTTCCAGGCGTCACCGCCGGCCATGAAAACGGTGGGCGTGCTGGTGTGGGTCAGCGGTGGCAGCAGCAACTGTGAGCCGCAGAAGATGTCCACGCCAGTGCCGTTGGCGATCGACAAGTGCCCGCTGTCCGGGTTGCCTTCGTTGTCCCAGAGATCGAGGTTGAAGTAGGCGGTCGAGCTGCCATCGGGCCGGCTGCCGTAGGTCATCACCCGGCCATCGGGCATCAGCACCGAGTGGATCGGGATCAGCGGCCAATCGAAGACCGGGCCCCAGGCGCCTCCACTGTGTGCGGCCGGTGTAGTGCCGGCGGGTGGCATGGTGGCCAGGGCGTTCTTGCGGCTGTTGACATCCGCACTCGCTCCAGCACTTCCACCAGAACCCGCATCAGAGCTTGCATCAGCAGCCGCACCGCCACCCGAGCCGCCGCCGCAGCCGGCGAGCAGTGCCGCGCCGATCAGCAGCGGGCCCCAAACTCTGAGCCTCTCGCTGAGCTTGGCACTCAGCTTGGCACTGAGCTTGGCACCGAAGTTCAGGCAGACAAGCGCAGAGATCTCATCATGGGCACGAGGCTTGTGGCGGACGGGAAGAGTAAACATCAGGCAGACCAGGCTCCTGCAGAGTCCACAACGAGCCCTGCAGAGTCGGCTTCAAGCAGCAGTGGTTCATTCTGGGTCTGGCGCTGGCTCCAGATGCCCCCTCATCCAGGCGGGATTTTGCAGATTCAGAGCTCAGATGAGGGGTCTGCACCCGCTTGATTGAGGGGGGTCAAGGCCTGCCAGAAGGCTGACGGCCGCGCAGCAACTGTTGCTGGCCAATTGCAATTGCTTGCCAGATTGGAGGCTGATTGGCAGTTCATTGGCAGTTCATTGGCCGCTCAACGCGCAAGCCGCCTTGTCACCAATTCGCGCCGAACTGCTTGCGCAAGGCTTCAATGGCTTGCTCAGGCAAAGCGTCAGGTGCCGCCGTGGCGGGGGGTTGGCACAGCAGCCACAGGCGGGCGGTTTCTTCCAGCTCCTCCAACACTGCGCTGGCTTGCGCTGGCGTGTGGTGCCAGACGTTGGGGCCCAGCCGGTCGAGCATCACGGCGCGCGGACTCTTGCCCTGCGCTGCCATCTGCCGGATGTGCTCGAACACCAGGTCACCGACCTTCGGGTCGCCCGGCCGGTGATAGGGGATCAGCGGCACATGGCCGACCTTCATCACGAAGTAGGGCGTGATCGGCGGCACGATGTCTTCTTCTCTCCACACGCCGCGCAGCGTCAAAGCCACCAGATGCGTGCTGTGGGTGTGAATGACGCTGCCGGCTTTCGGATCTGCTTCATAAATGCGTCTGTGCAGCGCCAAGGTCTTGCTGGCCGGGTCCCCCGAAGTTTGCACACCGTCGGCCCCGACGCGGGCCAGAAGCTGCGGCTGCAAGCGGCCCAGGCAAGCGTCGGTTGGGGTGATCAGAAAGCCGTCTCCGAACCGCGCGCTGATGTTGCCTGCCGTGGCGTGCACATAGCCGCGCTCGAACAGCGAGCGGCCGACCTCGCAGATCTGCTGGCACAGCGTTTCTTCTTGAGCGCCGGGCGGTTGCGACTGGTTCACTGGCCTACCTTTGTGCTGCATACACCGGAATTCGCTCTCGAGGCGGCCCCGCGGCCCGGCGGGCTGATGTCTGTGGCTGCGTCCTGGCGCTCAGCGCGCTGCAGTTGCTTCGACGGCGGTTTGAGTGGTGTGGCGGCTGCCGGCGGCTGGCTCTGCGTTTGGCTTCAAGCTTGACTCGGCGATGAGCCTGGCGCCGGGGCTTGGGTACGCGCCAGCGGCCTGCGGCTGGCCCAGACCAGCCAGGATCTCGTAGCTGCGCAGCCGCGCGCTGTGGTCATGGATGGCGGTGGCAACGATCAACTCGTCGGCTGCAGTCCGCGCCATCACCTGCGCCAATCCTGCTGCCACGGCGGCAGCGCTGCCAACCACGGACATCGCCAGCATCTGCGCCACGCCCTGTGCTTCGGCTTCGCTCCACAGGCCGTCCATGCTTGCCAGCGGGCGCGGCAGGGGCCCACGTTGGCCTTTGCGCATGCCCAGGAAGCGCTGCTGCAGTGAGGTGAACAAGACTTGCGCTTCGGTGTCCGTCGCTGCTGCGATGACGTTGACAGCCACCATCGCGTGTGGCTGGGGCCAGCGCGCTGAAGGCCTGTAGGTCTGGCGGTAGATCTCCAATGCCTGATCCAGATAGTCGGGCGCAAAGTGCGAGGCAAAAGCAAAGGGCAGACCCAGGTAGGCGGCCAGTTGCGCGCTGTACAGGCTGGAGCCCAGCAACCAGATCGGCACCTCGGTGCCGCTGCCTGGCAGCGCCTGCACCGTGGCATTGGCACGCGCTGGACCCAGATAGGTTTGCAGTTCCAGCACGTCCTGCGGGAAGCTGTCCTCACCGGCGCTGCTGAGGGTGCGTCGCAGCGCTCGCATCGTGGGCTGATCGGTGCCTGGCGCGCGGCCCAGGCCCAGGTCGATCCGGTCGGGATACAGCGTGGCCAGGGTGCCGAACTGTTCAGCCACCACCAGCGGCGCGTGGTTGGGCAACATGATGCCGCCCGAACCGACGCGGATACGCTGCGTGCCGCCCGCCACATGTCCAATCAGCACCACGGTGGCTGAACAGGCCAGGCCCGTCATGTTGTGGTGCTCAGCCAGCCAGTAGCGCCTGTAGCCCCAGCGGTCGGCATGCTGTGCCAGGTCGAGCGTGTTCTTCAGCGCCTGCGCGATGTCGCTGCCTTCGACGATGGGCGCCAGGTCGAGAACAGACAGCGGGGGCAGAAGGGTGGTCATGGCGATGGCGTGATTCAAGTGCGACACGCGCAGAGCTTAACGTGCAAGTGCCGCATGGTCTGGTTCTGCATGGTCCGGGTCTGCATGGTCGGGGTCGCCCCGCATCATCATCGTCAAGCCAAGCACTCGATTCGGCTAGGCTGCGATCCCGCTTTGCGCTGAAACCTGATCGATGAAACTCTGCCTGTCCCGAGCCCAGGACTTTGCCCAGCACCTGGGGCTTTCAACGCCGATCCTGATGGCGCCGATGGCCGGCGCCAGCCCGGTGGGCTTGGCCGCTGCAGTGGCCCAAGGCGGCGGCATGGGCGCGTTGGGCGCCTTGTTGCTGGAGCCACCGGCGATCCACGAGTGGGTCCAGCGTTACCGCGCACTGACCGCTCTGCCATTGCAAATCAACCTGTGGGTGCCAGACCCGGCGCCCGTGCGTGATGCAGCGCACGAGCAGGCCTTGAGAGATTGGCTGGGCCAGTGGGGCCCAGCCCTGACGGCTGAGGCTGGCAACGCCAGACCGCCCGACTTCGAAGCGCAGTGCCAGGCGATGCTGGCCTTGCGCCCGCAGGCGGTATCTTCGATCATGGGTTTGTACCCGCCGGCCTTTGTCGAGCAACTCAAAGCTCAGCGCATTTTGTGGCTGGCCAACGTCACGACGGTGGCCGAGGCCAGGGCAGCGCAGGACGCGGGTGCCGATGTAATCGTCGCCCAGGGCGCGGAGGCCGGCGGCCACCGCGGCAGTTTCCAGGCCGAGACGGCCCGTGACAACGCTGTGGGCTTGTTTGCCTTGCTGCCGCAGGTGGTAGACGCCGTCAAGCTGCCTGTCGTGGTCACAGGCGGTATTGCGGATGCACGGGGGGTGGCGGCCGCCTTGATGCTGGGTGCCAGCGCCGTGCAACTAGGCACTGCGCTGCTGCGTTGCCCCGAAGCCGGCATCGCGACAGCGTGGGCCGATGGCTTGGCTGGCTTGGCGCCTGAGGGCACCGTCTTGACGCGTGCGTTTTCCGGCCGCTGGGGCCGCTCGCTCAACACCGCCTATGTGCGAGCCGCCGGTGCTGCCGATGCGCTCGAGCCAGCGCCTTACCCGGTGCAACGAGGATTGACTGCAGCCATGCGCAAGACCGCTGATGCAGAGGCTGATTTGCAGCGCATGCAGGCCTGGAGCGGCCAGGCGGCCGGCATGGCCCGGGCCCTGCCCGCTGCTCGGGTGGTCAGTGAGCTCTGGCAGGCGGCGCACACCTTGATGGCAAACTGAACCAAGCGCTTGCGCTGGCCGAGCTGAGGCTGCTCAGGCCAGCCCCAGCCCCCTCGCACAGGCGGCGCCTTCGAAGCTTCAAGCCATGCCACGCAGCCCGAGCTGGGCGCCAAGCGCCTGGTGGTGATGACCTCCAATGCGAGCTCGGGGCGTTGCGGATGGCGCTCTGCAGAAGTGATGCTGCCAGCCGGCATATGGGCTGGGCTGGGCTGGGTTGGAATGGGCTGGACTGCGGATGCTGCTCGTGGCGGTGTCGAGCAGCCGCAATTTATCGCGGCCATCGGCATTGATCGTCAAGGCAGCCAGCCGGCCATCCGCGCTGCACCCGCCCCAGGCGACGTCCCAGGGGACAAAGGCGCATGCATCTCTTGATGTCAATGACAGGTCCGGGCAGCACATTTGCGGCACATCGGTGCTTGCAGCCCAACCGCTCGTTTCAATGAAGAAGGGCCCGGTCGCTATGACTCAGGCCCTGGTCGGCTGTTGCAGAGCCGGGGGGATCACCCAGGTCTGGAAGCTCCTACTTCAGTGGCTCTGCTCGACGCCGGCAATCGCCCAGGGGCGGCTGTCGTCGAGCGGCTTGACCAAATGCCAGAACTCGTCGATCTCGGTCGGTGCTGCGCCTTTTTCTTCTACCAGATGGCCGGTGAAGCGCACGCTGACGATTTGCTGGGTGTCGTCTTGCGAGACATCCAGCACTTCGGCGTCAACTTTGACCACGTCAGTATGCTGCTCTGCAGGGCCACGCTCTTGAATATCCAGGCGCAGGCTGGCAAACAACTCAGGCGTGGTGAAGCGACGCAGATCGTCCAGATCGGCCGTGTCGTTGGCGGCTTGCAGGCGGATGAAGATCATCTTGGCCGTGCGGGTGAAGCTTTCGCTGTCGAAGGTGGCGGGCACAAAGGCCTTGGGGACCGTCCTGACAGGGATTTCAGCATCTGTCACGCTGTTGACTTCGTCGCTTGATGCAGGGTGTGCCGGCATCACCGGGTCACTGGCTGCGCCTGTGGCGTAGCTCTGGGCGCTGCGCTCGCTACCCATGGTTGGGCTCGCTGGGCTCGTCTCATCCAGACCACGCTTCTCGCTCGCCTGCTGCCACGCCGCCGCAGGGCTTGCACCGCGCGCAGCGTTGTTCGTTTCACCATTTGCACCAGAAGCTGCGCTTGCCAAGGCAGGGCCTTTATTGGCGCCAAAACGCCGCATCAGGAAGACGATCAGGAAAACCACTGCCACGCCCAATAACGCCAACATCAGGAAATTGGCAAAGGCTTCACCCATGCCCAGGTGGCTCATCAGGGCCACCAGGCCCAAGCCAGCAGCCAGGCCGGCAATCGGGCCCATCCAGCTGCGCTTGCCTGCGGCAGCAGCGGCACCCGCACCGGCAGCGGCCGGCGCAGCAGCGGCTGCCGGTGTGGCAGGTGTGCCGCCAGCGGCGTTTTGTGCGGGTCGGGCCGGCGCCGCATCAGGGGCGGTCCGGGCAGGCATATCACGTTTCATACCGCTGGATTTACCACCGCCAAAGCGCTTGGCTTCGGAGATAGAAGGCATGGCAGTTGCAAAAACTGCCACTGCCAAGGCGCCAATCAGCCAGTGTTTCATTGCTCAAATTTCCTTCAGAAAGTTTGGAGTCCGGTACATCTATTGCCTACCAAGGATGGTTTTAACCTCAGCTTCACTGGGTAGTGTCGGCCAAAGAACTGATCTTCTTGAACCATGATGCTAAAGCCATGACCGCAGTGGGTGCACTGTGGGTGCATTGCTGTCACCCGGCGCAGGCTCAGCTTTCATGGTGCGAGGCAATGTCATCGTTCTGGCCCCCTCCTTCATTCTTTGCTCTTGATAGATGGGGGGGTCGGCACCATTTCAACAGGCCCTGGCCGCAGCGCCAAGGATAGAGGATCCCGGTGACTGAAACCCTGTGGTGGATATTGTCTGTGCTGCTCATCTTCGTCGGATTGGCAGGCACGGTGCTGCCAGCATTGCCGGGCACCGCCCTGATCCTGGCGGGCATCGTGTTGGGCGCATGGATCGATGGCTTTGCCCGGGTCAGCGTACCGACCCTGATCGTCATCGCCGTGCTGGCAGTGCTGGCCTGGGTGCTGGACTATGTGGCTGGCCTGATGGGCGCCAAACGCGCCGGTGCCAGCAGATATGCCTTGATCGGGGCTGCACTGGGCACCGTGGTGGGCTTGTTCATGGGCCTGATCGGTGTGCTGTTCATGCCGCTTGTGGGCGCAGCGGTGGGCGAGTACCTGGCGCAACGCGAGGGCCATGGCAGTTTTGGCTCGGGCGCCGGGCCGGGTGGCTCCGCCTTGCCTGCTTCTGCTGTGCCAGCTGAAGGTATGGCTGATGGCGCTGCCCAATCGGGCGCCACGGTCAAACAGCGAGGCCGGGGACAGCGTGTGGCGCACGGGGCCGCAGGTCAAAAAGCGGTGCAGGTGGGCGTTGCCACCTGGCTCGGCATCATGTTGGGGTTGCTGGCCAAGGTGGTGCTTGCCTGCATCATGGTGGGCATCTTTGTGGCAGCGCTGGTATTCTGAATCGCAGGGTCAAGACTCGGCGCAGCCTTCAAGCAGAGTTCAAGCAGCCTTTGAGCAGCCTTTGGCAGTCATTGGCAGTCGCCAGAAGTCATTTGCCGTCTTCTTAACCGTTTGGCGCTGCCTGGCGCCGCTTGACTTCGCCTGGCGCCGCGTTTTCAAGCCCCCAACTGCCATCCCCACCACTCGCGCCAGACCAGCCAGTTGTCCTCCATGCCGCGCTGCGAGGGCAACCAGTCATGCAGTTGCTGCGAGCCTGGTGTGGGGCGCCCCGTCGGCGCGGCGGTGATTTTCAAGCCGCTGCCTGCAGCCGCGGTGACGAAGTGGCGCATCGCCCGCCGCATGTGGGTGGCGTGGGTCACCAGCACGATGTGCTCAACGCCATCGGCGCGCAGCATGGCCACCGTCTTGATGGCGTTTTCGCGGGTATCGCGCGAAGCTGCTTCCAGCCAGCGCAGCGGCCGTTGATGTTCGTCGCGGGCAATGGCCGCAGCCAAGGCGGCCTCGGTGGGGCCACCGGTACCGCCGCGGCCGATGCCGCCGCTGAAGGCCACGGGCAGGCCGGTGCGCCTGCTCAGCCACAGGCCATAACGCAAGCGCTCAACTGACCTTGGCAGCAGGACCGTGGTGCCGTACTCGGCTGAGGTGTCGCGTCGGCCACCGCCCAGCACGACGATGGCTGTGCGTGCTTTCGCCTGCGGAGATGAAGGCGCCTCGGACTTCAGGTCGTTCAGCTGTCTCTGGCTCAACGCGGGCGGCGCTTGCAGCAGATGCAAGGTCAGTGCATCGCTCACTGCGGTGGTGCTGCACAGCCAGATGCCCAGCACCCCTGTCCAGAGCGTCAGCCACCCCAGCCAGAGGCGCCGGCTGATCTGCCAACCCCCCAACAAAACCAGCAGCAACCAAGGGACCGGTGGCAGCAGCAGTGTGGTGGCCAAAGGTTTCCATTCGGCCAGGCCGAGGGAGAGTACGAGTTCATTCATGCGCGACAGGGCTGGGAGGGGTGGGCACCCCGTGGTCGCCTGCCTACTGCCTCAAACTGCTGTGGGCCGGCTCTTCGAGGTAACCCTGCATCGACTCCAGGCTGCGGTTGAGCAGCTGGCGGCGGCCGATTTGCCCGCATTCAGTGCCCGACAACACAGAAAATACATGCGCCCGCAAATGCCACAAGGCTTGTGGAGTTTGCGCACTGGCGACCCGGCCCTGCAACTGGGCCTGTGCCGGCAAGCCTTCCAGCACATGCAGAAAGCTGAGTTTCAAGGCTTCAAACGCCAAATGGGCCCCAGTGTCGCAGGGTGGGATCAGCAGGGGTTGCTTGACCGACCCTGATTGGGGCTTGGCCTGCAAGGTCGGTGAGGTGGCGGTGTGCATGGGTTGATTCGGTGGCAGCAGAAGAGGGGATGGCGCGAAAAACGTGAAATTGGCCGATCAAGCTTTGCAAGAAACCGCTGCTGCCTCGGGAGCGAGAGCGCATGGCTTGGCGGGGGGTTCAGCGGCCGCGCAAATGCGGCCGTGGTGCGCGCGTCGGAAAGTGCTCATTGAGTTGCGAGACACGTTGCTCAGCTTCGAATTCGGATCGTGCCACCCCCACCACGCCGTACACCTCCGAGCGCAGGTGCCACAGATCACGCAGCGAGGCGGCCTTGTGGATGCGCCACCGCAGCTGGGTTGCCGGCTCGGTGTCGATGTCCAGCAAAGTGTGGATGAAAGCCTGGCGCACGCTGGGCAAGCGGTTCAGCGGTGGGGCGGCGTCGCGGGGCGCGGGCGCCAGCAGCCAAAACAAGATGCGCTGCCAGAAAGAACAAGGCGTGTGCCGCAGTGAAGGCGGTTGGACTTCGACGCGAAAGGCCGAGCTGGACAACAAGGTCGACGGGCGTGCCGACCGTGACGGGCCTGCCGACTTCGACGGGCGGGCCGCGTGCGACCGGCTGCTGGGGCTGAGTTGTTGCGTCGACATGATGGCAGTGATATCGGACACGATTGTTGCAAATTGAGACCTGATGCTCGCTCGACTGGCCGTGAACGAAAGTCCGAACAAAGGGGCCATCACCGGACTGTTTCAAATCCGCGCACTCCAGCTGCAACCAGGCCGCGCTCAAACCTCGCCGCAGCTGGCCTTGCGCTGCGCGGTGTAGGTCCACCAGTGGCGCGGTGCTGCGCCGCGCATGAAGTCGGTGGCGGCCATGAAGGTGTCGAGCACACAAGGGTCTTGGCGCTTGCCGCTGACCTGGCACAGGCGTCGATACAGCGCCAGCGCGTCTGCGTTGCGCAAGGCCTGGGGGCTCAGCACCCCGATGCGGCGCAGGTCGGCGGCGATGCTGGGGCCGATGTTGGGCAGTTGCTCCAGATGCTGGCACTCGTCGGCACAAGCGGCCTTGCGCGGCGGTGGTGCTTTGGGAGGCCGGTTGAGCTGGGTGGGGAATGCGGCCAGCGTTGCTGGGCTGAACGCCAGAGGCCGGTTCTGGGAGTGCATCGCAGTTCAGCGGCCAAAGCTGTGGCGTACCAGGCCCACAGCGATGCCTTCGAGGGAAAATTCTTCGCTCTCGGGGCCGACGATGATGGGCGCGAAATCGGGGTTCTCGGGCATCAACGCGATGCCGTGTCTGCCGCGCTTCAGGCGCTTGACGGTGACCTCGTCGCCAATGCGGGCCACGACGATCTCGCCGTCCTTGGCATCTTTGGCTTGTTTGACGGCCAGCAGGTCGCCGTCCAGGATGCCGGCGTCGCGCATGCTCATGCCTTTGACCTTGAGCAGGTAGTCGGGCTTGCTGGTGAACATCGAGGCGTCCAACAGGTAGGTCTGTTCGACATGTTCCAGCGCCAGCATCGGGCTGCCTGCAGCCACCCGGCCAATCAGCGGCAGGCTCAAGTGGGCGACCTGGTAGCTCGGCGGCAGATAGGACTCGCCCAGCTGCGACAGCCTGGAGGCATTGAGCTCACGCAATGTGTCAGACTTCAGCCGGATGCCGCGTGAGGTGCCACCGATCAGCTCGATCACGCCTTTGCGGGCCAGGGCCTTCAGGTGCTCTTCTGCGGCATTGGCGCTGCGAAAGCCCAATTCGGTGGCGATCTCTGCCCGCGTGGGTGGCGAGCCGGTGTTTTCGATCGCGCTGCGCACCAACTCCAGGATCTGCTGTTGGCGGCTGGTCAGTTTGGGAGCCTTGGTCAGGCTTGGGCCAGGAGGGCCAGGGAGGTCGGGCATGCGCAGCTTTCAGGTTGAACTTGACTGAACTTGACTGGACATTCATCCAGTAACTGTATTTTCATCCAGAATGCCAAAAAAGCAAAGCAATCCGGTCTCGGGCGGTCGGGTGGTGGTTGTGGGCACCGGCGGCACGATCGCTGGCGCCGCCCAGCCGACCCATGGTCAAGGCCATTTGGGTTACGCCGCAGGCACGTTGAAAGTGCAAGACCTGATCGCCGCGGTGCCGCTGCTGGGCCAGCAACCGCTGGAGGCGTTGCAACTGGCCGATCTGGACAGTTCGGACATGGACCACGCCACCTGGGTGGCGCTGCACGCCTGCTTGCAAACCCAGCTGGCGCGGCCCGAAGTGGCCGGCGTGGTGGTCACCCACGGCACCGACACGCTGGAAGAAACTGCCTATTTTTTGCACCGCAGCTTGCAGATGGGTTTGCTTGCGGGTGTTGATATGGCTACTGATGGGGGCGTTGGCGTGGGTGTCGGTGCGGGCGTAAAAGCTGGCCAGGCCACCCGTTGGGCGGCCCACAAACCGGTGGTGTTGACAGCAGCCATGCGCCCGGCCACGGCGCCTTCTGCCGACGGCCCGCAGAACCTGCTGGACGCTGTGACGGTGGCCGGCACAAAAAGCGCCAGCGGCGTGCTGGTGGTGCTGGCCGGCCGTGTGCATGCAGGCTCAGAGTTGCGCAAGCTGCACGGCTACCGGGTCGACGCCTTCAGCTCGGGCGATGCTGGCCCGCTGGCGGTGCTGGAAGACGGCAGCTTGCGCTGCTTCAGGCCTTGGCCCGAGACGCAGCCGCATCCACAGGCGCAAGCTTTGCTGGCGATGTCCAGTTGGCCGGCAGTGGAGATCCTGACCAGCCATGCAGGAGCCAGTGGGCGCTTGCTGGAAGCTGCAGTGGCTGCAGGCGCGCAGGGCATCGTGATTGCCGGCACCGGCAACGGCAGCGTGCACCACAGCCTGCAAGCAGCGGCCGAGCGGGCCACCGCAGCGGGTGTGCTGGTGATGCGCAGCTCACGCTGTGCGTCAGGCGGCGTGGTGGGCACGTCGGGGCCTGCGCAATTACCGTCGTATGGCCCGCTGACGCCGCCTCAGGCTCGCATTGAATTGATGCTGGACCTGGCGCTCCCCGCGCTCAGTCAGCGTCCAGGCTCTCCAACTCGGTCTGCAGCTCCAGCCAGCGCTCTTCCAGCATCGCGATCTCGGCGCTGATGTGGCTGAGGTTTCGGCCCAGTTCTGCGAAGGACTCGGGTGCGGTGGCGGAATTGGCCAGGGTGCGTTCGACTTCGGCTTTCTCTTTACCCAACCGGCTCAGCCGCTGGTCGAGCTGTTGCAGCTCACTGCGCAACGGGCGCGTCGCTTCGGCTTGCTTGGCGCGGGCTTGCCTGGCTTGTTGGCGGTCGTCGCGCTGGGCCGGGCGCGCTGCAGCCACCTGCGGCGCTGCGGGTTTGGGTTTGGGCTTGGCTTGGCTTGCGGCTGCCTTGCCTTCTGCCGCGGCTGCCTTGCTCGCCACCGCTGTGACGGCCGCCGCTGCGGTGGCTGCGGAAAGCACCGGCTGGGCCTGCGGCGGCGGCGGCGGCGGCAAACCTTTGGCGTTGGCGCGCGAGACCTCCAGCAGCCAGCGCTGGTAGTCGTCCAGGTCGCCATCAAAAGGCTGTACCTGGCCTGCGGTGACGAGCCAGAACTCATCGCAGACCTCGCGCAGCAGCGCGCGGTCGTGGCTGACCAGCATCACGGTGCCTTCAAACTCGTTCAGCGCAATCGACAGCGCTTCACGGGTGTTGAGGTCCAGGTGGTTGGTGGGCTCGTCCAGCAGCAGCAGGTTGGGGCGCTGCCAGACCAGCATCGCCAGCACCAGGCGTGCTTTTTCGCCGCCCGACAGCGAGCCCACCGCCTGATGCG
>Ga0335394_10005774_pt1 | contig 13967 bp, 13 predicted proteins | sample MAT03_FD_205741 | JGI IMG/M metagenome (GOLD analysis project Ga0335394, IMG submission 205741) | Freshwater microbial communities from Lake Fryxell liftoff mats and glacier meltwater in Antarctica - MAT-03 (spades assembly) (version 2) ...
ATTCCTGAAAGGAATCTACAATAACCCAAACAAAGTTTGGGTTATCTTTGTGAACAACCTAAAGGTTGTTCGCTACAATAAATCTGTGCGAGCACAGATTTATCTCAGATTCCTGAAAGGAATCTACGTCTGTCGATGTATATATATTATCATTGGAGTATATATATATATGTTCTGTTATTACATGTATTATCTATGATACATGTTGTTAATTTATACTATGCCCCTTCTATCATCCGCTATATTCATAATATTATATATGTTTGTCGATATGAGTAGCAATCTCCTTAAGCTGACTATTATAATCACCCGTAATAGGCATTATCAATATGTTTGATCCATTAGTAATTACTAATAAATTTTGACACCCTATCACAACAATATTACTATGATTACGATTTAATACATTCACATTACTACATTCTGATGTAATAACACCTGATGTATCTTTCATTTGATCCCTAATCTCAGGTATCTCTATGAATGACTGCCATGTACCTACATCACTCCAATTCCACTTTAAACAATAATGTGCATATATTTTATGATATTCTTGTAACACAGCTACATCAAATGATGGAGCCTTCCCCTCTCGTGGATGAATAACCCAATCCATAATATTACTAGATGATGTCTGTAAACATCTTAATACTGTATTAAGATTAGAACAGAATATACCAGAGTTCCAAAGAGCGTTCTGTGTGATAAGTTGCTGTGCTGTAGTAACATCTGGTTTTTCTCTAAATCTCACTCTATCTTCTCCAAGATCAACCTTATTTGTTCCAGGTTGACCGACTTGTTTCATTGTTGATCCAGGAATGATATATCCATATTTTGTTTCTGGAGATGTAGGTTCTATTCCATATAATACAATATTATCATCTGTAACTCGGGTAATACCCTCTACAATATCATATACAAATGCTTCTACATTTTCAATATAATGATCCGCTGGCATCACCAATAATATTACATTATCATCATTATATCTATTTTTGATAAATGTGGAAACTTTAGCAACAGCTACAGCTGTATCATTAGCATATTCTTCATACACAATATCATTCTTATATGATTCTAACTCAGGAGGAAGAATATGATCCTTATGCATAATTAAAATAGGAGAATACGCATGATATCCCTCTTCTTGACATTTATCATTTACTTTAAGAATTCTATTTATGGTTTGTTCAAGCAATGTACCTTTATTACCCAAAGTGATAAATTGTTTAGGCATCTTAAGTGTCGATAGGGGCCATAATCGAGTGCCACTGCCACCACACATTATTACAGGTTGCAGCTTGTGTATATTCATTGTTTAAAACTGTATAGATCTCTTTTGGCTCATTGTAGTTATATATATATATTTAACATATTGTAAATTTTGGAAGAGGATCTGAGATAAATATGGATAATATATTGAAATTTATATTATCCATATATAGAATAAATGGAACAGAATTATACACAAGAAGTTCCAGCTGAACTATTTTTCCAAGTTCTTTATTATGTCCCGATAAGTGACCTTTTCGCTTTGTGTCAAACTGATAGATACGTACAGGGAGTATGTAATGATGAATATTTCTGGGAAAATCGAGTCAAAATGGAAGTATGAGACATTACAAATATATAATATTTATCCCTTTATAGAGGGATAAATTAGATACACATACAATATGATTGATATATAGGAACATGGATAATTATATATTATAGTTATTGCAAATATAATTATAGCATAGATAACAAATGGAAACTAACATTAATAAACAAGCGCGAACTCCCAATGAAGGTATAGTAATCGACGCTGATATATTGGCTCATAATAAGAAGTTGGCTGATATATTAACTCTTGTTGGTAGTTATTATGTTATGGCTAAAGATACATATCGAGCAAAGGCTTTTAACAATGCTGGTGCAAAGATAGGACACCATCCTATTGCTATATTATCAGGTGCTCAAGCAAGAATGGAACTTGCCGGTATAGGTGATAGTATTCAAAGTGCTATAGATGAATATATAGCTAATGGCTCGATTGTAAGACTTCAAGAACTGGAAGCACGTTTTCAAGATCGTAAACAAGTTATCGATTATTTTCTCTCTTTCTATGGTATAGGTCCGGTAACAGCTGTTAATTTCTATAATCAAGGATTTCGTACATTAGAAGATTTATGGTTTAAAGCGAATCTGACAGATGCACAGAAGATAGGTATAATGTGGAGAGAACATTTTATACTTAGAATACCACGGGGAGAGACGGATATTATTTCAACTAAAATTGGATCACTCTTAAATCCTTATGGTATCAAATGGAATATAGCTGGTTCATATAGACGTGAAGAGACCTCTTCAGGTGATGTAGATGTTTTAGTTGAATCACGACCTGATTTAAATATGGATGGAATAATAACTGTGATGAGAGATATACTACCTGCTACACTGGCACAAGGCCAAACATTATATTTGGGAGTAATAAGAATTTCTAATGAATATAATGGACATAGAATTGATATTAGACTTGTAGATCCGGCAGCTTATCCATTTACCTTGATGCATTTCACGGGATCGCAGCGTTTCAACATTTTAATGCGTCAAAGGGCTATACAATTTAATATGACATTGAATGAATATGGATTATTTGATAATAATGGAAGTCCTACAGCTGCCCAGAGCGAAGAAGATGTATTTCGTATTCTTAGAGTGGTATATATTCCACCAGTTGAACGAACTAAAACAATTAATTCTCTTAAATATTTATAGGAAGTAACTATAGTGAACAAAGATAAGTACCAGTAAACTGGTATTTATTATGAATATGTGAATAAATTGTATAATAATAATCTATTCTCGTATTCACACAAATATAACATCATGGAGACAGACAATCAAGATGTCAAGGTAAAATATAATGGCCCTGATCTGGAGTATATAGGCGAAATGTGCAATCGCACATTTCAGAAATGCGATGATCCTATGGAACGAATCATTATAGCGATTGATATATTTAAATATATGCTCAAATTTTCAAATTTTATCCTCGATACACCACAAATCGCACATCAGCTTCGTACGAAGGCACAAGCAACAAAGATTTCGGTAAATGATTATGTTGGCTCTGATTTTATAAATTTTGACAATGGATTGATATTTACAGATATTTGTCAACAGATGATCGATATGACAGATTTTGTCTCTTCATTCGATTGTGCAGATGACGCTGATGAAAATTTACCCCTATTAATGAAAGAACCTAAAGATAGTGATATTGATGAAAATGAGATCGATGCTGATGAGGTTGGGCCACATCCAATTCTTGATCTAGCTGAGGAAGATTATGATTTATAAGAAAATTTAAATTTTCTTGTTGTAATTAGGCCTAATTACAAAGATAAATACCAGTTTACTGGTATTTATTGTAGCTATGTTCGATCTTAGATCGAACATAACTGAGATAAATCTGTTGGAAACCCTTCAGGGTTATTGTAGATTCTCGACCTTTAGGTAGAGAATCTGAGATAAAGTTGTTAAAGACCCGAAGGGTCTCCAACTGGGAGGGACAAAGTCCCTCTGAGTGCCTAGGCACAACTTTATTGTAGCGAACAACCTTTAGGTTGTTCACAAAGATAAATACCAGTAAACTGGTATTTATTGTAGCTTCTCGACCTTTAGGTCGAGAATCTGAGATAACCCAAACAAAGTTTGGGTTATTGTAGCGAACAACCTTACTACGAGATGGGACAAAGTCCCATCCACAGCAGAATCTTTGATTCTTAAGGTTGTTCACAAAGATAAATACCAGTAAACTGGTATTTATTGTACAAAGAACCCTATTCAGGGTTCTTTTTTAATATATATAGTAAAGCATGAATAGTAGTTTATCCAAGAGTTCACTAAGTATGAATAATTTATTTACACCTATTAAGGTCATTGGTAGTGGCGGTAGTGCATATATAATACAAGCATTGGTAAATTATGATCATGGAGAATTAAAAAGAGGAGATATGGTTATATTTAAACATTGTATGGGATATCTCACTAAATTAGCATGTAATTTATTTACAGATGAAGCCAGGGTATTAAATGACTTGAAGATAAATTTAGCAGACAGAGGGATATGCAACAATTTTCCTTTATATTATGGATATTTGACAGAATGCTTGTTTGGATCATTAGAAATGTTAGATAATATCTCACAATTGGGGGATGAAATCTCAGATGTATTATTTTATTATGCAAATATACCGGAGATGGGTATCCAATTATATGAAAAATTAAGATCTATATATTCAATAGATTATATACTTAGAATACGCGATAAACTTAAAATACCAAATTTTCAAGTAATAGCTGAATTATATCCATTCACAGATGACTCATATGATTCTCATAATATCTATGAATTTCTTATGGAAGAATTAGATGTTGATTGTTCGCCAAATATTGTCATGAGCAAAATAGTGGGATCTGATTTATCATCTTTACCACTATTTAAACTCACAGATGGATTGCTATTCGAGAATATATACACTAATGCATGTCTCATTAGGTATAATGGTCATATATTCCGAGATATTAATTTAGGAAATATTATGATAGAAATGTATCCATATCCCAGAATATACAAAATAAAAGATATCTATTATCTATTTACAGATGGGTATAGACTTGTTATAATAGATGCACAAGTGACCGCTCCCGCTACTAATACTCGTGATCTATTAGGTAATATCATAAGTAGAATCGATAATAATACTGGTATTGTTACTGCTATTCAAAATAGTAATGATGTGGATACAGTGATGTATAGTGTGATGCCTATATTCTTTAAATCACATATTGTAACTGAGCAATATATTAAAGAGATTATGATGGCATATCCTACAATCAAAATATGGACTTATGTATAATATAAATGATGTGATATACTAATACTCATGTGATAACTACATATTATCATATGAATAATCTACCAACTATTATCTCTAGTTTTGATATATATAACATAGTTGAAAGAGGTACTACTAAACGTGTTATTTATGAGATTTTACAGGGTGGTATTACTTATTATGCTAATGAAACATTCCCATATAGTTAGTAATTATAATATTAAGAGCATCCGTGTCATGGCAATTAGTAACTTGATATTAGATGCATTCTTGGGACGTTTGATAACTAATAGTAAACCATGGGTTGTTATGGGTTCGGATCGATTATGGACACGATAATATATATGAATAATATCATATATATGTTGATTTTATTTTGTATGTACAATAATAGGATTAATATCTATACACATGTTGATTTTATTTTGTATGTACAATAATAGGATATAATATACATACATGTCTTGATGTTATTTTGAATATATCCATTTGTATGTACAATAATAAGATTAATATATATCTATACACGTCTTGATGTTATTTTGAATATACATAATTTATTATCGGACAATAAGGGATGTGCATCATATTCAAAGAACGGTAATCCGACACATTCATCTTTGTATACAAAAAGACAATCCTGTTCTCCGACAATAAATATATCGGTATTAGAAGTACACATCTTAAGTGCCTCTCTGACTGTGCGAGCAATTTCGATTCCTGGTATATTCACTGAAGATACTACAATATATCTTCCTTTAGGTAATAAATCGGGGAATAATTCATATGTTTTACGTCCCATTATAATATTACTACTCATTGTAATTTATATCAGCGATATTATCCCTATTAAAATTGTATAATTAATATTTATTTTCAATCTTATCTCTATTTGGCCGATATTTTGTATCGTCCAAACGTTAACTAATTTAACACCATGATATGTTCTCAATCACTATATGACAATGAGGACAAAATTCTTCACCACTATCTACTACTGAATCTATACAATCTGCACATATATGATGATCACATGGCAGTATCTGAGCTAAATGTCCACATCTTTGTTGACACCAAGGACATTGAATCTTATCAATCTCCACTACTGATATTATATTCTTGGGATCAATATTAGCTCTCACTAATATCTCCATTATATGCGGCTTAGAAATATTTATTGACAATTTATTCAACATCATTATATTTAATGCCATAATTTATTGTGATATATATTATGATCAATGATATGTATAATATTATATATATTATAACATTATATATCCATAAATACTTATGGATAAATTTAATATTCGGAACGTAAGAATATGTAGTTTAATGTTTAATCTTATTATTCAGTATCAAAGGTTTCAATAGATATAATCTAAAACAGTTGGATGATGAATCTTAATACATCATAGGATGTATTAAGTTTTTTTTAATAAGGTGATAGAATATGTACTTAATAGAAACGTGAAAATGTCATCTTCTACGGGATATCTGGAATCTTTCAAAAGATCGTGAGAGTTGCCACCGCCTTAATTTTCGCTTATAAACCAAGAATATTTCTAATGTATATTTTCTTATAGATCTACTTCGGGGTAATGCAGATATATTAGATGATTTAGAAGTTATAACCAAGGTAATAGGCAATCCCGAATTAGTTACAATTTTTTCTTGATTTCTTATAATATTAAGTGTCAACGAGATTATTTACAATTGATTATATCATGTGGAATCTATCATATAATCAATTGTAAATAATTTGTATACGAATATTTTTTGACTCATCTAGTATAGCTTATTCTGATTACGTAATCAGAAAATCTTTGATTTTCCAACTTAATATATATGGTTACGGTGATTAGACACACTTATATTTAGAGAAAATATTAATCTCTAAATGTGAGATAAGTAACAATTAATTGCTATCCACTCTAATTATAATTAGAGATACATGGTGATATACAATATAGTAATTAGATTATTTATATATGTGTGACACATATATAGTTATCATAGTGATAAGATTATACAGCCATATCACCAGTAATTATTGACCATGATCTATAACCTGTTATAATGATATCTTCGATCTTAAAATCATCGATATCAGTGATTGATCGAGCAAAAGAGATCTTACATAGTGGATAAGGAGTGCGTGTTACTAATTCTCTGACTTGTTCCATATGATTGAGATAGATATGAGCATCTCCTAAATCATGGATGAATTTACGTGGAATCAATCCCGTGATATGTCCTATCATATGCATTAGTAGCGTGTATGAAGCTATATTGAAAGGAATTCCTAAAAACATATCAGATGATCGCTGATATAAATTACAATCCAAATATGTTGGATCACCTGCCTCATCACATCCAACATAAAATTGGAAGAATGCATGACATGGAGGCAACACCATCAAATGAATATTAGCTGCATCCCAAGCCGAGACAACATGTCTTCGTCCAAATGGATCCTTCTTAATTCCTTCGATAACATTCTTCAACTGATCAACACCCTTACCAGTGTAATCAGTCTTACATCCAGTATATTCTGCTCCCGCATGTCTCCATTGTAGACCGTAACTTGGCCCCATATCTCCCTCAACCCATGGAAGATGATGATCAGTAAGATATTGTTCGCTAGTATTCTTCTTCCAAATATTAACATTTTGAGCTTCTAGAATCTTTGTATCAGTCTTACCTGATATAAAGAAAAGTTCTTCGGCTTCAACACATTTGACTGGTAATCTCTTAGTGGTTGTGAAGGGTGCTCCATCACGAAGATCGAACTGCATTCTTAATCCAAATATAGATTTAACACCTACACCTGTTCGATCGGGTCTCTTCTCTCCTTTATCTAAAATTTTGGTCAGGATATCAAGATATTGTTGTTCAGGATGTGTCTTATCAACAGTAATAGTCTCAAGCACTAATTCTCCTATTTTCTTCTTTACACTTAATCCTTCTGATTGATCTTTAAGCACTTCAAGATCTTCAAAATATTCGAACATTTGTCTCTTTGAATATAAAGCGATTGATTTGGCTAGATCGTATGGGAAGAATACATCACATGTTTGTGTGTCTGGTATATGTGATATTAAAATCTTATCACAGAGATATGCATACTTTTGCATAGCTTCATGATAAATAGCTACACCTCCAGCGATGAATGTTTTCCTATTCGAAGTAGATAGATGAAGAGCATCTGCTAAGGAACGCACGGTTTCTACTCCTTGAATATCTGTGGATGATACTACTATATTTCTTCTACCTGGGAGTGGTCGCCAGCTTTTGGGTAGAGATTGATATGTTTTACGTCCCATAATGATAGCATTATCACCTGTACCAATGGTGGTGCTCTTGAAATGAGCAAAGTCTTGTTTATGTTTCCAAGGTATAGTTCCATTCTTTCCAATACCATTATCTATATTGATGGCTACAATAATATCAAAACGACTGAGTTTGCACGAACTCGTTTTGGTGTCCATTAATCCTGTTTAATTAATACAGTATTATATAAATATCTCAAATCATATTTAAAAAATATACATATGAGTATATTTAACAACATAGTTATCATTAAAGATGTGATTAACTTTGTTCGGTAGTTATATATTTAATGGTTGAATGGGACATATAATAGAGCATATATATTAGAGAATATTTAATAGAGGATATTATATACTTAACAGTTGAATGGAATATATAATACAGGATATTATATATTTAATGGTTGAATGTGACATATAATAGAGAATATTATATATTTAACGATTGAATGGACATGTACTTACACAGAACTATGCAACTATACATCTTATTCAACCAATCGATACTAATTTATGTTAAATAATTCATACAATATATCTTATACAACCAATATATGGAATTATATATCTTATTTAACCGATATATGTAATTATATATCTTATTCAACTAATATATACAATTATATGTTGCATAGTTTATTCAATCAATGTATACCAATGTATGCTAACTAAACTATGCCCAATATAATCATTTAGATAAATATATGATTTGTCTAATATAACTAGTCAGATGAATATATAACGGTATAGTTTAGTTAGTATACATTAGTTGAATAAGATATATAATTACATATACTGGTTGCATAAGATATAATTACATACATTAGTTAGGATATATAGGTTGAATAAGATATATAATTACATATACTGGTTGCATAAGATATATAATTACATACATTACTTAGTATATATTGGTTGAATAAGATATATAATTCCATATATTGGTTAAATAAGATATATAATTGCATATATTAGTTGAATAAGATATATTGGTTATATAAGATATATAATTATATTGGTTGCATACAGTAGGCTGAATAAGATATATAATTGCATAGTTCTGTGCTTACATAGAACTATGATAACTTAGTATAGATGATTATATAACGTAGTTTTATATATGGATTGGTTAATTATATTTATTCTATAAGATATATTAGACATACATTGATAACATATATTCAACTAATTAGATATATATATATATAAGATCGTCGGATTAAACATTTCCTGTTAACTTTGTTCACTGATTATATATTAACCGATCTATGCCTTATATATCTAACTAGTTGAATATAACCACCATAGTTCTATGTAAGCACAGAACTATGCAATTATATATCTTATTCAACCTACTGTATACAATCAATATATATATATATTATTCAACTAATATATCTTATTAAACTAATATATGTAATTATATATCTTATCCAACTAATATATGTAATTATATATCTTATACACATATATAATAAACCAAACGATATATAATATTAACCAAGGCACATATATAATGTTAATCAAACAATATATAATGTTAACCAACCAATATAATATTAACCAAGCCATACTAGTATATAATAAATCAAACAATATATAATGTTAACCAAGCAATATATTAATCAAGCTATACTAATATATGATATAAATCAGTCGATATATATATATAATAAACCTATATAATATTAACCAAACTATGTAATATATTCATCCATTCAAGCTATACCTAATATAATTAGATGGGTGAATATATAAGTTGTTAAAGACCTTGAATGAGCTTCGCTCATTTTAGGTCTCCAACTGGGAGAGGCTTTGCCTCTCGTAGTCGATGTATGTTATTACATACATTGTTTTTTTTTAATTACTATAGATCTTTATTACACCTGATCTCTTTCTTCTTCATTCTCATAATCACCTGGGAGGATAAGTTGATTTGTCACATCTGTCTCTAATGTTCCCCTCAAAACTTGACTCTTACGAGCCAATGCGGATAATATTCCAGTCTCTCTAGCCCCTTCACCTTTACCATAGAACATACGAACAGTGGCATCTGATAAAGTACCATCTCTCCAAATACGACCAGCCGCCTGTGTATCTTGAATCAGCTTATAACTTGGAGACATCAGCATATAACGTGGGTAATTTCCATCAGTATCATGAAGTGATATACCAACTCCCCCAACAGCAGTATTCATGATAAGTAACCTACAATTCGGGTCAGTATTGAATTTTAGCACAACTGCGCTCTTCTTCGGTCCTGTTAGCTTACCATTAAGTATCACAGGTCTGAATCTAAAAAGAGTATCCTTCAATCCTTCTATACTAGAAGTATAATTCACCGAGATAATGAGCTTATTATTTGGACTAGCTGTAAGAATTAGATTAGCTACACGTGCGAAATCATACACTTTTGCATTTTCCGTACGAACTAAGGCAGTAGTGACTGCGCCAATATTATCAGTACGCATATCTGTCATCCCAGTCGCTTCATTGAATCTGGTAGCATCTGCTAATTGGTTAATTGCATCTTGTAATTCTTGCGCTCTCTCACCAGTCATGTTGTAAAATCCATTCTTCACATCAAATCGACCAACAATCGTTGTAGGAGCAGGCATTGCACCAGAGATATTCGTCTTTATCACCCTAATATAGAGCGTATAACAAAGAAGATTCATCTTAGATTTAACAGGAGGTATCTCTGCTAGAACTCTATTAGTATCCTCCGCATTTATAAACATACACGCATCAATGAGTTCTTGCATACCTTCTAGGACTAACTCCTTCGTCTCTCTTACGTAAGTATAGAGACGATGTGCGCGAATGTAACCAATGAGCTTCAATAAATTCACAGCATGTTCTTCTTTATCGAACGGAGTTCCTGAAAGTAATGCGAAACGTGAATGTCCTCCAGCAGAAAGAATTGGTCGAATGAGGGCATTACATGCTTTGTATTGGGCACTTGCATTCTTAATGTTTTGGACTTCATCACAAACAATCATGACTCCCTGATTGACTAATTCCAGATATGCGGCACTTGCAACAAAACTAACTTGACGAGTACCACCGTCTGTGATATTATCATATCTGTTTAGAAATCCGTGTTTTGGCTGATGTCCCTTTTGACTACGGAGTGACTGATAACTTATAATGTCCAGAACAGGAACATCATACTCAATGGCAGTTCGTTTCCAAACATCTATCATTATCACAGGACATATAATGATCAGTCGGAAGCCAAATTGCTTCGCAGAAGCAAGCCACATAAGAACGTATGTCTTTCCAGAACCCATTCTACTAGTATCTATATATCCGTGATTTCTTAGAAGAATGTTGTGAGCTCTGTGAGCCCATTCAGTCTGCCATGGACGCAATACTAATTCCTTAACTATAATTTCAGTAGTAGAAGGAATGGGAACCATGTTTAGTATCGGAGTTGCCTGAATTCGTACTTGGGGCATAACATTCAGAGTAACACCCGTAGGAACAGCGGGAACATTCACAATACCAGGACGTGGAACTACAGGTGGCGAAGTTCTAGTAGGGAGAAAAGTTGGAGTTACAGCGGGGAAACTTATCTTTGGAACAGCAATGAAAGGGGCATTAATAGGAAGAACTCTTTGTACATCAGCGAGAGGGATAATAGTAGGAAGAGCTCCTTGTACGTTTCCTGGGGGAAAAGTAACTAAGGGAGTTGCTGTTGAACGCATTACATCAGCGGGGAAGGGAAGAATAGTTGGGATAATTTCGTTTGGCTGCATATTTATTTATAGGGTCTTATTAGAGTCTTATCGTTAGTTGATGAAATTTTTGTTCAGTTTCACTAAAATTGCATTGACTCTATTTTTAATTGTTTTTATCCAAGCTTATATAGTATGACTAATAATAAATATTTAATTTGAATACTCATCATACTATCATAATAGTATGAATATGGTATATATACATATGAGATAGTAAAATATGTTTTGTTAGTTCATGTCATTGAATATAAGATCATTATATTAATGTAATTAATTAGAATGTAATCTGGATCCTATTATGGTTAAATGTGTGATCATACCCATGATTGAAGTGACGTCTAAAGATAATTAATGTGATATAAAAGAGTGTGAGATAAGATGGCAGAGATAACTGATTTGTGTGATCTTTTCAATAAATATGGTAGCGATAAGGATAGGAATGGATATGTTCAACTATATCACACATTATTTAGTAAGATGCGTCAGGAAAATATAGTCATGCTTGAAATTGGTATCGGTACCATGATAGAAGGCGTGCATTCTTCGATGGTAGGATATGCTCTTGAAGGATATAAACCTGGAGGATCACTTAGAGCTTGGAGGGATTTCTTCCCTAGAGGACGTATTATCGGGGCAGATGTTCAACCAGATACTCAATTTAGTGATGAGGCACGTATTGAAACATATATCTGTAATTCGACTAGACAAGAAGACGTAGATGAATTCATGAAGAAATTGGGAGATATTAAATTTGATATTATTATTGATGATGGATCTCATCATGATATGGATCAGATCACTACATTGAAGAACTTTTATCCTTATGTTAAGGAAGGAGGAATATATGTGATTGAAGATGTTTATCCATCCAGTAAAGTAAGTAATTGTCCGGGGATGGTGGGTTGTTTCTGCAATCAAGATCCGTATTTCTTTGCTGGAATAAAGAATAACTTATGTATTATTCACAAACATCATCTTAATAGTAAGCGTCAAAATTATTAGATACTAATTAATCTTATATCTTTACTGTTTATTAGTTAGTAAAAGATATAATGGATACACAATTAGATATTCTCACTATGAGGGTTAATTCACTCAATCAAAGAATGGATAAAATTTTATCTGAAATTAGCGAATTAAAGGCTCAAAGTGTGCCACCTCCAGTTCGTAAGTATGAATTTATCTTGGATGATAAGATAGATTACATTCTGGAAACATTAGCAACACTGAAGTCACAGACTAAGTTCCTACCTCCACGTAGGAGATACGAAATTATTTTGGATGATAAGATAGATTACATTCTGGAAACATTAGAAACATTGAAATCACAAACAGAACGTCCGTCACCTGCTAGTAAATTAGTCCCAGAGTGATTATTTAGTTAAAATACGTCCGATCTACTAAGTAGATAACAGATATATTCCTGATATCAGGAATATAAATAGATCTGTATTAGTGCAGATTTATGTTTGATCGAACACAATAGATTTATTGCAACAATATAAATGTCATCAGTTGAAAGTATTAGTCCAACATTATATCATCCGCGGATGAGTATATATATATATTCCTCCAAAAATCACATATCAAAGATCGTATATTATTAGAACAAATATAGTTGATTAACAGAGGACACAACTTATACGAGATCCAATTATTATCACAATATATATGTCAGAACATATATATATACTTAATCCAGATGTGATAAACCAAATATATAACTATATACTTAATCAACATATACTTGTTGTAATATTCATTATAGCGAACAACCTTAAGGTTGTTCACAAAGATAAATACCAGTAAACTGGTATTTATTGTAGCTATGTTCGATCTTTGATCGAACATAACTGAGATAACCCAAACTTTGTTTGGGTTATTGTAGCGAACAACCTTAAGGTTGTTCACAAAGATAAATACCAGTAAACTGGTATTTATTGTAGATTCTCGAAGAGAATCTGAGATAAATCTGTTGGAAACCCTTCAGGTTTCCAACAGATTTA
>Ga0335394_10005783_pt1 | contig 13960 bp, 9 predicted proteins | sample MAT03_FD_205741 | JGI IMG/M metagenome (GOLD analysis project Ga0335394, IMG submission 205741) | Freshwater microbial communities from Lake Fryxell liftoff mats and glacier meltwater in Antarctica - MAT-03 (spades assembly) (version 2) ...
CCGGCTGCCAGCGATGGCCGAATGGACAAGCCATGAAACAATACCAGATGGAAAGCGATAGGTTGCTGGCCGAATTTCGAGCTCAAAAAAAACGTGCCGAAGAGCTTGAGGTGCGGAACAATCAGTTGGAACAGCGATTGGCGGAAAGCGAAAAAATGGTCGCTCGCAGTCAACTTGGTTTGGGTGGAAGAAGCACAGCCTCCCAGTCGATTAAAGGCGGAAACAGTCCAGAACTTTTGATCGGAGATGCAAGGGGTTTTTCTAAGAACACTAGTGGGCTATCCGAGAATGATTCTTCGCGAGCCAATCCCGGCCGATCCAAGATCCTACGGGGTGGGTTGCCCGACACCAAAGCTGGAACCAGCGGTACGTTCACGTCCGTCAATCCCAAGGATCCCATTTCGATCGGCGGCAATCCTCGCGATTTAAAGGGTGACCCTAAAGCGGCATCGCAATGGCGGCCGGTTCATCGCGGGAATTGAACGCAAGCAAGTTCTTTCTAGGCATTGGCTAGTCAGGCATTGGCTAGTCAGGCATGAGCTAGTCAGGCATGAGCTAGTATTGATCGGCGGATCCATTGAGTTGCTGTTCGACTTGGTCCGCTTGCCAAGCCACTGCGGAGATGATTTTCGCCATCTCTCCTGCATCGGTTAAGTCCGCCAACAGGTTCGATCGCAACACCAGTATCTCACCGTCGGCCATTCGCTTGACCGCAAACGCGCCGTGCACCACCGAATCATTGTTGCGCAAGACCGTCATGGCAGCCGCTGGATTGATTGTTCCGCATGCGCTCCAAACACCGAGAACACGGTTCCCATCATTGTCCTTGCGATCCAACTCGAGCGTCACGCGCTGCCGTCGAGCCGAAGCGAGCGGCACGGTCACGGTATAACTCTGCGTATCGGTCTCTTGCATGGACCAACCAAACTGCTTGGCCATCCGCTGCAACTGACTTAACAAATCTTCTGCCGTAGCTGGCTTGGCAGCCGAGAAATCAAGATGTTGCACCGGAGCTGGGGCGACTGCTGTGGAGGTAGCAGATGCGGGTGTAGAAAAACCAATACCCGCGTTAGGAGTACCTGCGGACTGCATGCCTTGTTGCAGGATTTGTGGCAACATCATCCCCAAACCGAAACCCAAAGGCGACCCTCCGGCACCCGCGTTTCCAGCCGCTTGAATCGCATTGGCGGTAGCATACATCGAGTACGATCGCAGATCGCCCAAGACCGCCATGCTGGAACGCGCGTCGATTGCCTTTTGCACTTCGTCCGGTGGCGAGATATTGCTGATAAAGAATTCTGTTAGCTCCAAGCCGTACTTGGAAAACTGATCCCCTAATTTAACGCGAGCCGCGGCGCTGACGTCATCCATTCGGGCTGGCACGTCGAGCAATCCGATGCCGGCGGACGCCAGCAAGTCCGTCAAACCAGTCACGATCAGATCGCGAAGGTAACTCGCGATTTCGTCGGTCGTAAACTTGCCCTGCGTACCTACGATCGTGTTCAGCAACAACGCACCATCGACGACTCGGTATGCAAATTTGCCATAGCCTCGCAAACGCACCATGCCAAATTGGGGATCGCGGAGGGTGATTGGGTTGCGAGTTCCCCATCGTTGATCAATAAAGGTCTGTTTGCCAATGTAGTACACACACGCTTGGAAGGGTGAGCGTTCGAACGGGATCGTGAGCAGCTTTCCGATGATCGGAAGATTGGCGGTAGTCAGCGTATAGCGACCGGGACCGAAAGTATCCATGGCTCGACCATCTCGGAAAAAGATCGCCTCCTGGGATTGGTGGACGATGAGTTGCGCTCCAAACTGAATAGCTGCCGTTCCCGATTCAGGGATTCGCGCCACTAACGACTGATTGCTTTGGTCAACGTAGTCGATTACTTCCAAACGAAACACAGCGTTCACTCCTCCAACATGAAAAACCTAGATTGCTAACCGGAAGGTATTGTAACACTCGCACTCGCTTAGGCGTCGCGTTGAGAATAGAATCTCGGCAAGCTGCCGGCCACTACGCAAAATTCTTTCTCTGAAATCCGTTCCTAATGACGATTCGCACTCGATTTGCTCCAAGCCCGACGGGATATCTCCACATCGGTGGTGTCCGGACCGCGCTCTTCAACTATTTGCTCGCGAAACAGGCGGGTGGCCAATTCTTGCTCCGGATCGACGATACCGACCAAAACAGAAACGTGGAGGCGGCTCTGCAACCAATTTTGGATGGTTTCAAATGGCTCGGCTTGAATTGGGACGAGGGCCCCGAAGTCAACGGTCCCTTCGCTCCTTATTTCCAATCGCAGCGTTCCGAGAGTTACCAGCGAGCGGCCAGCCAATTGTTAACCTCCGGACATGCTTACTTGGATTTCGCCAAACCGGAGGAGCTCGAAGTACAAAAAGACCAAGCGAAGAAGGATGGAAAGGCTTACATATATGACCGGCGATTTATGGCGGATACCTCCGAAAAGAAAGCGGCCTTCGAAGCCGAAGGGCGGCAAGCAGTCGTGCGACTTAAGATGCCGCGAACTGGGCAATGCCAGTTTCATGACATCGTACGGGGGGATTGTTCTTTTGAGTGGTCCGATGAGCAGGATCACGTCGTCCAACGAGCCGATGGAACTTGTCTGTACCATTTAGCCAGCGTCGTCGACGACTACGACTTCCAAATCACTCACGTGGTTCGTGCCGTAGAGCATTTACCCAATACCCCTCGCCAGATTTTTATTGCCGAGAGCCTTGGATTCAAACTGCCGATCTACGCCCATCTGCCGTACGTGGCCGAGCCCGGGGGTACGGCCAAGCTCAGCAAACGCAAACTGGATAAGTACCTCAAGCAGAAGGACTTTGCGACCCTCTGCCAGTTGGGCGAGACCATTGCCGAACGGGCCAAATTGACGGTAACGCAAGAGACCTTCAACCCTGTCGTGGTGGATTTCTATCGCGAAACGGGCTTCTTGCCCGGCGCGATTCTCAACTACTTGTTGCTCTTGGGTTGGTCGCTCGATGACAGCACCGAGCACTTCACGCTCGACGATGCGGTAAAGCACTTCTCGTTGGAGCGAGTCAACAAATCTCCGGCTTCGTTCGATCCGCAAAAGCTTTTCGCCTTCCAAACACGATGGATGAACGCTTTGGATCTGAAAAAGAAAGTAGCGATGGTATTGCCGTATCTCCAAAAGGCAGGCTGGGTTGCCGAGCCGCCGCCATGCGAAATCGCAGACCGCTTGAGTCGAATTGTGCAAGCGGCCGGAGATCGGATCAAAGTGGCAGGCGATATTTTGCAATTCGATGAACTCTTTGCGACCGCCGAGAACCTCGCAATCGACCAGGACCTTTTTCGGAAGCGTTTGGCAAACGATCCTATTGCGATTTCGGCTCTTCGCGATTTTCGAGAGATTGCCGCCGCCGATGAAGCGTTCTCGCACGATTCTCTAGAGCCTAAACTAAAGCAATTCGTCGAAGGCCGCGGTATCAAACTGGGCATTTGTATCAATCCCCTTCGAGTCGCGTTGACTGGCAAAGGAACGGGGCTAGGGATCTTTGACTACTTCGAGATCTTGGGACGCGAGGAATCGCTTACCCGAATCGACCGATGTTTGGCCAGATGCTTAGCTTCTGAGGAAAATCGCTAGGCAGCAGGGGGAAAGCGATCGGCCTTGCTAAGCCATTCTGGCCATCAGCAGCTCACGTTGACACATGAGCTCTTTAGGCATGGTGTGGTAAAGTTTCAAGAAGAAATCATTCTGATTGGTGATTTCAGCAAGCCAATCCTCTCTTCTAAAAAACATTACAGCATCGAACTGCTCTTTGGTGAATCCATCGAGCCCTTCGGTAGAAAAGCTCTTCCAATCCGGGGTCCAGCCGATCGGTGTTTCATGTCCGGCCATTTTGCCTTGGCAGCGTTTGACGACCCACTCGAGCACACGCAGATTTTCTCGAAAACCCGGCCACAAGAACTTTCCGTTCGAGTCTTTCCGGAACCAGTTAACGTGAAAAATGCGAGGTAAACGCTGGATATTCTTTCGCATATCGAGCCAATGGGCCAGGTAGTGGCCCATGTTGTAGCCACAAAAAGGAAGCATGGCCATCGGATCGCGCCGGACGGTACCGACGGCTCCCGTTGCGGCGGCGGTGGTTTCCGACCCCTGAGTCGCACCCAAGAAAACTCCGTGGGTCCAATCGAAAGCTTGGAAGACTAACGGCATAGTGTTGGGTCTGCGGCCACCGAAGACGATCGCGTCGATCGGAACCCCATCGGGATCTTGCCATTGGGGATCGATATTGGGGCATTGACCAGCGGGAGCCGTGAACCGGGAGTTGGCGTGAGCCGCCAATCGACCGCACCCAGGCGCCCAGTCGAGGCCCGTCCAGTCCACCAAATGTTTGGGTGGATCGGAGTGTCCTTCCCACCACACTCCTCCCTCATCGGTCAACGCGACATTGGTAAATATCGTATTGCTGGACATGGCTTGCATCGCAGCGGCATTGGATTGCCACGAAGTGCCTGGGGCCACGCCAAAAAAACCCGTCTCGGGATTGATCGCGTGCAGCTTGCCTGTCTTTCCAGGCCATAGCCAAGCGATGTCATCTCCAACGAGCGTTGTTTTCCAACCTTTCTTACCGTAGCTTTCTGGCGGCACGATCATAGCGAGATTGGTCTTGCCGCAAGCGCTTGGGAATGCAGCTGTCAAATAAGTCTTTGCCCCGTCCGGCGATTCTAGACCCATGATCAGCATGTGTTCCGCGAGCCATCCAGCATCGCGTGCGATGGCGCTGGCGATGCGCAAGGCCACGCACTTTTTCCCAAGGAGCGCATTTCCCCCATAGCCGCTGCCATACGACCAAACCTCTCGAGACTCGGGGAAATGGACGATGTACTTCTCATCGTTGCACGGCCAAGCGACATCCTTTTGGCCGTGTACCAGAGGTTTGCCGACGCTGTGCAAGCATGGAATAAAGTCTCCATCGGTCCCCAGTTTCTGCAAGACCTCGGTTCCCATGTGGCACATGATCCGCATGTTGACGACGACATAAGGCGAATCCGTTATCTCCACCCCAATCAAGGCCAGCGGACTGTCGAGCGGTCCCATGCAAAACGGCACGACGTAGAGCGTCCTACCAGTCATACAACCCTCGAATTTTTCCACCAGCGTTCGCCGCATCTGATTGGGAGGCTGCCAATTGTTCGTGGGGCCTGCATCGACTTCTCGCAGCGAGCAAATGAAGGTCCGATCCTCGACACGCGCGGTATCCGAAGGGTTGCTCCTGGCCAGAAATGAGTTGGGATGAAGGATAGAATTTAGCCTGATGAAGGTCCCCGCTTGGACTAGATCTTCGGTCAGCCGATCCCATTCGGCTTGAGAACCGTCACACCATTGGACGGAGCTGGCATTGCACAAGGCCGCTGTTTCCCTCACCCAAGTTGCTAGCCGCCTATGCGACGCGTGGAGCATCGGAGCTGGGGAGCTGGAGGTGTTCGCCACGTTCGGGGTCATCGAATATCTCGGATGGTTTGTGATTTAAGCAGGGAAGCCACCCATTGTAGAACAGATTTTCTAAACTGCTCTAGCCCTGCTTAACCATCCTACGAACGTCCTGCTATTTTTTCCCGGCTGGCTTTATTCCTGAGTCCTTGGGATCTCGTTTTTCTCCAGCCGATTCTTTCTCTTTCTCTTTGGGTTCGTCTTCGCCACCTGCTTTGATAGTGGCTGGTACGTCCTTGCCTTTTTCAATAAATCTCATGGAGATACTGTTCACGCAGTGGCGTGTGTTCTTGGCCGTGTAGCCTTCACCTAGGAAGACGTGACCGAGGTGGCCATCGCAATTTTTGCATACAATCTCTATACGCATGCCGTCCGCGTCGCGCTCTCGTTTCACCGAACCCTTGATTTCGGAGTCGAAACTTGGCCAGCCGCAATGGCTATCGAACTTGTCGGTCGAATTGTAAAGCGGTGCATTGCATCGGCGGCAGATGTAGGTGCCGGTAGCTTTGTTGTCTGTATACTCGCCGACCCCTGCTCGCTCTGTCCCCTTACGCAGGATGACGTAGGCCTCATCGGGGGTTAGTTTGTTAAAAGGAACGTTCATTTTTTTTGACTTGCTGGAAGGAACAGTCTTCTTAGATTTGCTCGAATTGGTAGCGGATTGCTTGTCTTTATCGCTTTTGGGAACGACGCCAGAACCGGCATCAAGAGTTCCTTTTCCGGTGCCCGATTCGCTTCCCGGTGGATCCATCGCCCTAGTAAAGTTGAACAGGCCAAGAATAGCAACGAGTGCACAAGCGGACAGGAGAGGGATTCGAAATTTCATTTCTACCTCGAAACCAAAGGAAATAGGGTGAGCTGGTCGGAAGGGCCGATCTGTGTCTTGCATTTCCCAGAGGAACCAGATCAGTTATCAGTGCATTATAGCAGCTTGCAAGTCCCAAGAAAACAGAACTACAACCCAATCTCTCCCAGTTTGTTCACGAGTCCATGGGCCAGTCCAGAGGCCAGTCCAGGAGCGGGTTCAGGCGTGGGTTCAGGAGTGGGGTGAACGAATGCAAAGCCGCTTTGACTTGACCGGGCGGGGGATTGCGGATAACTTTTTGGTCGTCCATCGACGAGCAACACTATTGCCAAGTTCGTCGATTTATTGCGGGTGTGGCGGAATTGGCAGACGCGCTAGACTCAGGATCTAGTGGCTAAATACATACGGCCGTGGAGGTTCGATTCCTCTCACCCGCACTGATTTGCTATCGAGTTTGTTGATTGAAAGTACTGTCGTCGACTTAGAATGCCAAAAGATTTCCTTGCTGGGGTTCTTCCCGAATACGATGTCGTGGTGATCGGCAGCGGGCTTGCTGGTATGACCTCGGCGAACATCCTGGGACGGGCGGGGCACCGCGTCTTACTTTTGGAACAGCACTACAAGCTAGGTGGCTTGGCCACTTGGTTTAAACGGCCAGGGAGTCACACCTTTGACATCTCGCTTCACGGCTTTCCGTATGGAATGATCAAGAGCTGCCGTCGGTACTGGAGCGAAGAGATCGCTGCTAACATCGTCCAATTGAAAAACATTCGTTTCGACAACCCAATGTTCTCCCTCACGACCACGTTCAATCGCGAGGACTTTACCAAGCTACTGACCTCCCAATTCGGGGTCACGGGCGAAAGTGTTAGCCGTTTTTTTGACGCCGCGCGCGGAATGAATTTCTATGACGATCAGTCGATGACGACTGGCCAGTTGTTTGAAAAGTTCTTTCCAGGACGTGAAGATGTAGTTCGCCTACTGATGGAGCCGATCACCTACGCCAATGGTTCCACCCTGGAGGATCCCGCGATCACCTATGGAATTGTCTTTTCGAACTTCATGGCGAAAGGGGTCTTTATTTATGAAGGCGGGACAGATGATTTGGTCTCCAAAATGCAGGTGGAACTGACCAAGAACGGCGTCGATACTCGCATCCGCTGCGACGTGTCCAAAATCCTGATAGGGGCTAACGGTGTACGCGGCGTGGTCGTTAACGGTCGAGAAATCAAATGCCGCGCGGTCGTCAGCAACTCCAATCTGCGTTCGACCATTCTCGACATGGTCGGGCCTGAAAATTTCGACCCACAGTTCCTTTCGGATGCGCAGGCGGTCCGGCTGAACAATAGCAGCACCCAAGTGTACATGGCCCTGAAGCCAGGAGTCACGGTCTCTGAGTCCACCGGGGATTTGCTTTTCTGCTCTACCGCACCACTGTTCCGGACAAATCTGTTGCTCGACCGCAACATCACGTCGCGTACCTTCAGTTTTTACTATCCTCGCACCCGTCCGACGGGCAAAGAGCGATTTGCTATCGTCAGCAGCACCAATGCCAATTGGAGCGACTGGTCCGATTTGTCCGAAGCCGATTATGCCCAGAGCAAAAAAGACTTGGTGGAAACGACGCTGGACGCTTTGGAAAAATATGTTCCCAATTGCCGTGAGAAAATTGAGCATGCGGAAGCAGCAACGCCACAAACCTTTCAGCATTACACCAAGCATCAACTGGGCGCAAGCTTTGGGACCAAGTTTGAAGGGTTGGCGATTTCCCGCGGCCTTCCCCAACAAATTAAAGGTCTTTACCATGCTGGATCGGTTGGGATCATTATGTCCGGCTGGCTAGGAGCCATCAACTACGGCGTGATCGTGTCCAACGAAGTCGACCAAATGCTTTGCAAATCAGCCCCTGTCGTCGCAACCTGACGCAACTATACTCTTAGCTTGTTTCTGTTTCCGCTGTTCTTTCCCAATTTAGCCAAGCATGACCACACGCCGACGCGCTAGAGAAGTCGTTTTGCAAGTCCTCTACGAAGAGGACATGAACCCGATGCGAGACATAGCGATCGCCGACCAATTTTTGGCCAAGCGGATGTTGCACAACAAGCCTCTCATTGCGTTTGCCCAGCAGCTGCTGGTGGGAGTGAGAGAACACCGGGATGAAATCGATGAGATCCTAACCAAGCATGCTGCCAACTGGTCGGTCAAGCGGATGACGACGATCGATCGCAACATCTTGCGCATGTCCACGTTTGAGATGTTGCACGGTGGAGTCCCAGGACGGGTCTCCATCAACGAAGCGATCGAGATTGCCAAACGTTATGGCAATCGCAACTCTGGCCAATTTGTCAACGGGATCCTCGATCGTGTCTTGCGCGATCATCAGGCCCCCACGACGGTTGTCTGACGCGTCTAAGAGTCTGAGCATGGGGGTGGTAGATCCGGTGTAGTGCGGCACTCCTTGCCGAAAAACGGTACGGAGAGGCTGTGATTTTTGAGGCTGTGATTTTATAGTACCAATCACATTCCGCGTGATTTACGCGGTTCAAAAACCTTCGGTTTTTAAGGCGACATCACGCGGAGCGTGATGGGTACTTTCTAGACGATGGCCAAGTTGTCTCGGTGGATCACTTCTTCGTACGGACATTGGCCCAGGATCTGCTCGATGCGGTCCGAACGGCAACCTCGGATTTGCTTGACTTGATTGGCATTGTAATTGATGAGACCGCGCGCAATTTCGATCGATTGCGAATTGATCACAGACACAACATCTCCTTTTCCGAAGTCCCCCTTTACCTCCTGAACGCCGATGGCCAGCAGGCTGCGTCCGTCGATACACATGGCCTTGGCCGCTCCGGCATCGACCATGATCTTTCCAGCTGTTTGAGCCGAGAATCCTATCCAACGTTTGCGGGGGGTGAACGTCTTGGATTGAGGTAAAAAGAGCGTTCCAATCGCATCCCCCTGAGCCAATCGGATCAGCAAGTTGGGTTCTCGCCCCCAGGCGATGATGACGCTTTGGCCGCTCATGGTAAGGAACTTGGCCGTCGCCAGCTTGCTCGCCATCCCCCCTTTGCTGACTCCGGTCTTGCGATCTCGGACCATATCCTCAATGTGTTCGTCGATCTTCTCGACCGATGCAACGACTTTGGCATCGGGATCGCGAGGGTCGCGATCAAAGAGACCACGCACGTCGCTGAGGATCGCCAAGACACTCCCCTCTAGCAAACCAGCGACCATACCCGCCAATCGATCATTGTCCCCGAAGGTCGTCTTCAACTCATCGACGGCGACGGTATCGTTTTCATTGATGATCGGAATTGCGCCCATTTCCAACAGCCGATGTAGCGTGTTGCGGACATTGAGATAAGCGACGCGGTCGTCGAGCTCGGAGGCTGTCAACAGGATTTGGGCAGCGTGCCGACCATGTTGAGCAAACGTTTGCTCATAGACTTGGATCAAATGGGTTTGGCCGATGGCCGCGACGGCTTGCAAGGTTGCTAGGTCTGTCGGTCTACCTAGCAGGCCCAGCTTGCCAACGCCGCTGGCGACTGCCCCGCTGGAGACCAGCACTACCCGCTTCCCCATGTCGACCAGCGCCAGTAGTTGGCGGGCGAGATTCGCAACTTGCTCTCGATCCAGTCGTCCATCGTCTCCGGTGAGCGAACGCGATCCAACCTTGACCACCCAAGTAGCTGCATCCGCAACAATTTGTCTGAATTCGTCCATAGAGCGATAGTTCTAGGTGGCGGACTGTTTCGATTTTGATTCGATAAGCATGTCGAGTTCCAACCGCAACTTGGGAAGAATTTCGTCGTAGGCATAGGCGCCGATCGCTTCACCGCCACGTTTCAAATTAACGCGATTCGGCCCGCACCACAAACCAAGGTCTGCATCGTCGGTCTCACCTGGTCCATTGACCCGGCAGCCCATCACGGCAATGGTGATCGCATAATCCTTTGCGTATGCCGTCATGGCTTTGACGTCTTGGGCCAGATCGACAAATGCCTCGTTTTCCACTCGCGAACAGCTCGGGCATGAGATGATGTTCAACTTAGAGGGATCCAATGCGACTACCGATCGCAGCCGACCATTTCGGATATCTTCAATAATCTGCCTACCGGCCTCGATCTCCATCCACTTCTTCGAGTTGGGAACGGTGAGACTAACGCGAATGGTATCCCCCAGTCCTCGACCGATGAGCTGTTCGAATGCGATGCGAGTCTTGATGATTCCGTCTGGTGGTAGGCCAGCTTCGGTCACCCCTAAGTGCAAAGGGATATCGGGTCTCTGCTCGGCGAAACGACGATTCACTTCCACCACTTTGGTTGGGTCGCTGTCCTTCAAAGAAACCACGTAACGGACGAAACCGATGGAATCGAGCAGTTCGCAATGTTCGAAGGCCGATGCCAGCATGGGCCCGATGGAATCTTTGTGATCGAAGAGTTCCTTCTGGCTGGGATCGACACTGCCGCAATTCACGCCGACACGCATCGCGCAATCGTTGTCTGCGGCAACCTGAGCTAGGAACTTGACTTTGTCCTGCCAAGGTCGTTGTTTCTCGTGGTGGTAAAGGTGGCCTGGGTTGTAGCGTACCTTATCGACGTGCGGCGCTACTTTTTCGACCAGTCGATAGTTTTCCTGAAGATCGACGGAGAGATTTGCGGTAGTTTGTTTTCGGATTTCTGCGAGGGCCTCTGCGTCCTTGTCGCTATCGACGGCAATGCGCACGACATCGGCTCCAGCCTTTTGCAAATCGTTGACTAGCGCAACGGTTGCGTCGACATCGGTCGTGTGGGTGGCCGTCATGCTTTGGACGGCGATCGGATGATGTTCACCGACTGAAATCGATCCGATCCGGACGCTTCGGGTTGGGTTGCGTTTGATTTCCATGGGCTTTGCTCGGGTGGAAAAAGTCTGATTTCGCAAGGAAACCCTAGTTTACGTCAATCGGGAAAGTTTGGTTAGCCGATTAACACTGTCCTTTGGGTTATGCCAACAAATTCCTTTGGAAATCGTCATTTCCTGAAATCTGCGGCTCGTCCTGAAACCTAGTCGATGTTAGTGTAGTACATAGGAACGAGGCGTTAGACACGGTTTAGCGTCGTCCGATTCGAATTGACCGCCAATCCGGGAGACTATTTGGAATGTTGAAATACATTGCAGTCCGACTGACCAGCAGCAACAATTCAACGCCAGTCCTTCGAGCACGTCAGCGACCCCTCGTTCGTGAAACCTCGTCGCCGGCATCTACGAGCAGGCGAATGACGTATCAGCAATCGATGCGAGTTAGCCGATCCAACGGACGACGCGTATTGTCCGCCATTCATCGGAACATCAGCTCGTTACCGTTGCGATAACTGTTCGTCCACTTCCGTGATTCCTCTCGCCGATTTACCATTACCCCTTGGGAATGGGCGTATTGGCCAAATGATTTTGTAGGAGCGGAATCGCAGAACGGACTGCCTGGGGTAACTGGTGACCAAAGAAAAAAGCACAGGCGAAATCAGAATATACGAAAATCGGGCTGGAGGGCGAGATGAGGACTTGGCTCACGTTCTGGGCTATCTGAATTTTTCGTCAGGCAAATCCGACCCGAAATCGCTTGCTGCCCTCAATCGGCTTTATGGGCTTGCGCTGGCCGGTACGCCTGGACAAATCACCCCGTATGCTGGTCTGCCACCTTGGCTAACCATCCAGCAATGGCTTCAGGATAGACTCGGCAAGCTGCGCGATGAGAAGGCCATCTTTCGCGAAAGCGATCAGGCCAGCCAAGTGCTTCAAATTGTTTGGCTCTACCTGCTACCCGACTATCTCGACTTCCATAGCGATCTGCTGTTTCATCAGGAACCAGAGGGGCTTTTCAATGGACTATTCCTTGGGCGAGCGATCGAATGTGTGCTGCAACAGGGAGCCCCGTGGGACCAAATCGACCGGATCGTCACCAAAGCCATCGACCAACTCAACGACTACGTCGGCTTCAGGCCGGTGGCTGTCCTGGAGGGTCGCAGGCTCGAGCCCTACGCACATGAGTGGGTCCGGCCGATGCCCCTCTACATACGTGATGTCGGTGTAGCCTTTGGTCCTTACCATGAAATCGTATCTAAGACCCTCGATATCCTTCGTGCAACCTCACCGCAAATCCTTCGGGATGCTCAATTTGATCCGAACAATCTCGATGAACTAGGACTGGATGCTCGCGCTTATGACTTTGACCACCCCGTCAATAAACGCCCCAACTACTACTTTGGGCAATGGGATCCTCATCTCATGGACCAAAACGCAGCCTATCGACGATTCGTTCTGCAACAGGTAACCGTGGACGCGTTGTTAGCCCGTGTCCTCCAAGAGAAAGACTTACCCCATGATCAATCCGTAACCGAAGCCGCTGCGGTTCTGGCCGGAACGATGCTGATGGCTTCTGGCATCTCGGGTGGAAGTGTCAACTCGATTGCATCGACTACCACCCTGGTACAACTTTTGGCCCAGATAGCCACCTATCGCGACTCCTTCTACAGCGAGTTTCTGGAACGTTTGGCTGGACCGCACGCGGAACGATTGTTGACAGAAGCATCCATTCGACGACAACCGCTGGGTGGAGCCCGACAGCAACTCAACACAACCCTAGCGAGACTGCGCGCGTCTCAAGTGGAACATGTACAATTGGCCCGCATCTTCGCCAGGATGGGGAGCGCTAACGCGGCCAAAGAAGAAGCGGACGATGTTCAAGTACCTTCGGCTCGTATCCTCTGCCGCGTCGATTGTCTGCTCACTGTGGGAAACCAATTGCTCCGCCGCGGCGAACTGGAAAAAGCGGGCGATATCCCCGATCAAATTTTTGATTTGATCCAGCGCGGCGTCCAATGCGGAGCGCTCGTCGATCCTTGGAACATCCTGGGGTTCGCAGGGAATTTCCCGCGATTCGTAGGCTCGGATTCGACAGTGATCGACGATCGGGTGGAGGAGCTGGTGCAGATCATGGAGCAGACATTCGGCCTGCTTTCTCGACTATGGCGCGAGGCCGCTGCAACCGACCAGAGTGAGCTATGCAAACGCACCGAAGAACGCTTTCGAACGATCTCCGAGTGGTGGCGAAAGTTCGCAGCTCATTCGGTCAGCGACGTTGCTGCCACCGATTCTCAGGATTCCCTCGAGTCTTCTCAGTTGGTTGCCAGAGCGCTGAGGCTATGGCATCAAGGTGGGGCTGCTGCCGGCGATCTGAAATTTTGGGCGCCCCACGCCGATATGTTCGATTCCCCGAAAGCTTACGCCTTGGTGATCGAAGCCTTGCTCGATCGTGGTGACTTCGTCGGCGGAATGGCGCTGTTGGTTCATTGGCTGAGCCAAGCCGAGCGAGTAGGTTTGCAGAGCGGTAATACTTCTTACTCCGATCTCGCTCGCATCTGGCTGGAGCAACTCTTCGAAAGATCCGACGATCGTTTGTTCTCGAACACCCTCGGTCCGGTTGCGGAGTCCAACAAGCAATCCAATGCACCAAAGTCCGATGTACCAAAGTCCGATGTACCGAAGTCCGATGTACCAAAGTCCGATGTACCGAAGTCCGATGTACCAAAGTCCGCGGAGTTCGTTTGGTCGTTGGTCGAAAAATTCTTCGATTATCTCGAAGCCAATGGTGAATCGTTTTGGGCTGTTCCGGAATTTCGACTGG
>Ga0335394_10005786_pt1 | contig 13954 bp, 15 predicted proteins | sample MAT03_FD_205741 | JGI IMG/M metagenome (GOLD analysis project Ga0335394, IMG submission 205741) | Freshwater microbial communities from Lake Fryxell liftoff mats and glacier meltwater in Antarctica - MAT-03 (spades assembly) (version 2) ...
GCCGAAAACCACGGTGGACAGCGTGGAAAAGCTGCTCACGGTGTAAGCCCCCGGGCGCACGGCAAAGCCCGTGACGAAGACACGGATGTTTCGCAGCTGTCCCAGCGAGACGCTGAGCTCGAGGTTCTTGAAGACGCGGCGGGCCTGACGGTCGATGGCGGCGGCGGCCTCTGGCACCTGCAGGCCGCTGACGACCACGCTTCCCACTCGCGGGATGCTGATCCGACCGGCGCGATCCACAGTGAGGCGCAGGTCGGCGTCGACTGCGCCCCAGATCGAAACCAGCACCTCGTCGCCCGGCCCCAGTTTGTAGTCGGCAGGCACCTGCGGGCTGGTGTCCTGCGCCAAATTGCGCGCCGACGCAGCATCGATGACAAATTCGCTGCCAAAGCGGCGTATGTTGTTGTCGCCGGTCGCACCCTGGATGTACAGCTCGAATTCACCCGGCCGGTACCTCGGCGCGCGTTCCGTGGCATCGACGCGGTTGTCGTCAAAGCCTTGTGGGCTGGGTTGTGAAGGGGATGCGGGTGTCTGAGGCGATTGCTGAGGTGCTTGCTGGGGTTGACGAAGGCGGATCGGGCCACCCGAGGGCTCGGCAATCGTCAACGCGCCAGTTTGTGCAAGTGCTGCGGGACCTTGGCCCGTGACCAGCACTAAGATCAGCAGCGCCATGGCGCGCACGAGAAATGTACCGCTGGGGTTCATGGGTGGAGGGGCCACGGTACCGACTGCGCACCGTCGGCCTACGCGAGCCGGGCTCGGTGTGAACAGGAGCGGGATTCTAGCGGGCGCCCTGCTGGATGCTGATGCGTGCCGTTCGCATCATCCTTTTACACGATGCAACAACAGGGCGTTGCTGGTGCGGCGAGAGTGCAAAGTTAGAATCCATGCGTGGAATTGCTGCTGCTTTCGTTCGTCTTGTCGGCGACCCTGACCTTATTGCTGGTGCGTCTGGCCAAGGGCCCGTGGCGTCAATCAACCGATCACGACCTGGACGGACCGCAGAAGTTTCATGCGGTTCCGGTCCCGCGCGTGGGCGGGCTCGGCATTGCGTGCAGCATGCTGCTGGCAGCCATCCTTGCCGATTGGACGGTAGGTGCCCCCGGCTCGTACACCGGAATGATTCTGATGGCCTGCGCCGTGCCCGCTTTTGCGACCGGCCTGATCGAAGATCTGACGAAGACCGTTTCAGCGCGCTGGCGCTTGCTGGCGACAGCGTTGTCAGCCGGCCTGGCAATCTGGTTGTTGAATGCAGTCATCGTGAACACCGCAATTCCCGGCCTGGATTGGGTGGTGTCGTGGCCTGTCGGTGCGGTGTGCGTCACCGTGCTGGCGGTGGCCGGCATTGCCAACTCGGTCAATATCATCGACGGCTTCAACGGCCTGGCGTCGATGTGCGTGGTCATCATGCTCGCAGCGCTGGCCTATGTCGCGTTTCAGGTGGGTGATGTGTTGGTGGCCACGCTGGCGTTGGCGGGCATCGGTGCGGTGCTGGGGTTCTTCATCTGGAATTTCCCCGCGGGATTGATTTTTCTGGGGGATGGTGGCGCGTACTTTCTGGGCTTCCTGGTGGCCGAACTGTCGATTCTGTTGTTGGTGCGCAACCCTGGCGTGTCGCCGATTTTTCCGCTGCTGGTGTGCATCTACCCGGTCTTCGAGACGGTGTTTTCAATTTACCGGCGGCGCTTCCTGCGCGCGGTTCCACCCAGCATGCCCGACGGCATCCACCTCCATTCGTTGATCTACCGACGCGTGATGCGCTGGGCTGTAGGCAGCCGCAGTGCCAAGGCGCTGACACGGCGCAACTCGATGACATCGCCCTACCTGTGGCTTCTGTGCATGTTTTCCGTGGTGCCCGCGACGCTGTTCTGGGACAACACGCCGCTGCTGGCAGTGGCTTTGCTGCTGTTCGTGGTGTCTTACGTGGTTCTGTACTGGCGCATCGTGCGTTTCAAGTCGCCACGCTGGCTGCGTTTCCCGGCCGTGCCGCCGCGTCGGCTGCCGGACGCTGATAATCGGGGGATATGACCGAACTCCTAATTGCCGAATCTGCCGGCCCAGATACCCTGGCGCTGCCTCCCCCGCTTTTCAGCACGCTGCCGCTGGACCCCAAGCTGCTGCGCGCCGTGGCCGACTCTGGCTACACCGGCATGACACCCATCCAGGCCAAGGCGATCCCCATCGTGCTGGCCGGCCGCGACGTGATGGGTGCGGCGCAAACCGGCACTGGCAAGACGGCGGCCTTCACCATCCCCTTGTTGCAGAAGATGCTGCGCCACGAGAACGCCAGCATGTCGCCGGCCCGCCACCCGGTGCGGGCGCTGGTGCTGGCGCCCACACGCGAGCTGGCCGACCAGGTGGCCAACAGCGTCAAGACCTACGCCAAGCACACCCAGCTGCGCTCCACGGTGGTCTTTGGCGGCATCGACATGAAGCCGCAGACCCTTGTGCTCAAGGGCGGTGTCGAGGTGCTGATCGCCACGCCCGGCCGGCTGCTCGACCACATCGAGGCCAAGAACGCCATCCTCAACCACGTCGAGTACGTGGTGCTCGACGAAGCCGACCGCATGCTCGACATCGGCTTCCTGCCCGATCTGCAGCGCATCCTGGCCTTCTTGCCCAAGGAGCGGCAGACGCTGCTGTTCTCGGCCACGTTCTCGCCCGAAATCAGACGGCTGGCCAACAGCTACTTGCAGGACCCGGTGCTGGTGGAGGTGGCGCGTCCGAACGCCACGGCCACGAATGTGGAGCAGCGTTTTTTCAGCGTCACCGACGATGACAAGCGCCAGGTGATCTGCCAGATTCTTCGCCAGCGCGAGCTGAGGCAGGCCCTGGTGTTTGTGAACTCCAAGCTGGGCTGCGCGCGCCTGGCGCGCTCCTTCGAGCGCGACGGCCTGCGCACCCAGGCCCTGCATGGCGACAAGAGCCAGGATGAACGATTGAAGGCCCTGGCGGCTTTCAAGGCCGGTGAGGTGGATGTGCTGGTGGCCACCGATGTGGCTGCTCGCGGCCTGGACATCGTCGACCTGCCTGCGGTGTTCAACTTCGACGTGCCCTTCAACGCGGAAGACTACGTGCACCGCATCGGCCGCACCGGGCGCGCCGGGGCGTCCGGGCTGGCCGTGACCCTGGTCACGCGTGACGACGCGCGGCTGGTCAGCGATATCGAAAAGCTCATCAAGAAGAAGATCGAGCTCGAGGCCATAGAGATCGAGGACGAGCGAGCGCGGCGCCCGCGCCGGCGGCCTGAAGACGACAGCACCGGCGCGTCGCGCCTGGCGGCTGAGCGCGTTATCGAGCGCGCTTCCGAGCGGTCCCCGGAGCGCAGCTCGGAGCGCGTCCCGGAGCGCACTCCTGAGCGAATGCACGAGCGGCCGCCGGAGCGGGCGCGGCGGGCCCCGCAACCGTCAGACCCCTTCTTCGACCGCCCCTACGAGCCCACCAGTACCGATGGCGGAGCCGCTGCCTGGGAGAAGAGCGCCGTGCCCGCCGCAGCCTCGGCCGTTGCATCGGCGCGCAACCAGCAGTCATCGAACATTCGGCCCAAGAAGAAGGTGGCTTCGCTGTTGGGCGGCGGCTGAGCCAGTTTGCGCCGTTTAACGCTGGTCAGCGCCGGTCAGGCCAGCCAGGCGAACACGGCCGGTAACCGGTCGGGCAGGTCGACAGGGCGCGCACGCCACTGGGCCACTTTGTCGCTGCGCGTCCAGCCATCGGGCAGGGTCAGCCCACAGCTTACGGACAGGCGCGTGGCGGGGGCCAGCGCGGACACCAAGGCCGCCAGCAGGGCGGCGTTTCGGTAGGGCGTCTCGATCACCATCTGGGTCTGCGCCATGCGGCGCGACAGCGCTTCAAGCTCCTTGATGCGCACGGTACGCGGCGAGGCCTCTTGCGGCAGGTAGCCCACGAACGCAAAGCTCTGGCCATTCAAGCCGCTGGCCGCCAACGCCAGCAGCAGGGCGCTGGCACCGGGCAGTGCCAGCACGGGCACACCGGCGTCATGTGCAGCCTGCACCAGCGCGGCGCCGGGGTCGGCAACCGCAGGCAGACCTGCTTCCGACAACAAGCCCAGGTCGTGTCCGGCCAGGGCGGGGGCAAGCAGGGCGTGCCAGGCTGCGGCAGGCACCGCCTCGCCACTGCCCTTGCGCGCTTTGGGTAATTCGACGATTGCGGTGGCCTGCAGCGGCTGCGCCAGCGGCACGACGGCGTCTACGCGCTTGAGAAACGCGCGGGCGCTGCGGGCGTCTTCCACCGCCCAGTGCAAAAGCGATGCCGCGCGGCAGATCACGTCGTGGGCCAGCACGGCGCCCAGCGGCACGGCTTCGGCGCCCAGGTCCAGGGTGTTGGGCACCAGCACAAGACGGCCGATCTTCAGGGCCGCTGCCGGGCCGGCCAGAGGGCCACTCACGGCGAGAGCGGGTCGATGCCGGCCTGCCGCAGCATCCGCGAAGTGCGGATCAGCGGCAGCCCGATGAGTGCCGTGGGGTCGTCGGACGTGATGGACTCCATCAGCGTGATACCCAGCGTCTCGCACTTCGCGCTGCCGGCGCAGTCGTAGGGTTCATCGAGCCGCAGATAGCGCTCGATTTCGGCATCTGAGAGCGTACGAAACTGCACCCGCACAGGCGCCAACTCGACCTGCTCGAAGCCGGTGTTCGCGCGCACCACCGCCACCGCGGTGTGGAAATTGGCGGCGCGCCCACTGAGCCGGCGCAATTGCAGCACCGCCATGGCATGGTTGCCAGGCTTGCCGAGCGCCTGGCCATCGAGCTCGCAGACCTGGTCGGAGCCGATCACCACGGCATCCGGGTGCCGTGCCGCAACGGCGTGTGCCTTCGCCAAGGCCAGGCGCGATGCGGTTGTTCCGGGGGGCTCGGCCGGGCCAGCCTCTTCATCGACCGCGGGTGCTGCCACCTCAAACGGAAGCCGCAGCCGCTGCAACAGTTCGCGGCGGTAGCGAGAGGTCGAAGCCAGAATCAACGGCGGCCGTGTCATGGCGGGGATTGTCCCATCGGGCCCCGGTATCGGGCCCCGGTGCGCCGCTACACTGCCCCGACCATGCGCGCACTGCTCGATGATTCGATTTCGCGTCGCACCTCGGCCTTGCGGGCCCCGGGCCGAGCTGGCCTGACTCAAGGCATCCAGCCATGACCGCGCGCGCCGCCGACCCCCGCAAGCTCGACATGCGTGGTTTTTCGCGCGACAGCGCCGTCCTTGAAGGCCTGTTGCCGCATGGCGAGTTGACGCGGCTGGCCGCCAGTCTCATGCCACCGTTGGCTGACGGGTCGCCACCGTCGGTGCGGTGGTCCGCGCACGGCGCACAGCGCCTGCGCAGCGGCGGCGAGCCCGAGATCTGGCTGCACCTGCAGGGCGACACTGTCGTGCGCCTGGAGTGCCAGCGCTGCCTTCAGCCCTTGAGCGAGGCGCTGCGCGTAGACAGGCACCTGCGCTTCGTGGTCGGCGAGGACGAGGCCGCACGGCTGGACGAAGACAGCGAGGACGACGTGCTGGCCTTGGTGGCGCGGCTGGATGTGCTGGAATTGCTCGAGGACGAATTGATCCTTGCCTTGCCCTTGGTGCCGCGGCACGCGGTCTGCCCTGTGCCTCTGGCCCCGGTCCCGGCTGATGACGGCGCTGCAGCGTTGGAAGAATCGCGCCCCCACCCCTTTGCTGCACTGGCCGCCTTGCGTGGCAAACCGCCGCCGAACTAGGCTCTCAGGGTAGGGCGTTATTGATGATGTCGGCTCGCAGGATGGTATAGTCGCGGGCTTTGCGAGAGGCGCTCCCGCGCGTTGTGTTCTCGTCATGCAGCTTGGCTTGGCCGCATGGCCTGGCTTCGACCGCCGACCCCTCCTCGCACCGCCTCTCAGGAGAAACTCCATGGCCGTTCAGCAAAACAAGAAGTCGCCGTCCAAGCGCGGTATGCATCGCTCTCATTACGCGGTGTCCGCGCCCGGTACCGGTATCGAGCCCACCACGGGCGAAGTGCACTTGCGCCACCACATCAGCCCGACCGGCTTCTATCGGGGACGCAAGGTCCTCAAGACCAAGGCGGACGCCTGATCCGCCGCGGCCTGCAAGAATTGCAGCAGGCCATGCCCCGCTCGATTGTGTGAATGCGGTGCCCGCCTGAAAGGGCGCGCTCGTGGTGTCTGTGCATCCCGTCCATCCACCGCTGAACACGGTACGTATCGCTGTTGACTGCATGGGCGGTGACCACGGCGCGGCGGTGACCTTGCCCGCGTGCCTGGCCTTCCTGAAGAGTCACCCACAAGCCGAATTGATACTTGTGGGAACCGCCCTGGCGCTGAAGGGCGCCCAGGGCTGGCCGCGCTGCCAGCGCGTGGTGGCCACCGAGGTGGTGACCATGGAAGATGCCGTCGAGGTGGCCTTGCGCCGCAAGCGTGACTCGTCGATGCGTGTCGCGTTGGCGCAGCTCAAGGCCGACGGCGCCGCAGAAGCGGTGGCGCATGCCTGCGTATCGGCAGGCAACACCGGCGCCTTGATGGCCGTGGCACGCTACCTGCTGAAAACGCTCGATGGCATCGACCGCCCGGCCATCGCCACCGTCATGCCGCACCGCAACGATGGCTACACCACCGTGCTGGACCTGGGCGCCAATGTCGACTGCACGCCCGAGCACCTGCTGCAGTTCGCGGTGATGGGCAGTGCGCTGGTGTCGGCCGTGGAAGGCAAGGACGACCCCAGCGTGGGCCTGCTCAACATCGGCGAGGAGGTCATCAAGGGCAGCGAAACCATCAAGCGGGCCGGCGAGTTGCTGCGCGCCGCGGGCGAGGCCGGGCAGATCAACTTCCACGGCAATGTCGAAGGCAACGACATCTTTAAGGGCACGGTCGATATCGTTGTCTGCGACGGGTTCGTCGGCAACGTGCTGCTCAAGACCAGCGAGGGCCTGGTCTCGATGATGGGCGAGTTCATCCGCCAGGAATTCACCCGCGGCCCGCTCAGCCTGCTTGCCGCCGTGGTGGCCGGGCCGGTGCTGAGGCGTTTCAAGGCGCGCGTCGACCCGCGTCGCTACAACGGGGCGGCCCTGCTGGGCCTGCGCGGTCTGGTCTTCAAGAGCCATGGTGGCGCCGACGCCTACGCCTTCGAGCAGGCCCTGGCGCGGGCCTATGATGCAGCGCGAAACCGCCTGCTTGATCGCGTGCACGATCGCATGTCACCCACGTTGCCGGCCACGCCTTCAGCCGAAGCCCCGTCGCAACAAGCCGCATGACCGACACCCTGGCCCCTCGTTTTTCACGCATCACGGGCACCGGCAGCCACCTGCCGCCGCAGCGCCTGAGCAACGCCGACATGGTGGCCCTGCTTGCCGCGCGCGGAGTCGAGTCCAGCGACGCCTGGATCGTCGAACGCACGGGCATCCGTGCCCGCCACTTCGCTGCCGATGAAGTTACCTGCAGCGACCTGGCCCTGCATGCATCGCTCCAGGCGATGCAGGCCGCCGGGCGCAGCGCGAAGGATATCGACCTCATCATCGTGGCCACGTCCACACCCGACATGGTGTTCCCGTCCACGGCCTGCATCCTGCAGCACAAGCTGGGCGCCAACGGCTGCGCCGCTTTCGACCTGCAGGCCGTGTGCTCGGGCTTTGTCTACGCGCTGACGGTGGCCGACGCCATGGTGCGCGGCGGTGCCGCGCGGTGTGCGCTGGTGGTGGGCGCCGAGATCTTCTCGCGCATCCTCGATTTCAACGACCGCAGCACCTGCGTGCTGTTTGGCGACGGCGCAGGGGCCGTGGTGCTCGAGGCCAGCGACGTGCCGGGCATCCTGGCCAGCGACCTGCATGCCGATGGCCGTCATGTCGATTTGTTGTGCACGCCCGGTACGGTGTCAGGCGGCAGAGTCGTAGGTGACCCGTTGCTCAGGATGGACGGGCCGGCAGTGTTCAAGCTGGCCGTCAACGTGCTGGAGAGCGCTGCGCGCAACGTGCTGGAAACGGCTGGGCGCAGCGCGTCCGACCTGGACTGGCTGGTGCCGCACCAGGCCAACATCCGCATCATGCAAAGCACGGCGCGAAAGCTGAAGCTGCCGCTCGAAAAGCTCATCTCCACGGTGGACGAGCATGGCAACACGTCTGCCGCCTCGGTACCGATGGCGCTGGACGTGGCCGTGCGAGATGGCCGCATCAAGGCGGGTGACACGGTCATGCTTGAAGGCGTGGGCGGCGGCTTTGCCTGGGGTGCCGTGCTGCTCGACTTCTGAGCCTGGCTGCACCCAGGCCCCGGCACCTATCCCCTTCCACTTCACCTCTTGCGATGACAGCTTTTGCGTTCGTGTTTCCCGGGCAGGGCTCGCAGTCGGTCGGCATGCTCGACGCCTGGGGTGACCACCCTGCCGTGCGCCAGACGCTGGCGCAAGCCTCGGATGCGCTCGATCAGGATCTGGCCCACCTGATCCACGCCGGCCCGAAGGAAGCGCTCGATCTCACCATTCACACGCAGCCGGCCATGCTGGCGGCGGGTATCGCCTGCTACCGCGCCTGGCTGGCCGAGGGTGGGCTCGAGCCCACGGCAGTGGCCGGGCACTCGCTGGGCGAGTACAGCGCGCTCGTGGCGGCCGGTGCGCTGAGCCTGGCGGATGCACTGCCACTGGTGCGGTTCCGGGCCCAGGCCATGCAGCAGGCGGTACCGGCCGGGACCGGCGCCATGGCCGCCATCCTGGGCCTGGACGCTGCCACCGTGGCTGCCGTTTGTGCCGAGGTTGTGGCGCAGAGCGGCGAACTCGTCGAGCCTGCGAATTTCAACGACCCCAAGCAGACGGTCATTTCCGGCAGCAAGGTCGGTGTCGACCTGGCCTGCGTAAAGTTCACGGACCAAGGCGCCAGGCGCGTGGTGCTGTTGGCAGTGTCCGCGCCTTTTCACTCGTCGTTGATGAAGCCAGCCGCCGAGGCCTTGCGCGAACGGCTGGCCGGAGTGCGACTGCAGGCGCCGCGAATCCCCGTGATCAACAACATCGACGTGGCAGTACAGACCGAGCCCGAGGCCTTGCGTGATGCGCTGGTGCGCCAGGCCTTCGGCCCGGTGCGCTGGGTCGAGGTCATGCAGGCGCTGCGCGGGCGCGGCTTGAATCACATCTTCGAATGCGGGCCGGGCAAAGTGCTGGCGGGCCTGGCCCGACGCTACGATGTCGGATTGGTAACCGGTGCCGTCCACGACCCGGCCAGTCTGGCGGCCACAAGAGTGCTTCTGGCATGAACGAGATTCAGGTCGCGCTGGTCACCGGCGCCACGCGTGGCATCGGCCGGGCGATCGCCGTGGCACTGGCCCGCGCCGGCATGCGCGTGATCGGCACGGCAACCTCCGACGCCGGTGCCGCCGCCATCACCGAAGCCCTGGCCGCCTGGCCAGGCTGCAGCGGCCTGCGGCTGGATGTCACCGATGGACCGGCTGTCGATGCCGCCGTGGCCGCGCTGGTCAGGGATCACGGCGGCCTGCATGTGCTGGTGAACAACGCTGGCATCACGCGCGACATGCTTGCCGTGCGCCTGAAGGACGAGGACTGGGACGCCGTGCTCGATACCAATCTCAAGGCGGTTTTCCGCACCTCGCGTGCCGTGATGCGCCCGATGATGAAGCAGCGCTATGGCCGCATCATCAACATCACCTCGGTGGTGGGGGCCAGCGGCAATGCCGGGCAGGCGAATTACGCGGCAGCCAAGGCCGGTGTGGCCGGCATGACCCGGGCGCTGGCGCGTGAACTCGGCAGCCGTCAGGTCACGGTGAACTGCGTGGCGCCGGGCTTCATCGCCACCGACATGACAGCGGGCCTGCCCGAGGCGGCCAAGGCTGCTCTGCTGACCAGCATTCCGCTGGGCCGGCTGGGCAGCCCTGATGAGGTGGCGCACGCGGTGGCTTTTCTGGCCAGCCCGCAGGCTGCGTACATCACTGGCACCGAGCTGCATGTCAATGGCGGCATGTACATGAATTGAGGCCGCAGCCTCTGCAAGAATCCGGTGCCGTTGCCACCCGTGTTCCCACCCGTGTTCCCGCCCGTGTTCTTGCCCGGTAGCCCGCCGGTAGAATCGCGGGTTGTTTAGCAGAACCACTCCCGGAGGAGTCATGAGCGATATTGAAGCGCGAGTCAAGAAGATCATTGCCGAGCAACTCGGCGTACCCGAAGCCGACGTCACCAACGAGAAGGCCTTCGTCGCCGACCTCGGCGCCGACTCGCTGGACACGGTTGAACTGGTGATGGCACTCGAAGACGAGTTCGGCATCGAGATCCCCGACGAAGAAGCCGAGAAGATCACCACGGTGCAGTTGGCCATCGACTACGCGGTGAGTCACCAGAAGGCGTGAGATGACCCGCAGGAGGGTCGTCGTGACCGGCCTCGGGCTTGTCAGTCCGGTCGGCAACTCGGTGGGAGAGGGTTGGGCCAACCTGGTGGCGGGTCGGTCGGGCATCGCCGACATCACCAAGTTCGACGCCTCGGCCTTTTCTTGCCGCTTCGCAGGCGAGGTCAAGGGGTTCCGGATCGAGGATTACATCTCGGCCAAGGAAGCCCGCCACATGGACACCTTCATCCATTACGGCCTGGCCGCGGCGATTCAGGCGGTGCGTGATGCCGGTCTGCGGCATGGCGAGGCCTTGAGCGAAGAGCAGGCCGAGCGCATCGGTTGCCTGGTCGGCTCGGGTATCGGCGGCCTGCCGCTGATCGAGCAAACGCAGATCGAGTACGGCGAGCGTGGGCCTCGCCGCATCTCACCGTTCTTCGTGCCGGCGTCGATCATCAACATGATTTCCGGCCACATCTCCATCCATTACGGGTTCCAGGGCCCCAACCTGGCCATCGTCACGGCCTGCACCACGGGCCTGCACAGCATTGGCCAGGCTGGCCGCCTGATCGAATACGGCGATGTCGACGTCATGATCGCCGGCGGCGCCGAGGCCACGGTGTCGCCGCTGGGAATTGGTGGCTTTGCTGCGGCGCGAGCGCTGTCGACGCGCAACGAGTCACCGCAGACCGCGTCGCGGCCTTGGGACAAGGAGCGTGACGGCTTCGTGCTCGGCGAAGGGGCAGGCGTCATGGTGCTCGAGGAGTACGAACACGCCAGGCGCCGCGGGGCCAGGATCTACGCCGAACTGGCCGGCTTTGGCATGGGTGCCGACGCCTTCCACATGACCGCGCCCAATGTCGATGGCCCCAAGCGCGCCATGCGCGCCGCCCTGCGCAATGCCGGGGTGAATGCCGACGAGGTGCACTACCTCAACGCCCACGGCACCAGCACGCCTTTGGGTGACCTCAACGAGACGAATGCCATCAAGCTGGCCTTCGGCGACCATGCATCAAAGCTGGTCGTCAACTCCACCAAGTCCATGACCGGCCACTTGCTGGGCGGGGCCGGCGGTGTCGAGTCGGTATTCACCGTCATGGCCCTGCACACCCAGGTATCGCCGCCCACCATCAACCTGAGCAACCCCGACCCCGAGTGCGACCTCGACTACTGCGCCAACGAGGCGCGTCAGATGAGGATCGACGTGGCGGTGAAGAACAATTTCGGGTTTGGCGGGACCAACGGCACGCTGGTGTTCCGGCGCGTCTGAGCGCCGTGCACCACGCGCCACCCGTGCAGGTGCGCAGCCAGGGCGCCGGCTGGCGCATCGCCCAGGCGGGGCTGGTGGCGCTGGCAGCTGCTGCGTTTTCTGCATGGGTGCTGCTGCATGCGGGGTGGGCCGCCTGGCCCGCGGCGCCGGTGGCAGGGATCGCGGGTTTGCTGGCATGGCGCGCTTTGCGATGTGACCCGGTGGCGCTGGCCTGGGACGGGCAGGCCTGGCGAGCCGACGGTGTGATGGGAGAGGTGGATGTGATGCTCGACATGGCCGGCTTCCTGCTGGTGCGCTTGCGGCCCGTACCGGCTGGTCGGGCCTGCTGGATCGCGCTGTCGCGGCGCGATACCGGCGCCGCCGAGCATGCGCTGCGGGTGGCGCTGTACGCCCGCGCACGCGTGGCGGTCGATGCCCCCACCGAGCTGTGGCGGAGCGGCTGATTGGGCGCGGCTGACCTCGAAGCCGATGCCTTGCTCGTGGCCCGGGTGAAGCAGGGCGACGTGCGGGCCTTCGAGATGCTGGTGGTGAAGTACCAGCGACGCATCGAGCGGCTGATCGGTCGCATGGTGCGCGACAGCGACCTCGTGCAGGACATCGCCCAGGAAACCTTCATTCGGGCCTACCGTGCCTTGCCGAAGTTCCGCGGCGAGAGTGCCTTCTACACCTGGCTTTACCGGATTGCCGTGAACAGCGCGAAGAAGGCACTGTCAGACCTCAAGCGCGACCCGCTGGTGCTGGAGTCTTCACGCGCGTTGAACGACGAGGGCGAGGAAACTTCACGGGTAGAGAATGAACTCAGCGACGGGGAAACGCCCGAAGGTTTGCTCGCCAGCAAGGAAATTGCAGCTGCAGTGAACTCTGCGATCAATGCGCTGTCAGAAGACCTGCGCCAGGCGATAACGCTTCGCGAGATCGAAGGATTGAGCTACGAAGAGATTTCCGAGGTCATGAATTGCCCCATAGGCACGGTGCGCTCGCGCATCTTCCGCGCCCGTGAGGCCATCGCGTTGCGGCTCAAGCCACTGCTCGATGTCAACGACGGCACGCGCTGGTAGAGCGCCGTTCGCCGCAGAAGCCTTAGCCCCATGAGCCAATCGCCCCAGAACCCACCAGAAGAGATCGCCATGACTCCCCAAGACCGCAGCCACCCGGCCCATCGCGACGAGGATGGCGCCGACCTGCCGCAGCAGCACCTGTCTGCGCTTCTCGACGGTGATCTGCAAGGCAGCGACGCCCAAGCCGTGCAGCGTGCCTGCGCCCTGTGGCGCGACGACGCGCGGGCGCGGCAGAACTGGCACACCTGGAATCTCATCGGCGACGTGATGCGTTCCGAGGAACTGGCCCAGGCGCCAGCGCGCGATGCCGCCTTTCTGGCCCGACTGCGTGAACGACTGGCCGACGAACCGGTGGTCCTTGCGCCGGCGCCGACGGTGGCCGTGGCGGTGCGGGGCTGGCGGTCAGCCTGGTGGCTGTCCACGGCGGTGGCGGCAGGTTTCGTGTTGGTGGCTGGCGTGATGGTCGTGGCCCTCAACCAGCCGCCCCAGGCCACGCCGGTGCTGGCGGCCAGCCCGGCAGCGGGCTTGAGCCTGGCGTCGGTGCCGGGCGCGGCGCCCGCATCAACGTCTGCGTCGGGTGCTCTCGGGCTGATTCGCGACCCCAGGCTTGACAGCTACCTGCGCGCCCACCAGGCCGCGCGCGGCAGTCCGACGGCGGCCGTGCCGGGTGGCGGGATGCGCAACGTCGAGCTCACTTTCATCCCGAGCGGCGACCGGTGAACAACACCCGGGGTCGGGTCTGGCTTGCGCTGGTCGTCGGGTGGGGGTGCTTGCTGGCGTTGCCGACCGGCGCCGTGGCGCAGATGCCCGATGTGCCGCCCGTGGCCGAGGCGCGCGAGTGGCTCGCGCGCATGCACGACGCGGCCCGCCGCGGGAACTACCGCGGCACGATGGTGTTGTCCGCGAGCGGCGCCATGTCGAGCTCGCGTGTGTGGCACTTCTTCGTGGGCGATCAGACCTACGAGCGACTGGAGGCGCTGGACGGGCAACAGCAGCGCATTTACCGCGTCAATGACGAGGTGCAGACCCTGTGGCCGCAAGCGCGCGTGGCCATCGTGGAGCGGCGCGGCACACTTGCGCTTGTGTCCACCACGCCCCAGGCGGTCGACCCACGGGCGCTGGAGCACTACGTGTTGAAGCACGAAGGCGTGGCGCGGATCGCGGGGCGCGAGAGCCTGGTCTTCGCGCTCGAGCCGCGCGACGAGTTGCGTTACGCGCAGCGCTTGTGGGTCGACCGTGCCAGCGGCCTGATGCTGCGCGCTGATGTGCTGGGGCCGGGTAGCGGAGCCGCGCGGCCGGTGCTGGAGTCGGCCGCGTTTTCAGAAGTCGAG
>Ga0335394_10005790_pt1 | contig 13950 bp, 14 predicted proteins | sample MAT03_FD_205741 | JGI IMG/M metagenome (GOLD analysis project Ga0335394, IMG submission 205741) | Freshwater microbial communities from Lake Fryxell liftoff mats and glacier meltwater in Antarctica - MAT-03 (spades assembly) (version 2) ...
ACCCGCGTGGCATTCACCTCGGTGATCACCGCGTCCACCGATCCGGTCCAGAACCACCAGAAGGCGATGGCGAAGCACGACACCACAGCGATCGCACCCGACGCCAGCGCCGTCTCGCTGGCGATACCCCAGACTCCTGCCGACTCGATGTGACGATCGCGGATCCAAGTCCAGAACCGGGCGACACCGGCGAGCATGATCAACGCCAGCATCGACGCCGACAGCGCGATCACCGCGATTCCGGTGAGGCACGCGACGATGGCGCGCACACGCGCCCACCCTCGCCGCTGATCGAGCTCGTGACGAGAGGATTCGACCGGCATGACCGAGAAGTCTGCCTCATGGGTATCTCCTGGGCGGCTCATGCCGCCTGTGCTGTGGGTGGACCGGTGTGCATTTGTGTGCCGTCGGGTCGGGTGATCACGGTCCACCAACCATCTGCCTGCAGTTTCCAGCCACCCTCGTGAAGATCGTGATGATGACGGCTGCAGGTGGGCCGGAGATTCGTCAGATCTGTCGGACCGAGATGCTCCCACCACCACAGGTGATGCATCGTGCAGTGATCGAACGGCACATCACACCCAGGGACCCAACAACCCTGGAACATCGCCCGCAACGCCCGACGCTGCGCCCGTGTGGCCAACCGCGAAGAGCGCCCCACATCGAGTACCTCACCCTCACTGCCCAGTACCACCGGAACGATCTCGCCGTCACAACCCATCCGGCGCACCGTGTCCACCGGCAGATCAACATCATCAGACACCCGCACCGTCGACGAACCACTCATCCCGTTGACCAGCGTCTCGTAATCGATGACCACAATCACCTCCGGGCGACCCGCCGCCGACCCCTCACCACGGATCAACGCCATCAACGCCAGCGCCTGCAAATGCTCCTGACGATCCATTGGGTCGGTGGGACAGGTATCGGGCTGGCGGTCATGGAACATCGCCTCGACCGTGGCGCGCACTGCACCCATCAACACAGCACCGTTCTCCGGGTCGAACGCGAACCGGCCCATCACCATCCCGGTCGCTTCGTCCTTCCAGATCTTCAACCGGGCATCACGGCGCTGCTGCTCGAAACGCTCAACACCATCATCGGCCTGCACATCACGCAGCTCCGACTCCGCGAACCGATGGAACTCACCAACACTCATCGAACTCGCAGCCCTACCCCACTGCTTGGACCGCTGCGCCAGCCTCTCGCGCTGCTCAGGCTTGGCCCGCCGCAACACATTCGCAGCAGCATCCAAATGGCGGGTATTGACCTTGCCATCCGACAACGCCTGCGCCAACTGCGGCATCAACCCCGCCGCATGGGCCCGCTGCACAACACGATCACCCTCGAACCGAGACGTCTTGGCCGCATCAGCAACATCACTGGCCGGCGACCGCTCACCATCCGACGCAAGCGCCACCACCGCCGCCAGCCGTTGCGCCTCGACCCAACTCGCCAGCCGGTGGCAATCCTTCACCACCCGCAACAAACCCGCGCGCTCCCCCGGCAACAACCCGATCGAATCGACCAGCAGATGCGCAGAGGTGGCGTCCATACCGGCAACATATCAAGACGTACTGGTGTTCGCAACAAGTACTTAGATTGTGTCTGACACCTGCGAAAGGGGCTGACAAGACGACCCACTCGAGAACGATCTACAAGTGCGAGTTCGATACCTCTACCCTGCCTCAAGGGTCAGACATGGTTCTCGACAAGCATCTCCGCGTCGTCGATCTGATGACGAAATGGGTCGAGCGATACCGGCAACGCGCCGGGGGCCGCCACCGTCGACTCGACGCCGTACTCGATGTCCCGATGGTCCGCATCATCCGGTTCCTCGCCCACACCGACCCAGACCTCGTCGTGCAGTGGAACGGCCCGAACGGCACCGACATGAGCGTCGATCATTGGGATTGCCGCAGCGGTGGCTCGTTCTGCTACCTCCACATCATCGACGGCGTCGCTCTCGAGCAACTGGCACTCGAACCGCTCGAACACGAACGGACTCGGCGCCGGGACCCGCTGAACCGCTGAGCGAAGCAGGACCCGGCCGCCGTGTGCGTCGGACCGCAGATGCTTCAGTCAGAGCAAGTGGCTCAATGCGGTCAGCAGTGCATCCGAGTCGGCCTCGGTGTTGTGCGCGGCGAAGCTGACGCGAATGAACTTCTGACCGTTCCACTCGGGCAGCGGCGCCTCCACGCGGAACTCGTCGAACAGCCGGGACTTGAGCGTCACCGTGTCGACGTGATCGGGCAAGCGGATCGAGGCCAGTTGGCCTATCCACTCGATGGAATCGGGGCTGATCGACTCCAGGCCGGTGAGGTCGTTCACCCGCGACCGAGTGAGAAGCGCCAGTCGGTGGCCTTGCGCCTGCACGGCAGGCCAGTCGTGTGTCGAGCAGAAGGCGAGGGCCACGGACGAAGCCAGGAACGGAGAGAGATCTCTTGTTCCTTGCCACTCGTGGTAGTCGACGAACTGCGAGTCGGTGGGGTGGTCGCTGTCCCACCCCCAACTGATCACCAGCGGGTCGAGCCACGCTTGCGCCTCGGCTCGGGCGTAGAGAAACGAGCAGCCCTTCGGCGCACAGGCCCACTTGTGTAACGCGCCGGTGTAGATGTCGCAGCCAATCTCCGCAAGGTCCAGAGGAATGTGCCCAGGGACATGCGCGCCATCGACAATCGACACGATGCCAGCCGCACGTGCTCGTCGACACAGCTCGACCACGGGGAAGATGAGCGCCGTCGCACTGGTGAGATGGTCGAGAAAGAGCACTCTGGTTCGCGGTGTCACAGCGGCCCACACACGCTCCACGAAGTCGTCGGCGGTGGTCACGGGAATCGGAATCGCGGCCCGGACGTAGGTGGCGCCCGCCTCGGCACAGAGCTTGCTCCATGTGCGGTACATCGCGCCGTACTCGTGGTCGGTGGTCAGTACCTCATCGCCAGGCTGCAGACGAAGGTTGCGGGCGACCATGTTGACCGCGGTGGTCGGGTTGGGGAAGAACACCACATCGTTGCCCCCGACGTTCAGGAACTCACCGAGGCGTACACGCGCAGCAGCCATCAGTTCCGGCGCGCGCCGTTGCAACCACGCAACGGGGTTCCGCTCCATCTCGCGCTGCAAGCCTTCGTACGCCTGCTGAACGACCCGAGGCACCGCCCCGAACGAGCCGTGATTCAAGAAGACAAGGTCTGGGTCCAGCAGAAAGTCGGCACGGGTCGGCGTTGACATGGAGACGAAGCGTAGACGGCCACCCCTGCGGGCCCTGGCTGCGCCGACGGCACGAGCTGGGCGTCCGCGGCGACCGAACCGGCGCAATTGGACGTGTACGCAGCCACCGAGGTCATCGCCGCCAACAGCAGCGTTGACCTCGGTGCATACGGCACGGCCGAATAGGCCGCGGTACAGCTCAGTAGACCGGGGTCGACCAGTCGATCCAGAGGCTGTTCGCGTTGGTCGGGTCGACCTTCACGTTCAACCGCAAACCGGGCTGGCAGCGGCCGAGGTGCAGCTGCTGCACGGGTTCCTGACGGGTGGCCTGCATCGGCACGCCGCTGGGCAGCATGATGAGCAACTCAAGGTCGACCACCGGATGGAAGTTGACGAGAGCGCCCGTTTGTCGGGCCGAGGTGATGGTCGCCACAGCGGCCACACCATTGGCGATAGCGGCATTCGACTGCGCTGTGCCCTGAGCCATTCCGGCCATCATCGCGTTCGCCTCAGCCATCTTCGATGACATGTTCGCCATCTTGTCCTTCATCGGCGGGGCGTTGTCACGCATTTCCTTGCCCTGCGCACTCAGTGTCCTGAGGTCTTTGAAGACGCCCATGACTCAGACGCCCCGATAGATGTCGGAGAACGCACGGGCGACAGCTGGGTCGCCCTGAATGCGGGCGTTCCAACCGTCATGCGCTTGCTGCCATGAGGTGCTGTCGATGCCGTGCGAAGCGGCAATGCCGGGCAAAGCGGACTGGTCGTAGTTCAGCGGGGCGATTGCCTTCACGATGACGGCGTACTGCTGCAGGCTGACGCCGGCGATGGCATCGAGGGCGCCTGGCTGTGGCTGCAGAGTGCCATCCGCCGCTGCCTGAGCGGCGGCAGCTTGCTGGTACCCCGCCTGCTGCTGTGCAGCAGCCATCGCTTGAGCATTGGCACTCATCTGATTTGCTTGGTCGATCATGCCAGGGGCTGCATGGACCATGTCCTTCATTTCCTTTATCTGCTTGAAAAGTCCCATGTTGTTTCCTCCTGTTGAGTTGATATGGCAATCGTGCGCCCTGCAGCAGGAAGAGTCATGAGTACCGCGTTACTCACTTTCTCGGTGGGCACCTGTCATCGCCGGCGGGACTCAACGGATCAGATAGCGTGCCACTTGCCAATTGCACCCGGCCGGGAGAGCCACCGACGCAGCCAGCGGCGGGGCGCCGAAGGAGCAACCTCCCCGGAATCTCTCAGGCCAACGGACCGACCGGGTGGGGCAACGCTGGAAAGCAGTCGGCTCTGCCCGGCTCGCCGACGGGGAAATTTGCACGTCGCTCAGGCGGCAGGCGGAGAAACTCTCAGGCATCCATGACAGCGGGGGAAGCAGTTCGCACGCGCCACGAATGGCCTGGAGGCTTCCCATGACTTTTCCCGACACCCGTCCCGACCCGGCCCATGACGCGCAGCACGTTGGCTTGCCCAGCCTGCTGGGCACCGACGACTTCGTTGGTCGCCACATCGGCCCCACCGCAACCGAGCAAGCACACATGCTGGATGTGTTGGGCGTGGACTCGCTGGAGATGTTGCTCGGGCAGACCGTGCCCGAGAACATCCGCATGGACGGTGCTCTCCCGCTGGCGGGCAGCCGCACGGTGGAGGACGTGTTGGGCGAACTGCGCGGTCTCGCAGACCGCAACGCGCACCGCACATGCCTGATCGGACAGGGCTACTACGGCACCATCACCCCGCCGGTCATCCAACGCAATGTCCTCGAGAACCCGGCTTGGTACACCGCCTACACGCCATATCAACCCGAGATCAGCCAGGGTCGCCTGGAGACGCTGCTCAACTTCCAAACGATGATCGGCGAGCTCACCGGTTTCTCGCTGGCCAATGCGTCGCTGCTGGATGAAGCAACGGCTGCAGCCGAGGCGATGACGATGGCGCGCCGCACCTCGAAAGTCGTGGCCGACACGTTCTTCGTGCATCACGACACTCACCCACAGACCATCGCCGTGCTGCGCACCCGTGCGGAGCCGATCGGCATCGAGATCGTCGTTGGAGACATCGACACGATGGATGGGGCGTTCGGGGTGCTTCTCAGCCTTCCGACATCAACGGGCGCCGTTCCCGATTGGCGAGCGACCATCGACCGGGCACATGCCGGGGGGGCAGTCGTGGTCGTGGCCACCGATCTGCTGGCCTGTGTGCTCACTTCTCCCCCGGGCCAATTGGGTGCGGACATCGCCATCGGTTCTTCCCAACGCTTCGGCGTGCCGATGGGCTTCGGCGGCCCGCACGCTGCGTTCATCGCTACCAGCGATGCGTTGGCCCGCTCGCTGCCCGGTCGTCTGGTCGGGGTCAGCACAGACACCGAGGGTCGCCCCGCACTGCGCCTTGCGCTACAAACTCGCGAACAGCACATCCGCCGTGAGAAGGCCACTTCCAACATTTGCACCGCGCAGGTGTTGCTGGCCAACATGGCCGGGCTCTACGCCAGCTGGCACGGCCCAGAGGGCCTGTCGCTGATCGCCGAGCGTGTGCAGCGATTGGCCTCGCTGGCAGCCGGTGCCCTGCGTGCCCACGGCACCGTGCTGCGCCACGACAGCTGGTTCGACACGGTGTGCGTGGAGTGCGCTGCAGCCGACGTTGTCGCCTCCGGTCACACAGCGGGCCTCGACCTACGACTGGTTGACGAGGGCGCCGTCTCGTTCAGCTTCGACGAGACCACCACGCTGTCAACCGTCCGGGCAGTGCTCGCACTCTTCGGTGCCGATGCACTGCTGCCGGCCGACGACGCCAGCTTGATCAACGGTCTGGCTGACCGCCGCAGCGATGCGTTCCTTGCTCATAGCGTGTTCAGCAAGTTCCACACCGAGACCGAGATGATGCGCTACCTGCGTCGTTTGGCCGACAAAGACCTGGCACTCGACCGAACGATGATTCCACTTGGCTCGTGCACGATGAAACTCAACGCCGCCGCCGAAATGATGCCCGTGACCTGGCCGGAGTTCTCCAACGTGCATCCATTCGCACCAGACGACGAGACCATCGGCTACCGCGAGATGATCGGCCAGTTGGAGCAGATGATGGTCGCCGTCACCGGCTACGACGCAATCAGCCTGCAGCCCAACGCCGGTAGCCAAGGCGAGTTCGCCGGCCTTCTCGCCATCCGTGCGTACCACCGCAGCCGCGGCGACGACCAGCGCACGATCTGCCTCATTCCCTCCAGTGCGCATGGCACGAATGCGGCCAGCGCAGTAATGGCCGGGCTCAAGGTCGTCGTGGTGGCGTGCGACGAGCAGGGCAACATCGATCTGGCCGACCTCGCGTCGCGCGCCGCCAACGCCGGCGATCAGCTGGCGGCAGCGATGGTGACCTATCCCTCCACCCACGGCGTCTTCGAGGAGGGCATCACCGAGGTGTGCAGCATCATCCACCAACATGGCGGCCAGGTCTATGTGGACGGCGCCAACCTCAACGCGTTGGTCGGGCTGGCCCGGCCCGGCGCCTTCGGTGCCGACGTCAGCCACCTCAACCTGCACAAGACGTTCTGCATCCCGCACGGCGGCGGCGGGCCAGGCGTGGGCCCGGTGGCCGTGCGGGAACACCTCACGCCGTTTCTTCCCGGCCATCCGTTGGCCACCAGTCAGCTCGTGGGTCCGGTCTCGGCCGCGCCCTTCGGCTCGGCCAGCATCCTGCCCATCTCGTGGGTCTACGTCGCGCTCATGGGTGCACAGGGTCTGCGCGACGCAACCGCCGCTGCCATCCTCAGCGCCAATTACCTCGCAGCACGCCTCAACGATGCCTACCCGGTTCTGTACACGGGGACTCAGGGCAGGGTCGGCCACGAGTGCATCCTCGACCTACGACCGATCACGAAGGCCACAGGGGTCAGCGTCGACGACGTCGCCAAGCGACTGATGGACTATGGCTTCCATGCCCCGACGATGAGCTTCCCCGTCACCGGCACGCTGATGATCGAACCCACCGAGAGCGAGAACCTGCACGAACTCGACCGCTTCTGTGACGCCATGCTGGCCATCCGCGGCGAGATCGAACAGGTCGCCGACGGTGTCTGGCCACTGGAGGAGAGCCCGCTCCGTATGGCCCCGCACACCGCCGAAGATCTCCTCGGCGAATGGCAGCGGCCGTACTCACGTGAACTAGGTGCGTACCCTCTACACGCGGTGCGCGCCTCCAAGTACTTCCCCTCCGTGTCACGCATCGACGCCGCGTACGGCGACCGCCACCTGATCTGTAGCTGCGAACCCCTCGAGGCCTACGCCAACCTCTGAGCTGTCGCTGCGCTACGGTCCTGGGCATGGCAGAAAGCTCCACACCCGGACTGGGCGACCTGATGGGTCTGTTCGGCGGCAGTAATCCGTTCGCCGGCATCAGCAAGTCGATGGCTCAGTTCCAGCGCGGCGTGACGCAGTTCCTCGACAGCGTCGAGAAGTTCAACGACACGATGGATGAGCTCAACGGCGTCGCCAAGCGCATCAACGGTTTGCTGGACACCGTCGAGGAGCCGATCAAGGCGTTCGTACCGCAGATCACGCGCACCATCAGGACTGCAGACGCACTGGTCGATCAGCTCAGTGGGCCGATCGAGAAAGTTGCCCCCAGCCTCACTCGGTTTGCCGAGACGATTTCGAACCCGACGCTGCTCGCGCTTCCCAAGGAGCTCGGCGACTTCATGCAGACCCTCGGCGACCTTGCGCAGCGTTTGCAGCCGCTCGGCCAAATGGCAGAGACGGCCGGCGGATGGTTCGGGTTACGCCCGTTGGCCGCCCTCCGCTCGGGCGGTGGAACGGCACGCGCTGCGCAGTTCTCCAGCGGTGCCACTCCGCCACCCCCGCCGCCCGTTGCAACGGCGGCACCCAAGAAGAAGGCCCCCGCAAAGAAGACAGCCGCGAAGAAGGCCGCACCTGCGAAGAGAGCCGTCGCGAAGAAGGCCTCTCCCGCGAAGAAAGCTGTTGCGAAGAAGGCCGCCCCCCCGAAGAAGGCCGCTGCAAAGCGCACGCCGGCAACCAGCCGGCCAGCCAACAAGGCGCGCTAGACCTGCGCTCAACCCGCCCTCGTCCGCTGCACCAGCAGAACCCTCGGAGACGCGCCGACGTCTCAGCCACTGCGTTATCAAGAGCCAGTAGCCCTCTTCTCGGGCGACCAGGTCATCTTGATCCAGTTCACGTCATTCGGACGGCGTGGACCCAGGCCGCGAATTGCCGCGTCCGAATGAGGTGAACACGCCGAAACATCATTGTGCGGTGAGGCGAATCGCCGACCCAGGAAGTCAATCGACGCTGAAACCATCCCGGTTCTGGAAGCCAACCACGTACACAGGAGACTTCTACTTCTTGGCGACGAACGGCAACGGCACGATGCGGCCGGCCAGCGCCGAGCCGCGTACGTCGATGCTGACATCGGTGCCGTCAGGGAGATCTGGTGGCAGGAAGGCCAGCGCGATTCCGTGCTCCAGTACGGGTGAAAAGTTACCGCTACTGACTGTGCCAATCGGCATGCCGTCGTGGAGCACGGCACAGTCGGCCCGTGGCGGCCGTCGACCGTCGGTGGCGATGCCGCGCAGCAGGCGCGTCACGCCGCGCTCTCGTTCCTGGGCCAACACTTCGCGCCCGCGGAACTCGTCCTTGCCCCATGCCACTACCCAACCCAGCCCGGCCTGCAGCGAGGTGATGCCCGCGCCCAGCTCGTGACCGTGCAACGGCAAACCAGCCTCCAGTCGCAGCGTGTCGCGCGCACCGAGACCGGCGGGCATGACACCGCACGACATGATTGCCGACCACAGGTCGCCCGCAGCGTCGATCGGCACCGCAATCTCGACGCCTGCTTCACCGGTGTAACCGGTGCCCGCCACGACGCACGTGGCGCCGTGCCAATCCAGCGCCTCCACTCGGAAACGCCCGACCTCTGCTGCAGCGGCGAACACTGCCGCCAGCCGTACCCTGGCCTGTGGGCCCTGCACTGCCAGCACCGCTCGGTCGCGGGTGGTTTCAACGCCGCCGATGGCTGATCGTACGCGGTCCGTGTTCGAGGCATTCGGCATCACGTCGAAGACATCGTCGTGCACCCACCAGACGATGATGTCGTCGAGCACCGACGCATCGACTTCGTCGAGCAAATGCGTGTACTGCGCGCGACCCGGTGCCACCTTGTGCAAGTCGTTGGTGAACGCCCACTGCAAGCGATCCAGCGCGTCGGCGCCTTCCACCCGCACGGTGCCAAGGTGCGAGACGTCGAACACGACCGCATCGTTGCGACAGGCAAGATGTTCGTCGAGAGTGCCGGCCTGGTAGGCAACGGGCATCTCCCAGCCGCCGAACGGCACCATCTTGGCGCCGAGCTGGCGATGAAACGAATCGAGCGGACTGACCTCGAAGTCGGTCATCACACAGCCTGAGCGGCGAGCAGCAGCGACCCATCGGGGTCGCTGAACTGCAGCAGGGACGCATCCAGATCGGTCTTCACACTGCCGATGGCCAACACGTTGAGCACGCCCTGGCCGCCGCGCCGAACGATGTCGATCAGCATCTCGCCGTCGCACAGCAACACGTCGTTACCGCTGATCACCAGCGTTGCCGTAGCGATGTCGGTGTCGGCCTGATCGCGTAGATAGGTGAACGCCTTGCGCACAGACTCGAGCTTGATGCCTGCGTCGAGCAGGCTCTTGATGACGCGCAGCTCCAGGAGGTCGCGGTAGCTGTACATGCGACGGCTGCCGCTGCCGGCAGCATCGGTCAGCGAAGGACGAATGAGATCGGTGCGAGCCCAGTAGTCCAGCTGGCGGTAGGAAATGCCGACCACGCTGGCGGCCTTGGTACCGCTGAAACCGTCTTCACTCATCGTTGCCTCCGGCTGGTGATCACACGCGAGTAACTACGCCTGTGTAACAGGGTTGCCATAGTAGGCGGCAACGAGCACGGCGTCAAGCACGCATCGCGCGAACGATTCGCGCGGTGCGCGCGAACCTAACTGGCGAAGTCGTCGGGGCTGATGTCGTCCAGGAAGTCGCGGAACTCGTCAAGAATCGCCTCCTCCACCACATCGCCGGCCTCGATGGGTGCCTCCACTGCCGCCTCGTCCAGCAATGCTTCCTCGGCGAAGATGGGCGACTCGGTGCGCACCGCCAACGCAATGGCGTCGCTGGGGCGACACGACAGCTTCTGCTCACCGGCAGCGGTGAGGAGATGCAGCTCGGCATAGAACGTGTGCTCGCGAACCTCGGTGATGACCACCCGCGTCAGCGATGCGCCGAGCGCCTTCATGACCACGACGAGCAGATCGTGGGTCAGCGGGCGCGGCGGGACGATACCCTCGAGCGCGCTGTGGATGGCAGAGGCCTCTGGCCCGCCGATCAGAATCGGCAGTACCCGTGGGTGCTCGGTCTCGTACTCGCGCAACATGACCACCGGCGTGTTAGCCGGCAACTCCACACGTACCCCGAGCAATTCCATCCGAACCACGGCGTGATGGTATCTGCCGCGACGACGATCAGGCTTCGAGGTGATGCTGCAACGCGGCGTTGAGTAGGGCGGTGCGAAACTCGCCGCCCTGGCGGGCCAGTTCAGTGAGCAATGTCGACGCCTGCTGTCGGCTCTGCGGGTTGCGCTGGCGAATCAGCGGCAGCACCAGTTGCTCGAACAACGCCGCCTCGCGCTCTGCGGATTGGCGCCATCCGCGCAGGTGCCGCGGCTCGATGCCCCGCTCCAGAAAGCCGGCTGCTGCACGCGCGACGCCAAGGTCTGACGCGGTGTACAAGGCGTTGGCACCCGAGCCACGCCCGGCAAGGAGACCGAATGACTCAAGGTCGGCGAGCTGCTTGCTGGAAATGCCTGCCTTGGTACACAACTCGCTGGCCACATACGTGTCGTGTGAGGTCTCGGTGTCGTGTGAGGTCTCGGTGTCGTGTGAGCTCTCGGTGTCGTGTGCGGTCTCGGTGTCGGCAGATTGGGCGTCGCTCGCAAAGAAGGCAGCCGCTGGGTTGTTCGTCGGGCGTTCGGGTGCCGCTGGCGAGGGAACCGATGAGAGGTAGGAGGCGACCGGCGGTGCCGCTGCGACGCGCAGTTGCGCCGCCGGGTGGTGCGCAGTGGGAACGACGGTGCCCTCAGGGATGTCCAGCTCGCCTGTTTCGTCGAAACCGCTGTCGACCATGCCCGGCCCACGCTCGAGCAGCGTGACATTGCGCAGACCTCGTGGCGGTGTCATCGAGCCGGTCTCGTCGATCTCGCCACTCTCGAGCCGATCGCGAATCACGCGCAACGGTAGGAAGTTCTCTCGCTGCTCGCGAAGAATGACTCGCAGACGATCGACGTCGAGGTCATAGAACTTGCGATAACCCGACGGCGTGCGCTCGGGGTCGATCAGCCCTTGGCTCTCCAGAAATCTGATCTTCGAAATGGTGATGTCGGGGAACTCCTCCAGCAGCAGTGCAAGGACTTCGCCGATTGACAGATAGGGGTGCTCCGGCATCGATTCAGCCGTCGCCCTTTTGGAAGAAGACCAACCGAAACTTGCCGATCTGCAGTTCATCACCCTGTGTCAGTGGGGCCTCATCAATGCGGGTGTTGTTGACGTACGTGCCATTCAGCGAACCCGAGTCGCGCACCACATACGAGTTACCGCTGCGAATGACTTCTGCGTGCCGGCGCGACACGGTGATGTCGTCAAGGCTGATCTCGCCGTCGGTTCCGCGACCCAGCCGCGTGACCTCCGCCCCCAACGACATGGCGGCACCCGCCTGCGGGCCGTTGCGTACCACCAACGAGGCAGCTGCCATCGGAAGGTCGCCGAGGTTGACGACGATGTCGTCCTGCGGACCGGGTGCGTCGAGTAGCGGATCGGTCTTCGCCAGCGTGATGGTGTGATCGCTGAGGCGATCGAGCACGCCGCCGCACGACGAGCAGAAGGCTGCCTCCGGAGGGTTCCGGTGGCCGCATTGGTTGCAGAACACGTACGCCATCGAGGCTAACCCTAACCGTCGATCAGAGCTTGATAGTCCGCAGCGTCGAGCAGACCCGATAGCTGGCCCTCATCGGCGAACTCGATCTCACACAACCAGCCCGCGCCGTAAGGATCAGAGTTGAGTGTTTCGGGGCTGTCACCCAGCGTCTCGTTGACGGCCACGACCGTTCCGCTGATCGGTGCGTACACATCACTGACCGACTTGGTGCTCTCCACCTCACCAAAACTGTCACCGGCAGAGACTGCTGACCCGAGAGTGGGCACCTGCACATAGACCACGTCGCCCAACGCGTCTTGCGCATAGTCGGTGATGCCAATGCGGGCGCGGTTGCCGGTGACGGCAACCCACTCGTGATCGGCGCTGTAACGGAGCTGCTCGGGTACCTGCATGACGGCCACGTTAGCCGCGAGCGGAGCGACCGGCTTTCAAGCTGGCGCGGATGGTGGGGATGTATGTGATGGCTGTGTAGTAGCTGAGCGCTAGGCCAGGAATACCCATCAACCAGGCGGCGATCAGGAAGAACTGGTGCGCAAAAAAGTCAGTGGAGCCAAGCATGAAACCCGGCAGCGCGAACATCAGCAGGAAGGTGGCCGTCTTGCCCCACCACGTCACGTCGAAGCGCTTCATCCCGAGGAACAGTGTGGCAATGGCAATGACACCACCGAAGACCACCTCGCGTACGACCACCAGCCAGAAGAACCACAGCGGCGCAATGCCCTTGATGATGATGCCGCTGATACCAACGATGAACAGCAATCGATCAGCGGTCGGGTCGAACATCTTGCCGAACTCGCTGACCTGATTGAAGCGGCGCGCCAGCCAGCCGTCCACCCAGTCGGTGGCCCCTAGGACCCCCAGAAGAAAAGCAGCTCCAGCCACATTGTCGCGGGAGAACAGCATCCAGATGAACAGCGGAATGCAGCACAGGCGGGCAAGTGTGAACAGGTTCGGGGCGGTCAGCACCATGTGCGACGACAGTTGTTGGTCGGTTGCATCCGTCGCGTCCATCGCGGGTGAGCGTACTTGCGTACGCTTCGCTCATGACCAACTCTTCACTGTCAACGGGCTCGCTGGCCGGCCAGGTCGCGTTCATCACCGGCGCCGGCTCCGGTCTCGGTGCCGCGTTTGCACGACGCCTGGCTCACGACGGCGCCACCATCGTCGTCAACGATCTCCATCCGAACGCGGCCGCCGATGTCGCTGCGGAGGTGGGTGGCGACACGGCCATCTTCGATGTCTGCGATTCGGTGGCCTTCGATGCCGAGATCGACAAGGCGGTCGAGCGCCATGGGCGCCTCGACATTCTCATCAACAACGCCGGCATCGCCCCGCCCACCGATCCGGACCGCGTCCAGCAGGCCATTGCCAACCAGATGGCGCGGATGGAGGGGCGTATCGGGGATCTCGTGCCGCCCAACAGCACCGTCGACCTCTCCGACGAAGACTGGGATCGGATGATTCGGGTGCATCTCTACGGCACCTTCTACGGCACACGGGCCGCACTGCGGCACATGACGCCGGCTCGTAGCGGCGCTGTCGTCAACGTGTCGTCGGTGCTCGGGCTTCGTCCGATGGCTGGCGCACTGCACTACGCCACCGCCAAGGCCGGCATCATCGCGTTCACCAAGTCCGTCGGCCAGGAGGTTGCCCCGTTCGGGGTGCGCGTGAACGCAGTCTGCCCGGGCTGGATCGACACGCCGCTGCTCGGTGCAATGGACCCGATGATGATGGCGGGCATCGTGATGCAGATTCCGCAGGGTCGCATG
>Ga0335394_10005791_pt1 | contig 13949 bp, 20 predicted proteins | sample MAT03_FD_205741 | JGI IMG/M metagenome (GOLD analysis project Ga0335394, IMG submission 205741) | Freshwater microbial communities from Lake Fryxell liftoff mats and glacier meltwater in Antarctica - MAT-03 (spades assembly) (version 2) ...
AGAACTCGCAACTGCATTGGGAAAACAGGGCAGAAACGATGTGTTCCAAAGTGATCCGCAGGAGAAATCAGCGGATGGGGAGGGATTCGAACCCACGGATGCCTTACGACATCTCCGGTTTTCAAGAAGAAAAGCGGCAACTGTTTTGACTGAAATGCCAACGATTTCGCATTTCAAGTAGCCCAAAATAGTCCGAAAATGTCCCTCAAGTGGTTCCAACTGGTTCCAGGCTAAACCAGAAAGGGCCGATCCGGTTTAGCCGTCTTAGTTCGTGTCGCAGGCTTGACCGCCAGGGCCTTTTGAACGTCAGCCAAGTTGAACCTGTAGTTGGCCCTTGAGGTGGTTGAGGTGTCGAACCCAGGCAGCTTGCCAGACTTGAACAGGGCGGCAACATCGGAACGTCTACGACCGAGGGCCTTTGCAAGGGCAGTCAACGTCAATGACTCGGTCGGCTGAACTGGTAGGGCAGCAATGTAGCGACTAACAAGAGCGATGGCAGCAGTGGGCGTTATCATCGAAGCAACACGTTCGGGTTGTATCCCAGAGAGCATTGCCAGATCCCCCGCCTCACGAGCATAAGATGCAGCGTCAGCGTAGGTTTGTTCATCGACAACAGGGTCGTTATGCAGTTCGATCAGCAATTTCAGTATGCTATTGAGGGTGGCCATGATTATAATATACTCCACCGTTGCCGACCGTGCTGAGAATCTTGAGGCTTACCATCATGAGAACCCTACTCGCTTTCCTTGCCTTGACCACATTTGCAAGCGCTCAGCAGCCCTACGTGGTCCAGCAGTTCAACGGCTTCACGGTACTTGTCCCGTTTGGGCCAATCAAGACGAGCCCACGCAACTGGAGTAGATTCGACCCAAGCAGCCCGTATCGAGAATACAGCATTCTCACGCCACCACAGATGACCTATATGGACATGTCGACGCCCAAACGGGCTTGGGTGATGCCACCAGCACCAACAGGCAAGACCGTCATCATTTGGAATCCATACCGTTGACCTGCGAGCATCACCGATGCCAAGCATCAAACATGCCTTGCAGCAAAGCAGCTCGCGGTGTCCTTGGCTGTCTACGCGTCGACACATTCAAAAGCTGGAAAATCTGTCTCGGTACTGCGTGGCGTTACCCATTCGGGGGGGTGTCGGTTTCCCTGGAAATTTGACCCCCCGACCGGGGATGTAGCAAGATATTGAAGGTACGTCTAATAGTTGCTATAAAAAGAGGTGAAATGTTGAAAAATTAACATTGACTTTCTTTCTATTCTCGCGCGGAATCTGCACATGAGAGAGTCTGGCCATCAGGGTATCGTGACACCTGTCACACACCATGTATACATGGATATGGGGTATACCTTGGTACACGTGTCAGTGTGTTGGCACACTGATTCAGTAGTGTAGTAGTTCAATGATGCAGTGACCTATGCTACTGGTATTGTACGTGTGGTGAGTTAATAAGTGACAGTGTTGAAGATGGGCACCATGCACGTCGAAAACAGCACGTATCGCCCTCATATTGCCCACAATAGGTGGTGCTATCATATACCCCCACTCCTACATCACTCTTACATCACTCTACACGTCATTCGATGCGATCCATGCATGAATACGCAATGAATGATTCATCGTCGATTGTGGTGCATGCCAGGGCCATTCCGTGCTCTATCCGTGCTCTATCCGTGTCCTACCCATGACATGCGAGTAATCTAGCAATCCATTGGCTTCGCCTCACATTCCAGCATTCATGGAATCAAAACCACCATGGGTTGCGGGATGGTGTGAGTGTGGGATGGTGGGTAGCTCGCGGGTGGGCGTTGACCTTGGAGGTAACTTGTTGGTCAGCCCGCAAGCGCCAATACCCGTAAGCGCTAAGTGCCGTCACGGGTGACTATCTGACACAACCCTCATTAGCAGACACTCGATGGTCGTCTAACGTTTGCACGTCCGGTTGTGAGGGTTATTCAGCCGTTCAAGTACCGTTGTGTGGTCCGCTCACTCACGCCCAGGGATGTGGCAATCTCAGAGACCTGGAGCCCTTGTTCTCGCAGCTCCAGGGCTCTGACTGGGTTGGCCTTCGTTGTCGCAGGTTTGCGGCCCGTGTAGGTGCCCGTCTTCTTTGCTTCGGCGATCCCAGCAGCTTGCCGCTCACGCCGGGTTTCCATTTCCATCTCCGCAACCGCAAGAAACACGGATGCGAGCAGCTTGCCCACAGTCCCTGAGAAGTCGAACTGTTGGGTAACGCTCACGAAGCGTACACCCCTTTCGAGCCAGTCAGCAAGCGTGTTGAGGCCATCCCTCATGTTGCGGGAAAGCCTGTCAAGCTTCCACACGACCACCGTTTCGACCTCACCCATGAAGATGGCTTTCTGCATTGCCTCAAATTGGGGACGTTTCAACGTCGTTCCAGAGGCCTTGTCGATGAAGAATTTGGCATCGACGATGTTGTGTCCCGCAAGCCATCGTTCAATTTCGGCTTTTTGCCCAGCGATGTTCTGGCCTGAAGTAGAAACTCTAATATAGACAGCAAACATGGTGGATTCCTGGGTGTAAGGGGTGACATCCAAGTATACCGTAGTTGGCACCCCAGAGCAAACAGAATTGCCACGTTTTTTGCTGAGAATTTCAGGGGTCATTTTCGGCGACCCTATTTGTCACCCTGTCACCCAGCGCCTAGCCCCGTCACCCTTGGCATTCAAGAACTTACACAGAAAGATCAAAATGATTTGGATTTTAGAAAATAAAGACAATGAACGGTACGTCGTCAGCAACATGGCGGGCTTTGCCAAGCTTCGCCCGTTCGATCCAGTCGTTGCCCGATTCGATGATTCAGTCTGCATTCACCAACTGCCCATCTGGAGGGCAGCGGGGCAGTTCGGGGCACTGCTCCTCCTGATTGAACATTTCAACGCTTACCCCCATGTGAACGCCCAGAACCTACGAATTGTCGGCCTTGACGGGGTAGCTACGCAGGTTGGCGACAAGATCCACCTTGCCAAGATGACTGGGTCGGCACGTCGAACCATCGTGGATCGGATGATGGGACAGCGGTGGCACCCCCCATTCGGGTGGATTTGTCACTCATGACTGCCATTCTGGTAACTACAGACATTAGCTAAGCTTATCTAACCGCGCGCGAAGGGGCGCAGTGAGTGGTTTTATCCATACAGCGGTGTTAATTTTACCCTAATGACACGCGAGGCCGCACAGCATCTAATCGATTGCGATCACAAGGCACAAATCGCTTTGTGGTTCTGGGCCGCTTGCAGGTGAGGAGCCCGCAGGTGAGGAGCCCGCAGGTGAGGAGCCCGCAGGTGAGGAGCCCGCAGGTGGGCCACCAAGCCACGCCTAACGACAGCGATGCGTTTCTGGTGTGGTGACAGCCCTGTGCCACTCAGGAGCTGTCTGGAGTGGCGTGAATGGCCTTCCTGGCGATGCCAGCGGGTTGGTGAGGGGAGTCGCCCCACAGTTAGCAATTAGGACTAATTCCACGGCCCGCACACCCGCCAGCCCGCCACCCCGCCACCCACTGCCCCGAACGGGTCATTTACCCTGGCAAAACAGCCCCCCCAAAACCGCTACCATCGCCGCTAACGCACTCTGAGCACAGGTTTGCATAATCACAGGGGTCGACGCTCGCGCTCGTCTAATGAGCGGTGGCTGGCAACAGTGCCAGCCCAGCCAGCCAGCCAAGCCAGCCAAGCCAGCCAAGCCAGCCAAGCCAGCCAAGCCAGCCAAGCCAGCTCGAAAGGTATGAAATTGGGTGCTGGCAATTTAAGGTGACGAATCTTGCCATTAGTCTACGCGACCAAAACGGTTGAGGGTAAAGAGAGGAAGAGTGTGTGTTGAACCCTTACACCCCTCCATTGGGGGGTTGGTGGGGTCAAAATCTAATGCCAAACGTCAAAATCTAATGCCAAACGTCGAAATCTAATGCCCGAATTAGAAATCTAATGCCCACTTTTCGCGATATTCGCAGGGATTATCAAAAAATCATTAGATTATTAGATTTTTGAGGGGTCCACACCCGCTATATGTTTTTTACCTCCTACTACGCTACTCCAACTACGCTACTCCTACCACAAAGAAACATACAGATACATTTAACCCTATAAAATCTAATAATCTAATGCTTTTCAGCGTTTCACCCTGCGTTTTGGTTGATGGGAGCAAAACCGCCGATCATTAGATTTTGATGGTTTGGCATTAGATTTCGACGTTTTGGCATTAGATTTCGACGTTTTGGCATTAGATTCTTGAGCGCGTAGTCTTTTGCTAAGGGTATTTCTGCGTCACACTAAATAGTTGGGCGACTTTCGACATAATTGGTCCTAAGACGAAGATTTCTTGGCCAAATCCGCCAAAATTACTCTACTACATATGAGGGGGTATATTGCCCGCCAAAATAGTTGGACGATTTTTGACATAATTGGTCCATAGCATGATTTGGAGGAGTAAAATCCGCCAAAATTACTCTACTACATATGAGGGGGGTATATTGCCCGCCAAAATAGTTGGACGACTTTCGACATAATTGGTCCTAAGACGAAGATTCATTGGTAAAATCCGCCAAAATTGCTGTACTACATATGAGGGGGTATATTGCCCGCCAAAATAGTTGGACGATTTTTGACATAATTGGTCCTAAGACGAAGATTTCTTGGCCAAATCCGCCAAAATTGCTGTACTACTATTGAGGGGTATATTGCCCGCCAAAATAGTTGGACGATTTTCCACATAATTGGTCCATAGCATGATTTGGAGGAGTAAAATCCGCCAAAATTGCTGTACTACTATTGAGGGGTCTACTTTCCCTTCTCTTTGACAATTCTTGTCCCGGCGACTCCGCCAAATCTATGCTCACTCATTGCCTGGGAGTCTGCATTTCACACGTCCAGGCACGAGAATCTTATATGCAGACAGTCGTAGACGCCACCCACCGTTTTCTCAGGAACACCAAAAACGGGAATACCGAAGTCACCCAACACGTTCTAGAAAACAGCGGTGTCGAACTCCAGATTTTGATGAAACAGTCTCCAGGTTGGCAAGCAGGAGCGAAACCTAAGCCCCAAGGCTCATTCACTGACGGGGTGAACTGGGTTTATCCAACCCGTATCAACCCCAAGAACCTACCTACAAAAAAAGTCATCTACCCAATTGATGACCACGTTGGTCTCGTTGGCTCAACTGGCTGGGACTTTGCCAACAAACACTCTCTTTGGGTTGGATTTGATTTCGACAGCATTATCGGCCATGCCCCCGGGGTAGGCATCAACGAGAGCGAACTCCATGACGTTGCCCAAGCGCTTGCTATCGTTCCCTACGTTTCCGTATACCGGTCAAAAAGTGGGCGTGGGTTTCACGCTTACGTTTTCCTCCCCCCAGGCACCCCCGCAGCAACGAACGCCGAACACAGCCAGAACGCCCAATCAGTCCTGACCCGCCTGAGTGTCGACACCGGTCTTGACCTGCAAGACTCAGTGGATGTTTGCGGTCAAGTGCTATGGTTCTGGGCCTACGATGCAAAAGCTGAATCAGGTTCATTCGCACCAATGTCAAAGGCGTCTATCGAATACCCTCACCCAATTGCGCCTCCGACACCAGCAGCGCCAAGGACAACATTGCCAGTGGCATCAGATGATGAAGACCGCTTCTTCAATGACCTCATTGATGACACCGTCACACTTGACGACAACCACAAAGCCGTGATAGCAGCGTTAGGCGGTTTTGATGGGGCGAAGAATATGCTTACCACACATGTGTGTAGGGTGCAACAACTTTGTGGCACGCTGCTCAAGAGGTTCGAGACCATTAGCCCGGGTCAAAACATCGACCAAGACAACTCTTTCATGTTCCCTGTGGCTGGTGGAAAATGGAGGCTATGTAGGTATGGTATGGGCACACCTGAGCATACAACGTGGAAGCAGGCCCCACAAACCTATTCCTACATCGTGGTCGAGCCAATGATTGAGTCAAAGCCAGTCGAACCGAGCAAGCTAGACTATGATGCATACCTCCGAATGCTCTCCAATCCCAAGAAGCAACTCGGATGGTTAGCGAAAGACAATCGTGGCGTATGGCTTGGCACAACCGATACCGGGGCACGCCAAGCACTGATAACTTCGGGAACAGAGAAGAAACAGGTCGACGGTATCCTCGGTATGTTACGTAACACCTCCTGGGTTGACGTATCCATCCCTTTTGGCGAGGAGTACCCGGGGAACCGGCAATGGAACCGTTACGGCCCTCAACTGGCATTGACGCCGGTAGCGGGTGATCACCGAACATGGGACACCTTCTATGACCACGTCGGCAAATCACTCAACCACCCCTTGAAGCTCCTGGGCTTGGAGGGGTTAGCCACAGGGCGCGACTACCTGCAACAATGGGTCAACTACGTTATCAAGCACCCCTACGGGCCGTTGCCGTATCTGCTTTTCATCGGACAACAGAAAGTGGGGAAGAGTCTCTTCTTCGAGTCGCTTGAACCACTTTTCACTTGTGGTGTTGTTGATGCATACCTTGCACTCAAGAGCCAATGGAACAGGCAGCTTGAGGGGGCTATCGTCGCCTATGTCGACGAGAAAGACGTAAACACTGAGAGTACATGTGACAAAGTCAAAGACTGGGTGAATGCGAAGAAGCTGACGATACGTCGTATGGGCACCGACCCATATGACGTGAGGAATAGTCTGCACTGGATTCAATGTGCGAATGACATAGCCAAATGCCCCATCCCAGATGGCGACACAAGAACAACAGTCATTCACGTTGACCCACCAACGAACCCCATTCCCAAAACGGAGTTTGTCGCAAAACTACTTGCTGAGGCACCTGCTTTTCTGCACACGATTATGAATTTGGAGTTGGCACCCATCACTGACAGGCTCAACATACCCGCAATCACGACTGCCGCAAAGTTGGATGACAACCCCATAGGCAAGTGGCTACAACAGAATGTTGTATGGGGGAAACAGTGGTGCGTACCACGAAAGCAAATGATAGACACCGCTATTGCCGACCTCGGCAAACAGTACAAGTCGGCCAAGATAGCTAGTTACATTGAGGCCATCACCGGCGTGACAGTGACAAAGCCGAACAACCTAACAACGTATGCAGGTTTGAAACTGAAAGGACAAGCACCATGCATCTAAATCTAAAACAAGTAGTCGCCGAGATCGTGACAAATGTATTAAAACGCACATACCCAGACTCAATAGATGCAGCGATTGAGCACGTACACGAACGAATAGTCAAGCTACTCGTTCGTGTACAAGGCACCCCAAAGGACAACGCCAAGTATATCAACGGCGTTGCACGCAACGAAGCCCTTCGCTTCGCACAATCACCCAAGTTAAAGTTAAAAACACTTCTAGAAAGTAAACACCATGATAGCAGCAACAAAATTTGAACTCGTACTCGGCTTCCCAGTTTGTCGCAACGGTTTCATCCAATCCGATGTTGTCTCGTTTGAGCCAGTGGAGTCAGCGATCCAAAAGATTGTTGACTACTGTGAAGCAAACCCGCCAACAATTGATAAGCGAGGCGTGACGGTGACCTCCTACAAACTCAAACACGTCTTCGAACGGCTACTTGGCACCTACATTTCGAATGGTGAGACCATCATCGCAATGAACCGTCTTGGTTACACACTCAAGCGCACAAACGACGGGCCGAACGCCTTAGTCAACATCAAGTCCTCCTGGGTGTATGCAACCGACATCGACTAGATAACAAGATCCTTCGATCCTAATTATCCACAGCACCCCGCGTACTTTTGTATGCGGGGTGTTTCGTTTTCAGGACCAATCGCACTCTGCGATAAACCCCTCACGGACTAGTCGGGGTTACTCTTTTTGGGCACCGCCGATGACGAATAAAGAAATCAATGAACTCAGACAACGAATCCACTTAATCACAATTACCCAATATCCAACACACTCAGTGACTGCCATTCAAGCAATCACCAATGCGGTGTTGGCCCACGTACTAACAAAGAGACACATAAGTGAAAACACAATCGAAGCCGCTTACGAAGCCATTACAAGAACCGACGATGACACCCGTCACACTCATAAAAGGCGTCCACCTCCTAAATGACATCGTCCGCGATCAGAGTCAGCATGGCGACATCACGACCAAGCAGGTCGAACAACTCAGACTCATAATTGATGGGTTCTTCACCTTGCACAGCAGAGAGGGCCAAGACCGTGAAGCCGTTTGTGCTCTTGCACTCAAGAATGCATTGGCTGTGATATCTGACGGGGGCGGCAGAGGCCTAATCTCATCCACGATTTGGGCGACAATCCGAAGGAGCACTACCCCGAGAAACGAAAACACAAATGAATAACGGCCTATCCGACGAGGACTACTTCGCACTGCGCAAGATAGCGACTAGCGTCTACCGAGCGCGTGAATTCGACGAAACCCAGTTGGTAGCCATTATCTCGCGACTGGTGAAGCCCGAAGCAGTAACCATTGCCTTGGAGCGCATGAAAGAAGCGTGTGTTGACTCGGACCATATGCGAGTCGTTATCGGCGCGATCTACAGTGCTGAAAAGACCCACAGACGTAAGGGCGACATGCTAAGCGATGTGGATCACCTCCGACTCTGCCAGATATCCAGGCTCATTTATGAGTACCAAGATTATGACGCCGAGTTGCTACGCAAAATCGTTGTCAATACAGTTGGCGACCAGCACACAGATGAGGTGGTAGAAAAGTTAGTCTCGTGCATGCGTATTGGTGGTGGCATCAGTGCCTTGATGCCAATCTTTCGACAGGCAAAGGCGAACAAATGAAGACAAATAAATTCACACGAGAGCAGTACAATCGTCTGGGTACGTTGGCCACTGCGATACATCGCGCCCAAGCGTTGAACATCGACCAAGCCCACGAGGTAGAGCACCTCTGTTTGTTGTTCGATGGCAAAACATCATTGGATGCAATGGTGCATGAAATCTCGCTCGCGATGCTTTTGGGCGTTGTCGATCCAATGGGTTTGATGGTCATCATGGGCTGGGTGATCGACAGGCAGTTGGTGAACACATGATTTATACGCAGGACGAAATGTACACACTTTCACTACTATGTCGGGCGGTTCATGCGGACACATACATCCTGCCTGTCGATATGGTGATCCTCACATCCCTAGCAGAAACATTCAAGGCCCACGCCAACAGCACCGTGTCTGCTGACATCATCGCACAAGGAGCGGTGAAGGCCATGAAAGAAAGACCCTGCGTTAATCAGTGCATGGGGGCCATGGGCCGAGTCGCAAGGGGCGAACAAATTGAAAGAGAGCGACCGTGTCGAAAAATAAGTTGATTACCACCGGGACCACGTATTTACAGATCTTGGGTCCGAATCTCCTGCTACCCGAAGTAGCAGATCCAACATCGTTGAATCTCGACCGCGAGATATCGCTACTAAGATCCGTTGTAGCTGAGGGTCTCAGCAAAAAAGATGATGCGTTGGTTGCACGGACACTATCTGAGATAGCCGCTTTCCTGAAGCGGTCTGAACGTCTGACGAGACAACCGACAATGAGCAAGGTTCAGTTGTTGGAGCTGGTTGAGTTGATAGTTGCCGTAACTGTCAAAGAGACTGGCATTGATTGTGACTCGCTACAGAAAGGGATGGTGCAAATTGTCGAAAAAGCAGAAAACCAACCTGACGACTTTTTATAGCGGCACCCTGCAAGTCGAGGCGACACCACTGGATGACTTGACGCTTGCACGCCGATTGTTGCAACGGGCTCTTGATGAAAATCGCCTGCCTGTTGCTTGCCTTCTCGCTGTCAGTGTCAGCCGACTCATCGGGCCCGTCGCGAAATGGGGTCTTGAGCACCATGAGTTACTTACTACACCAGCAGCAAAACGAGTAGCAACATTGTTGATAGAGCATCTGGCCGCATGGTTAGAGACCGAGAAGATAGAAGATTCGCAGATTGTCTGCGAACGAATCACCGGCTTAGCAGCCGACAAAATCAAGAAAGACAAAACAGAATGAAGTTTAGAACAGAATTTGAACGCCAACAGGCATTCACGATGGCAGAGCAAATGAAGAATGAGGCGATGAGACTATCATCGCCAACAGCAGCAGAACCAATTGCAGCAGTAGAACCAATTGCAGAACCAACCAAGACCACCACCACCAAGAAAGCAAAATCATGAAATTATCAGACCAAGAAATCGCAAGGCAACAACAATCATTCGAAGCGTATAAGGCACAGCGGGGCAGTATCTTTGATAGCAGAGCAATCTCAATCGCGAATTCAGAACACCAGATGCGAGAACGCCTCCATGCTGAAGCCAATGCCCCGAGCCAAAGAGATGCCTTGTTGACATCGTTGACAAACCAACGAAGCAGTTGGCTCAAAATGGGCAGGCCCGTTGAAATGTTGGATGGCCAAATCGCAAAGATCTATGGCGACATCGTGACCGAGAAGAAGCATGCTAAGACGCTGGGGAGTGCCGAGTATAAGGAGACCGAAGTCTTTGTTCGTGCATTGAAAGCGTTGACGGCTGGCGACGTTGCAGCCCACCATCAGCTCCAGCTTGCCCATGAAAGCTACTTGGCCCATGAAGACAATGAACGCTACAAAGCGGACATACGACACTTGTGGGACCAGAGCTACGCAGCCGAACAGCAGCGGCGATTGGATGCGAACATCGCAGTCGACAAGTCGAACATGGAAAGTGCGGTTGCATCCAGAGATGAAGCTAAACGACAGCTCGACTTCGATGTATTGGCTCAAGATGCGAAGGGGGTGACAAATGAGTAGAAAGCTACCTCATCACCCATTAGCATCGGGCTTCGTTCAGACAATTGCCAACTTGACAGGCATAGACGATGCCAACGTCAAGCACGTATCAAACGCCCTGGTCAGATGCCTATGGACGCCAGCAGAGATCATTGCAGCCCTCACCCTGACGCATTCAATGTCGGTCGGCACCGCAAGCAAGACGGTCTATGCTCAGACTAAGCTTGCCAATGATTCAAGCTTGCAAGGCATCGCCAGCAATTTGTATGCCTAGACCGCAGATGACTTTACACGGCGGTTACATATTATGCGACAGCAAGCTGACGCATTCCAACCGCCGAAAATGTCTACTGACTGGGTCTCATATGCGACTTGGGAAGGGCTCCAAGTATCGGTGACTTCCGATGCTCGCAATGATGGCAACATTACCGTCACCTGTGGTGATGTTGTCAAGGTACTCACGCCGTCAGATGTCTTCACTTTCAGTGGGGCAATTGTGATCGAGAGCGAACGGCCCCAGATACTAAGTTGGTCGAGAGCAGGAGGAGGATTGATTGGCTCGGTTTTCAAACCAGTTGGTGCTCCGATGGAAAAGCCTAGTCGTGTGTGGCCCGAACAAGTGAATGGGCCGGTGACGGAACAGCAGCCCGTTGCCGGGGTTGTTTTGCCGGTTTTGCCAAAACGTAAGTTTTGGCTTTGGTAAGCAGCTTTGATTCAATACACCCTCGGTCAATGATCGGGGGTGTTTCTTTACACGATGACATGACAACCAACCAATTCAAGCTGACGACCGAATACTATCGAATGAGTACCAAGCTTACCCCACTCATTGAAAAAGCTGGAGACTCCATTTCTGACTCTCGAACCATTGCAAAGGCACTGCACCAATGGTGCATTGACCGAGATGAGAACAAATTAAAACGCTCAATTTCTGCGCTTAGAACCAAGTACAACTCCTAGACACAACAACAAGAGAACACAACAAATGAAATATAACAAAACCTCCATCAATGGCATCATGAAGTTTGATATCGACATACCGACCGCTGTCAATGGCACTGTAGAGCCATGGTACCGAGCGGCCTATGATATGACCCTGCGCTGTATGCCGAAGTTCTGGGCAAAGTGTCCAACATATCAAGGCTGTTCGGTAGGTGGTGAGTTCTTGAACGTGTCGGGCTTCAAAAAATGGTTTGATGCTAACTATGTCAAAGGGTGGCAATTAGACAAGGACATCTTGTTCCCTGGTAACAAAATGTACCACGAACTCTTTTGCATCTACGCTCAGCAGTGGTTGAACAACTTGCTGACTGACTGTGGTGCTTCGCGTGGGCTGTATCCTATCGGCGTGAGCAGACATGGCGCGGGGTTCCAAGCGCAGTTGAGCCGTGGCCGTATCAACGGCAAGCGAGTGTCTGACAACTTAGGCAAGTACGCCACTGTTGAAGAAGCAGCACAAGTGTACAGGTGGCATAAGACGCTTCACATACGCTCCAAGTACCCATTGATACAAGATCCAAGAATTATCAAAGGCCTTGAGTCGTACATTGAGTTGAACTTGTCTATTGCGGCCTAAACAGTTGGCCTACCCTTGAGATACCAAGTACGAACAGCCTTGCAAACCTTGAAGATTCGTTTCTTCAAAATGCGGTCACGATAGACGGCTGAGATTGAATGGTCCGAGTGGGCCATGACATGGCGGATAGCGACCGAATCCAATGTTCTCTCTTCCGCTATCGTGGCAAAGTGATGACGTAGTCTTGCGAACGTGATTGCAACACCTAAGACACTTGTCAGCTTTTTTAGCTCACGACTGATTGAGTCATTAGGCGAACTACGCCAAGGGTGACCATTGGGCGTGAGAAACAGAGCTTCATTATTGCCTGGGTGGGAGTCGATCACGCCTTGCAGTGCTTGCTTGGTCTCGGGCCATAGAGCAGCCATACGCTTGACCCCAGTCTTCTGTCGCTTCCCACCAAGCCAACCCGTTGCTACAGCTTCCTTGGCAGCGGCTAGCGTTAGTCGACAACAGTCGACGTTGATATAGGCACAATTGAGCCCAAGCAGCAAGGCAGCTTGCAGGTTAGCGTTAGCAGCACTCACAAGGGCATGGAGTTGCTTCGCCTTGAGTATGACTGTCATTTCCGATTAGAAATTGAGCCACTTTAGCGGCTTGGCTGGTCGGCCAATTTTGGGAGGACGATTCCGATGCTCTCGCGTTTTTGGAACCCGTAAATCATTGCCTGCAAGTGTCTTGTGTTCAGGATAGAGTTTGACGATGAAACCTTGCGGCGTACGATTAACGGCGCAGCCAAATCGGAAAAGTGGCTCAATCCTAAACCGCTATCGACATATGACCCTGTCATTCTTCGCATTTCGGATCTCAGCAGCCGAGGGGGCTTTCAATGCATCCGCATCGTCTACCTCCTTCATCAGCTTCAACTTGACAGCCCGCTTGAAGATTGACGACAGCCTTGCTAAACGGTTCTTCTGTGTTTGTGGTGACAGGTATTCAATACCCGCCCTGAGCAATGCGTAATGATGGGGGCGTAGAGACTCAACGGGTAGGGTTCTGGGTAGCGTAGCAAGGATGTAGCGAGATACGGCAACGTGATCTTGGTAATGCTTTAGCGAGAGCTTGCCGAGTTCCTGTTTCGCATGCTTCTCGCGGAGAATGTCGTTAACGGCTTGTTCGAGGGACACACCTTTGCAGTCCTTGGGGTCTTTACCCGCAAGAATGCCATCCTTGCGAGCAAGGTAGTCGTCCAGGGCTTCACGTTCGGTACACCCACGGGGGCCAAAGTAATGGATTGCCCCGCCGATCATTTTCTTGAATCGTGCTTGTCCGTTTTTGCCGACGATGCGGGTTAGTGGGGTGACTTTGGATCGCATAGACCCAAGCCTAGCTCACACTTGCCAAGTTGCAAGTTCTGAGTGTGAATTGGTTCCAAGGGGTGGTTCCAGTGTTTTTGAGGGCAGAACGTGCTTTGACGTTCTACCCTTGTAAAACAAGCGGATGGGGAGGGATTTGAACCCCCGGTAGGGAAACCCTACTCCGGTTTTCAAGACCGGTGCATTAAACCGCTCTGCCACCCATCCAACAATGGATTCTAACGGCATCGCGATTGTAAAGAAAGCCCGGATCGATTCGGGCCAGTTTCGCCTTCTATTTACTTGAAA
>Ga0335394_10005797_pt1 | contig 13943 bp, 15 predicted proteins | sample MAT03_FD_205741 | JGI IMG/M metagenome (GOLD analysis project Ga0335394, IMG submission 205741) | Freshwater microbial communities from Lake Fryxell liftoff mats and glacier meltwater in Antarctica - MAT-03 (spades assembly) (version 2) ...
GATAACTCTCCAGAATGCAAACTAAAAGTTTGTTGATGCTAGGGAGGATTCCCAACAAATGATTTGCACCCATCAGCCTAAAAAATTATTTCAGGCAATCTTCAACAAGATTTAACAAGTTGAAGCAATCTCTTCGAGATATCCGTAAGGAGTCGCGGCTGAATCAATTTAGGCTAATGATCAATAAGCCTTCATGTCTTACCATGAAGGCAGCAGTCTAGCCTCAACCTCAGTTAAACGTCTATCGAACTTAACGTAAATTAACGTCTGATGTGATCCAAGTAACATCCATTAAGCTAGTAGTGCCCTATCTCGGTTTTAAAATCAGTAACCTGTAGTGAATGGGCAGGTAGTTTCCGTTAACTTAATGACATCACTCCTCATGCACCCTCCACATGTTGGAGGTCAGCAGCCTTTACAGGCTGCTTTTTTATTGGATCTACTTTGTTAACTCAGATCTTGCACCTTTCTCAATAGCCCACCGTCGAATGAATTCGGGGCTAATAGACAAAACCCATTAAAATGGGTTGAAAGCCTGTCTGCCAAGTTCTTTAGTCCGTTTCAACGGACTTCATTGCGTTAGCCCGGAATTTCAATTCCGGGTGGGTGTTGCGAGTGGTGCAAGATCTCAGTTATCTAATCTGTAGGAGAAGTGGGGTTAACCTTGCACTCCAACCTACTGCCAATCCGGCGACGGAAACCAGAGTTAACACTGCTAATGATTGCCAGCGGTTGAGCTGAGCATTCTGCAAATCTAGGCGCGCCAGAATTTCGGCTGAAACCAAGACTAAAACGTAGCCAAACATTTTGAACCAAACTAGGGCGCCAGTTACGCTCAACGACCCGATCATGATGAGCGTGAAATATCCGACATCTGACTTTAACCACCTTCTAAAAAAGAGCTTTACCCCGTTGAATAATGTAGTGAGCAGTAAGGCTTGCATCAGGGTGAAGAACAAAACGATCGCCCAAACTGCCCACTCTGCGATCGCCATGCCGACTTCAGAGCTAACCCAATGAGTGAGAAACCAACTGAAGGTGGCGTAAGAGGCAAATAAAATGCCAATAGAAAGCCAAGGAACCTTTTTCACGGTTAGAGCCTGACATTAATAAAGTAAGCAGAATTAATCAGGATTAAGGTTTCGTTTTATTTAATCCCTGAGTGTTAAATTTTCGCACACCTTTTACTTTAGGCAATCTACCACTAGGTGAGCCAGTTTTTGTGCTGCACCTGGCGCGCCTCTCACCTGGCGGAGTTGGGCTTGAATATGGGCTAACTTTTCTGGGTGGTCGAGCCAATCGATCGCCAACTCTGCCAGTTCACACGGAACCAGATGTCCTACCAGTTCCGGCACGATCGCCTCTCCTGCCCAGATGTTAGGCCAAGCCAGCAGCCGAGTTTTGCGTAGAAACCAGCTATTAATGAGACGGGCAAACAGAGTGCCTACTCCTGGCAGATTTGCCAAAAGTCCGGGTAAGCCATCCCAAGATCGCATGGCGTCGAGCTGTTGGATTGGAAGTAGGACAATCATGGGAACTGCCAGTGCGCCTAGTTCTGCGGTGTTGGCTCCCACAGTGGTAAAGCAAAGGCGGCATTGTGCTAATAGATGGTGTGCCGGAGATTCGGTGTAGAGTTCCACCCGGACTGAGGTCGGTTGTCCGTCTTTTTTAATCTGGAGGAAGGGCTGTCCTTGATCTTGAATTAAGTTGGCGGAAAAATTGCCAAATTGTGGGATGAGGGGATTTTGGGTAGGGTCAGCAAATTTCGCCAGGGTCGATAAAGTCAGGGTCGGGGCGACGGGAATGACAAACTGGGTTTGAGGACGATCGCGAGCAATGTAGTAGGCGATCGCCAATCCTAACGGCAACCCCTGCGACAATTTTGCTCCCTTAGATCCAGGCAATATTCCGATCATTTCCTTTTCCTGTGAGAGACGACTCGCTGAATCGTTCTCAATATCTGCCATTAAATCTCCGACTACGGCGAACTTGTGGGCGTACTTGGGTTTCGCTCGTTCGATCAGTTCGGGCTTCATGACGCCAAACCGATCAACCCACTGATGCCAGCGGGTTTCCCACTCGCCGTAAATGACGGTGCGGTAGCCCAATCGTTTGCCAATCACCACGGCAAAAAATTGATCGCCTCCCAGAAAAAGCGTGACTCCCTGTTCTCTCCAATCCCAATTGTCGGCGGTCTGCCCTCGGAGCAGAAAAGGAAAAAACCGATCGGCGCTTTGAATGCGATCAATTTCGGGATAGGTCTGGGCGATCGCTGCCTCGCGGCCGCTGGCGTTGGGGCAAGGTGATAAAACGAGGGAGATGCGTACCTGTCGTCGATCTTCGCCAAGCTGTTGGCGTAGGGCTTTGACGACTGGGCGAACCCAGGTGGTTAGCTCGCCGGGGCCGTTGGAGAGAATCAAAATGTCAACTGGTGGACGATCCATTGATTTATTCTAGGTTGGCATGGTGCTAATTGTTACAGGATGCTGGGGATACTGATATTTTTTCTGAGGATTTTGTATTCGCTGGAGTGTAATTTAACCATCCATAGAACTTTCCATCTCATCATCCACGGAGGTTCTTAATGTGTTATCTGCAACAAGGTAAAAAGTCTTACTGATGACTTACCGATAGTTGGTCAACAGAGTGTGTCCAACTCAGCTTCTATAGTTCACTGAAATATTGTAGAGGCGCGATCGCTGCGTCTGGTTTCAATTTTTAGGTCTATGACTGAGAAACCTGGTGTCTACTGGTGGATGTAGTGATTGTTTCTCAGTAGGCGTCAGTAGGGCGATCGCCGCTCAAATCCTTTGCTTCAGCGTGATCCCTTTTTCTGAACCTCTGTTACTCTTTGAGCAGCTTATTCTATAAGTCATTAATCATAGTGCAATACCGACCTTCAAAAAACTGGCTTGATAAAGTCTAAGATTTGCCTTACTTCCTAAAGTCTAAAAGGGGGGTTCTCTAGAGATTTGTTACTTTGATTCGGAAGAATGAACTGCGATCGCCACCTGTCAAAGTCAAGCAGGAAGAGGATGCAGTGCATTTGGCTTAAACACTATCCCTAAGGCTGTTACTAACGGCTACCTCTACGGGTAGAGTAAAAAGACTCAACCTGGATGCCTTTAAAAACAGGGGTTTCGACTCCAACAAAAAGGGTAAACAAAGGGGCGATCGCCATTGACTTTATTTAAATAGAAACCTGAGAAGTGATAGTTTTAAGCTTTGTATCCTTCCTGTTATATATGCTACTAGCGTCATCAAATAATAAATTGTGACAATAGCTCAATTCACTTTAAAACGGGTACTCTGAACAGCATCAATCCCACATTTTTTCGCTTTTGCTGGTCTGACACTTCTAAACCTCATGCGTTAACGGACAAAAAACTGTGGTTAGTAGCCTCCAAAGTTTATTCTCAAAAAAGAACAAAGGAGTCGGTGTCGAACTGACCCCCGACCGAGTTAATTTAGCGCGTCTTAAGAAGAAGGGTCAAGGGTTTCAACTCATGACCCTGGCTTCGGCAGAAGTGCCAGAAGGCATCTTTCAAGAGGGGCAGATTGCTGATACGGCAGCAATGTCTGAAATCATCCAATCGATCTTGGTCGAGAGCAAGTTAAAGGTGAAACATGCCGCAACTGCTATTCCGAGCGGTCGAGATACGGTGACGCGGATTATTCCTGTTCCGGCTGAGCTAGATGACCGCGAGCTGCGAGAAATGGTGTTGAACCAGGAAGCAGGTTTATACCTTCCCTTCCCTCGTGAAGAAGCAGATGTGGATTATCAAAAGCTCGGTCTGTTTGTCGATGAGGACGGCATTGAGAAGGTGCAGGTGTTGCTAGTTGCCACCCGCAAAGATGTCACTAATTCCTATCTAGAAACGTTTCGGCAGGCGGGATTGATCGTCGATGTTTTAGAGATTAGTAGCTTTTCGTTAATTCGGACTATTCGTCCTCAATTACGGCAGTTTTCGCCCCAAGAAGCAGTGGCGCTAGTCGATATTCAGTTTGAAAGCACCGAAATTTCGATCGCCGTAGATGGGGTGCCTCAGTTTTCTCGAACGGTTCCCATTGGCACGTACCAAATTCAAACCTCGCTCAGTCGAGCCATGAACTTGCCGCCCTCGCGCAATACCGAGCTACTACAAGGGATGACGGTTCCGGCGGCTAGCCCGATGGATCACTCGATGGATGCGCCTGCCAAAATGGGCGGCGCCAATCCGGCAACGGCGGCGATGCTGCGGATTTTAGGAGATTTGGCAGATGAGTTACGCCGCTCTATCGACTTTTATCATAATCAGGGCGAAAACATTGAGGTGGCGCAGTTGTTGCTGGCAGGACCGGGAGCGGCGATCGGGCAGTTAGATGAATTTTTCTCTCAGCGTTTGAGCTTGCCAACTACGCCGATCGATCCGATCGCCGCCATGTCTTTAGAGGTGGCGCAAGAGATTCCTTTGGCGCAGCGATCGGGGTTGGGGGTGGTTCTGGGTTTGGGATTACGGGAGGCATGGTAAATGTACGCTTTAGATATTAATTTTCTCAATGACCGGGGAGAGCGACAATCTGAACTCGGTCAGCGCAAGCCAAAAGGCCCCATTAATCAGGTTCCTTTTTATATTGGGCTGGCAGTGGCGATCGCTCTACCGGCTCTGGCACTGGGGGCATGGGCGTTCTTGCAGTCGCAAAACAGCGCACTAGAACAGCAGCAAGCTGCCCTCGATAGTCAACTGGCAACAATTAAAGCTCAGCAAGCCGAGGTCGATGCCATTACCAAACAGGTGAAAGACTACGAAGCCGACAATACCGCATTGGCAACGGTCTTTGACCGCATTAAGCCTTGGTCGGGCATTCTGCAAGACATCCGCGATCGGGTGCCCAATGGCGTGCAAATTAGCATGATTGAACAGATTCCTCCAGAGGCGACTCCTGCGGTAGCTCCGGTGGTCGCTAGCCCAAGCCCCGGCGCTAGCCCTAGTGCCAGCCCCTCTCCTGGCGCGCCTGTAATTCCGGTTGTAGTGGCTCCTTCTCCAGCTCAAAGGGTGCGGCTGACGGGGCGGGCAAAGTCTTTTAGTGAAGTCAATGATTTTATTTTGACGTTGCAGCGATCGCCCTTCCTAACTAGCAAAGACACTAAACTGGCGACCTCGAAGCTGATTGACAACCCCACTAAAATTTCGTTTGAGGAGAAAGAAGGACAAAGCGCTTCTAACGACAAAGTGGAAATTAAGTTTCCTCAGGTTGTGGAATACACCATTGAAACCACGCTGACTGAGCTGCCCGCTTCTGCCCTTTTACAGGATTTGGAGCGTACCTTATCGGTGGGTCTAGCCAGTAGAATTCAAGCACTTAGGGATAGAGGAGTTTTGAAACCATGAGCTACGGCGGAGATTTTATTCCTTCGGGAGGCACGGAAGATACGCCCGAAAGTCCTAAGCTGTTTGGGTTGTCGTTAACTCCAACGGTCAATGGCGTTTTGGTGGCGTTGGTTGGGTTAGTTGGGGCATATTTTTTGTTTGCTAACCTGGTGCAGCCCGCGCTGCAACGCAACCGAGAGTTGAGTCAAGACATTGCGGCAAAAGAAGCGCAACGGCAAAACCTAGAGCAATTTAAAAAGCAAATAGCAGATGCCCGCGTGAGGCTGAAAGATGCTGAGCAATTGCGGGCAGATGTTTTGAGTTTGTTTGCTTCTGAGAAAAGCGTGGATACTCTACTTTTAGATGTCAACGAGCGGGTTCAATCGGTCAATGCGGGCATTACTGATCCTGATAAACGGGCAACGCTTTCTAAGTTTGATTTAGATGCCGAGGCTTCGGGGCCAGTGACCGACGGTTCTTTAGGTGCTGAGGTAGATAACCGTTTAGAGCGTCGAGTTTATGCGGTCGAAATTAAAGGGTCTTATCCTCAAACTCAGTCGATTATTCGCAACATTGAGCGATTACAGCCGCTTTTGGTGATCAGCAACTTTAAGACAGATTTGGATAGTTCGACCCAAGAGGTGCTATTCGACGAGCAGGGCAGGCTGGTGACTGGACAGCCCCAAACCCGAATTACAACTGGGTTTCAGCTTGCTGCTCTAGTGCCAATTGGGCAAGAGGCTGGTGCCCTAGCAGCCGATGCCCCAGCCGATGCCCCAGCGGGAGCCGCGCCTGCATCTCCGACGGTAACCCCCAGCCCGTCTCCCAGCCCCTAACCCTAACCCCACAGCAGTTTGATATTTAAGGAGGAGTGTTTCGTGAAACGGCATCTTGGATTTGGTAGTGTAATTGGTGGTGCAGCTTTGGTGGTGATGGTATCCCAAGCGGCTCAGGCTGCTTCGACGCAAATTACTGATGTGCAGTTGAAGCAAGAAAATGGCGGCGTTCAGGTGGTGTTGCAAACCAAGAATGGCGATCGCCCTCAGGTTTTTACAATCAACCGGGGCAACTCTTTAATTGCCGATATTATTAACACGGAGCTGAAACTCCCTGCTGGCAATGGTTTTTTGAAAAATAATCCGGCTCCCGGCATTAGTACGGTGTCGGTGACGCAGTTGGATGCTAACAGTGTGCGGGTCGAAGTGAGCGGCGATCGCGTGGCTCCGTCGGGTCAGGTCAGCCAAGATTCTGGCTTGATTACGCTAAATGTTAATAGCGCGGGCAGTACAGCCCAAGCGCCTAGTCAGCCGCTGCCCTCTAGTCAGTCTCTACCGAATCAGGTTGCGCAGATGCAGCCGCCTCCAGCGTTGCCCGGTTCTAATGGGGCGGCGAATGGGCAAAATGTGCCGCCTAGTCAGCCGAGGGCGATCGCCCCTCCATTGGGTGACCAGTCGGTATCTAGCATTGACTCTTCTCCCTCAGAAATTAACCTGGGAACCAATGAAGTTGTTCCCCGTCTAGTGCTGCGCGATGCGCCTGTGCGCGATGTGTTATCCCTGCTTGCTCGTGCAGCGGGCATGAACGTTGCCTATGTGGAGGATGCTGTTACAGCAGATCAAGCTGGTGCATCTACACCCACTGCTGGAGCTACAGCCAATACTGGGGCCAAAATTTCGCTTGATATTGAAAACGAACCTGTCCAGAACGTCTTTAACTACGTTTTGCGAGTTGCAGGATTAGAAGCAAATCGAGCCGGGAGAACTATTTTTGTAGGGCCTCGCTTGCCCGATTCTGCCCGTAATGTTCTCACTCGAACCATTCGAGTCAATCAAACTACTGCTGTGGAAGCTGCGACCTACCTCGCTAGTTTAGGAGCCGAGACAAGGCAGCCTTTTGCAGGGGGTAGTCGAACGGTCACCGAAAGAGATGAAGCAACAGGACTTCTCCGGACTGTTACTGAAGTCTCCCCTCCTAGCATTGTGACGGTTTCTGTGGATAACGTTACTCAAGGAGACAGCCCCTTACTGCTCCGAGGTCTATCGGTAACGGCTGACAGTCGCCTCAACTCCGTGACTTTAGTCGGCACTCCTACTCAGATTACAATGGCTGCTTCAATGCTAGGACAGCTTGACTTACGCCAGCGCCAAGTTGCTGTTAACGTCAAAATTGTTGATATTAACCTGCTTGCAACCGATAACTTCAGCACAAGCTTTTCGTTTGGCGCCGGAAACGGCTTCTTTTTGGTTGACCGAGGCGCAGCAGTATTCAACTATGGTCGGCTCAATCCAGCAACAGCAGATCAATCGCGCAACAGCTTAACTAGCCCACCAACCATCAACAATCCTTACTCAGGGAATGCGCCATTCTTGGATGCGACTCAACAGTTGACCGTTCCAGGTGGCGGTGGCGGCGTAGTTGATCAAGGACGGTTCACTGATACCGATGCTACTTTCCTTCAACCCGTCCCGCCCCTAGGTCGTAACGATAATCCATTGCGCCCTGGCATCAGCAATTTTGAGCCTGGAACCCCAACTGTGATCGCCCGCAATGCTCAGACTGGAGAAATTACCTTTACTCAAGGCACTTCGTCTACTGTCAATTCGGCTTTACCAAGCCTGTTCCAATATCCATCTCGGTTCTTAGCAGGTTTGCAAGCACAGGTTGTGAGCGGCAATGCCAAAATTCTGACTGATCCAACGTTGGTGATTCAGGAAGGGGAACAGGCAGTAGTAAAGCTAGGACAGGAAGTTATTACTAACATTGTCGAAACACGAACCTCTACCAATAACGAAACCGTTACAAATACAGAGATTGAGAAGGCTAACGCAGGGTTAACCCTAACAGTCGCGGTATCTCGAATTGATGACAATGGCTTTGTTTCTTTGAACATCAATCCCTCTGTTACATCGCCCTTTGAAACCCGTCAAATTCGGTTGGGTAATGGTGGGTCAAACACGATTACCCTTCTCAATACACGAGAGTTGGATACTGGCAACCTGCGTCTCCGCGATGGTCAAACCCTGATTGTGTCAGGGATTATCCAAGACAGCGATCGCACCACCATCACCAAAGTACCTATTTTGGGCGATATTCCCATTTTGGGCGCGCTATTTAGAAGCACCAGCCGAGAAAACAGTCGGCGTGAGGTAATTGTGCTTCTCACGCCTCAAATTCTCAATGATGATGACAATTCTAATTTTGGCTATCGCTATACGCCAATGCCAGAAACCCAGCAGCTTCTACAACGTCAAGGTGTTCAGCCTTAAATGGGCTAACTGGAAAGACTGACTCCTTTTTTAGGTGGGCTGACGAGTCCACCTTTTTTGTGACTAATTTCTGTCGCTGATATCCATGCCTTAAGATGAAGAAAAAATACCTGGGAGACTAGAACTATGCTTCCTTTAAATCCTAAAGAACAGGTAATCCTAGAATCTTTAGAAAACGATGAGTGGAATTCTGTGCCAGACAGATCACGAGAGATGCAACGCTACCAAGGCTATGCTCAAGTTCATGTAGCGGAATTATCAGCAGGGTTAGAGGAAGTCAAGATTGAACTCCCTGCGGGTGATTTGCGATCGCTTCAAGTTTTGGCACAGCAAGCAGGTCTTTTCGTACCAATTTTCGTTGCAAGTGTGATTCATCAATATGTCTCGACTCGTTCTCAGCCTTAACTTATAGAGAGGAGAATAGATATGCTAAAAAGCTATGAAGCAATTTATGAAAATGGTCAGGTAAAGTGTCTAGATGAGCAGCCTACAGTAGAGTCAGCGCGTTTAATTGTGACAGTTTTGGAAGAGAAAACGATGCCTGTAAAACGGCGCATTTTTCCAACTGACATGGCAGGAAAAGTAGAGATTTTAGGAGATATTGTTAGCCCGATCGTCGATTAAGAGGATTGGGAATGTCTGAAGTGATTGTTCTCGATACCCACATTTGGCTTTGGCTGATCAATGCTAACTTTGATCAATTTCCATCTCGCTGGCGTGATTCTATTGAGTCTGCAACTCGTGTGGGGATCTCTCCAATGTCCTGCTATGAGATTGCCCTAGGGATCTGCATTGAAATAAAGTCCCAATGGGATGCGTTAGCTTTCTAGCCCCCTAAATCCCCCAATTCTGGGGGACTTTGAAAGGCTCGGAAGTCCCCCAGAATTGGGGGATTTAGGGGGCGGATCGGGACGTTATTTCATTGCTACTCCCCTAGCTCATCAAAAGGGTCGTATTGGGCTTCCCTCCACTGCGCAAGAATGGTTTCATGAGGCTTTGACACCTGCGGGAGTTGAGTTATTTCCACTGACTGAGGCGATCGCTGCTCTTGCCGTTGACTTGTCTCCGGTTCACAAAGATCCGTTCGATCGCCTGATTATTGCGACGACTTTAGAATATGGAGCGAAGCTTGCCAGTGTAGATGGCTCTTTTGCTCAATATTCTGAACTAGAGAATTGTTTGCTGAAATGACTCAATTGAGAAACTGGCTCAATCGAGGATGACTCAACGCGATCGCTAAGCCACCATCAGAGCAAATGCGATCGCGGAACTCAAAAGGCGATCGCCAGTCATTTACTAAAAGCACATCAATCGTGGCGGCGATCGCCCTTATTTGTCGCGCCCATGTTCTCCCACAGGAAGTCTTTATGCAACCGCGCAACGCCCCCAAAGCCCTCAGCAACGCCCAAAACATTGGCAACCTCAACGGAGAAGCAGACTATCGCAGCCAAGGCAGCACTAACCAGCTCTATCGATTTAGCCTCAATCGCTCTAGTCGGCTCAAATTTTCTCTTGATCAGGTCAGCGGTCAATCTAACTTGCAGCTTCTCAAGGCAGATGGCTCGGAGCTGAAACGGGCGAAGGATAACCGCAAGCAAGCCTTTGATAGTCGATTGAAGTCGGGCGATTACTACATCCAGGTAGCGACTGAGGGCAACGCTCGCTACAAACTTAACCTGAAGGGTGCAGGACAGGCGATCGATGCGGGTAATGACCTGAGTGAGGCGCTAGATGCCGGAACCCTGAGCGGTGCCCAGCGAACAGTTCGGCAACGAGTAGGCGGTAGAAGCGATCGCCAAGACTTTTACCAAATTAACTTAGCAACCGATGGCGCGATCGATTTATCACTGCGCGATCTGCGTCGAGATGCCGACTTAATGCTGTTGGATGAAAATGGCGATGAACTAGCAAGATCTTCAACTAACGGGCGATCGAATGAGTCGATTCGGCAGAAATTAAATGCTGGGACTTATGTTGTTCAAGTGTCTCCGTTTTCGTCGCGCGTAAAGTACACGCTTGCAATGGCGGCAGATAGTTCAGGAGTGGTCTCGCCTAGCCCAACACCGAGCAATCAGCCGAGTAACTCCAGCGGTAATTCCAGCAGTAATTCTGGCGGTACGCAGAGTTCACCCATCTTTTCACAGTCGGGTCAAGTGAGCGCGACAAAGGGCAGCAATCTTTACGGCTTTAACGTTAATCAATCGGGTGTGTTTACTGCCGATTTAACAGGATTAACAGGCGATGCCGATGTGCGATTGGTGCAAGATACCAATAATAACGGGGCGATCGATCAGGGCGAAGTTTTGGCTTGGCAGTGGGAGCGCGGCACAGCCAATGAGTCCATTCGTAAATTTGTCGGAACGGGTAATTATTTGTTGCAAGTGATGAACTACAACAATCAAACCGCCAATTACAGCGTCAATACAAACTTTACAGCGGCTGCAAGTGATGACAAACAGTTTTCAATTCGGCTAAATTTTGGCGAAGGATTAGGGAGCATTAACAATAGCGTCAGGGGGGCGATCGCCCAAGCGGCAAAGGTTTGGGAAAACGTAATTTCCTACAGCAGCTTCAACGGCACCCACACCCTGGATGTCGATGTAATTGGCGAATCGAACACCGATAACTGGTACGCTGCTGCCACCAACAAGCAGGGCATTCCCGATAAAACTAATAAGTGGATGCCTACCACAGGCAGAGTCCGCATCAACACCAAATACGCCAACACCTTCAACAGCAATCCCGAATACTTAACCGCCATCCTCACCCACGAGTTTGCCCATGTGCTAGGCATCGGCACACTTTGGGAAAATGATGGACGCAACTTAATCAACACCAAAAACGATACCTACGTCGCCGATAGCTACGCGGGCATTGCCTACGGCGATTTGACAGGCACTACCCCCACCGCTATCCCCCTCTCTAAAGATAAAGATTCCGCCGGGAAATCGATCTATGGGCACTGGAGCGAAGCCGTTTTGGGTAACGAATTGCTCACCCCCGAAGCAGAAGGCACAGGCATTAAAATTCCCCTTAGCCAACTGACGATCGCCTCTCTGCGCGATATTGGCTGGAATGTTAATTACGGTGCTGCCGAGCCTTTTTCCCTCTCTAAAGCTAGTCCCGTTAGCAACACCATCTCTAGTCTGCCTCCCGGTTCTGATGGCTTGTTCATCCGCTGCGGCTGTGCCTACCACATGGCACAAGCCAGCGGACTAAACACCCTCGGAGCTTCTCGCTTGAGTGATGCGATTAGGAGCTAAAGATTGATTGATAATTGCCCGTTCTAAGCGTCGGCGTTGTAGGGTATTAGAGTGCAATTATCACTTTATTTCATCCTTAACTCATGCGCGGCGACCAAATCTATGTAATGCGCCCCTTAGCGGGACTGGATAGCCTATATCAACATCATGGAATTGACTGCGGCGACGGTACAGTAATTCACTATTACAAGCCTGGCGAAGCAGAGATCAGCAGGACTTCTTACGAAACTTTTGCTCAGGGAAAACCTGTCTATACCAAACATTACACTACCTCTTACGTGCCTGATGTCGTCATTGAGCGTGCCGAAAGTCGGTTGGGCGAACGGCGATATATCTTGCTGACTAACAACTGCGAACACTTTGCAACTTGGTGCAAGGTTGGACAAAGTGAATGTATCCAGCTTGCTGGGTTAGACGTAGGACTGTTGAAGCAGTTTGATCGAGGGTTTGTTGAACACGAGGCACAGGGCAACCCAGTCGCAGCGATGGAGCAATTTCGGTTGGCGCTGGGGAATCTGGCGATCGCCCACTCCGACATTCAAACCCAGATCACCCAAGCCCAAAAAGAAAGGGATACCTGGCAACGCGCCGCCCAACTTGCCCTCAAACAAGGCAAAGAGCCGCTAGCACGGGCAGCTCTAGAGCGGCGATATCCCTTTAAGCGCAAGGTCGAGGATTTGCAGCAACAGATGCTAGAACTGGTAGCGTTGCAACAATCAATTGAGCGCGATCGGCAACTTCTCAAGCAAAGCACAATCGCCTAATTCAGAAAATTCTCGTATTTACCGTGATCACCAATCCAAAACCAATAATAATCGTTATCCTTTTTCAAAGCTAACGCTCGATACCCGCCACTGATACGAGCAGACCAAAGATTCTGACCAACTTTCTTGAAATGTAAAGAGGGATAGAGTGGATCTTCTGGCCAAAGGCGGTAAGCTTTCTGCGCTTGCTCTTTTATGTCGGGCGACAACTCAGCATACGCTTTCCAAAAATCAGCCGTCGTGAAGGAATTCATTGAGATCTCTCACGTTATTAGCTGCAATATCTGTCTCTGCTTGAGCAATTAGACGATCCAATTTTCCTGATGCTACATCTGATTCAATTTGCTTATCCCACGCATCATCAAGGTATTCTTGGAGCCATTTCGCAAGGTTACGAACTTCACTTTCTGGTAATTGCTTAATCGCAGATTCAACTTCTAGTCGAGTCGTCATAGAATACTCCATACCTCGAAGATCACTTAATTATTACCAATTATGGCTTGAAACAAGGATCGCCTCTTGCTCAGGCAGAAGCTTTTTGCTTGAGGGCGATCGCTTAAAGTTAGATAGTGCGTGATCTGGGGGGCGATCGGGGCTAACTTATCAACTGTAGAGACTTAAAAATGCTTGTTCGCTACTGATTTGCCCTATTTCTGTTTAGACACTTTCCTAAGGAATGTGCCCCTAGATAGTGCTTAGATCATACTCATCTTTAATATTCTTGATTTTGAAACGAGCATTAAAGTTTCTCTTAAACTTACTTTTCAGATTTTGTATACTTGTGTCTTGTTGAGGTACACGCGTAGATACAACAAAGCATAGCTTCCTTATCTTTTTTGGATCTTCCGACAGTAATCTAATTGTTGATTCTATTTGCTGAACTGCATGTGGAATATCGCTTCCCTTCAACTCTACGTATATTTCTACTTCATTAGAAGGAACAATTGCGTAGTCACAACGTAGAGTATTATTGTCACTAATAACGCACCCATCAACTTCGATCTTTAATACTCTGTCTTGATTCGGGTTTAAGAAGGTCATTTTACTCTTACGCTCCTGCAATACAATTTTTGTGTCAGTTCTATACTCCTCACACTTTGGAAGACTTTTCATATACAGTTCAAGCTAAGTCCAGAAGTTTATCAAATTCAATAGCTAGTTCATCAGAAACAGAATCAATTACCTTTGCATCTATCAACCCAGTATCAAGACATACAATGCTATTGCATTTTCCATTTGTTAAGACATAAGCTGAGAGATCAGAGATATCTAGCGACTTGTATCTAGATACAATCTTCT
>Ga0335394_10005798_pt1 | contig 13943 bp, 11 predicted proteins | sample MAT03_FD_205741 | JGI IMG/M metagenome (GOLD analysis project Ga0335394, IMG submission 205741) | Freshwater microbial communities from Lake Fryxell liftoff mats and glacier meltwater in Antarctica - MAT-03 (spades assembly) (version 2) ...
GCCTCACCTTCGGCACTCCCAATTGGTTGGCAAGCGCGCCGGGCGTCCACGCCGTGGCGCTTGCGCACTCGCGCAGATGGTGCGTTTGGTACACCCTTCGATTGGCGCGACCACCTGTTTGGCGCACGTGACTCTGTGGCATGCGCGAATAGCTCCAGCGTCCCGGTGCAGCCACCCGTCACTCCCGACTGGATCGTTTGATGGCACCGCATCGGGAAAGCCGAAAACCTGCGCGGACCCACAGCCCCCCGGAGGTCTGGGCTTGGTTTGTCGCCGGCCAACCATCGCATCACGCGGGTCGGGTGGCCGCGCCGGGCAGACGCAATTGCTCGCGCCTGCCGCAGAGCCACGCGCGCCAATCAGGTGGTCACGCCAGCCCGATGGTGCGCAACAAAAACCATCTGCGCGATTGGAGTCGGCCCGGCGTGGATTGGTAGGGCCGCGGATCCAACGCGCTGTAGGCGATGAATCCAGCAGTATGGGCAAACGCAGTCCAGCTCAGCAAAGCGGTGAGCGGCGCTGAGACTTGAGGCCCGAACCGAGTGATTATTTGCAGCTGCAGTTGCTTCTTACGCATATCGAGATCCGTCCCGATCAGGGACTTGATTTTGCATTCGATGTCTGCCAAGAGCTGCTCGCCAAATTGCTGCAAATCCACCCGCTGACGTTCGAGATCGAACTTGTTACCTTATCACCCGATAACGCCGCAGTCGCTGGTTGGCGAACCTCAACCAGGGTTTCCAAAACTTGCAGAACGAGGCGACCGGCTCGCCCATCGAAGGTCGCCAATTGCGCTGCCGATGCTACTTCGATTCGTCCTACGAAACAATTCGGCAGGTCGAATTCTGGTTCCTTCGATCAATAATCTGGCCTGAAATCAGGAGATTGAGTAATGAGTGATCTCGTTGTCGATGAACACCTGAAAACTGAAGTGGCAGAGGCGAAGTTCGATGTGTCCCGCGCCCAGATTAAGCAGGCTGCGCGGTGGCTTGCCGGTGGTGTTTCCTCCAATTTTCGACTGGGCATTGCGCCGACGCCTCTCGTATTTGAGGCCGCGCAAGGCGCTTATCTTTTCGATATCGATGGCAACCGCCTGATTGACTACTACCTTGGAATGGGTCCGATGATCCTGGGTCATTCTCCCGGTGTCGTCAGAGACGCGGTCGCGGCACAGTTGCAACATGGACTGCTATACGGTGGGCAAAGTCGTATAGAGGCGCAGGCGGCCGATCTGTTCTGCCAGTTGGTGCCGTGCGCCGATCGTGTGCGTTTTTGCGGATCCGGCTCTGAGGCGGTTCAACTGGCACTGCGCTTGGGTCGAGCTGCAACCGGCCGGCATACAGTTGTCAAATTCGAGGGCCATTACCACGGCTGGTTTGACAACGTCCTTGTATCGACAGCGGTCGGCATCGATCAAGCTGGTCCAGCGGAGCAACCAAATGCAGTGCCAGGAAGCAAGGGCCAGGATCCGTCTGCAATGGCTCATACCGAGGTATTGACCTGGAACGACCTGTCCCTCGTCGAGGCCCGATTGTCAAGAGGGGATGTTGCAGCGCTCATCATGGAGCCCGCAATGTGCAACTCAGGTGTGATCATGCCTGCAGCTGGTTATCTCGAAGGCGTGCGGCGCTCGTGCGCGCGTCATGGCACCATACTGATCTTCGATGAGGTGATTACCGGTTTTCGCGTTGCGCCTGGCGGAGCACAGTCTCTTTTCGACGTCACACCCGACTTGGCGGTTTTTGGCAAGTGTTTGGCTAGCGGCTTTCCGGTCGCAGCGGTTGGTGGGCGCGCCGAGTTGATGGAGATGACCGTCACCGGTGGCGTGGTGCATGGCGGCACTTACAACGCACAACCGATAGCGATGGCGGCAACATTCGCTACGCTGAATGCCTTGGCTGACGGCAGTGTCATGCGGGAAATTGCGCCCAAGGGCGAACGGCTTATGCAAGGGCTCAGGTCTGCCCTAAGCGACGCGGGTATTCTGGCAAACGTGGGAGGCTTTCCCCAGATTTTTCATGTTGCATTCGGCTTGGAACGTCCGGCACGCAACTACCGTGACCTGATGGCGATCAACCGGCCGCACTATGTTAGGTTCGCCCTCGAGTTGTTGAAGCGGCGGGTGCGTGTGTTGGAACGTGGGGCATGGTTCATGTCCGCCGAGCACGGCGACGATGAGATTGACGACACTTTGGAGGCCGTACGCGCTGCTGCTGTGGCGACCGCAGCCGCCGCTGCCTGACAGCCATGCGAGTCGCCGTAGCCCAGATGATTCAGGAGTCAAACTCCTTTGTCCCGCATGGCACGACGATGGAGAATTTTCGAGCACAGTACCTACGGAAAGGTGCAGCCGTCATCGGTGAGCTCGGTAGCGCGCGCGTCGAGATCACCGCAATGATTGATGTCTTAAGGAGGGCGAATTGCGAAATCGTTCCGCTTATCAGCACGCATGGGTTTTGTGGCGGGCCTCTGTCGCGGGAGTGCTTCGATGAGCTGATGGAGATGCTTCTTGCGCCGCTACGGACGACATCGGGTCCAGTTGACGCTGTCTGCCTGGCACTGCATGGCGCAATGGCAGTGGACGACAACCCTGACGCCGAAGGAGAGATCATCGCGCGGGTGCAAGCCGTGTTGCCGCCGGATGTGCCCATCGGCGTTTCGCTGGACCTGCACGGGCATATCACGCCGGAGATGCTCCGTCCGAACGTCTTCTACATCGGGTATCGAGAGTACCCGCATATCGACATCTATGAAACCGGTGAGCGGGTGGCCTCATTGATGCTCGATGTCCTGGCGGGTCGTAGGAAGCCGGTGATGGCGCTCGCGAAGCGGCCCATGATCATCTCGCCGGTCGACGGGCGCACGACCGAAGGTCCGCTGTCCGAAGTGGCGCAAGCTGCTCGCGACCTGGAGCAGGGCGCTGTCTTGTATTGCTCGATCTTCCCCGTTCAGCCGTGGCTAGATGTGGCCGACATGGGTTTTGCGGCGCTGGTTTGTGCCGACGGCGACCAAGCGGCGGCGCAGCGGGCCGCCGACACTTTGGCGGACATGACATTTGCGCGTCGAGAGGCATTGCTGCCGAAGCTGATCAGCCTGGAGGATGCCATCCACGCCGCTATGGCTGCGTCGGGATTGACCGTTGTGGGGGATTGTGGAGATGCGCCCAGTGGTGGTGCGGCCGGCGACAACATCAGCGTGCTTCGGTCCTTGCTGGCATTGGGGGCCGATCGGGCTGAGCGGCTCACATATCTGACCCTTGTCGATCCTGCAGCCGCAGCCGAGGCACGCGTTGCCGGCCCAGGCGCTACGCTGACCCTGCGGCTTGGACATCACATCTCTGTGAATGACGGTAAACCACTAACCGTCACGGGAGTCGTTCAGACTATCAGCGACGGTGAGTATGTTCTTTCCGACAAAAGTATGCAGGGCACTGTCGTGCATATGGGTCCGACAGCCGTGTTGTCAATCGGGTCAATTCGAATCGCCGTACGATCAATCGGCGGTTTCGAATGGGATACGGGGTTGTTCACGTCGGTCGGCCTCGATCTTAGCAAGCCGGCGCTCGTATTCGTGAAGTCGCCGTCACATTTTCGTACGGCTTTCGCACCCATTGCCGACAGGATTCTCATCGCCGATACGCCGGGGCCTACAGCCGCAAACATGTTACGCGTACCGTTTACCAACGTCCGACGTCCGATTCACCCACTCGACCCCATCTAGGCTCGTCACAATGAAAATCACCGATATCAAGGTCACCTCGGTCAATGTCGCCTTTGAGGCTCCCTTGCGCTGGTCGCTGGGGGTAGAGACTGGTACCACCCGGGGCATCATCGAGTTGTTCACCGACGAGGGGATCGTCGGCATCGGTGAAACCTACGGTGGCTTGGGCATTGAACATGCGGTAGTTGCCGCAAAAGCCTACATCATCGGCATTGACCCTCTCGATATCGGAGTTATCGCGAACCGCTTTGCTGCATTTTGCATCGGTTACGAAACAACGGTCCCTGCCGTGGTGCGGGCCGGAATCGAGATGGCCTGTCTTGACGCCGCGGGAAAGGCGTTCAAGGTACCGGTCTACAAGTTGCTCGGTGGCAAGACGCGCTCGCGCATCGAGTTCGGGGCCTATGTCTTTTACCGGTACCGGAACGAAAAAACTGGCATCGGCGGCGAGGCAGACGCGCAATCCATACTTGAACGTGCTCACGCTCTGTGCGAGCAACACGGGTTTAAAGCCATCAAGCTCAAGGGGGGAGTGTTCGATCCGTGGCAAGAGTTGAAGGCCATCGAACTGCTACACGACACCTTCCCGGATGCGCCCCTGAGATGGGATCCTAACGCCGCCTGGTCCGTCGAAACATCGATCCGGGTCGGGCGCCGTTTGCTTACCAATGGTGTCGATCTCGAATACCTCGAAGACCCGACATCGGGGCTGGAAGGTTGCGCACAGGTGCGCCGCAGTGTTCCCATTCCACTGGCGACCAACATGTGCCTAGTCGCCTGGGATCAACTTGCGCCGGGAATTCGCTTACGCAGCATCGACGTGATTCTCTCCGACATTCACTTTTGGGGCGGCTTCCGGCAGAATCAAAAGATGATTGCGGTGGCCGAGGCGTTCAATCTGGGTATTGGCATGCATTCCGACCGTGAACTCGGGATTTCCACGTCCGCGATGCTGCATATGGCCGCTGCGACGCCCTACATCACCCACGCCATTGACAGCCATTACCACGACCAGGTCGATGATGTCATCACGCAACCGTTTGTCTACGAGGATGGGTCCCTGACGGTGCGTGACGGCGTGGGCCTGGGCGTGGAACTCGATCGTGACAAGTTGGAAAAATACCATCGCGCATATCTTGCCGAAGGCTCAGTCAACGAGTTCTACGATCCACGACGACCGGACTGGACACCGGCTTTGCCACTTTTCTGAAAGCGACCTTTTCATCAACCACTGGAGTAGAAAAATGCACCACTATGTTAGGAAACTCTTTTGCACGGCGGGCATCGCTTGCGTGACGTTCGGCGCGGCGCAGGTTATGGCTCAAACCGTCCTTAAGGTCGTACCTCAGGCGGATCTCAAGATCCTCGATACAACCTGGACGAACGCCCTGATCACGCGCAACCACGGAATGATGGTGTACGACACCCTGTTCGCGATGGATGCGAACCTCAAGCCGCAGCCGCAGATGGTTGACAAGTACACCCGAAGTACTGATGGGATGAAATGGTCGTTCAGCCTGCGTCCCGGCATGAAGTTCCACGACGGCTCGCCGGTGACAGCTGCGGATGCCGTTGCGTCCCTGAGGCGCTGGTCAGCGAGGCGCGTCGATGGCACAGCAATGATGGCGGCTGTTCAATCGCTCGCGGCCAAGGACGAGCTTACTTTCGAAATGGTATTCAAAACGCAGTTCTTCCCGGTGCTTGAGACACTCGCCAACCCAGTCTTGCCCACCTTTGTTTTACGTGCCAAAGATGTTGCGGGCGATGCTTTCCAGCAGCAAAACTGGGACCAGGTCATCGGCTCCGGCCCGTTCACGTTCGACAAAAAGGAATGGCAGCCTGGTGCGAAGGTGGTATATCGCAAGAATATGAATTACAAGCCTCGGGCAGAACCGCCAAGTGGTTTTGCAGGCGGCAAGGTCGTGAACGTGGACACCGTGGAGTGGCGCATTCTGCCCGACCAGGCTACCGCCATGCAGGCTGCCCTGCGCGGTGAAGTCGACGTTCTCGACGGCGCTCAGATCGATCTTCTTGCGCTGGCCAAAGGCAGCAGCAAAGTGCGTCTGGAACTACTGGACAAGATGGGCTGGCAGGGGATCGTGCGGCCCAATGCGCTGCACCCACCCTTCAACAACCCGAAGGCGCGGCAGGCACTGGCCATGTTGGTCGATCAGAATGCCTACTTGGCGGCCATTGTTGGCGATGGCCCCTATAAGAACGTCTGTTTCTCCGTGCTGATCTGTGGCTCCCCGAATCAGACGAGCGTCGGAACCGGCCCATTCGAAAAGAAGAATGTCGCGCGAGCCAAGGAACTGCTGAAGGAGGCGGGTTACAGCAACGAACCCGTCGTGCTGATGGTTCCGACGGACTTCCCGATGATTAATGCGATTGGAATGGTCATGGCGCAGGATATGCGTGAGGCTGGCATCAATGTCGATCTCCAACTCATCGACTGGGCGACCGTGTCGACTCGTCAACAGAAGAAGGACAAGCCTGGCCCGGGTTCGCAAGGGTGGAATGTCTACGTTACGGCGGCGCCAGGACTGATGCTGTTCAATCCGTTGACCAATTTCGCCCTCTCCACACCGTGCGACGGCAAAAACTGGAATGGCTGGACCTGTGACGAAGATCTGGAGAAAAAGCGCCTTGCTTTTGCCAATGCATCGGGTCCGGTAGCCCAGAAAGCAGCGGTTGAATCCATACAGAGCCGGTACTACGAAGTAATGCCTTTCATCAATATTGGTCAATTTCTCTGGCCCAAGGTCATCAGCAACGATGTCACCGGAGTAACGCCGGGCTTTGAGTTCGTGGCCTGGGGCTTGAAGAAGAAATGAGCACCTCCGTAGAGGGTTTTCTGGACCAGGACACGAAGCCGGAGCTACCTGCGCGGATGTTCGACTTGAGCGGGCGGATTGCGATGGTCACCGGCTCGTCTCGTGGCATCGGTTTCGCGATCGCGCGTGCTCTCGGGGGGGCAGGGGCCCATGTCATTCTCAACGGTCGGGACGGCGCAATGCTGGCGCAGCGGCTGCGCCAGCTACGGCAGTGGGGTATAGAGGCCGAGATTGCCGAGTTCGACGTGACAGACGGTATGGCGTCTGCATTAGCGCTGAAGGCGGCCGCTGTACGACATGGACGCCTTGACATTCTGGTGTCAAATGCCGGGGGCATCGTGCGCAAACCGCTGCTTGAGCAGTCAGACGAGGATTGGATCAGCGTGATCGATGCGCACCTGAACGGCGGATATCGTCTGGCTCGGGAAGCCGCACGCATCATGGTGCAGGCATCTTACGGTCGCATCATCTTCACGTCTTCGGTGGCGGGGCAATTGGCGCGTCCGACGGTCACCGGTTATGTGGCTGCGAAACACGGCATCAACGGCCTGGTGCGAGCGCTTGCCGTCGAGCTTGCACACAACGGCGTCACCGTTAATGCCATCGCGCCGGGTTATTTCCCTACGGACGGGAACAAGGGTTTGCGCGAACAGGACCATGGAATGACCGCTCGTATTGCAGATCGCACGCCCATGGGGCGTTGGGGCGAGTTGGACGAGTTGGGTGCAGCTGCGGTGTATCTCGCCTCGGGATCTTCCGGCTACGTCACCGGTCACGTATTGACCGTTGACGGCGGCTTGACAGCGTCGTTGTAACGGGTTGCCTGATGTGGATGTTCTTGTTGCGGCGGTTGCTGAACTCCCTGCCCGTGATGTTTGTCGTCTCGCTGGTCGTATTCGGTCTCATCTATCTCGCCCCAGGTGACCCGGCCGCGATCATCGCGGGCGAGTTCGCAACGGCGGACGAGGTCATCAAGATTCGAGCCAAGCTGGGTTTGGACGAACCGTTTTTCGTGCAGTTTGGCAAGTGGGGGCTTCGCGTGTTAAGTGGTGACCTGGGGGTTTCGATCTTCTCCAACTTCCCGGTTACCACCTTGATCGGTCAACGTATCGGGCCGACCCTTGCGCTGACAGCGGCGACATTGGTCTGGGCGCTCGCATTGGCGTTGCCCCTTGGCATCATTGCTGCAGTTCGTGCGCGCAAGTTGTCGGATCGGTTTGTCATGGCATTGTCGGTCATCGGATTCTCCGCGCCCAGCTTTGTCATTGGCTACGTCTTGATGTACGTGTTTGCGGTTCGCCTCGGCTGGTTCCCTGTTCAGGGTTATGAACCCATCGCGAATGGCGTGCCGGAATTCCTTCGCCACATCTTCTTGCCAAGTCTCACCCTGGGTCTTGTCTACATGGCGCTGATCGCCCGCATGACGCGTGCAAGTCTGATCGATGTGCTTTCACAAGACTTCATCCGAACGGCAAATGCGAAGGGGCTCAGTTGGTTCAGTGTCGTATTAATCCACGCATTGCGCAATGCCGCCGTCCCGATCGTCACAACCGTTGGCGCCGGGGTCGCCCTCTTGATCGGAGGGGTGGTGATTACAGAGACGGTATTCGGCATTCCGGGTCTTGGCCGATTGACAGTCGATTCGATCTTGCGCCGGGACTATCCGATCATTCAGGGTGTTCTGTTGCTGTTCTCCTTGGCCTATGTGGTCATCAATCTGATCGTCGACACGGTGTATGTGATCGTCGATCCGCGGATCCGGTACTGACCCATGCCCAATGACAATTTGCAGACACCATCCATGTTTCTCGGCCTAAGGTCGATTGGCGCGCGGCTTGTGCGGCAGATGCCGGGCAATTCCCTGGCCTGGCTGGGCGTCCTCATTCTTGTGTTGATCACGATAGCCGCCGTCGCTGCACCGTTGCTGGCCACTGCCGATCCGCAAGCCATCAACCCGATTCGGCGGTTGCGTCCACCGTCCGCACAGCACTGGTTCGGAACCGATCACCTGGGCCGCGATCTTTGGAGCAGGGCAGTCTACGGCGCACGGATCTCTTTGGTCGTGGGAGTCGCCGTTACCACGATTTGCGTGTCGATCGGACTGCTGGTCGGTTTAGTTGCCGGTTACTGGCGGATCGCAGATGCGATCATCATGCGCGTCGTGGACGGCCTGATGGCGATACCGGCAATCTTGCTTGCCGTCGCATTGATGGCGCTGACCCGTGCGTCGCTCGGCAATGTGATCTTCGCTATCGCAGTGACGGAGACCCCACGCGTCATTAGGCTTGTCCGGTCCTTGGTTCTCTCGCTGCGAGAGGCGACGTATGTTCAAGCGGCGATCACGTCCGGGACGCCTGTATCGAACATACTTTTGCGGCACATCTTGCCCAGCACGGTCGGGCCGCTCGTGGTGCAGGCGACCTACGTGTTTGCCGCAGCCATCCTGATCGAAGCGGCGCTGTCGTTCCTTGGCGCCGGTGTCCCTAGCAATATACCGAGCTGGGGAAACATCATCTCGGAAGGCAGGTCTTTCTTTCTGTTGGCCTGGTGGGTCGTGCTCGTGCCGGGAGTATTGTTGTCCATCACGGTTCTGGCCGTCAATGTCTTGGGCGACGGCATGCGCGACGCACTGGACCCCCGCCTCTCCCGGGTGATCTAGATGCAGGACGCCATGCTCAAGGTTGAGCACCTCAAGACGCGTTTTCGTACCCGGGCGGGTGAGTTGCTTGCCGTCGACGATGTTTCCTTCCACTTGGCTCGTAGCGAGACTTTGGCGGTGGTCGGTGAATCCGGCTGCGGAAAGTCGGTGACGGCCCTTTCGATTCTGCGGCTGCTCGATGAGTCGGTTGGCAGGGTCGTGGGGGGGCGCATCCTGTTTGAGGGTTCCGATCTGGCTAGCAAGTCGATCAAGGAAATGCGCGAGATCAGAGGCAACACGATTTCGATGATCTTCCAGGAGCCCATGACGAGTTTGAACCCGCTGCTGACGATTGGATGGCAGATAGGCGAAACACTGCGCCGGCACAAAGGCGTCAGCGCAGCGGCAGCACGTGAGAGGGTTGTCGAGTTGCTGAACGATGTGCGGATACCGGAGCCCGAGCGACGCATCCATCAATATCCGCACCATTTGTCAGGTGGCATGCGACAACGCGTCATGATCGCCATGGCGCTCGCCTGTCGACCGCGCTTGCTCATCGCCGACGAGCCGACTACAGCGCTGGACGTCACCATTCAGGCGCAAATTCTGGAACTGATCCGTGACCTGAAGGAGCGTATGGGGACGGCGGTGCTACTTATTACCCATGATCTTGGGGTTGTGGCTGAAACGGCGAGTCGGGTTATCGTCATGTACGCTGGACGTAAGGTCGAAGAGGCGAGAGTCGAGGACTTGTTTGCCCAACCGGCCCACCCCTACACGGTCGGTCTCCTGGGGTCCATACCAAGGCTGGGCCTTTCTGCGCGAAGTGATAGCCGCATTCGTCTGGCAGAAATTCCGGGCATGGTTCCCGCCATTCGCAGCACGACGCCACAGTGCCATTTCGCCGATCGGTGCCGGCTGGCCACCGAGATTTGCCGTCGCGAAGTGCCGCCACTAATGGCGGCCAACGGCTTGGATCATTCGGTCGCGTGTTTCCACGCTGACCGCATTGGAGAACTTGCATGAGTGCCGATCTGCTCGCCGTGGATTCGCTGGCCGTGCATTTTCCGCTTGGCAGCAACTTTGGTGGTGGCTCGAAAAAAGTCGTTCGTGCTGTGTCGGATGTCAGCTTTCGGATCGGAGCCGGCGAAACGCTTGGACTTGTCGGTGAGTCCGGATGTGGCAAGTCTACGGTTGGCAAGGCAATTCTTCGCCTTGTGAAGCCCACCAGTGGATCGATCCAGTTTGAGGGCGCGCGCCTGGACAGGGTTTCGGGAAACACCCTGCACGAACTCAGACAGAGACTGCAAGTGGTCTTTCAGGATCCGTATTCGTCACTGAACCCGCACTTCAAGGCGTTTGACATCGTTGCGGAGCCGCTGCGAAACTACAAGATCGCCAAGGGCAGTGAATTGCAGGACAGGGTGGTGGATCTTTTCAAACGCGTTGGCCTTCAGCCAAACCTCATGACCCGATTGCCGCATGAGTTCTCGGGTGGGCAGAGGCAACGACTGGGCATTGCCAGGGCGATCGCGCTCAGGCCGCGGTTGATCATCTGTGACGAACCCGTTTCCGCGCTCGACGTTTCGATTCAGGCTCAAGTGCTAAACCTGTTGATGGATCTGCAGGACCAGGACGGCATTTCCTATCTGTTCATTGCACATGACCTTGCCGTGGTGGAATGCATCAGTGACCGGGTGGCCGTGATGTATCTTGGGCGAATCATGGAGATCGCCGACAAACGGTCGCTATTTGTCAATCCGCGCCACCCCTACACCAAGGCCTTGCTTGAGGCAGTGCCGGTGCCAGATCCTGCTGTGCGACGTGAGCGCGTGATATTGAAGGGTGACGTCCCGAGTCCGATAGATCCGCCTGGCGGATGCCCGTTCCATACGCGTTGCCCCTATGTTTTTGAGCGTTGCAAGCTCGAGGTTCCGCAGTTACGCTCGACGGTTGACGGCGGCGCGACCGCCTGTCATCTGGTGGAAAGCTCTTGAGCATATGGCTCATGCCTTGGGCCGCCTGCGAGAGCGAAATTCGCTGTTCATCATACCCGTTGAGGCTGAACAGTTAACTGTCAGCTAGTCGCGGCGGCAACATCAGCCGTGTTTCCAGAACCTTACACCCGTGAGCACAGTGGCCCAGGCCAACATCGCCCGGCGGACCGCGGGTTTCGGAGTGCGCCAGTTGATGAAGACAGCGCTGTAACTGCCCAGGCTCGACGCGTGTTGGCGCCGACGCGAAATTGGCCCATTAAGCCGACTTTGATGGACCCGCTCGAAACCTGCGAAATCCGTTTCGCGGCCTGATATTGCGGGCATTGCGGCTGAGTCAACGAATCCCGGCATCCTGGGTCAAATATCCGGGTAGGCCATAAAGTTTGGAATATGCGCCCACCTATCAAAGGAGAGGAAGCTTCCAACATCATGATATTTGGAACTTGAACGCCCGGCGCGCTTGCTTGGTTGCACCGACTGCCGAAGGTACAACTGCGCTCGCTGCAACACGGCATTACCCGGCGACTTCAGCCACCAGGCCAGCGAGCAGCGCGCCCAGTTGCAGATCGGCCACATGCCCGAAATGGTTCAGCCGCAGCCGCCCCTGCCGGTCGACCAGCAGCAGGCTCGGGGTGCCCCGCAAACCGTATTCCCGCATCGTCGCTGGCACCGGGTCGCCCGGCGCCGCCGCCCGATCAATGCCGAGCGGAAAGTCCAGCCGGTACTCGTGGGCGAACGCCCGCAGCGCTACCTCGGTCATCGCAGTGTGGTGTTCGAAGACGGTGTGCAGACCCAGCACCACCACATCGGTTGCATCAAAAACTTCGCGTACGCGCAGCGCCTGCGGCAGGCTGTGCGCCACGCAGGCCGGGCACAACATCTGGAAAGTGAACACCGCCACCACCCGTCCGCGCAGGGACTGCAAGCTGATCGGCGCTGCGCTGTTGAGCCACTGGCTGACCTGCAGCGCCGGTGCGGTATCGAACAAGGCTGGCATGGTCTGCTCCCGGTCAGTGGCACACAAGCTGTTGCACGGATCAGGCCACCTTTCTCAACGGCACGGCCGGTAAATCCAGCGGCACCGCAGACGACTCATTCACGTAATTGGCAAACAGGCTGAGCGCGACATGGGCCGAAATCCCGACGATGTCAGCATCATTCACGGCCTGGCCGGCGCGGCAGACGGCGTGACACGCCAGATCTCACCCCCGTCGGTGGCGATGTACAGGTCACCGTCGGGGCCCTGCGTCAGGGCGCGGTAGCGCGCGGCGGGCAGCCCGGCATTGACGGTACCGCTGGTGTTGCCATCCGCATCGAGTGCCAACACCTCCACCCGCTGGCCCGCCAACATGCCGACGGCCAGGCGGCCGTTCCAGCCGAGCCAGCGCGCGCCGCTCAGGAAGGTCAGGGGCGACAGGCCTTGTGAGGCGCCATTGTTGGTCCACGATGGGCGCACGGCATTGGGAAAACGCACCAGGTCTGTCATCGGCATGGTCGAGGAATTGCCCGCATAACCGCAATACCCGTCCCCGCAATTGAGCTGCGGACGGTTCTGCGGATCCCAACCGCCATTGCCGCCCGCAACCAGCCGCGTGACTTCGTCGCTGTGGCTCGGGCCGTGTTCTGCGATGAACGGCTGTCCGCTGCCCGGGCGAAAGTCGATTCCCTGTACGTTGCGAAGCCCGTAGGTGAATATCCGCGCATCGAATCCGGCAGGGGCATTGTTGCCCGGCGCTGGCGTACCATCGCGCGTCACGCGCAGCACCTTGCCGCCAAGCAGGGTCGGGCTCTGCGGCACGGGTCCACTGTGCGTGTCACCGGTCGCCACGTACAGGAATCCATCCGGGCCGAACCGCAGCCGCCCGCCGCTGTGTGCCCCGGCAGAACCGTGCGCATTGCCCTGGTGCTTGAACACAATGTCGGTGACGATGTCGGTGCGGGTTGTCACGGTGGCCAGCGCGGCGTCGAGTTGCAGACGCACGACACGGTTCGTGCGCGGGCTCGCTTGCAGCGTCGATGCCATGTAAACATACAGCGTGCGGTTCGACGCGAATTGCGGGTCGAGCGCAACACCGTGCACGCCGCTCTGTCCCTGGCAGACCAGGTCTGGCGCCAGCAGCGCCGAACCACTGGTGCCAAACAGGCGTGTGATGCCGCCGTCGCTGCGCCGCACCGACAGGCCGCGGCATTTCTCCGTGAAAAACATCGTTCCGTCGGGCGCAAACGCAATGTCCCACGGGCCGCTCAAGCCACTGAGCACCACGCTGCGCGTGAGCATAGGTGCGGCTACGGCCGAATTGGTCCCAGCGGGCGTCGCGCCGGCGGCGGCCACTCCGACTGCAGCGGACAGAAGCGCTGCGGCCAGCAGCAGCGATGCAAACACAGGCCGACGGGGAAAGTTCATGGAGTGTGGTCCCGGTGAGAGGTTCGGAAGACTGCCGGATCAACTGCCGCCTCAGGCCAGCGACAACAGGCCCTGCATGGCGAGCACAACCAGAAGGTAACGTATTGCCTTGCCCAGCGCAATCCAGGCCAGGCTGCTGGCCAGCGGCAGCCTGAGCCAACCCGCGGCAAGCACCAGCGCGTCGCCCACCAGTGGCAACACCGACAACACCAGCGCCGGTGGGCCCCAGCGCTGCAGGCGCTGTGCGTGCACCCCGTCGAGTTGGACCCGGACGTGCCGGAAGCGCTCATAACCCTGGCGCCCCGCATAGCCCATCCCGAAGGTGAGCAGGCAGCCCAGCAGGTTGCCCG
>Ga0335394_10005802_pt1 | contig 13940 bp, 10 predicted proteins | sample MAT03_FD_205741 | JGI IMG/M metagenome (GOLD analysis project Ga0335394, IMG submission 205741) | Freshwater microbial communities from Lake Fryxell liftoff mats and glacier meltwater in Antarctica - MAT-03 (spades assembly) (version 2) ...
GCCGTGCAGAAAGCGATGGACGCCGCGCGCCGCAACATGTTCAAGGTCAGTCTGCGCAACGGCACGATTCACCACAACGTGATCGGCGAGCACGGCGCATCGCACGTGCTTATGGCGCCGGCCCGACCCGGCGACGGCATCATCGCAGGCGGTCCGATGCGCGCGGTGTTCGAGGTAATGGGCGTGACCGACATCGTGGCCAAGAGCCACGGCTCGACCAACCCCTACAACATGGTCCGCGCGACGCTGGACGCGCTCAAGCGCTCCACCACGCCGGCCCAGATCGCAGCCAAGCGCGGCAAGACCGTAGAAGAAGTGCTCGGCTGAGCCGGGCGCGGAGAACCTCATGTCCGATCAAACCCCCGACAAGAAGACGCTGACCGTCAAGCTCGTCAAGAGCGTGGCGGGCACGCGCCATTCGCATCGCGCCACGGTGCGTGGTCTTGGCCTGCGCAAGCTGGGCAGTGAGCGCATGCTGGAGGACACGCCCGCGGTGCGCGGCATGATCTTCAAGGTGGCCTACCTCGTGAAGGTGCTGTGATGCAACTGAACACCATCAAGCCGTCCAGCGGCAGCAAGAAGGCGCGCCGGCGAGTGGGCCGCGGCATCGGCTCGGGCCTGGGCAAGACGGCAGGCCGGGGTCACAAGGGCCAGAAATCACGTGCCGGCGGCTTCCACAAGGTGGGTTTCGAAGGCGGTCAGATGCCGCTGCAGCGGCGCCTTCCCAAGCGGGGCTTCAAGTCGGCCCAGCTGAAGTACAACGGCGAGATCACGCTGGGCCAACTCGAGTTGTTGGCCGCCGATGAAGTCGACCTGTTGGCGCTGAAGAGCGCCGGCCTTGTGCGCCAGCTGGTGCGCACGGTCAAGGTCATCAAGTCCGGCGAGCTGACACGCAAGGTACTGCTCAAGGGCATCGGCGCGACCGCTGGTGCCAAGGCGGCCATCGAGGCCGTCGGCGGCTCGTTGGCCTGATCGAGTAAGCAGGACAGACGCAGCAGTGGCCACTTCAGCGACTCAGCTGGCCAAGAGCGGGAAGTTCGGCGACCTCCGGCGCCGGATCGTCTTCCTGCTGATGGCGCTTGTCGTCTACCGCATCGGCGCGCACATCCCGGTGCCGGGCATCGACCCGCAGCAGCTGCAGCAACTGTTCAACAGCCAGAGTGGCGGCATCCTGAACCTGTTCAACATGTTCAGCGGTGGTGCCTTGTCGCGCTTCACCGTCTTTGCTCTGGGCATCATGCCTTACATCAGCGCGTCGATCATCATGCAGTTGATGACCTACGTGGTGCCTACGCTCGAGGCGCTGAAGAAGGAAGGCGAGGCCGGCCGGCGCAAGATCACGCAGTACACGCGCTACGGCACGCTGGTGCTGGCGCTGTTCCAGTCTCTCGGCATCGCGCTGGCGCTCGAGGGCTCACCCGGGCTGGTGCTGGTGCCCGGCTTCGGATTCCGCATGACGGCGGTGGTCAGCCTGGTGGCCGGCACCATGTTCCTGATGTGGCTGGGCGAGCAGATCACCGAGCGCGGCCTGGGCAACGGCATCTCGATCCTGATCTTCGCCGGCATTGTCGCCGGGCTTCCCTCAGCGATCGGCGGCCTCTTCGAACTGGTGCGCACGGGCTCGATGAGCATCATCGCCAGCCTGTTCATCGTCTCGGTGGTGGTGCTGGTCACCTTCGTCGTGGTCTTCGTCGAGCGAGGTCAGCGAAAAATCCTCGTCAACTATGCCAAGCGGCAAGTGGGCAACAAGGTGTATGGCGGGCAGTCTTCGCACCTGCCGCTGAAGCTGAACATGTCGGGCGTGATCCCGCCGATCTTCGCCAGCTCGATCATCCTGCTGCCGGCCACCATCGTCGGCTGGTTCGCCACCGGCGCCGGCGAGGGCTGGTTCACGCGCGCGCTCAAGGATGCCTCGGCGGCGCTGTCGCCCGGCCAGCCGATCTACGTGCTGCTGTACGCAGGCATGATCGTCTTCTTCTGCTTCTTCTACACAGCACTGGTCTTCAACAGCCGCGAGACCGCGGACAACCTGAAGAAGAGTGGCGCATTCATCCCGGGCATCCGCCCCGGCGAGCAGACCGCCAAGCACATCGACCGAATCCTGGCGCGGCTCACGCTGGCCGGTGCGATCTACATCACCACGGTGTGCCTGCTGCCCGAGTTCCTGGTGCTCAAGTACAACGTGCCCTTCTACTTTGGCGGCACCTCGCTGTTGATCATCGTCGTCGTGACGATGGACTTCTGGGCCCAGGTGCAGAGTTACGTGATGAGCCAGCAGTACGAGTCGCTCCTCAAGAAGGCCAATTTCAAGGCCACCTGAACGAGCACCCGACATGTCCAAAGACGACGTCATCCAGATGCAGGGCGAGATTCTCGAGAATCTGCCCAACGCCACCTTCAGGGTGAAGCTGGAGAACGGCCACGTCGTGCTCGGCCATATCTCGGGCAAGATGCGCATGCACTACATCCGCATCCTGCCCGGTGACAAGGTCACCGTCGAGCTGACGCCCTACGACCTGACCCGTGCCCGCATCACGTTCCGGGCCAAGTGAACAGCGCAAGGAGAACTCCATGAAGGTCGCCGCATCGGTCAAGAAGATGTGCCGAAACTGCAAGATCATCCGCCGCAAGGGCGTGGTGCGGGTGATCTGCACCGATCCGCGCCACAAGCAGCGCCAGGGCTGATTTCGAAGGACTAGAAGACATGGCACGCATCGCCGGCATCAACATTCAGCCGCAAAAGCATACCGAGATCGGCTTGACGTCGATCTACGGGATCGGCCGTCCGACCGCGCAGAAGATCTGCGAGGCCGTGGGCATCCCGTACTCGAAGAAGATCAAGGATCTGACCGACGGGGATCTCGAGCGAATCCGAGAAGAAATCGGGCGCATGACGATCGAGGGCGACCTGCGTCGTGAACTCTCGATCAACATCAAGCGTCTGATGGACCTGGGCTGCTACCGAGGCTTCCGCCACCGGCGTGGCCTGCCGGTTCGCGGTCAACGCACGCGCACCAATGCGCGCACCCGCAAGGGGCCGAAGAAGGGCGCTGCGGCGCTGAAGAAGTAAGCCCGTTCCGAACCAGAGAACCACGACATGGCCAAGCCCCCCGTCAATACCGCCGCGCGCCGCGTCAGCAAGAAGGTCCGCAAGAACGTCGCGGACGGCATCGCGCATGTGCACGCGTCGTTCAACAACACGATCATCACGATCACCGACCGCCAAGGCGGCTCGCTCGCCTGGGCCTCCAGCGGAGGTCAGGGCTTCAAGGGCTCGCGAAAGTCCACGCCCTTCGCGGCGCAGGTGGCTGCCGAGACCGCCGGTCGCGCGGCGCAGGAGCAGGGCATCAAGAATCTGGACGTGCGCATCAAGGGCCCCGGCCCAGGGCGCGAGTCCTCGGTGCGTGCGCTGGCCTCGCTGGGCATTCGCATCAATTCGATCAGCGACGTGACGCCAGTGCCGCACAACGGCTGCCGGCCGCAGAAGCGCCGCCGCATCTGAGGCGCGCGCAAGTCCTTGCGGGCTCAGCGCTCGCAAGGACTGAACCGAAAGCGCGCTACAATTCTCGGTTTCCCCGACCGGCGGGTACACGACAGTCCGCCGGAGCATGACCCCCCGAGCCTGAAGGCTCATGAGTTGAGGCCACGCGGCCTCGCAAGCCCACCGTCTGCGCCGGCCGCCGAGCCAAGCCAGACCTGCACGGGCCCGCTGTCCCCGGAATGTCTCCGATGCAGCGCGCGCCGTGTCAGCGTACGAAGAAGGAAACACCGTGGCACGTTATCTCGGCCCCAAGGCCAAACTTTCCCGCCGTGAAGGCACCGATCTCTTCCTGAAGAGCGCGCGCCGGGCCATCGGCGACAAGTCCAAGTTCGAGAGCAAGCCGGGGCAGCACGGCCGCACCAGCGGCTCGCGCACTTCGGACTACGGCGTACAGCTGCGCGAGAAGCAGAAGGTCAAGCGCATGTACGGCGTACTCGAGCGCCAGTTCCGGCGCTACTTCGCCGAGGCCGAGCGTCGACGCGGCAACACCGGTGCGAACCTGTTGTCGCTGCTGGAATCGCGGCTGGACAACGTGGTCTACCGCATGGGCTTCGGCAGCACGCGCGCCGAGGCGCGCCAGTTGGTCTCGCACAAGGCACTGACCGTGAATGGCCATGTCGTCAACATCCCGTCCTACGGCGTGAAGGTGGGCGACGTGGTGGCGCTGCGCGAGAACGCGGCCAAGCAGCTGCGGGTGGTCGACGCGCTCAAGCTGGCCCAATCCATCGGCATGCCGGCCTGGGTGGAAGTCGATGCCGCCAAGATGAGCGGCGTGTTCAAGAAGGTGCCTGATCGCGACGAGTACGGTGCCGAGATCAAGGAAGCGCTGATCGTCGAGTTGTATTCCAGATAACCCGCAGGACGGTCCGCAGCGGTGGCCCAGCGCGGTTCACCGGTTCGGGCCGTTCGACGCTTCGCGTGCCGGGCACGAAGCGACCACATCCCCCCGCCCGGCTTGGTCCATCAGCCTTATCGGTGTGACGAGCCGAGGGTATTGAGAGGAACTGCTACTCCATGCAAACGAATCTTCTGAAGCCGAAGGCCATCCAGGTCGAACCCCTGGGTGGACACCGTGCCAAGGTCACGCTCGAGCCTTTCGAGCGCGGCTACGGTCACACGCTGGGCAATGCGCTGCGACGCGTACTGCTTTCGTCGATGGTCGGCTACGCGCCGACCGAAGTGACGATCGCCGGCGTGCTGCACGAGTACTCGGCGATCGACGGCGTTCAGGAAGACGTGGTCCATATCATGCTCAACCTGAAGGGCGTGGTCTTTCGCCTGCACAACCGCGACGAAGTCACGCTGGTGCTGCGCAAGGAAGGCGAAGGCCCGGTCACGGCAGGTGACATCCAGACGCCGCACGACGTCGAGATCATCAACCCCGAGCACGAAGTGGCGCACCTGGCCAGCGGCGGCAAGCTCGACATGCAGATCAAGGTCGAGAAGGGCCGCGGCTACGTGCCGGGCAACATGCGGCGCTACGGCGACGAGCCGACCAAGAGCATCGGCCGCATCGTGCTCGATGCCTCGTTCTCGCCGGTTCGGCGTGTCAGCTACGCGGTCGAGAACGCGCGCGTCGAGCAGCGCACCGACCTCGACAAGCTGGTGATGGAGATCGAGACCAACGGCGCGATCAGCCCCGAAGAGGCGATCCGTTCGTCGGCCAAGATCCTGGTCGAGCAGCTGGCGGTGTTCGCGCAACTCGAAGGCCAGGTCGGCGACATCCTCTTCCCGCAGGACCGCGGCCGTGCCGAGACCAGTTTCGATCCGATCCTGCTGCGGCCGGTCGACGAGCTCGAGCTCACGGTGCGCTCGGCCAACTGCCTGAAGGCCGAGAACATCTACTACATCGGTGACCTGATCCAGCGCACCGAGACCGAACTGCTGAAGACGCCCAACCTGGGCCGCAAGAGTCTCAACGAGATCAAGGAAGTGCTGGCTTCGCGCGGGCTGACGCTCGGCGCGCGGTTGGAAAACTGGCCCCCGCAGGGCCTGGACAAGCGCTGATCGGGCTTCAAGCCCACAGCGCGTGTGCAACCCCCGGTACCTGACCCGGCCGGGGTTCAATAAAGAGAGCAACGCACCATGCGCCACCGCCACGGACTACGCAAACTCAACCGCACCAGCGAGCATCGCCTGGCGATGCTGCGCAATATGTGCAATTCGCTGCTGCGCCATGAGGCCATCAAAACCACGCTGCCCAAGGCCAAGGAGCTGCGGCGTGTGGTCGAGCCGCTGATCACGCTGGGCAAGCACCCAACGCTGGCCAACCGCCGTCTGGCCTTCGACCGTACGCGTGACCGCGAGATCGTCACCAAGCTCTTCAACGAGCTGGGGCCGCGCTACCAGGCGCGTCCAGGCGGTTACACGCGCATCCTGAAGATGGGCTTTCGCGTCGGCGACAACGCGCCCATGGCGTTCGTCGAGTTGGTCGATCGGCCCGCGCCCGCGGCCGAGGCCGGCACCGACAGCACCGCCGAGTAAGCCCGGGCCCACTGCGGCTCGGCGCCGCGGGAGCGGCGCCTCTTTCATCTTGTTTCAGTTGGCCCCCGCGTTCACGGGGCAGGGTTGACTAGGGGCTGACATCTGCGCCTGCGCGCAGAGAGAATGCGCGAGTCCGGGTGGCTCGCCGATGCTCAATGCTGCCCGTCCACCGGTAACGGGCGTGATCGCGTCCGACAGAGGACGACAAGATGACGCAGCGCAGCCGTTTCTTGCAACGCCTCCGGCAAGGCCTGAAGTCGACCCGAGTCCGTCCGGCGCGCGCGTCGCGTGACGGCACAAAAGCCGAGCCGCCGGCGCCGCGCGAACGCCTGGTCTTCGAGACCCTCGAGCCGCGGCTGCTGCTGTCGGATACGCCCCTGCCGCTGCCGGTCTTCGCGCCCTCGGGCACCTTGTCCGTGGCGCTGCACAGCGGCAACCTGCGCGTCGAGACCGTCTACAGCGGTGGTACGCCGCAGATCCGCGTCTGGGACAACACCGCCGGCCTCTCGCTGGGGCAGGTGGCACTCGACCAGAACGTGCGCGTCAACATCACCGGCTTGCCGCTGATCAGCGACAGCATCACGCTCGACCTCGGCTACAACGACGGCAACGGCGGCGGCACGAACGCCTTCACGCCGTTCACACTGCTGATCGACTTCGACGGCGGCTTAGATGCCCCGCTGCTCAGTGACGACACGCTGTTGATCGCCAGCAGCGGCCCGGACTTCTACACGCCGGCAGCGCTGTTCATTCGCAGCAGCGACGACATCACCATGAACGGCGGCGCGCTGTCGGTGCTGGGCGGCCTGGACCTGCAGTCGCAGGAACTGATCTCGCTCACCGGCGCCAACATCACGGCGGCCGACATGTACCTGGGCGTGACCAAGGCGGTCACCGACGGCATCACGCTGCTCAACGGCTTCAACCTGCTGGGCAACGCCAGCGGCGCCATCGACATCACCGACAGCACGCTGCAGGCCGGCGCGATCGGCCTCATCAGCACCTCCACCGTCAACGTCAACACGCAGAACAGCGCGTACCTGAGTGGTGTGCTGCACGTGGCCTTCGTGCAGACCCAGGCCAACGCGGCGATCACGGTCGACGGCAGCTCGCAGCTGACCGCCAACGCCGGCGCGCTGACGCTGCGCTCGACCGCCGGTGTGACGGCCCGCGCCACCACGCAGCCGGCAGCGAACGCCAACCAGGCCGACCGTGACGCCTCGGTGGCCTCGGTCATCAGCAGCAGCAGCGCCAACGTGCTGGTGGCGGGCACGGCACGGCTCAACGCCAGCGGCGCGCTCACGCTGCAGGCGCAGAACACGCAGAACGTGGCGGCAGTGGCCGACGGCACGGCCGGACCGAACGGCGGCGCCGCGCTCGGCGGCACGGTCGCCGTCAGCGAACTCGGTGGCAACACCGGCGTCGAAGTGCGCAACACCGCGGCCCTCTCGGGCAACTCGGTCAGCGCGCTGGCAGGCGCGCAGCGCAGCGTCCAGACCCAGGCGCGCTCGACCGTCGGCGGGGCCACCAACCCCGGCGCCAACAACACCGCGGGCCAGCAACAACTCGGCAACAACAACGCCAACACCGGGTCGGGCTCGGTCAGCTTCGCGGCGGCGGTGGCGGTGACGCATGTCGGTGGCGACACCACGGTTCGACTCGCCGGCGGCAGCGTCACCAGCGCGCAGCCCATCGTCGCTTCGGCGCTGGCCAGCACGGTGGTCGGCGGCGGTGCCACCGCGGCCACCATGGCCGACGGCAGCGCTGCCGACGGCAGCCCGGGCGTGGGCGTGGCTGCCGCGCTGAGCTTCCTCGATGGCAGCACGCGGGTCGCGCTCGGCGGCCGGGCCGCGCTCAACGCGCCCTCGGCCAGCCTGAGCGCCAGCACCACCATCGGCGTCGGCTTCGGTGCCCGCGCGACCTCGGGCGCCGGCGCCAGCAGCGGCGTGGGCTTTGCAGGATCACTGGCGATCCATGTGGCCACGCCCGTCACCGAGGCGCTGATCGAAGTCGGCAGCAACGCCAGCGCCAGCGGCAACCTCAGCCTGAGCGCCACCACCAACACCCGGCACCAGGCGCGCGCGCTGCCGCTCACCAACGGCGCCACCGGCGAGAGCCTGGGCATCGGCGCCTCGGTTGCCATCCACGTCGTCGACGAGACCACGCGCGCGCTCGTCAACGGCCGCTTCACCGGCGCCGGACTGACGCTCAGTGCCACCTCGACCACCGACGTCGACACCGAGGCCCAGGGCGGCGCCAGCGGCGGCACGGCGATCACGCCGGTCGTCGCTGTCACCGTCGTCACCGAGAACACCAGCGCGCGCCTGGCCGCGGGCAGCAACACAGTGCTCAGCGGCGGTCTGGTCGCCACCGCCAGCGGCAGCGCCGACGTGCTCGGCCGCGCCGAGGGCGATGCCGAGGGCAGCGACAACGCCGCCCTGGGCGCGTCGCTGTCCGTCACGCACCTGGCGCCGACCGTCACCGCAGCGATCGACGGCGCACTCGTCGCCGGGGGCGTGGCCACGCTGACGGCGCGCAACACCGGCAGCGGCCGTGGCGAAGCCAAGGCGGCCGCGCGCGGCGCCACAAACAACGGCAACAACGCCGACCAGCAGGCCGGCACCGCCACCACCGGCGCCAACTCTGCGGCCACCAACAGCGGCGCCACCGGCGCCACCGGCAGCACGCCTTCGGCCAACAGCGGCGAGGGCCCGGTCACCGTGGCCGCAGCAATCGCCATCAACCACCTCGGCGGCGCCACCATCGCGCGCGTCGGTGACGACGCCAACGTCACCACCGGCGGCCGACTTTCGCTGCTGGGCTTGTCCAACCTCGACGCCGCGGCGCAGGCAGACGGCACCGCCGCCAACGGCAGCACCAACATCGGCGCCGCAGTGGCCATCAACGCGGCCAACCTGAGCGCCAGTTCGCGTGTCGGCGCGGCCACCGTCGACAGCACCGGGCTGACGATGCAGTCGGGCATGGCCGACGTCAGCGGCAACACGGTGCACGCGGCCAGCGCACGGGCCAAGTCAGGCGCCAGCGGCGGCAACACCGGCGTGGCGGGCTCCCTGGCCATCGGCGTGGGCGTCGGCAAGAGCGAGGCCACGCTGGCGCCTGCGGCCGACGTCGACGCCTCCGGCGGCAGCGTCACGCTCAGCGCCACCACCACCAGCAGCGACACCGTGCGCGCGCTGCCCGAAGGCGGCGGCGCCGTGGCCGAGAACACCGGCGTCGGCGCCTCCGTCGCGATCAACGTCGCCGACCGCACCAGCCGCGCCGAGATCGAGAACGGCGCCGCGCTCACCGGCTCTGGCGCGCTGGCCGTAACGGCCAACACCGGAAGCACCATCGTCACCGAAGCCGAGGGCGGCGCCAAGGGAGGCACGGCGATCGCGCCGGTGGTGGCGGTGACGGTGGCCAACCAGGACAGCCGCGCCCGCATCGGCAGCGGCGGCACGCTCAACGCCGGCGGCAGCATCAGCGTGACCGCCTCGCTGACCAGCAGCAACAGCACCAGCGCCAAGGGCAAGGCCGAGGGCACCGAAGACGCCGCCATCGGCGCCAGCGTCAGCGTCAACGTCGAGGTCGACCGCAGCGAGGCCGAACTCGCGCGCGCCGTCGGCACGCCGGGCGATGTCACGGTGGGCTCGACCAGCCTTGTGAAGACCAGCGCCAAGGCCCAGGCCAGCGCGGTCGGCGGCGAGCAGGACGACGGTGCCAGCGGCACCGCTGACGACGACGGCGTCAACGACCGCACCAACGCCGGCCGCAACGCCGGCAACTCGGCCGCCGGCCAGGGCGGCGCGCGCAACAGTTCGTCGGCCGGCGCCACGCCGTCTGCCGCAGTGGCCAGCACCGACACCTCCGAGTCCGGTGGCTCCGACACCATCAGCGTGGCCGCTGCGGTGGCGGTGAACCTCACCGACGCCACATCGCGCGCGCGCATCGGTGCGGTGGCCGTCAACGCCGGTGACGACGTCAGCGTGCAGGTGGCCAGCCAGACCGATGCCGCGGCCGAGGCCGAAGGCACCGCCACCACCACCGGCGACGCCGGCGTTGGCGCGGCGGTGGCGATCAACGTCGCCAACAGCACCAACGGGGCGCTGGTGCAGGGCACGACGATCACCGCCGACGGCCTGGCCGTGCGCGCCCTCATCAGCGCCGACGGGGCCGACAGCACCCACACCACCTCGGCCAGGGCCACCTCGGGTGCCGGCGGCGGCGATGTCGGCGTGGCCGGCTCGGTCGCCATCAACATCGTCAACGAAGACACCCGCGCCTCCATCACCAGCGGCACCGTCACGCTGTCGGGTGCCGACTCGGCCGGCGACCTGATCGTGCAGGTGTTCTCCACCAGCAGCGACACCGCCAGCGCCAAGCCCGAGGACGAAGGCACCAACGTCGGCGGCAGCGATGTCGGTGTGGGCGCCTCGGTGGCCGTGCAGGTGGTCGACCGCAACCTGACGGCCAGCATCGACGACGCCGCCACCATCAACGGCAACGCCGACGACGCCGTCGTCAGCGCGACCGCGCAGCACACCCTGGTCACCGAGGCCGAGAACGGCGCCGCGGGCGATGCGGGCGTCGGTGTCGGCGCGGCCGTCACGGTGGCCACCAACGACACGCGGGCCTATTGGGGCGCCGATGGGGCGGCCGCGTTCAACGTCGCCGACGACGTGCAGGTCTCGGCCTTCCGCCTGGAGCAGGTGACGGCCACCGCCAAGGCCGATGCGGCAGGCAGCGATGTCAGCGTCGGCGCGACAGTGGTGGTGACGGTGGTCGATGGCGACATCGATGCCACCCTCGCGCGCAACCTGCAGGCCGGCGGCGACGTGGTGATCAGTTCATCGGCCACCGCACTGCTCCAGGGCACCGCCACCGCCAGCGCCAAGGGCAACAGCGACGGCGGCCGCGACTCCGACAGCGAAGCCGACAACCAGCTCAACAACAACCCCAACAACGGCGGCGACCGTGCGCTGCCCACCTCGCAATCGCAGATCGACAGCGGCAACAGACAGGCCAGCAGCGAGAGCGGCGGGCAGCAGTCAGGCGGCACCGGCGTGGCGGCGGCTGTCAGCGTGCAGGCGATGACGCTGGACAACCGCGCCCGCATCGTCGGCGGCACCGTGGTGCAGGCCGGCGGCGCGCTGCAGGTCGACGCGACGGCCGACTTCAACGTGCTCACCGAAGCGCGCGGCGACGCCTTCGACCTGCAGAGCGACACCGGCGTCGGCGCCGCGGTCGGTCTGACGGTGGCGTCGGCGAGCAACCGCGCCGAGGTGGGCAACGGCGTCACGCTGCGCGGCGCCGGCGTGGCCGTGACGGCCGACCGGCCGGGCGACAGCGGCGAGCATGAGTTCCGCACCTGGGGCCTGGCCGCCGGCGGCGGCAAGGACACCGGCTTCGGTGGCTCGATCGCCATCAACGTGGTCACGCTCGACACCGTGGCCAGCATCGGCAGCGGCGCCACCGTCGAGGCCACCGCGGGCAACCTGCGCCTGCTGGCCGAACAAGAGACCGGCGTGCAGGCGGTGGCCGGCGCGGCCGGCGTCAGCAACGGCGGCGCCGGCGTCGGTGTCTCCATCGGCCTGAATATCGTCACCGAGACCACGCGCGCCAGCGTCGGCGCGGGCGGCAAGCTCGATGCCACAGGCAACCTGCTGGTGGCCGCGCACGCCGAGGTCAAGCCGGTGACGGTGGACCTGCCCTCCCCGCTGGGCGAGATTGCCGTCAGCAACCTGGCCATCTCGGGCGGCATCAGCAAGGGCGGCACAGGCGTCGTCGGCTCGGCAGCGATCAACATCTACAGCCTGCAGACGCTGGCGCGCATCGACAACAACGTCGATGCCGATGCCGGCGGCGCGCTCAGCGTCGAAGCCTTGTCGCGCACGCAGATCGAAGGCGGTGCGGGTGCCGGTGGGCTGTCCACCGGCAGCATCGGCATCGGCGTCGGGCTGGACCTCAGCTTGCTCACCGAGACCACGCGCGCGTCATTGGGCACCGGCGTCACGCTCGATACGGCCGGTAATCTGTCGCTGCGCGCCGAGGGCGAGCACGACATCACTTCGGTTGCGGCAACAGCCGGCGTGGCCACCGACGGCGTGGGCGTGGCCGCCAGCGTCTCGGTCTACGTGGTCACCAACACCGTCGAGGCGCTCAGCGGCGGCGGCGCAGGCTCGGCACTGCGCGCCGGCGGCGCACTGGCCGTCATCGCCGAAGGCGTCTTCAGTGGCGAGCAGATCGCCGGCGCGCTGGCCTACGGCAATTCTGCCGGCGTCGGTGTCTCGAGCACGATGTTCGTGCACAACGACGTGGTGCGCGCCAAGGTCGGGCCGCAGACCATCCTGGCCGCCGGCTCGACCGGCGGCGCGCGCGTCGAGGCCACCTCGAGCGAGACCCTGATCACCATCGCTGCCGGCGGCGGCGTGTCCTCGGGCTCGGCCGGCATCGCCGGCTCGGTGGTCGTCAACGTGCTCAACGAGACCACCCAGGCCTCGATCGGCGATGCGGTCACCTTCAATGTCGCGACCACCTCCGGCGCCACGCAGGCCGATCTGCGTGTCGACGCCGACGCGCAGACCGACCTCATCTCGGTCGCCGGCTCGGTGGGCGTCTCCAACAGCGTCGGCATCGGCCTGGGCGCCGTCGTCAACACGCTGAACAAGACGACCGAAGCCTCGATGGGCTCGGGCGTCAGCGGCTTGGCCGACGGCAACATCCTCGTCACCGCCAGCCACGACGAGGACGTCAGCTCGGTGGCGGCCGGCGTGGCCGCCAGCGGCAGCGTGGCCGTCACGGCAAATGCCAACGTGCAGGTGCTCGACACCACCACGCGTGCCTTCATCGGCGACGACCCGGCCGACGGCGTGGCCTCGGCCGGCGCCGGCCATGTGCGCGCGCAGGGCAGCGTGGTCGTCGATGCGCAGGGCCGCAGCGAGTTCGACCTCGTCACCGGCTCGGTCTCGGTCTCGGGCAGCGCCGGCATCGGCGCGGCCGCCGGTGTGGTGGTGGCCGACAAGGTCACTGCCGCCTTCATCGGCGACGGCGCGCGTGTCACCGCAGACGGCCAACGCGCCGGCATCGCGGCGCGCACAGGCAGCATCGGCCTGTCCAGCACGCCGGCCTCGAAGATCAACGACGCTGCCTTGCCCGACGCGGCCAAGGGCCAGCGCGGCAGCGCCGCGGCCTACGAAGTGGGCAGGCCCAAGTTTGCGGCGACCAAGGCCGACGGCAGCGGCAGCGACGACGTCGGGCTCAGCGCACAGCGCGTCGCCCAGGCTGCGACCACGCCGCAGTTCCGCGGCCTGTCGGTCACCGCCACCAACCGCGACGACATCGAGAGCTATGCCGTCAGCCTGGGCGCGGCGACGGTGGGCATCGGCATCGGCTCGGCCACCAACGTGGTCAACACCGACACGCGCGCCCGCATCGGCGCCGGGGCGCAGATCAACCTCGACACCGCTGCCGCGGCCGCCGCGCAGCAGGTGCAGGTGGGTGCCGGCAACGACTTCTCGCATGTCGCCTTCGCCGGCGGGCTGGGTTTCGGCACCGTCGGCATCGCCCCGGGGGTCGACGTCAGCGTGCTCGGGCACCAGACCCACGCCAGCATCGGCAACGGCGCGGTGGTCAACGCGCGCGACGACGTGAGCGTGCAGGCCAGCAACCGCGACCACCTGCTGCTGATCTCCGCCGGCATCGCTGCCGGCGCGGTGGGCATCGGCGGCGCGGTCAACGTGCTGGTGCTCGACAACGACACCAGCGCCACCCTTGGCGCGCTCGCCGAAGTCGGCGCCGGTGGCGACGTGATCGTTCAGGCGGCCGACGACAGCGACGTGACGATGATCGCCGGCGCCTTCGGCGGCGGCACCGTCGGCATCGGCGCCTCGGTCGGCGTGATGAGCATCACCAAGAA
>Ga0335394_10005809_pt1 | contig 13933 bp, 9 predicted proteins | sample MAT03_FD_205741 | JGI IMG/M metagenome (GOLD analysis project Ga0335394, IMG submission 205741) | Freshwater microbial communities from Lake Fryxell liftoff mats and glacier meltwater in Antarctica - MAT-03 (spades assembly) (version 2) ...
AGCGTCGAGCGGCGGCCTACCTGGCGAAGAAGGAACCGGCGAAATCAATTGCAGATCTGGAGAAAGCAATTTCACTGGACGAGAACCTTGTCGATGCATTGTGCGATCGCGCGTTCCTGTATGCTCTGAACCGCGACCCTGTCAAAGCCATGGCAGATCTGGATATGGCAATTCGAAAAGATCCGAACTTCGCGAAAGCCCATGTTCAAAAAGGTATGGCGTTGCTGGATCAGGAAAAAACTGAAGAGGCGATTGCCTGCTTCGATACTGCTATCAAGCTGCAGGAAAACAACGCTCCGGCTCATTGCTATCGCGGATATGCTTTGCACAGTAAAGCATCTTATAAAGCGGCGGTCGAAGAATTCACAAAGGCAATTGCAGCGGATCCCGCATCTGTGGCGGCCTATTCTGGACGAAATCAATCGTACAAACGATTAAAAATGCCGACCGAAGCCAGCGCGGATGCAGCGAAGGTTCGAGAGTTGACACCTGAGCCGACAAAGAAGACAGACGACAAAAAAAAGGAAGATCCTCCGCCTCGCTTTCTGGTGAAATCAAAGCCTGTGGATACGGCGAAGAGAAAAGATTTGTTGCGATCGGCGGCTGAGATCGATCGGATGGTGACAGCAAATTATGCCAAAACAAAAACCACACCAAATCAGAAAACCTCTGATGAGCAATTTGTCCGTCGCATCTATCTGGATGTGACCGGCACGATTCCCACGCTGGGCCTGACACGAAAATTTCTGAACTCTCCTGATCCAGCAAAACGCACCATGCTGATCGATGAATTGCTGAATAGTGACGGCTATGCAAGTCATGCGTTCAATTATTGGGCGGATGTCCTGCGATACACCGACAATCTGAACAATAACGTTCGAGGCGAAGGATATCGCCAGTGGATTAAGCAGTCTCTGGCCGAAAGCAAGCCCTGGGATAAGTTCGTGTATGAACTGTTGAGTGCTGACGGACTGATGTGGCACAATCCAGCAACCGGCTATGTCCAGCGCGACTCGGGTATGCCTTTGGACAACATGAACAACACCGTGCGCATCTTTCTTGGAACTCGCATTGGTTGTGCTCAGTGCCATGATCACCCGTTTGACAAGTGGACTCAGAAAGAGTTCTATCAGATGGCTGCGTTCACCTTCGGCACACAGACAAATACCAGCGGTGGCGACAAGCGATATTGGGAGAGCAATCCGAATGATCGCCTGCAGGAAGAATACGACAAGATTGTCCAGGAAGAGGAAGATCGTCGAAACAACTCCTACCGATTCGATCGTCAGCTGAGCATCAGCATGATGATCGTCAACGATCAGGTGGATCGAAAGATCACGCTGCCGGCAAACTATGCTTATGACAACGGCAAGGCCGGTGAAGTTGTTCCGCCAAAATCGTTGTTTGGTAAGCCTGCAGTGATTGGCAAAGACGAATCTCCGCGTCACGCCTTTGCCCGGTGGGTCACATCCAAAGACAATCCTCGATTCGCATTGACGATCGCCAATCGTTTGTGGAAACAAGCGTTTGGTCTGGGGCAGATCGAACCTGTGGATGACATGATGGACAGTACCGTCGCTGAAAATCCGGAACTGATGACGTTTCTGGAAGCCGAAATGAAGCGACTCAATTTCGACATGAAGGAATACCTGCGAATCCTGTACAACACTGAAGTCTATCAGCGTCAGTCAACTGCCGAAGAAACGAATGCCGGGGATCCGTATCACTTCGCAGGTCCATTGCTGCGTCGCATGACGGCCGAACAGGCCTGGGATTCGATCTTGACGCTTGCAGTTCCCGACGAATACCGAGAAATGCCGGCCGAAATCCGCACAACTGCCATTGATCTCGATTTGACGAAGGCTTCGGCAGAAGAAGTTTTGGAGGCAGAAAGAAAGTTCCGCGAAGTGGACGGTGAACAAAGAAAATACCAGGCTCCTTATATCTATAAGGGTGTGTTGTTGGCTCGAGCTTCCGAATTGCCGTCGCCAGCACCGGCCAATCACTTTCTGCGAATGTTCGGACAGTCCGATCGGGAGTTGATTTCGGCATCGTCCACGACAGGGTCGGTACCACAAGTACTGTTCATGCTCAATGGTCCGATTTCGCATATGTTGCTGGAAAGCAACTCGACAATTTACAACAACGTCATGAAGCGAAAGACTGTCGATGATGGTGTTGATTCGGTATTTCTGACGATTCTGAATCGCAAGCCGGACATGGAAGAAAAGAAACTTGCGGTGAATGAAATCAGCCAGGCTGGTCCTGCGGGCTATGGAAATGTGATCTGGTCGTTGCTGAACACACGCGAGTTTTTGTTTGTTCAATAGCGAACTTTGCAGGACGGGACTCCAGTCCCCTCCTGAGGTCGTCTGAATTCACCACAGTAAGAGATTCCCGTCATGCGAACTATGCTCAGAAAACTTGACGACATCAACCGCCGTCGATTCGTCGAATACGCTGCCAAATCGACTTTGGGAGTTAGTATTCTTCCGTTCCTTGGCGGCACCAGCAAAGCCGCTCAGGAAAAAGCCGTTGCAGCAGTGAGCGGCGGAAAAGCCAAGCGGCTGATCTATTTGTTTATGAACGGCGGTATGACGCATATCGATACGTTTGACCTGAAACCAGGGCACGAAAATCAGGGACAGACAAGGGGCATTGCCACAAACGTTCCGGGAGCTCAGATCAGTGAGTTTCTGCCAACGTTAGCGGGGCTGTTCGACCACTTAGCGGTGGTTCGATCGATGTACACACAAACCGGCGATCACGAAGCCGGTGAATATCTGATGCGAACCAGCTATGAACAAATCGCAACCGAACGACATCCGTCACTTGGGCCGTGGATACAGCAATTCAAAGGGCGTCAGAATAAATCGCTGCCTGATACCGTCCTCATCAGCGCGCCAGCACGGCATCCGGGCGCGGGATTCTTTGATCCAACATTCAGTCCGTTGCCGATCGGTGATCCAAATCGAGGACTCGAAAATACAAAGTCACCGGAATACCTGACAGCTGCGTCATTTGATAAGCGCCAGGCATTGATCGATGGTTTTGACCGCAAATTCCGCGATCGATATCCGCTGCGAAACGTCAAACAGTATTCCGATTTTTATGCCGAAGCCACAAGTCTGCTGACAAGCGGTGAACTGAAGGCTTTCGATCTGAACGAAGAGAAACCAGAAGACCGCGATCGCTACGGTCGCAGTGCTTTTGGTCAGGGCTGTCTACTGGCTCGCCGACTTGTAGAAAACAATGTCCCATGTGTCGAAGTGACATGCGGTGGCTGGGATATGCACAACAGTATTTACAACGGTGCAACTTTGCCGACGGGAGCCGGAGTTCTGGATCGCGGAATGGGGAACCTGCTGAAAGATCTTGCGGATCGCAAACTACTGGACGAAACCCTTGTTGTCCTGACGACAGAATTCGGTCGATCGCCTGTCATCAACTACAACGCCGGTCGTGACCATCATCCGGCCGTATTTTCATCAGTTCTGGCAGGCGGCGGGATCAAGGGCGGGCAGTTTTACGGAAAGTCAGACCTTGCCGGCCATGGTGTTGATCAGGACGGAGTTGCTCCAGCAGACTTCAACGCAACGATTGCCTCGGCCCTCAACCTGCCACTCGAAAAGATCGTACATTCGCCGACAGGTCGTCCGTTCAAAGTTGCCCATGACGGCAAGGTGCTGTCGAAACTACTGTAGTCCAAGCGGCAGAAGAGAAGCCATCTGAGCCTGAGGCGCTAGCCGAGATCTTGAGGTCGAATCGTCTAACGCCTCAGGCTCAAACAGGTGGCTGTTTACTCGTATCGCAACGCGTCGATGGGGTCGAGGCGGCTGGCGCGCCATGCGGGGTACAGACCAAAGACAAGTCCGACAACGGCGGCGAAGACCATCGCCACGATGCCTGCCGGAATGGAAACGACAACGGGCCAATCTGCTCCACTGCTGATCGAATTGATGAGTTTCGTAATGCCAACGGAAGCACCAATTCCGACAGCAAGGCCGATGGCCCCGCCAAAACAACTCAGGACAACCGATTCAATCAGAAACTGAATCATGATGTCACGGCCTCTCGCGCCGACAGCCATGCGGATGCCGATTTCCCGCGTGCGCTCCGTCACGGAAACCAGCATGATGTTCATGATGCCGACTCCACCGACCAGAAGCGAAATACCCGCAATTGACGCCAGCAAAGCCGTCATAATGCCGGTGATTTTCCCGAACAGTTCGGACAACTGAGCACTCGTGACAACTTCGAAATCTGGCTTCTGACCGACGGCAATATGGTGTCGATCCATCAGCAGCTGTTGAATTTCCGCCTTGGCCGTATCGATAAGTTCCGGCGTACGGGCTCCGACAAGGATCGCGTTCACATTCCCGAATGATGTGCCCTGCAAGCGTTTGAGGACGGTTGTATAAGGCATCAGCATCACGTTGTCCTGATCATCGCCAGTCAGTGATGCGCCCTTTTTGCCAAGCACCCCGACGATCGTGAATGGAATATTGCCGATCCGTAACTGTTGCCCGATGGGATTGTCCGCTGGAAACAACTCTCGCACGACGGTATGCCCCACGACGCAGACACAATTGCCGGCTCGTTCATCGCGTTCGGTAAAGAAACCACCAGCCTCAATGTCCCATGTGCGAACTCGCAGATAATCTACGCCCACGCCCCACATCTCTTTGGGCTGCATGTTGGTATTGCCACGCACCACTGGTTTCACGCCAAACACCAGCGGCGAATACGCCAGTACCGACGAACATTCGCGACCGATAGCCATCGCGTCCTGATCAGTCAACGAAGGCAGACTTCCACTCTGGACACCTCGCCGCTTTTCAAACGACGGCTGAACGACGATGAAATTTGTCCCAATGGATTGTAACTGTTCCTGCAACAACTGCCCGGCACTACTGCCAACAGACACCATCGTCGTGACGGCGGAGATTCCGATCACGATACCCAGCACTGTCAGGGTGGCACGCATCTTGTTTCGCAGCAGAGCCCGTATTGCGACTGCAATCGTCAGTAGAAAACTCATGGAGCCCCCGGAGGTTTGACGCCCGTAATCAGTTCGTCACCGGCTTTCAGATCACCGGAGACTACCTGCGTAAACTGGTAGTCGCTGTCACCAATTTCAATATGAATTCCACGCAGCTTGCCGGTCAAAGCCTTTGATGGGTCGACTGCCTGCGAATCCGTCGAGCCTGCGGACGATGACTGTTCGGTTGCTGACTTCGGCCCATCGGCCCGTGCTGTCGCTTGCTGATTGCCCAGTGTTTCCTGAATCCACACAATTCGTTTGCTGGACGCGATCGTCGCTGTTGCGATGTCATCGACAGGCGGAGTTTGAGAACTGGTGACTGTCTCGTCGTCAGGCTCCGTTGTCAGATTCAGTTCCAGCAGTTTTTGGTCTTCGTCGCGGACGAGTGTTTTGTCGGGGAAAAAACGCAGTGCGGCATTCGGAACCTTCAGGATATCTTTGAGTTCCCTGATCTGGAATGTCAGATTCGCCGTCATGCCAGGCAATAACTTCAGGTCCGGATTTACGGTGGATACAATCACGGGATACGTGACGACATTTTGAGTTGTCGCGGAGCTCAGTCGAATTTGTTGAACCTGCGCGCCGGTGAAGACTTTTTCCGGATAGGCATCGACAGAAAAGTAGACGGGCTGGTTAGAATCTTTTGCATCGCGAATCAGGCCGATATCAGCTTCGTCAATGGAAGCGCGGATCAGCATTTCTTCACGCATTCTCGGGGCGATGACAAACAATTCCGGGGCCTGAAATTGTGCTGCCAGCGTTTGTCCTCGATCAATCTTGCGATCGATCACGGTTCCATCGACAGGCGATGTGATCTCCGTATAGGCGAGGTTCGCATTTGAGTTATCGAGGTTTGCCTGCGCCTGTTTCACAGAGGAGTCGGCGATCAGCAATTGAGCTTCCAGGGACAAGCGAGCAAATCGAAACTGATCGAGTTCCGCCTGAGAGATAAAGTCTTCATTTTCAGCCTTGAGTGCCGCCGAGCGTTTTTCATCATTGCGAGCACGCTGCAGTTCGGCCTGGACTCGAGCCACATCACCAACTCGGGCTCCCAACGCGGCTTCGTCACGCTGAACAGAAGCGATGTAGATTCTGGGATCGATCCTGGCGAGGATCTGATCTGTTTTAACTTCGTCGTTATGGTCTGCGTACAATTCCAGAATTGGCCCGGAAACAAAACTCCCAATCTTGACGGACAATGTCGGTTCCAACTGACCGGTGGCGTTGACCGTGATTCGAAGATCGCCTTGTTCTGCGAATGCTGTGCGGAATCGCGGCTTGTTTCTTTCTGCGAGCCACTCCTGGCCCTTGGTGAATCCAAAGTAACCAAGCGCTGCCAGCACGGCGATGACAATGATGGTTTTGATAAACGTTCGCATAAGAACAAAGACCCAAATGTGTATTCGATACACATGAAACGGGGAGGCCGGGCCAATCCAGTCGAGTTGATGAGTGTATTCGATACTTATGCTGCTGTCTTTGACATCGCATGTGGATTCCCTGCCCTTTTCGGCAGACGGTTCGTTCTGTGTGTTTGGGGCGATAAATGTCAATCTGCCAGCCTTCGCGCCGCTTGTGTGGCGACTCGAATTGGTTTAGCTTGTCAGTTCTTTTACGCAGAACTCGTTGTGTTGTCGCGTTGAAATCGTGGTCGGTATCTGAATTCTTCATATGGCACTGATTGAGTTACGAAATATCACAAAGACGTATGATCTTGGCGAAGTCAAGGTACACGCCTTGCGCGAGACGGAACTGTTTATCGAGCGAGGCGAATACGTCGCCTTGCTGGGTCCTTCGGGCTCGGGTAAATCGACGCTGATGAATACGCTGGGTTGTCTTGATCGACCCACCACTGGAAGTTATCTGCTGGATGGACAGGAAGTCGCAACTCTAAACAGAAATGCGCGGGCGACAATTCGCAACCGGCATATCGGCTTTGTATTTCAGAACTTCAATCTTCTCGCTCGCACATCGGCACTCGAAAACGTCGAATTGCCATTACTGTATGGGTCGGCGATGTCCGGGCGGGCTCGAAAAAAACGGGCTCGCGAAATGCTGGCGATGGTTGGTCTTGAGGATCGTCTGGATCATCATCCGGGACAATTGTCCGGTGGTCAGCAACAGCGAGTTGCCATTGCGCGGTCGCTGGTGACGAATCCGTCGATGCTGATGGGGGACGAACCCACCGGGAATCTGGATTCGAAAACCAGTCGCGAGGTCATCGGACTCTTTAAGAAATTGAATGAAGAACGGCAGATTACAGTCATTCTGGTTACGCACGACCTCAACGTCGCTCGCCACGCTCGCAGAATTCTGGTGATGCGGGATGGAAAGATTGAAATGGATACAACGCGCTTCGAAGACGCCTTCGAATCGTTACATGCGTTCGAATCCGTACCTGACGCAGAAGAGGTGCCCGTTGTGCATCCAGAACAAGTGGAATGAGTCATTCGATTGCCGCTGGGACGTCGATTTTCCACACATGAGTTTCTGCTTCGGACACATGCCAAGGATGGTTCTGTTCGTGCTGGCTGCATTAGTGGCTGGCTCGTCGGTCGCCGTCGCGCAAATACTGCCGGATGACGAACGCCAGATTCGCTGGAGTCAGGAAGACAGTCTTTCCCGATACCACCGCAGTGCAGGCCCTGCACCAGTCACCGTAGCGACAGAGGGCATTGAGCAATCCGAACGTCTGATGACGCTGGACGAAGCCATTCGACTGACGTTGCAGCATTCGGAAGTGATCCGCGTTCTGACAGGCGTTTCTGCGAGTCCTTCCGGTGCCACAATTTACGACACTGCAATTGCGACAACCTCGATCGATCAGGCCAAGGCAGTCTTCGATCCCGTATTCAGGGCCAACAGTTCATTTCGTCACACCGAAATTCCAGGGCTCAACAACACCGCAACTGCCATTCTCCAAAGTCGTACAGGCGGCAACAATTCAAGCGTCGAGTTGAGCGACCTGAATACCTTCGGCGGCACAACGGACTTCACAGTTGCGAATACTCTTGATAATCCTGCGGTCGCAGGTTTCCTGAATCGAAATGCACCGTCCGCAACACTTAGTTACACACAACCGTTACTGGCCGGATTTGGACGCGATGCCAATACCGCGCCGATAGTGATCGCGCGGTATCAGCAGGAAGTCTCATACTTTCAGTTTAAAGACAGCATGCAGGAACTAGTCCGTGGCACGATCTCTGCGTATTGGTCACTGGTGCAGGCACGTACAGAATTATGGGCACGCGAGATTCAGGTGGATCAGTCTCAGAAGGCCTACAATCGACTGGAAGCACAGTTTCGATCGGAACTTGTCAATCAGGGTGACGTCGCACAGCCAAAGCTTGCGTATGCGAACTTCCGAGCAAACCTGATCGCAGCTCAAGCGAATGTGCTGCAGCGTGAAGCGGCACTCAGAAACATGATAGGTCTGCCGCCAGAAGACGGCGAACGCATCGTGCCGTCGACGCCGCCCACACGCGATCAGATTGAATTTCGCTGGGAGGAAATCAATGACACCGCCCAGTCGCGTCGTCCGGATCTTGTCGAGCTTAATCTGGTTCTGATGGCCGATCAGAGGCGACTGATTCAAAGTCGCAACCTTGCCAAACCTCAACTGGATGCCGTGGCATTGCAGGATTGGAATGGCTTGAGTGGTAGAGTCGGCAGTGGAAATCAATTGTCATCAGGTCTCGGCGAGAATAACAGTTGGACGATGGGAGTCAATTTTTCGGTCCCACTCAGCCTGCGTCAGTCGCGTGCGCAGGTTCGAAACCAGGAACTCCTGATTGCCAAAGATCGTGCTAACATTCGACAGAATCTGCATCAGATTGAGCATCTTCTGGCAACGTCGTTGCGAACGATCGATCAGAATTTTCTGCAGTACGAAGCATTTCGCGATGCTCGACAAGCGGCCAAAGAGAATTTGGAAGTTCGGGTACAACGCTTGTCTATAGGGACCGAAAACTTCCTGAACTTTCTGCAGGGTGTGACAGATTGGGGAAATGCCGTTGCCTCCGAAGCCCAGTCACTGGCAACTTACAATACAGAACTCGCAGGTTTGGAACGGCAAACCGGTACGATCCTGGAGACACACGGTATCCGCTTTATCGAAGAACGATTCGCCAGCATCGGCACCCACGGACGTTGCTTCGACGAGGAATGCTATCCTCGTGATCTTCGACCGCAGGATCCTCGCCCACGCTATGAAGATTCCGGCAAAGCCGCAGAGGAGTCTTTTGATCTGGAAGACTTCCCCCGCCGTCGTGGCGACAAGCTGCGTCTTCCCGAAACCCCGCAGTTCGATGAACCAGAGACGCCACTGCCCGCTGGAAGCGAATAGCCTTCTTTAAGGCACCGACGGCCGAGGTATCTCAAAGCGTTCTGTTGTGCGGCAGTATGATGAACCGCCAAGACGCCCGATAAGATCCAGAAGCGCAGGATCGGCCCAGCCTTCGTGATCAAGTACTGCGTCATCCAGATGGATTTGAACGATCTTCCCCACAACGATGTTCGCACCGCCAGGGCCGGGAGCCAATGGCAGGTGATGCATCAGCGTGCATTCAAGACTCACCGGCGATTCCAGCACGCGCGGCGGTTTGACGATGTTGGATATTGCCGTTTCGATACCTGTCAAATCGAACTCAGAATCTTCCGGCGGCAATTCAGCAGAACTCAGACTCATCGCCTGTGCCAGACGAAACGGGACGGCGTTGATGACAAACTCGCCGTTATCCAGGATGTTCTTCAGTGTGTCCTTCGGAGTCCCATCGCGGCGATTCGATGGACAAAATACTATACTCGGTGGCTTCGCACCAACACCCGTGAAAAAACTAAACGGTGCCAGATTGGCGATGCCCGACAACGAAACCGTCGACACCCATGCTATCGGCCGCGGCGCGATGATGCGGATGAGATGTTGATACAATGCAGCGACAGAAATTTGTTCTGGGTCGAGATTCATTGGTGCGGTCTTCTATTTTTGTCAGCTTACATTGAACGCCGGATTGTACTGCACTCGCGCCAAAAAACAGAAGTACATAACCTCAGGCTATCACATCGTGAACAACATTATTTGAAGGGTACCGACGAGCATTGATCCTTTGTTTGGCGAACCCTGGAGGTGCCGTGAATTCGATGCATGCGGCCGCGACCTGCGGTCAATTGCAAACCTGCAGGCAGCCCGAAATTACACAGCGAGGTTGGACGTGGTAGAATTGCAGCCTCGACAATCGCGCCATCATCGGCGCTTTTTGAAAGTGGTCCGGCTTGCTTCGTCGATTCAACAAGGACCCAGGGGACCTTGATTTGGCGGCTGTTTGTTGAAGATGTTCGGGAATTGGCACTCTTGTTGCTGTGAGATGTCATCAAGGGCCTGCGGCCCTCACACAAATCTGCCTCCATTGGTCATACAATCCTGTTATTGAGGGCGACTTATGCTGTCTCGATTTCATCATATTCTGATTCCGCTGGACGCGACGGCGAAGAATGCCTCGGCATTGGACATTGCGTTTGAACTGGCGGTCCAGAACAGAGCGGTTGTGTCTCTGTTGCATGTGGTTCAGGCGATTGACGCAGGTTCTGAGCCGCCTGATGAGGAAACAATGGATTTTTACGACCAGATTCGTCTGAGAGCAGAATCTGAAATGGAACACATGTCACAGCGGTTTGTTGATGCCGACCTCAAATGCGAAGTCAAGGTCCGAGTCGGAGATCGGTTGCGGGAGATCATTGAATTCGCAAATCACCACCGAGTGGACCTAATTGTGATGACATCGCACCGTATCGATCCAAACCATCTCGCCGAGACATGGGGAACACTCAGTTACAAAGTGTCAGTCCTCTGTGAATGCCCTATACTGCTCGTAAAATGAGTGAGTGTCTTGTCGCTTGTCGTACTCAGGATCGCGTTCAGCGTTGAGTCCGGTCAATCTTGCACGAACACCAGGGCAGTTGAGAGCGTCAGGTCGTTGGACGCGGACTGAGGTGTTCTCCCTGCTCGAAGACAACCTGCGCTCTTCCGACGAGCAACGGATCCACCACACCGATTCGAGCGGTGTTTTTGCCGTCATAGTTCAGCGTGTGCAGCACAGAGCGCATGGCGTTGAGACGAGCGCGCTTTTTGCAGTCCGATTTGACGACAGACCACGGAGCGTCTGCTGTGTCCGTATGGAAAAACATGGCCTCTTTGGCTTTAGTGTATTCGTCCCATTTATCCAGCGAAGCCATATCAATCGGGGATAGCTTCCACTGCTTCAAAGGATGTCGCTCGCGTTCGTTGAATCGTCGCAGTTGTTCTTTTCGACTGACGGAAAACCAGAACTTAATCAGGTGTATTCCGCTGCGACTGAGGTTGCGTTCGAACTCCGGTGCCTGTCGCATGAACTCGTTGTATTCGTCCTGCGAACAAAAGTTCATGACACGTTCCACACCCGCGCGGTTGTACCACGAACGGTCAAACATCACGATCTCACCACGCGTCGGCAGATGTTCGACATAGCGTTGAAAGTACCACTGTCCCTGTTCAGCATCTGTTGGCTTTTCCAAAGCCACGACGCGAGCACCGCGAGGATTCAGGTGTTCCATGAACCGCTTGATCGCTCCTCCTTTTCCGGCGGCGTCGCGACCTTCAAACAGGATAACAACGCGCTGCCCCGTCTTCTTCACCCACGACTGGAGTTTCAGCAGCTCGACCTGAAGACGATACTTTTGTTTCTCGTACGACTTGCGAGACAACAGAAACTGATAGGGATATCCACCTTCCCGCCAGTCCGCCGCCAGCAGGTTGTCAGATGCAGGTGTTCCCACGCTGTCATCGAGAGTTGATTTCTCCATGAACGTCGTCCGCAGCACCTCCATATCGTCGGGCGATGTTCCGCCAACAATTGCTGTCAGCACTTTACTGAGTGTATCCGAGTCATGTGGTGGAACGGCGCGCATGATATCGACGATAGCGTTGATCTTCGCAGCCTGGGCCGCTTCTACGGCCTCATTTACAGTGTGATCCTGAATGCCGATTGCAGTCGTTGAGGCGGTGATATCTCCCTTGGAGGCACGGCGTGCCTGGCCATTTTTATCGCCCGAAGACAACGCTGGCTTGGGCAGACTCCGTTTTACAGTCTTTGATGAGGACTTTCCCTGACTTGTCGCAGGCTCGCGTTTTAGATTCATAATTCTGCGGTCTCAGGGAATGGTGAGAATGCGTAACAGGTTGAGCAGCGGCTGCCCTGGCTCTTCAATACGGATGATCTTCAGGATACCAGGCACAGATACTTTGTGTCCACGAAACGTGTCCGACATTTTCAGATTGCACGATCAAAGATGAACATGGATTGAAAGGTTCCGGACGATCGACGTGTGAGCCGCAGGCGCTAGCCTTGAACTTAGGCACGAACAATGTTTTTACTGCGAAAACGGCTCGCGGAACTTGGCAAAGTACTTGTGTGGGCTTGCCTGATGATCGTGGTGGTCATTTTCGGCCTGCAGATGATGCGAGGCGGCGAGATTCTGGAAATGTTGCTGGTCTCGGTCAGTCTGGCTGTCGCGGCGGTTCCGGAAGGGCTGTCGGCGGTCGTCACGATGACTCTGCCACTGGGCCTGCAGCGAATGGTGAAACGCAATGCTCTGGTCAGAAAACTGCCGAGCGTGGAAACTCTGGGTTCCGTCACCGTCATCTGTTCCGACAACACCGGCACGCTGACACGGAATGAGATGACGGTTCGTGAAGTGATTACCGCGCCCGATCGATTCCGTATCTCCGGCGCCGGATACGCGCCGCAGGGAGACTTTCTACAGATCAATAATTCATCAGACGGGCAGTCGCCTGTCGAATCGATCATCAAAGCTCTGGACGATCCAGAGCTGCTTCCGTTGTTGACCGCTTCTGCGCGATGCAATAACGCAACGGTGAGTCTGAAAGACGGCGAAGCTAGTGTCTGGCAGGTCATCGGCGATCCAACAGAAGGCGCGTTGTTGGTCGCGGCCATGAAGGCGGGGATTGAGCCGCATGATTCGAAACAAAAAGTCCTGTTTGAGATTCCGTTCGATTCGGAACGCAAGACGATGTCCGTCGTGGTGCAGAGCCCGGACGGCCAAATTGTGATGCACACCAAAGGGGCTCCTGAGGTGATTCCGGGCAAGTGCATTCAGGAACGTTGCGGCAGTGCTGAGGTGGACCTGACTGGCGAGCGACGGCGAGCGATCATGTCTGCCAGTTCGCAGTTAGCATCGAAGGCTTTTCGAGTCCTTGGGTTGGCGTATCAGGATCAGGCCTCATCGTCGCCGGAAAAGAATCAGGAAAACGGACTCGTATTCGCCGGGCTTGTTGGCATGATTGACCCGCCCCGTGACGAAGCAAGGGAGGCCGTAACGAAATGCCGCATCGCCGGGATCCGGCCCGTCATGATTACCGGCGATCATCCGGAGACAGCTCTGGCAATCGCGAAGGAACTTCACATTGCCGATGATGACAGCCGCGTCATGTCCGGAGCTCGGCTGGATGCGGCCACGGACGAACAGCTGGGGGTCGAAGTGGACACGGTGTCTGTCTACGCGAGGGTCTCTGCGGAGCACAAGCTTCGGGTTGTGAAGGCTTTGAAGTCACGTGGACAGGTTGTGGCGATGACGGGCGACGGTGTCAATGATGCTCCGGCCGTGAAGGCGGCGGATATCGGCATCCCAATGGGAGTGACGGGCACTGATGTCACCAAAGAAGCGTCCGACATGATCCTGATGGATGACAATTTTGCGTCGATCGTAAATGCGGTGGAAGAAGGGCGAGGCATCTTCGACAACATTCAGAAGTTTGTGCACTTTCTTCTGGCATGCAACACCAGCGAAGTGTTGTTGATGTTTATCGCAGCACTTGCCTGCTGCCCAGTGCCTCTG
>Ga0335394_10005810_pt1 | contig 13933 bp, 12 predicted proteins | sample MAT03_FD_205741 | JGI IMG/M metagenome (GOLD analysis project Ga0335394, IMG submission 205741) | Freshwater microbial communities from Lake Fryxell liftoff mats and glacier meltwater in Antarctica - MAT-03 (spades assembly) (version 2) ...
CGTGCCACGCCCGTCCTGCCTTGCCGTCATTGGCCGCGGGGACGTCTGCTCGCATTGGGCCGTAGCGGATCTCGTGTCGTGGTGGCGAAGGGTCCTCGGTCTTGCGGCCCCGCGGACGAGCGTGCTCACCATCTTGCGGCACCATGACGCCGTCGAGCGCAACCTGCATGGTCACAGCGGCGTCCGGCACGCGATCCTGTTGGCGAACCGAGGCCTCGATGACGTCGCGATGCTCCTCATAGCGTGCGGCCATATTCCGCGGAATCCGATGCAGGGTCGACACGCTCACTTTGGCAACGCCGACCTCGGCCAGAAAGCCTTCCGCATCCTGGGCCGGCATCAAGCCCACGCCGTGACTCATGATCCTCGACATCTTCGGCGTGTACCGTCCCTCTACGATGCCGAGTCGCAAATCCATCGGCACTGCCACGCGCCCGCGCCCCAGCCGCTGGTACGTGCTCCGCTCGATTCGAACTTCGCCGAACATCGTCACATAGGTCGCGGTAGATCGCTGCTGATTGCCCCAGCGCACTCCATCGATCTGAACCTCGGACGCTCCGGTGTCAGCCCGGCTGAACACCTCAACCATGAGCGCTCGCGCCAGCTCATGCACCATCTCCTGCACGCGCTGCTCGAGCGCCACCGCATCCATCGACCTCACGTCGACATTCTGCAGCTCATGTCGAAATTCGCTGAGCTTCCTGGTCGCCTCGTCTTGGGTCATCGAGCTCATCATGAGATTACTCGTGCCGCAATGGACCCGTTCTGCACCACGAAAAACGCCAGCGCGCCTGCGCTTTCCATTCTTACGATCAAATGCCAACCGCACTGCGTACCTTTGTTCCGCTGTGGCGATCATTATGCACCGTGGACGGATCTCCACCCCGGCCATCTGTTCACGTTCTTTTCGCGACGCCTCGACCGCGTGAAGATCATCTACTGGGATCGCAATGGCTTCGCGATGTGGACCAAGCGTCTGGAGCGCGGCCGATATCGTATTGCGAACGTGCCCGGCCCTCTGCGCGCGCAAGCGGTCGAGTGGTCGGACCTCGCGCTGATCCTTGAAGGCATCGACCTCGCGGGCGCGACGCGTCGCTCGCGCTGGGAGCCGACGAGCTCGCCGTCGCCAGCGAGCACACCGAGCGCTCGTTTTTCTCTGCTCGGGTGATCCACAATCGGCCGCTCGTGCGTCCAAGAACGCGCAGGGATGGCCGACGACAAGACGCCCCAAGTGAGCCCGACGTCGCCTGACGTCGAGCGTCTTCGCGAGTGGATACTCGCGAAGATCCGGGCGTGTTCCTTCGTCGATCTCGTGACGGCGATCATCACGCTCGTCGTCTGCATGCGCGATCTGAACAACGAGCTGGCTCGCAAGCTGGTCGAGCTTCGACGCCGCCGACCTCTCTCCGAGACCCTTGCGCGCATCGAGCGTCAGCTTCCGCTGATCTTCGGACCTGCCGTGGCTGCAGCGCCGGCGCCTGCAGCGCCACCGCCCAACGCCGATGCGGGCGGCGAGGAGAAGCCGAAGCGCAAGCATGGGGGTGGGCGCAAGCGACCACCATTGGACCTGCCGCGCGTGATCGTCGAGAACATGGTCCCCGAGGCCCAGCGGATCTGCCCACAGTGTGGCAGCCCGATGAAGACCGTCGGCTACTCGCGTTGTGAAAAGCTCGAATTGCGTCCGGCAGAAATCTTTGTCGAGGAACGGCGCGACGAACGAGTCGCTTTCCCGCACGACGACACGATCGTGTCGGCCCCCACTCCGCCGGAGATCGTGGAGCGGGGGGCGCTCGGCTCGGTGCTCATCGTCGAGGCCGCGTGCGACAAGTTCCTGGAGCACCTGCCGATCGAGCGTCAGTCGCGACGCTGGCTGCGCTCACGCGTCCACCTGTCGCCGCGGACCCTCGGACGCGCAGTTTGCGCGCTGCTCGATCTCCTGGAGCCCGTTGCCAATGCGATTCATGACGAGACGCGCACCGCCGCGCACCTGGCGACCGACGCGACCGGCCTGCCGGTGCTCGACCCCGAGCATCCCGACCACATCCGCACGGCTTCGGTGTGGGTCTGGATCGGAGACGAGCGCTGGGTCAGCTTCGTGTACGCGACCGACGGTACCGACCAGCATCCGAAGGCGTTTCTCGGCGAGCAGCGGGGGCGCGTCGTGCAATGCGACGGCACGCCGACGCTCCATTTCGTCGAGCGGAATGGCGGCATCCGGCCCGGTTGCTGGGCACATGCACGGCGCCGATTCGTGAAGGCGGCACGAGCTGCTGACACAACGGCCCTGGAGGCTGTCCGGATCATCGCAAAGCTCTTCGCGATCGAGCACGCGAGCGACAAGCTCGGCAACGACGCAGCAGCGCGAGGCAAGTATCGACGAGAGCACGCGCCGCTGATTCTCCACGAGCTACGGCAATGGCTCGACGCGGAGCGAGGTCGCACTCGGCTACCTCCATCGCCAATGGCCGCGGCTCGTCCTGTTTCTCGACGATGGGGCTCGCTGATCACGGTCCACAGGTATGGCCGTCTGCTCGGCGCGTCGCGCGGAGGTGCGCGACGCGGACATCTCCAGTCCGATGCTCGCGTTGGGTGTCGAGCGATACCATGCAAGCCGATCGTGCAGTCAAAGGAGGCGTCGCGTTCGCAGACACCGTGCTCGCTACCCGCTTCTTAGCGGGCATCGGTGGCTACTCGATCGTGATCTCGTCGTAGAGCTGGACGAGCAGGCTCAGCTGCGGGAAGAGCTTCACTTTTTCATGTACTTGAGCACGGGCTTGCCACCGAGCGCGAGCGCCGGCTCGAACGTATACATCTCGTCGGGAGCGAGCGGGCCGAGCTTCTTCATCGCTTTCAGCGCCAGCTTGCCGTCGAGTGCCTTCTCGAGGGCCGTCACCGCGGCGCGAGCAGCACCGCTGCGATGATCGCGACGGCGATCAGCACGACGGCGATCATGCGTGGGAGCATGGCGCGGCCCACGCTCGATGCGCTCTTCGCGTACACGTCGGCGACGCCGAGCTGTTCAGCCACGAGCTCCGGAGGCCCCAACCCCAGGAACTTGTCGCCAAGCCTCTCTCGCAGGTCCGCGAGAAGCTGTTGGCACTCAGGTTTCGAAGGCCACAGCGGGCCCAACACGAAAGTCGGAGGCCCGGCCTCGCGTTCGTACGCCACGAGCAACTGCATCTGGCGATCGATCGTGGCGAAGGCGCTCGCGTCGACGATCGACGAAAGCCGTTGCCCCCCCGCCGCGAAATAGCTCACCTCCGCGACGGCGAACCCCCTGATCGACCGCAAAGGAACACTGGTTCCAACGATGCGGCCTCCGACCAGCAGGTGCTCGCTGCCCAGCGAGCACGCGCAGCGTGTTCGTCCGATAGAGAACCGATATTCGCGGGACCCAGGGAACGCAGGCAGGCTCATGGCGAACTCCAGGCGTGTGCACGGGCGTAGACCGATCGCGCTCGGGTTTCCCCCCGTGCGCAAGCCACGATGGCCACCGTGATGTCGACGACCGGGGGGCCGGTCCAACGATGGCCATCGCGTAGCGGTCACCCCACATTGGGGCGATGGCCATCGGTCCGGTCCGGCTCGCTCAGTCGAAGCGCGCCAGCGCCTCCGCGGCCCGGGTGACGACGTCGCGATCGACGAGCTTCTTCTTCCGCTTGGCCGCGTCGCGGAGGGCCGCGGTCGCGAGACGGTCGATCTCGCGGAGCGCGCCCTGCGACGCCTCGTGTAGCGCCGCGAGGGCGTCGTCCGGGAAGAGGGCGCGGTCCGTGCCGGCGGCGGCCAGCCGATAGCGGACGTATTCGGTCGTGTCGTCGACGGACGCTGGAGGCTGCGCGTCCTCTGCGGCTACGACAAGCGGCTCTGCGCAGACGTGCTCGAGGCGTTCGTCGTCGAGCTCGTCGGTGTCCAGGACGGCACCTCCTTCACCGCTGGCTACGTCATCGACGGCGCCCTTGAATTCAACAAGCGAAAGAACGAGTGGCGCAACTCCCCTCGTCTCGTCGCACCCCGCGAGGAGCAGCATCGTCGTCGCCAAGCCCAGAACGACCACCCCGCTGAACAGCGGCCGTCTTCGGCCGTCCGCTCCAGCTGGCTGTTGGCCAGTTAAGCTGCTCTTGCGCCGCTTGTCGCGCTGCTTTCGTAAGGCTTCTTCCCAGCGTGGGGAGGCGCTGATTCTGGCATCGAGATCGCTCGCGATCGCCAAGTCCACAATGCTAGTGAGCGAAACTCGCGCTATCTTCAGGCGCGGCGACTCGTAGAACGCCGCGGCTGCGTTGCGGCACTCATCCTCCGACGGACGATTCAGTTCAACGTGACGCTCCGATAGGTACGGGTCGTGCTCAGGTACAGGTCGAGGATCCAGAGGGAAGCGCGCGAGATCCGCGATAGGGATAAGGACGTAGTCAAAATGCCCTGGAGAGATACTTCGGAGCGACAAGCTTACGCCCCTGCCCCTGCCCCTGCGGCGCACGGCCGTAGTGTACGTCCGACAATCCACGCCTGGTCAAGTGGAGAACAACAAGGAGAGCACGCGACTCCAATATGCCCTCGCCGACCAGGCCCGGGCGCCAGGGTTTACGAAGGGGTTTACGAAGGGGTTTACGAAGGGGTTTACGAAGGTGACTGTCATTGATGACGACCTGGGACGGTCGGCATCGGGCGCCGTCGACCGACCTGGCTTTGACGTTGGCGGGTGAGGTTTGCACGGGCGAGGTGGGCGCGATCTTCTGCATTGAGGATTCTCGCTTAGCGCGCAATGGTCGAGAGTGGCACTATCTACTCGACCTGTGCTCAATGACAGGAACGCTGATCATCGACCCACGCGGCATATACGATCCACGATTGAGCAACGATCGCCTAATGATGGGACTCGATGGGACTCGATGGGACTCGATGGGACTCGATGGGACTCGATGGGGGTCGATGGCGGAGTTCGAACTCAGCCTGTTTCGCCAGCGCTCCCAGGCCGCTCTTTTGGCGAAGGCAAAGCGAGGTGAGCTGCGTATTTCCACTGCCGGTAGGTGTCTGCTGGACCGACGAGACTTCGCTGCCCACCCCCGGTCCGTGCTCGGCACGAAGCTGCGCGCCCGGCGTCAATCGTCGATCGCGACGTTCGTTCCGCGAGCTTCGATCCTGCGCGCGGCCCGCCCCTCCCCGGCCCGTCGCTGGCGCTCCGGACGGGAGGGGTCGGTGAAGCTTCGCATCGAGCGCCTGGGGCGAATCAAGAAGGCGGAAATCGACATCCGCCCTCTCACCGTCCTTATCGGAAGAACGGGACCAACAAGACGTGGGCGGCGTATGCGCTCTACGGGTTGGTACGGCAGCTGGCTTGGAGTCCGTATCCGGAGCTCGCTCAGCTGCCGCCAGAGATGGAAAGTGCGTTCGACAAGCTCGCAACCGACGTCGCCGTTCGCGCGCGATCCGCGGACGGGGGCGGTTTCGTCATCGAGCGTGTGCTGGTCGATAGAGCAGAGCTCCGTCCGCGTGAGGTTTCGCTCTCATCTGACTCCATCGAGTCGCGGATCAACGTCGCAGAAGGCCGACTCGGATCCGCAGCGGCTGCCCTGGCATTTGACCGAGCGGAGATCCCGTTCGCCGAGTCCGCCGAGTTCGAGGTTCGAGCCGGGCGGCGCGCTTACTAGGCGACGCTTTCGCCAAGGCGGGCGAGTTCACAGCGAAAAGCTTCGACTTCGGCGAGTATTTACGGTGAATCGTCGCCCCACATCGCGTTCATCGCCTCGCGCTTCGCTCCGGATCTCGGGGGCGTCGCGCGGTCGGCATCCCGGACGGCGCAATCGCTGGTCGCTGCGGGTTGCGACGTCGACGTCCTCACGCTGACACGCGGCGTGCCGCCCGGTCAGCTCGTCAGCTTGCGCAGCGCCAACGCGCCCGGGTACGACGACAAGCGCGGCCGCGCGCGGGCGCCGCGGCATGGTGGTCGGGCACCTGGATGTGAAGCTCCCGAGGAATGCGGTGCCGGTAAAGGCTCAGGGAAAACTGTCAATTACCACGGAATCCTGCAAGGCAAGCCCACCTGTCCGGGCCCGATGTTCGACTGGCAGCGTCTGGAAGACGCGGGGCTGACGCTCGTGCCGACGATCCCGCCGGACGACGTCATCAGACTCTCCTCTGACGTGAAGGCCCTCTACGACACCGACAAGCTCGACACCCGGAAGCCGAGCCCGCAGACGCTCGCCCTCAAGCAGCTTCTCTTCGACATCGGCTACGCTGTCACCGAGCGCCGTCTCGAGAAAGGCGAACGGCTCAACAACGAGTTCGACGGCGCGACCCAGGCCGCGGTGCTTGCGTTCCAGCGCCACTATTTCTCGGGACGCCGTCGCGTCTACAAGCTGAACGGGTGCGGTGTGCTCGACCAGAAGAAGCCCAAGGAGGGCACTGTCGACCGGACGACCCTCCGCGTGTTAACATCCGCGCGATCATCGGCGTGTGGTTCGACCGCTCGACCCCGACGTGAGCGCCGTGAGGCTCAGTCCCACGACGGAGGCTGGCGCTCGAACGGAAGCCGCCGGGCTCCGGGGGGGCGCGGCGCGAACCCCCTCATCCGATAGCGGATCCGCCGCAGGTCGAGCGGCGAGGAGACGTGATCGACCTCGACGAAGCGCCCGGCCGGCCACGTGTAGAAGTAGTACGTGACGCCGTCGATAAATTCCTTCGAGAGGTTGACCTCGCAGAGCACCAGCTCTTTCCCGGCGCGTGATACCCAAGCGGAGGAGGCGTCGCATCGCCCTACCAGCACGCCGATCTCGAGGGCGGTCGCCGGGTCGAGCGCCGGGCCGGCGACGTTGGACGCCCGCTCGTCGAGCACTCGGCGCATCGGTCGCCCAGGCGCCGAGGACGCGACGCCGGGCGTGCGCGCGCAGCGAAAGCCGAGGTTGTAGCTGCGGAACGTCCGGGACTGGCCGTCACGCGTGAAGACGTCGAAGTGATGACCAGGAAGGGCGCCGCATAGCTCGCGCTTGAACGCGAAGTGGTGACGGCGAGGATCCATGCTCGCCGAAGGATACGGAACCTGCGCGCCAGCGAAACCCAAGGCGGCGCAGCGGCCGTGCATCGCGCGTATGACGTCAGGCGAGAGCGAGCAGCGTCACCACGCGCCCGATGGCCGCCGCGAACCGCTCCGGCTCCGGCAACAGGCTGACGACGAGCAAGCCCTCCTCGGTGTCGAAGAAGAAGCCGGGCTGCACGATCACTCTGGCCTCGCTGGCAATGTGGACGACCCACTCCTCGTCGGTCCGGGTGCGTGCGACCTCCAGCATGGCATACCACCCGCCTTCGACGCGCTTGCGGCGGACCGGCACCTCCGGGCCGGCGCGTTCGATGGCGCGGTCGAGCGCGGCGAGGTTCGTCGCTAGCCGCCCCATCAGCTCGCGCTGGATGCTGTGTCGCTGCGCGAGGATCCGCGGCAGCGCGACCTGCACCGGCGTCGATACCGAAAGGTAGCTGTCCGCCACCAGCTCGAGCCTGCCGATCACCTCCTCGGCGAAGGCGTCGGTTCCGCCGACGACCAGCCAGCCGAGCTTCAGCTGCGGAAGGCACGCGACCTTCGACAGGCCGGAAAGGACGAAGCAGGGCGCATCGCGCTCGCCCGCGAAGGTGGGAAGCCTTCGTGGATCGGCCTCCGGGTGAGCCCAGTCTCCGAAGACCTCGTCGACCACCAGCGCCACGCCGCGTCGCTTCGCGATCTCGCACAGGGCGCGGGCGTCGCCTGTCCGGACGAATCGCCCGGTCGGATTGTTGGGATGCACTACGACGATGGCCCGCGTGCGTGGACCGATTGCGCGCTCGACGTCCTCGGGATCGAGACGGAAGCCTTCGGAGCCCGAAGTGCTCACCGCGGACAGATCGACTCCTTCGAGGATCGCGAGCCAATCGAGCAGCGGATAGGAGGGACGCGGCACCAGCACGTCGTCGCCCGGATCGGCCACCAGTTTGAAGATCCATCCGTAGAGCTCGCTGGTGCTGGCACCGAGGACGACGCGCCCCGGATCGACCCAGACGCCGCGCTCGCGGTAGTATTGGGCGACGGCCGCGCGCGCCTCGGGCAGGCCCAGGGGCTCGGGCGCATAGTGGTCGGCGCGAGCACAGGCGAGATGCGCCGATGCCCCGCAGATCGACGTGAGGCCGACCCGCGTCGGATTGCCTTCTGCCAGGTCAACGATATCGCGCTCGCTTCGCAGCCGCGCGAGCGCCGACGCGAGCGCCGACGTCTCGCGGGGGAGCTGGGTGCGCGCCGAGAGCTTCAACGCCGGGGGGGGCCTGCGCGCAGCGTGTGGCGATTCGACGCCCCGCGTGCGCGCAGCGCCAGCGCCAGCGCGGCGATCAGCATCGCGCCCAGCGATGGTCCCAGCGATGTGCTGGCGCGTGAAGGCCGCGCCAAGTTGGAGCCGCCGACCGCGCAGCCGCCGACCGCGGACGGATCCTGGTCGGCGGAGAATCTGTCGCCGCCGATTGCCAGGATGCGTTCCTCACCGATTGGCACACCGTCATAGAGAACCCGGACGCGCATGTCGGTTCCCGCGGTGCCGCGACGGCCGGACACGGTGAACCCGAAAGTGCCATGGTTTACCTTGGTGAGCTGCTTCTGGACGCTGCCATTGTCGACCTCGAGGCTGAGCAGGCTGCCGTCGAGGCCGGACGCCAGCGTTCCGTCGCCACGTCGCAGCTGGACGACCCCCTCAAGTGGCCAGGTCGGGTCGGGGCGGGCGTACGAAGCCGAGAGCGTCCACCAGCTTGCAGCGACATCGGGCGGAGAGCCAGCTTCGGCATCTTCCGCGGCCAGCGCCGCGAGCGAGCCGAGCATGTCGAGCGACCCCGGGCCGGCCTGCGTCTCCACCCCGACCGGCCCTTGCAGACGGCGCGCTCCGGTCTGGAGAAGCTCGGTGACGCGCCCCTGGGTGAGCGTCGCGTCCTTCCCGAAGAGCAGCGCGATGGCGCCCGCGACGACCGGCGATGACATCGACGTTCCGGCGCTGAGCGCGTACGCCTCGTCGACCACCAGACAGGACGGTGAGTCGGACGGACAGGTCGCCGAGAAGATGCCGGACGAGAAGACCGCCGGGTCGGCGTCGGCGCTCATCGCCGACGCGATGAACTGTCCGGGGGCCACGATCTCCGGCTTGGGCACGCCGGTCGCAGTCGGGCCGCACGAGCTAAAATCGGAGATCCCGTCGAGGTCGGCTTCGCCGAGCGCTCCCGCCGAGAGCGTGTTGCCGGCGATGTCGTCCCACTCGACACGGGAGATGCTCGAGCCGACCGCCAGGAGGCGCGGGTGTGTCGCCGGAACCGAGATCGTTCCCTCGGTCAGACCACGGCGGAACAGGCCGAAGGAGAACCCGGAAGGCGCGATCCACAGCTGCGCGTCCCCTTCGCCCTCGAGGGTGACGGCCAGCTCCACGCCCTTCGCGGCGAACTTTCCCTGAATCGCGATGACGGCGCCGTTGGAGTCCGCGGTGAGATCGCTGCGCGTGTCGACGACGTTGTTGATGACGCCGACCTTCGAGCCGTCGTCGCCCTCGTAGCCCGCCTCGTCTCCCGGCTCCACGGGGTCGACCCACGTCTCGCCGTCCTTGCCTTCGACGCCGACCGCGACCTCGTCGCCCTCGCGCATCGTGACCCAGATGAACACGCCGCCCCCTGCCGGCGCGGACGCGATGAAGGGCACGCGCACCGCGGAGCTCGGTCGTACGCGGACCTCGGTGTGGATGCCGGTATCGTCGCCCTCGATCGGGATGAGCCCTCCGCTGTTGCCTGCAGAGATGACGATGGCGCGCCCCGGGTGATCGTCGCCGACGAGCGAGGCCAGCGCCTTTTCGAGGACCGACGTCCCGTCGTGCGAGCCGAAGTCGCCGCCCAGGCTGAGGTTGGCCACTGCGGGCAGCGCCATGGAATCGGCGCGATCGAAGACGAAGGTCGTGCCGCGCAGGATGTTGGGATCGGAGAACCCGCCGAGCGAGCCGGAGGCGGCGACGACGAGGGTCGCTTCGGGCGCCATACCGACGTATTTCGTTTCGGCCGTCCCTTGCGTGCCGCGCGAACGACCATTGCCCGCGGCGATTCCAGCCACGTGCGTGCCGTGCCCCGAGAAGTCGCGCAGCTCGGTGGGAATGTCGCCGGCCGCCATCACCTCGTCGAGCTCGCTGCCCGACCAGACGGCGCACGTGCCGACGTCGATGCGATCACAACCGAGGCGCGACTCGATGTCGGCATGCACGCCGCGCGGCAGTCCGAGAGTGAGCAGCCAGGCGATGCGCGACTTGCCGTCCGCGTCGAGGAAGCCCGGATGGGTGATGTCGATGCCGGTATCGACCACGCCCATGACGACCCCGCGTCCGGCGAGGCCGGTCTGCTCGCGGTACGACGTGGCTCGCGCAAACGAACTGGCCTGGTCCATGAGCGGCTGCTTCGGGGGCCCGGTGAACACGTGCAGCCCCGGAAAGGCGTCGTCGAGCGCGAGGACTTCGCTGGGCGTCAGCCGAGCGCTCCCGAAGCCGCGCAGCATCGGAAAGACGCCGACGTCGGCAGCCGAGACGCCCGCGGGCAGCTCGACGAGCACCGGGAGACGACCGTCCGCCTCCGCGATCCCGGGTGCCGTAGGCATCGCGCGGATGAGACGTGCTGCTGGCACGTCCGCCTCGGCGAGCCCGGTCAGAGCCGCGAGGACAGCGAAGCTCGAAGCGGCGACAAGGACACGACGCGCGGCCAGGCGCGAGATCGCTCTGCCGAGCGAGCCGGTGATGCGAAACACGCGGGAGACGCTAGCACGCAGGGTCGCGCGGCGATCGGGCGACCCCGGCTCCTGGCCGACCCGCGGGTCCACCGGCGAAGACCCAGAGACCGATGCGGACCTTCGAGCTTGAGGAACGATCGGCCACCAGGGTCGGTCAGGAGGGACAGGCTGGGGAAGGTGTACTCGCACGGCACGACGGCGTTCTCTCCGTCCGCCCATGGGTACTCGCTATTCGCTGGCGTGGTGTCACGGTCGATGGCCGGGGCAAGGCGTTCGACCTCGCGCGACAATGCCAGCACCCTCGTTCGGACCACGCCGAACATCGCGTCGCGCCCTGCGTAGACCCTCCCTACGGACGGCGAGAGGAGCCACGTCTTCATGAACTTGACGAGGCCGCCGTGGCTCGTGGTCAACACGTCGGCATCGCTCTCGGTGTCGCGCAGCCGGAACGCCTTGGCGATCTTCTCGCACGCCATCTGGAGGTAGTGCAGCGCGTGGCACCGAGGGATGTTCGGGGACGCGGCGAGCAGCTCGTAGACCAGCAAGTCCGACCGGGCCTGCCGGTGGAACGCCGACGCCCACGCCTCGCGACTCGGGGCCATCAGCCGGGGACGGGGCGGGTGATTTCCTCGGCGAACGACAACTCCCAGCCCGGTGGGTGCTTCAGTGCGGAGGGGTCCGATCGGAGCCGCTCGTACTCCTCGGGCGTGATCTCCGCGATCACCGTGCGGAACGGCACGTCATCCGTCGGAGAGAAGCCGAACGGCTCGATACTGCCCGTCGCTGGCGTCGACGCGTTCACCTCAAGGAGCCGGATCGGCGCGTCTGCCGACGTGTCCACGCTCGCTCGGAGGAGGAACACCCGCTGGAGCTCAGGCTCGACCCGGAAGTGCCAAGCGATGAGTTCGCGCGCGGCGGTGTCTCTCGCTCGGTCCTGCATGGCTCGACGCTAGCACAACCTGTGACGGTCTCAGTCGACGCGGATGACCTCGGCGTCTTCGCGCAGCTCGCGCGTCAGGAGGCATGCTCTTGCCATGTAACCGACGAGCAACGCCGCCCACCCCGATGGATCGTCGCTCAACTGAATGATTTGTTTCTGGGAAATCCCTGGGGGCGCACGAAAAGAGCGCGAAGATCGAGCAGGCTCGCGACCGCCCGTCGGAGATCGCGTTCGAGCCCCGGCCAGCGCGCCGGCGCTCGCTCGCGCACCAGCTCGAAGATCCATCCCTCATTCGACGAGAGCACTCTCGCAGCCGTGCGGAGGCTCGCGAGCCACGCCCTCGTCGTCTCCCGCGAGGTCCCCGTGTCGTCAGGGTCGAACGAGAAGGTTGCTCGGAGCGAGGCGAGCTCAACCAGATGCTCGTGCTTGGTCGCGGCCTCGAGGTGCCGTCACGCCAGGCCTTCTTCAGGGAGTATCGGAGCTTGCCATTTGCCGTTTCTTCGAGGCGCTCTTGCGCGATGGGCGGGCGGCAGACGTAGCGGCGTCTCGGTGCCGCTCGCTGCGGCGCTCCTCCCGGGGGGCGGAGGGCATCGACGTGCCGGGCTCGCGCGGGCTCGTGCTGCGCGGCGAGCTGCGGACGACGGAGATGGACGGACTCGATCCGGGGACGCGCGGCTGAGCCTGTTCGTGGTCAACGATCGCCGGGTCGAGGAGCTGGATCGGGAGACGCAGTTCGTCTTCCAGGTGCGCCTGGCGCTGACGTTTGCCAAGGGCTTCGTCTCGCGGCCGAACCGGCGAGGCGAGGAGGCGAACGACGACTATCAGCGGGTGCTCGCGCTGATGTTCCGCGATCGGCAGGAATGGGCGGTCGGGCACAACACCAGCCTCGAACCGCCGGTGGTGAAGGACGGCAAGGTGACGCACCTGCGCACGACGCAGCTGCCGTCGTACGTGGTCCCCAGCATCAAAGCGACCACGCGCGAGGGCGGGGGCAGTTGTCGTCGCCGTCCAGCGTGCCGTCGTCGTCGTCATCCACGTCGCATGCGTCACCCTGACCGTCGGCGTCGCTGTCCGCCTGATCGTCCACAGTCCCGTGCGCGTCGCTTCGATCCTGATCGGCTGGGTGAGAAGCTCGATCCCACCGGGGATGGCCGCGGCCTTGCCCTTGGCCATCCCCGCCGGGTCGACCACCGTCGTGCCGTCGGCGTGCGCGGTGAAGAACACGTCGTTGTAGCTTCCGATGCCCAGCTGGTAGCGCCCGGGCACGAGCGCAAGGGTCCTCTCGCCCTGAAGGAGCGGGAGCGAGTAGGAAAACGACCAGGCGCGGCGGTAGCGCGCGTCGATGGCGCTCAGGGGGCGTGACCTGGTTGCGCGAGACGTCCTCATCTGCGGACTTCTCGGCGGTCGTGAGACCGGCCATGCTGGCCCGCTCCATCGACGCGCGCCCGCAGCGAACGATCCACGTGACGAACGAAGACCCGCCCCAGTCACCTCCAGCCTCGCCCGATGCGCGGACCGAGCCGCGGTCGACGCCGTCCGCGTCGCCGTCGCCATCGGCCTGGGCCGCCCCGCCCGTCGCCGCGGCGTTCATGGCACCCGGCAGCATCTTCGCCGGCAGGTACCTGGTCGGTCCCCTGCTCAGCGCCGGCGGTCACGGGGCGGTGTACGAGGTCGTGGATCGGCGCAACGAGCGCATTCGCGCGCTGAAGGTGGTGCTCGGCCAGCACCTCCGCGATCCCGCCGTGGTGGAGCGCTTCCGGCGCGAGGCGATCGTCACGGCCAAGATCGAGAGCGAGCACCTGGTCGAGGTGCTGGACGCCGGAGTGGACGAGGCCACCCAGATCCCGTTCATCGTCATGGAGCGGCTGCGCGGGCTCGACCTCGCCGACCGGGTCGATCGCGCAGGGCCCGTGCCGCCGGCGGACGTCGTGGTCTACCTGCGCCAGGCGGCGGTCGCGATCGACCGCGCGCACGAGCACGGCATCCTCCACCGCGATCTCAAGCCGGAGAACCTGTTCCTCACCACCCGTGACGACGGCTCGCCGCGCGTCCGGGTGTTCGACTTCGGGATCGCGAAGATCCTCGATGGCACCTCGGCGGTGAACACCCAGGTCATCGGGACTCCCCTCTACATGTCGCCCGAGCAGCTGCGCGCCGACGCGCGCCTCACCGGCGCCACCGACGTGTTCGCGCTCGGCCACATCGCCTTCACGTTGCTGGTGGGCAAGCCCTACTGGTTCGAG
>Ga0335394_10005811_pt1 | contig 13932 bp, 7 predicted proteins | sample MAT03_FD_205741 | JGI IMG/M metagenome (GOLD analysis project Ga0335394, IMG submission 205741) | Freshwater microbial communities from Lake Fryxell liftoff mats and glacier meltwater in Antarctica - MAT-03 (spades assembly) (version 2) ...
AATGGCCGAATTCGTGCAGGCGATTGGCTTGTTGCCAATGTAGGCAGCCAAACTAGGCCAATTCGTCTGATCGGATGGCGGCGGAGTCGCGCCGGTAAACTTCAGTCCGTGCTCTAGGTCCATGTCGAATTGCACTCCCAATCGATTCACAGAGACTCTCGGCCCCATTTCTTTCCCGGGTTTGGAATCCGTGGGATAAAGAACTCCTATGTCGAATTGCTGATCCAGCCAATTGGTATCGACAGAGCAGCTATTGCTTGAAACCTGTCCTTGCACACTGCGCAAGCTACCGTCGCTGAATTCCGCGTTTGCGATATGAAGCTTCCCTAACCCTTGTAGTGGTTGTCCAAATGGCAACGACGCTTTACCCAAATCGATCGAATAGAAGTCACCTCGAACGGTGGTCTTCCAGTGTTGATTGTTTTGGCTACCCTCAATCGTGCCGAGAAAACAAGCCTGTTCACCCAAATGTTTGAGCGACGGAAATAGCTCGCTCAGAACTTTACAGGACGTCGCGGCGGTCTTGGAGTTTATAGTCCAATGGGTAGATTCTTCAAGGTGGGCGCGTTCGACGCTAAAGGAGGCCAGGCTTGGAAACTCCGTTTCGTCCATCGAATACGAAACCTTTAACATGGAGATCGATTCCGTCGGCTCGAATTTCACCAAGACATTCCGAAGTTTCGTTTCGTTCGCCGCATTGGAAATCAAAAGTTCTGGCATTAGTAAACCGAGCAAACAAGCCGAACTCTGCGGTCGGCATAGATACCGATCATGGACAACTTGCATTGCGTTGTGGATTTGTTCACCGTTGAGTACCGGTGATTCAACCTCGACCAGCCAGCCACTTCGGCCCATCGAAGCCTGAATTTTTGCGATCTTAAGAATCTCCCTTTGGGTTTCCGGGTTAATGCAGACAAGATCGTCGGCGCGAAACCGATGCGGGCTCGGGAATTCGATCGATTTGAATCGGACATCGACTCCAAGATTTTCGCTGAGACGGCGTTGCCAGCGTTCCTTTTGATCGCTTTGGTACCACGGGGTTGCGATTACGACGCTATAGCCCGCAACGCTGAGGACTGGCAACAATGCTAGCCAAAAAAACACCATTCGGCACAGCGCTCGCTGCGTCGACTCGTGAAATCGAAGTCTCTTTTTCCTACCTTTGGAAAGCATCCGTGCGAGCCTGGGAGCGATAGCAAAATACCTTACGAACTCTGGCGACTCACAGATATCAAAATCGACGCTGAGTCGCAAGTTGATTTTCTGGGACCCCTAAATTGCATTTTGCTGCTATTGCATCTAAATTGTTACCGATCCCAAAACGATTCCGCCACTTTTTTGAAACTTGAATGCTATGCGTCGACGAAAGTTCATTGGAAGTATCGCATTTGGAACGGCCGCAGCCGTTGAGTGGAAACTGCATGCTTCCCCGGTTATGCGCCAAGAGCCAAACGTCGCAGTGCCCGCACATGCCGATGAAGATATCTTCGCATACATCGATCGAATCTACGGGAGATTCAATCGAGAAGCCTACTTGAAGGTACTCGGGAGTGCGAACGAGTTCAAAGAAGGAGATGCCATTGTTGGAGTCGCGGCTGACGATGCCGCCGCTAGATCCAACGCCCGAACGCTGTTGGCAAATACACTTCTCAGCAATATTGATAGCAATCCGCCGTTCGTCGACGAACTGCATGCGTTTGCTTTGCTAGCAACGACTGGGCAGGTTCCAGCTTTGAAAGAGTTGACGGTTGGAGGCTTGAAGGCGAAGCTTCTTTCGTGGAGCGAAGAGAAGATCCATGCCATAAAGGGTTCCCTATCGAGCGACTGCATTGCATGCGTAGTCAAGCTGATGTCCAACGAAGAATTAATCGCAGTCGGTTCGAAGGTGTTCAATCCACTCCCGAATAGCTGCATCGGCGCCAAGGGGTATCTCGGGGCGAGGCTTCAGCCCAATTCACCGACCGATCATCTCGACGATATTCGTTGGCAAGTGTTCAATGGTTTCGCGTACGCAGTCGGTGATGTTCTTCTTGGCAACAACCCTGTTTCGAGCGACCCAGAGTCGGTGTCGGGCATCGAGCGTGCTTTGCAAGAGATCCTGGTAACCTTTGAAATAGCCGACGCGATGCCGCATTGTGTTCTCTCGCATATCGATGTTCAAGCGGCCGTCGAGGAAAAAAATCCGAATTCAACCGAACTTTGGTTTCAAAGTATCGCGGGCAACGATGCAGCCAATAGGACTTTTGATATCAGCATCGAAAAAATGGTGCGACATGCCAAAGCCCGTTCTTCCGGTAATTACGGACTCTATTTTGAAACGGGGCAAGGAGCTGATTTTACCAACGGGCACAGCCAAGGCACGGACATGCTCATCCATGAGTCTCGGAAATACGGATTGGCTCGGGGATTGACCAAAACAGTACGCGAGGCACGTATCGAAAAAGGGTTGCCGCCCGAAGCTTGGGTTCATGTCAACGATGTCGCAGGATTCATTGGTCCAGAAGTCTTTCGGTCCAAAGAGCAACTGGTGCGATGTTGTTTGGAAGACATCGTGATGGGCAAGTTGCACGGTTTGACAATCGGCTTGGACGTGTGCTCGACGCTGCACATGGATGTTTCGTTGTCGGATCTCGATTGGTGTTTGGACCAGGTTGTGCCGGCGTGTCCGGCTTACTTGATGGCGTTGCCGACCAAGATTGACCCCATGCTCGGCTATTTGACGACTGGTTTTCAAGACCACGTTCGGCTTCGCGAAAAGTTTGGCTGCCGCGTCAACGACCCGATGTGGAGTTTCTTTCAAACCCTTGGAATCATCGACCGAAACGGCAGGCCAACGGAGCACTTTGGCGATCCGAATTGGGTGTACTTAAAGTACCAACGCAAACGAGGGGATGAACGCGAGGACTCCGTGATCATGACGGAGGGAAAGGCGAAGCTGGCCGAGATTCGAGCCCGCGGAGTGTTCATCGCCGAGCAACATGGCAAAAATCCTTGGGACTTAACGTCGAAATTGAGTACGGAAATACAAAGCATTTACACCGACGCAAAGAAGTGCATTTGGAAAGAGTGGGATGAGGATTTTGTCAAACGATTGCCAAACACCGTTCGAATTCGAACTCAATCCACGGATCGCCTCGAGTATATCTTACATCCTGTTTCGGGAGAGCAACTTTCCGATGTGTCTCGTGACGCATTGTTGAAACTGCAACCTCAGATTCGCGAACCATTTGATTGTTTGCTCATCGTTTCGGAAGGACTAAACGCATTAGGCGCAATGGACGACGGCCAACTGGTGCCGCTGGTCAACGGCATTCGCGAGGGGTTGGCAAATCGTGGTCTGCGAGTAGCGCCCCAACTCATGGTGATCAACTCAGGCCGCGTTCGCGCTGGCTATCGCATGGGAGAACTGCTTTTCAAAGAGGCTACCGGCAGGAAGACGATCGTTCACGTAATTGGCGAGCGGCCGGGTAGCGGCCACCATACACTCTCTGTCTACATTACGACCGCAGAGGGGTCTCTGTGGAGCATCGCTGACCAAGTGGACCATAATATTACCAAGGTCGTATCGGGGATCGCGACCACTGCCTTGAGACCCGAACTAGCCGCGATAGAGTGTGTCAAGCTGATCGTTTAACAATAGGAATCGAAACGGGCTAGTGAATCATCCGGTCTTAATTTTGGGGTACGCCCTTAGTTGCACGACGCTCCAAGTCGTAGGAATCACGACGCGGAGCGTCGTGCAACCAAGTTTGCCACCCCAAGCTTTTTGTCTGGACGACGCACTAGTGATTTGTGATAGCAACCGTAATTCTTGGCTGCAACAGAGCACTAACCTTGGTTATCGCATTCGCACGACGCGTTCGGCTAATATCTGTTTGGCGGCTAAGCTGGGGATATATCCGCGAGCGCCATAGACTGTGACAGGTTGCTGTAGATAACGCCTCAAGTTGAGGGATGCTGTCGATTGCACATATGCGATGACTTTTCCTGCGTCATCGGTCAACGCAAATTCGGGTTGTCCTATGATCGACGTATGAACTTGGACCAGCCAACCGGAAGCGTCTCCCTGGGACTGGGACATCGCGTTGGTGGCAATAGTATTGGAACCATTGGCTATGGCATTGGAAACCATACTCCCGTTCAATCCCGCGGGAGCTGTGGTAGGCGTCACGCTGCTCGCTTGACGAACCGCCAAATTCGAAGCAAAGCCGTTCGATTGCTGAGCAAGCAAGGATGGTTCGCGGGCTAGACCCATCGTTCGCTGTCGTAGTGATTCAAAACGATCGATTCTCTCAATCAGCAATCTGGCTTCGCCGCGCACCAACGGATTGGCGCCATTTTCCACCCACGATGCCGCTTGGTTTCTCAATTGTGAGAAGTTCCAATTCTCGGTTGGACTTGCGACCACCTGCGTCAATTGAGCGAGCGCCGACTGAATTTCAGGAGTTCGAAATTCTTCGGGATCTTCGTCGCTATTGAGGTTGTCCGAGTTCATGGCCATTGAGGTTGGCGAAGTGTTTTGATTTCGCATGCTTGGATTCAGGCCATGCCAAGCGGTCGTATCAAACACGAGTGGGCTCGCGGTTGGTTGCATCCCGTACTTGTTGTCCATGTTTTGTGATTGTAGGACCATTTGAATTGCGCCGGTTTGCGCCGAAGGGTAGTTGGATGGAGGTGCAGCGCCAAAAATGGGTTCTCGCGAATTCATCCATCGTGCAAAAGTCGATTCGCCTTGGTTCATCGGTGCGCCCGAGGGCACAGGCTGACGCAGGCTGCTGCTCGTGTTCCATCCTGGAGTGCTCTCAAACTCGGACTGTTCGTACTGCGGACTCTCATATCCAGATCCATTGTATGGGGAGCTGTCGGGCGGTAGGGCCATGGTTGGCCCGCGATGGCCCGGGCGAGGCAATCGATCCAGACGGCTATTTCCAACCGGACCGATCCGGCCGATGTTTCCTTGTGACGGGGTTGAGTCGAATTGCTGAGTGATCGCAGTGGTCGCCGGTATACGGTCCGCTTCGATAACGCTGAAGCCGATCAGACCAAGCAGACTACTCATCGGCTTGATGCGAAGCTTTGGGTCCGTCGACTGCATGGCTTCCCATTGCCGTTGGCCATCGACCTGATGTTCTGCTGAATTGGTCGTGTTCTTCGTTCGCCTAGCGTTGGCACGAGAGGGGATGGGACGAATACGGGTTGTGGTCGGCATGGCCACCGTTGGCTCCTCGGAATCCACCAAGATGGATTCGGGATCTGTATCTTGAAGCGTGGTCGATGAGTTGCTCACTAGCTTTGCCGGTGTGCCCGATGTGCCCGAAATGAGCGGAGTGCCCCGTGACTTGACTTCCATGGCGGGCGAATTGATGTTTACGCGAATGCCATCAGCTGCCATTTTGCTTTGGATCTGGGCTTGCTCTTGTTGGATTTGCTTTTCAACTTGAGCAATCGCTTGTTGTTCGTCCGACCACACGACTTTACCCGACTGAGGATTTGGTTTTCCAGAAATGGGTGCCGGTGTCGAATCGTCGACGAAGCTTGCTAGCTGAACACCTTGGTCTTTAGAAATGGTGGGTTGTGTGTCGGAGAGTTGCGAGGTCTTCACCCATCGAAACTCACCTTGGGGTGGGGCGATGCGATACCAGAGCTGCTTCTTTCCGTCGTCTGTCATTTGCAGTTCTTCGCCGAGCACTTGCACTTGCTGAGATTTTGTCAGTTCTGTTTGCCACATGAACTCGGAGATGTTAGGCGATTCGCTGCCAACCCAAGCGGGCGACTTATCCTCGATTACTTCGGCGGCTTTACCACCAGGTAGCAGGTAAGCAATGTTGGACGGTATCCAGTCGTGGCTTCCCGACGGTGGTCGAATGCCAGACCAGCCATCCGAGGTCTCCATGTAGACGTCGACCGCGGCACCGCTCAACAGTGTTGACGTGGCGTAATACTTTTCGGAAGGCCCGGAACGAACCGTCGCTTTGTTCGTGTGGACCGATCTGTTTTTTGGTTTGTCGAAATGGGCAGCAACATACGATGGTACTTGCTTGGCTTTGGGGGAGGCGGTGGGACCGTCAGCAAGAAGGCCTTGTCCGTTAGAAAAGAGTGATCCACTGACAAGCAATACGGATACGATGGAATTGCGTCGCATGCACTTGGTCTGGATTTGCATTTTGGCTTATGTCCTTCATTGAACACGATTGGATGCGGTTCCGGAAGCTAGTAATACTTGAGTGATTTGATCGGCGATGGCGCTATCTTGTTCGCGGGACTTCAGGATACGGAGCTTAATCATCGCGTCTGGATGAGTCATGGATCCAAGGAGAACAATAGCGCGTCGTCTAACATTGGGATCTGCGCTTTCCGCCATCCATACGAGCCATGTGATTGAGTCTTCGAATTTTGGATCGCGAGCGATGGTCTCCATGGCTTTAAGTCGTTGCTCGACGTCGCCTTGTGCTAAGCCCACGGCAATCTCCAGCTGAGGAGGTGTCATTCCGCGACGCACGAGTTCGTTAAAGGCATGTTGTACAGTTGTCGTTTGGGAGCTTGTTAGCAGTGGCAATAGTTTTTCGAGATGCAACTTTTCGTAGCCGCGAGGGCCATTGGACTCCGGCGTTTGGATCGTGACTTTGTCTGCGTTGGAGGTAAGATCATCTATCGGCTCGGGCGAAACGAATGGTGCTGGGACGACGATTGCTTGGTTGACAGTTCGCGGGATGGTGAGACTGAGGTTTGGCAATTGAGGTACGCCTGTTGTTGTAGCCTGATCTCTTGGTGTTCGCATGCTAGTTGGAATGGTCGGAATATCATTAAGTTTGGACACCACGATCGGAGCTGCATTTTGAAGCTGCCGCATAGACGGAGGGTCAAGCGAATCGGCGCTATCCGAGCCGGAATCATTGATGCGCATTCGCGTAGCAGTGCGTGTTGGAATTGCTCTCGCTATCTGTGGAACCTGAACCTCAGAATCGCTAAGTGATCTCGCAACAAAAGAGGGAGGTTCGGCCATCAACGGCGTTTCATTTGACGGAGACGTTGGTGATGCGCCGATTTGGGATGGGTTTAGTTCCTTCAGCGCTAGCATGATCGGCAACACATCGTCGGATGGCTTTCCAGAAAGTTGAGCAAGTTGCTGTTGCCATTCCCATTTCAACCAAGCCTTGGATGCGTATGGCCAACTCCATACCACGGCCGAGACAAAGGTTAGGTAAACAATCGATCGCTTAAACCACGAGAAATCACGGGTGGACTTCTTGGTGGTTTCGCCCAATAGCCAATCCACGTCAATCCGAACGACTTCTTTTTTTCGGTTTCTTCTGCCTAACATCAAATCGATTTCGAATGCAACAGTGGAACGAAAAGGTAGCGACGATGAAAAAAACTATTTCCAACAACTTAGGCATATAGATTAAAGTTGAGGTGCGCAACAAGCCCAAAAAGATGGCGTGTGTGTTATGGCTGCGGCTGCTGCGGCATCGCTAGGTCCAAAAGGAACCAGTCATCGATTGAGGCGCGATCGGAAATCGAAGGAGCTCTCGACTGAGTTGACGCACTTGGGTTAGACCGCAAGACGCTCATAGCCCAAACTCGCTCTGTCCAACTCTGGATCGAGGCGTCGCCTCCCGAGATGAGTTGTTCCAACGGGATTGCAATCTCAGCAGACCAGGATGACGCGCTGTGGTTCATTGCGATGTGCCAAGTTGGATTCCATTGCAGCATATCATTGACGGCGTCCTGCGATTCACCTGATGCAGACCAACGGAATTCAAACCAACTCGCATAGTCGCGGTCGAGATCGATTCGAAGCTGGATCTGATCGCTGTCAGGTTTGATACTATCGCTCTTCCTATTCTTGGTTGCGTTGTGAGTCGCACTAGTGGGAGCATTGCTAAAAATATAAAGATACTTCTTATCGCGTGCGAGCCTGACTTGCGTGCCGTTACTAGCGGGCGCGGCCCATGGATCTCTTAGATCGATTTGTGTTGCGGTTTGCCAGAATACTTCATCGGCCTTGCCATCGAGAAATGGTGCCTCGTTTGTCCACGACAGCTTGGGTGTACTGTTTGCAGGCAAAGCAACAGGTGTTTGCAATTGAGCAGCAGATAACTGCGGTGGCGCGGTCAGTTGGTAATAGAGATTGCGTTCCGCTTTGGCTACTTGGCTCCAAGTTGGTAAATAAGGAGAAAGGGGTGGCCAGAAATCGGCATAGCTGCGACCCAGATTGACAGACAAGTTTGCGGACTCATTTCGCAGTTGCATTTCACGGTAACGGGACGCGACCAGCCAGCTCCAACGCGGATCTGTACGTCGAGGGGAAAACGCGTCTGGCCATTTCGAAAACAGTCTTGTGAATTCATTCAAATCGCGGTCCGTCGAAATGGGAATCCTCCGGACGGAGTTGATAAATGAAGCGGGTTGGACGAAGGATGAGTCCTGTTGCAATCGCGCGAATGGCGACGCTTGTTGCAGGGTGATCGCCGAGGTGTTCAATCCGTCTTGATTGCGCTGTTCCAGAGTGTGCAATTGGTTTGCAAGCAGGCGTTTCACTTCAACGCTACCGGTATGCATCATGAGCTCCCAGTATGCGGCTTCCGCTAAGGCCGATTGGTTGTCTCGCTCTAGTATGAGCTCCAAAGCCGATTGCCATCGATTCCATTGTCCGGAACGTCGGCACTGAATGGCGATTTCAAGAAGCACAGGGGAGACAAATGTGTTCGGGACGTCTTTTGCGGCGGCTCGCACTTTGCTATCCCAAACGCGGTCGGGAGTGAGTGAGTTTCCGGTTTCGGAATCGGTTAGCTGTTTCCATCCAAACCACTGACTCGTCGCTGTGATCGTAGTGAGTCGTGGGCTGCTTTTTATTCGTTCGGTTATCTGGGTCGCTTGGTCAAGTAGGATTCCTTTCAATGGTGGGTCATGCAGTGCAACGCCGCGAGGTCCGGCCATCCGATAGGAGTAACGCTTTTCCGAGGTCGATTCGGAACCGCGGGCCTCGAGAAGCGGCTTGATCGAGGTCATCACGCTCCCCAAGACCATATTCGAATTCATAAGCATGGACGGCGAGTACTGCAAACCTGAGTTCGTACTGCGGACAACGACACGCTTTGGTTCCCAGGCCTCATCGGGAATTCCGCTGCTGGCAGAGAAGACTTTGTAGTCTCTTCGAGAGGCTAACGCGGAGGCTTGTTCGACTGCGTTTGCGGAAATCACTTCCAAGGAATTGCCCGTTACACTGCAGTTAGAAACGATCACATCCGGTCGCGAATTCCGAATCTCAAAGACAAGCCGCTTCATGAGTGGCGACGCGTTGAAGTCTGCGATGACGCTGGAGTCTGCGATGGCGCTGTTCAATTTCGAATTGGTTTCTGCGTAGTACCCCAGATCGCTTTCTCGAATTCCGGAGTACAGATTGCTAACGGGCATACTCGGCAACATCTGAGCTTGGGCTAGTCCTAATGACTTGCCCGCAATTTCAAAACGAGACGCGAGTTCTGGGAGTAGACCGGACCGTTCCTCAAAGCATTGGTCGTGAAGGACGATCGCGGACGCATGCCGTTTGTTCTCATGGAGGACGTTTGCCATCAAGTCCCATGCAACACCGCTGCAGGTACTTGAGATGTTGAGGACCGCGTTGCGAGAACCGGATTGATGTTGGGGCCACCACGCTTTGCCTCCATTGCGACTAGCGAATATGCTTGCCATCGGGCCGCAGGTCAACAAGAGGTTTTCATTCAGAACGGAGATGGAATTGATGGTTGTTCGATTGTTGGTGGTTACAACGGTCCACGTGTTCCCTCGATCACTGGAGGTCCAAACGATATTACCAGGTTGGCCTGAAATCCAAACCTGGTTGCCATATCCGCCAGCATCCAGCAGGGAGTAAAGTGAATGATCCGAAGGATTGCCGGGCAGACGTAATGACTCCCATCGAACACCGTCGCGCGAACGGTACAATCGCCCTGCTTCACCTCCGATCCACCATACGCCCTCGATGACTTTGCAGAAACGAATGGGCTCGAACGGAGTCAATGGCAGATTCACTGGATCGAATTCAAGACCGGTCGTCGAACGATGGACTTTTCCCACCCGATCCACTGCGATAACTGCACCATCTGGTCCGACGGCCGCGCATTGTATATGACCGCATGGAGTAGGGCGTCCGGCAAACGTACGTCCTCCATCTGTACTCTCAAACAGTGCAGACTGATAGTGATTGGACCAATCCCCCCAAGCCAAGATATGGCCGGGCGCAATGCGTTGGGCTCCTATCAAACGAGGTAGATCCGTTACCGCCGACTCCCAATTTTTGCCGCCGTCGGAGGTGGTGAGTACCACGCCGACGCTACGATGCGAATAAGGCTCAATCGTGCCGCCCAACACGCATCCGTTTAACTCATCGGAAAAACAAACTGCGTATAGAACTGCGTCAAATCGTAGATGCTGAACTTCCCAGTGCTTACCGGCATCGCCAGAGAAGAGTATTAAGCCTCGGTCGCCGACGGCCCAGGCACTATCTACTGAAACGAGTTGGCATGCGCGAAGCTCTCCGTCCGCGACGGAGGCGGTTGTTTCCAATGCCCATGCTGACTTGCAAACCGTAATCGCAATGAATCCAAACAATAAACTGCAGCGAAGCATTGCGACTGGAATTGGCATTCGTTGTCTTGGCAGGGTTATCATGGCCGCGTAAAGCTATTTTTGGAGCTCGGAGATATCTAGCGAACCAGGGATGTCTTGGGGCCACTTTGTCCAGATCGGGGTTTCCTCTCGCACCTTCTTGATAAAGTCGCTGCGAAGCTTCGTGGTCTTTTGGTCGATGAGTTTCTTTCGAATTCCAGCTTGTACCTCGGCAAATGTTTGAGTGCGCGCTTGTTCGCGTTCGAGCACTTCGACGATGTGATAGCCAGAGCTGTTTTCAATGATTTGGCTTAGTCCGCGCACAGGGTTTTCAAAAATCGCCTTATCGATCTCCTTGCTCTTGAGTTCCCCTTGGTTGGTCCAATCAAACAGACCACCGTCGGCTGCCCCTAGACCGGTCGACTGTCGCTTTGCTACGGCCCCAAAGGGCGCACCACCGAACAGGATTTGGTTTCCCATGTCCGCAATAGCTTGATAGGCTGCTTCCTTGGTAGGAAATTTAGAAAAGTCAGCCGATAGCATTTGAAATCGAACTCGCGAGGGTCGCTTGTACTCGTCTATGTGGTCGTCGAAAAAATCGCTTAACTCGCTCAACTCCACAGCGGGACGCTCGGGAACTTTCTCACGCACATGCTCTTGAGCCCATGTGTTTTCTGCGAAATCGCGCATCATGGACGGTAGTGTTTTACCCGCCTCCGCAAGCTTTTCTTCGAATTCAAGATCGGATTGGCAATTCATCTTTTCCATTTGCATCGGCTTCCATTTTTGGTGAAAGATTTTGGCTGTTTGCGTCTCCATGTGTTTCTTTGCGTCCGCGCGGTCATTGACCGGCTTGCCCGAGACCTTATCGTTCAAGAATTTCTGAGCCAAGGCTTTCCGCGTAACGACCTCCATCAGCTCTTTCCGCAGTTGCTGTTCGAATTGACTGTGACCAAGAATTTTTGCAGTGAGTTTGTTGGGTGGGAAAAGATCACCGACCAGAATCGGAACTTCTCCGACCACAGCGACACGCATTCCCGCTTGGAAAACGTCCATGCTATCGGTCGAAGGAACAATCTGGGCTTCATCGAAGCCGATGTTGCCTGCCGACAAAAACTCTGAAGTGGGGCCATCCTTCGTTTTGGTTGGCGGATTCGTTAGCATTCTCTCAGCAACGTAAACCGGCTGTTCGAGCCCTTTCGAACCAGGTGGCAAACCGCCGACAACGGTTGGACTGTAGGGTTGGTATTGATTCGGAGCCTGTTGGGCAAACACCGCGCCAGGGATGGTGGCAAGCAGTCCAACTAAGACTGGAGCAATGATTTTCTTGATTTCAACCATTATCTGCAACTCAACTTTGGGGTGGATTCGATTCAAACCAAATCGATTTGGAGACCTTCCATGGTTTCCGCTGAAAGTATAGGAAAGGGGACGCGTGCACCGCAATAGAGTTCACATGGAAGCTGGTCTTGGATCTCCCCTTCCGCTTTGGCTGTCCTATCGTGTAAGTCGGCGAGACGCGATAGTGTCGGATCGTTGGGATTCGGCATCGTCGCGACTCGTTGGATCTCCGCAGGATCCCGGGCCAGTTGCCTTTCATACTGATGCTCTTGTCGCTGCAGTTCGCCGATTTCGCTTTCCAATGTCTTCTTAAATTGGCCCAGTACTTCTCGCATCAATCCTTCATCCGTCGCGATACATCGAATCTGATCGATTACTCGAAAACATCTTAGGTCTTGGACATCTGGGTTATGTGTCGACGGCTGATTTGGCGAATAACCCATCGAGAATTGCTCAGAACACCCAGGGGGGGTACCACCGGCGCGGGAGCATGTCGACACGAAAATAGCCCGGCCTATCAAGTGCTAATGGCTGTTCTCGACCGTCGAATTCCGCTCATACTTACCGGAGGGATCGCAGCCGAGTATCAAGACGTCTTGTCGCGGCCGTCCGTACGAAAGCTGACTGGACTTACAGTGAAGCAGAACACGGAGGTCGACTGGAGGGTGCAGACCACCGGTGGGTGGTTGTCGATCCCGCAACTAACCGAGAATACGTACTTCGAAATTCAAAGTGGTGCTCACTCTTGGGAAATATTGTAGAGCTTTTGGAATGTCGTTTCCAACGGATTGGCCCGTAAACTGCCCAGCGGCTGGCCCGCGATGAATGACGTTGGCCAGGTTGACCTCTATCCCACATGTCGTGGTAGATTTCGATGTTGCAATTGCGAGAAGCTACTTCACTTGCCGGAAGCCATGCAGCGGAAAACGCTCGCCAGGAACATAGGCGGGACAGCACATAGCTGTGCACATCGGGATTCGTGGAGGCGATGACAAGCGGAGAACGCCGCCGATGCAACCTGTTCCCAAAAAAGTTTTCTAAGGCTTGGCTTCCGCCTTCACACCGCTTAGTGGATGTTGCGTCACAGCTTCCCAGGCGAGTTCTTGTAGGAGCGTGTTCAACTTCTCTTCTTGGTCACCTAATTGGGCCGTCTTTAGAATTGAGGGAACCGGCAGCCCAACCGGGTTCTTACAATAAATTACGGCATAGTGGCAATAGGCATTGAGGGCCATGACATGCCCTTTGACGTGACCGAGCGGGTCGGCAAATAAATCCTCTTGCATGGTGATGCCAGGGGACTGGCCTGCAATGACTTTGTCGCGGAGAGCGTTTACCGCATGTCCGACGGGAACAATAAAGACGCCTTCCTTTCCAATCTTCTTGTTCAGTTCACGGACGTGCTCGTCCAGTCCTGCGAAGTAAGGCTCATGCAGTTTCTTCAGCTGTTCGAACGTGATCGCATTGTGATCCACTTTCGCTGGCCGCAGTTTGAAAGTTACATCGTAAATATCAAACCAATGCTGGATGATTCGAGACCCACCTATATAAGACTGCCCCACCTGTTCATGCCCTTTGATTTCCCCAACTTTTGCCATCTCCGCCAGTATCGGGGGCATGAAATAATAGAAGCTGTGACCGCAAGTGCATATCTTTAGCCCCTGCGTGATAGGCGTTTCGGAAACGGAAACAGACTCCAGCTTCTTGTCTTGCGCCGTTGCGAAGCCGAGGCAACTTAGGGATGCCAGCAGCAAAACAACTGAGCCGAAATGGCGAGCCAAAAAGAAAGTAGAGTGCATGGATATTCTTCCGGGGAGAGAACGCAAGTCCGAAGCAGGAAACAGCATAGTTATAAATCAATTCACGATGGAACTCATCCTTTTTAGGCAACCGACCAATAAAAAAATACCAACGAACCCACCTCTGGGTGGGACAGTCGGTTCACGCGGAAGTTCCTTGATGACTGCCATGCCTAAAGGTGAT
>Ga0335394_10005814_pt1 | contig 13928 bp, 15 predicted proteins | sample MAT03_FD_205741 | JGI IMG/M metagenome (GOLD analysis project Ga0335394, IMG submission 205741) | Freshwater microbial communities from Lake Fryxell liftoff mats and glacier meltwater in Antarctica - MAT-03 (spades assembly) (version 2) ...
TGGGTTGCCGGTTCCGGTCCTCGGGTCACCTCCGTCGAGGATGCTCCCCTGCGGTCCTCACCGTCGCCTTGCCCTCCGAGCGCCTCGACCGCGATCATCGATCGACTTGTCCATTCGCGGGCCCTAAATGTGGCGTCGCGACTCGAAGCCCTGGCTCGACCCCAACAGATCCTGGTGTCGCGGTCGACCAAGGAAGGAGCACCCGGCCCCGAGTACATCCCGCTGGGCACTCACCAGGCACCCGGCCGGGCTGAACCGCTCGAGCTCTTCGAGATCGCGACATGACCGACCCACCCGCCCCCCTCGCTCCCGCCGCGCTCGCCCCCGCGTGGGACTCCGGCGACGTCGTGCTCGGTCGCTACCGCCTCGAGCGCCAGCTCGGCGTCGGTGGCATGGGCGCGGTGTGGCTGGCCCGCGCCCTCGACCGCGACGTCGCGATCAAGGTCCTCTACCTGGTCGACCCGCTGGCCCGCGGCCGCTTCGTGCGCGAGGGCAAGCTGGCGGCCCGCCTCGACCACCGCGGCCTGGTGAAGATCTACGATGTCGGCGAGGAAGCTGGCGCCGGCTTCCTGGTGATGGAGCGGCTCACCGGCGAGACCCTGTTTCAGCACAGCGCCCAGGCCCTGCCCCTCGACCGCATCCTGGGCATCGGCGGCGAGGTCGCGCGCGCCATGACGGTCGCCCACGCGGCCGGTCTGGTCCACCGCGATCTCAAGCCTGACAACCTGTTCGTCGATCGGCGGGGCGACGCGGTGCGCGTGGTCGTGATCGATTTCGGGCTGGCCTTCGCCACCGACGGTGATGCCCAGCTCGGCCGCCTGACCCGCGCCGACGTCACCGGCGGCACGCCCGGCTACATGTCGCCCGAGCAGGCCCGCGCCGACCCGCTGACCTCGGCGACCGACGTGTACGCGCTCGGCTGCGTGCTGTTCGAGCTGATCGCCGACCGCCCGCCCTTCGAAGGCGCGACCGCGCTGGTGATGAGCAAGCACGTCTACGCCACGCCGCCCTCCCTGCACGCGGTGGCGCCCGGCGCGCCGGCCGAGGTCGTGCTGCTGGTGTCGCGCATGCTCGCCAAGTCGCCAGCCGGCCGGCCGACCATGCACGAGGTCGCCGCCGCCTGCACCGGCTGGCCGAGCAGCTCGACGGCGCGACCTGGCCGCCCCGCGGCTTTGGGCGCGGCAAGCTCCCCGAAGATCGCGCGCATCGCATGCTGACCCGCGACGAGGCCCCATCGGGCACGCCGGCCGGCGCGATCATCGGCACCGCCGCCGTGTTCGGCCCGGTGCCCGACGACGTGCTGATCGCGCTCGCCACGATCGGCATCGCGTCGACCCGCGACGCCAGCTCCTGCGACCTCGTCCTCGCCGATGTCGGGGACGCCGAGCTGGCCCGGCTCATCGCGCGGGGCCGGCCGGTCATCGCCACCACCGCCGCCGGCGACCTCGCCGCCGCGGTCACGCTGGCGCGCCTGGGCGCCGTCGACGTGCTCACCCGCCCGATCCAGCCCGACCTCGCCGCCCGCAAGGTCGAGCGCGCCTTGCGTCGGGCCAAGCAGCGGAGCTCCTGATGTCTCGATCGTTGGTCCTGTCGTCGATCGCGGTGTGCGCGGCCCTGACCGCCCCCGCCCGTGCCGACCAGCCGGCGCCCGCCCCCGCGGCGACCTACGTCGTGCAGGACGGCGACAGCTGCATGTCGATCGCCGTGAACGTGCTGGGCGATCGCCGCCAGCTCCGAGCACTGCATCGCCTCAACCCGCAGCTCGGTAAGCTGCCCCACCTGCTGCACGCCGGCCAGGTCCTCACCCTCCCCGGCCACCACCGCAGCCCCGATGCCCGGCTCACCGGCAAGAGCGGCGACGTCCGCTTCCGCACCGCCGCCGATCCGGCCTGGGACGCCGCCACGCGCGGCATGGACCTGTTCCGAGCCTGGCGGGTCGGCGCCGAGCCGCGGGCGTCGGCCCAGGTGACGTTCCGCGACACCCAGCAGCTCGCGCTGCGCGAGAACACGGTCGTCATCATCTACGGCCCTGAGCTGCGGCGCGTCCGCGGCGCGGCCCCCGAGGCGGTCCTCGAGCACGGCACCCTGCGCACCCGCCTCGCCGAGCTGTCGGGCAAGGCGCCGCCACCGATCACGGTCACCACGCCCTCGGCCCGCGCCACCGTCGGCCAGGGCAGCGCGGTCATCGGCGTCGACGACGACGGCCGCTCGATGGTCGCCAACCACGACGGCCGCGCGATCGATCTGCGCGGCACCGGCGGAGGTCGGGTCGCGGTGAAGTCGGGCATGGGCACCCGGGTCGCCAAGGACAAGCCGCCCGAGAAGCCCCGCAAGCTGCCGCCGGCCCCGACCTGGATCGCTGGCGCCAGCCGCTTCGTCGCCGTCGACGGCCAGGCCGCGCTGCGCGGCGCGTGGACCCCGGTCAAGAGCGCGGCGTCGTACCGCTTCGAGGTGCTGCACGGCGCGCTGGTGGTCGCGTCGGGCCAGGTGCCGGCCACCGTCACCGCCTTGGTCGTCGAGCGCACGCCGCCGGGCGACTACCGGGTGCAGGTCGCGTCGATCGACGCCGACGGCCTCGAGGGCAAGCCCAACGCCGCGCTCGTCGTCGCGGTGCGCGCGGTCGCCATCGCCGATCCCGGCGCCGACGCGCCGACCGTCCCGACCGCCAGCGCCGACGACGAGCCCATCGACACCAGCGCCTCCGCGCCCCTGCGTCCGGTCGCGATCGGCGCCCGCGTCATCGCCGGGCCCGACCTGACCTGCGCCGCGGGTGGCCTCCCCGCGGCGGTCACCGTGCTCACCGCCACCGGCGCAACCGAGGTCCAGTGTACCGCCGCCGACGGCACCGCCTTCGCGCCCTTCGTCCTCGCCGTCGACGGCATCGAGGTCGCAGCCTCCTCCACCACCGCCGCGACCGTCGGCCAAGGCCAGACCATCGATCTCGAGATCGCGCTGCGCTCGCGGGCGGCCCTTGGCGAGGGCTGGCAGCTCGAGCCCTCGCCCGGCCTCACCGTCGACCACGTGACCCGCACCGCCGAGGGCCTGCACGCTCGCGTCGGTGCCTCCGACGACGCGCCCGCCACCGGCACGCTGCGCGTGGTCGACACCGCCACCCAGCGCACCGCGGGCGAGGTCGCCCTGACCATCACCGCCCGGCCCGACGAGGTCGCGTCCATCGACGAGCCGGCGCGGCCGCGCGCTCGCCGCGATCTGCCGATCACCGTCGGCGCCTTCGGCGGCGGCCTGCTAGTGTCGTCGAGTGGCGAGCTCGGCAACGCCGCGGTGTCGGGCTACGCGCCCGAGAGCGGCGCGGCGGTCGGCCTGCGCGCCGCCGGCTGGCTGCGTCACCGGTTCTTCGTCGAGACCGAGGGCTCGGTCACGCCGACGCGCTTCGCTGCTTCCAGCGAGCTGGTCTGGGTGTTCGGCGGCCACGCCTACCTCGGCGCCCGCGTGCTCGCGCACCGTGCGCTGACCCTACGGGTGCTGGCCGGTGGCGGCTTCTACGCGCTGCGCAGCGACTCGCCGTTCGTCGCCGACGACGTCGACCTCGACGCCTCCTACGGCGTGGCCGGCGTGTACCAGCTCGGCCACCAGGTGCGCCTGCGCCTCGACGGGCGCCACCACCTCGTCCCCGATCGCAGCGACGATCGCCTGGGCAGCGCATTCGAGCTGTCCGCCGGCGTCGAGCTCGAGCTGTCTCGCCGCTAAAGCGACCAGCGCGCTTGCGGCGACCGCCACCCGCTTGGTAAACCCGGCGCCTCATCGGAGCCGTAGCCAAGTGGTAAGGCAGAGGTCTGCAAAACCTCCATCCCCCGGTTCAAATCCGGGCGGCTCCTCGTTTTTTAGGAAGGCCTTTCGCAAGGCCTTCCCTCGGTGGGGCCAGGTCCCCACCGAGCCTCCCTACCGAGAACGGCCCTCCGGGCCTGCGGGCAGGAGCCCGCGATCGTGCTGCGCGGGGCGCTATCGGGAACGGCCCTCCGGGCCTGCGGGCAGGAGCCCGCGATCGTGCTGCGCGGGGCGCTATCGGGAACGGCCCTCCGGGCCTGCGGGCCCGCGATCGTGCTGCGCGGGGCGCTATCGGGAACGGCCCTCCGGGCCTGCGGGCAGGAGCCCGCGATCGTGCTGCGCGGGGTCCTACCGGGAACGGCCCTCCGGGCCTGCGGGCAGGAGCCCGCGATCGTGCTGCGCGGGGCGGGCCCAGACGTTTCGCAGGGTGGGCTGAGTGGCGAAGCTGTATTTTCGGTATGGGACGATGGACAGCGCGAAGACGCTGAATCTGCTGGCGGTGGCGCACAACTATCGGAAGCAGGGCAAGCGGGTGCTGCTGGTGAAGCCGCGGATCGATACCCGGTTCGGGACGACGACGATCGCGTCGCGGTCGGGCTTGGCGGCGGAGGCCGATCTGATCCTGGATGAGGGCAGCGTGCTCGAGCCGAGCGAGCTGGCTGGATATCACTGCGTCCTCGTCGACGAGGCCCAGTTCCTGGCGCCGGCGCACGTGTTGGCGCTGCGACGCGCGACGATCGACCCTGGCGTGCCGGTCATCTGCTACGGGCTACGCACCGACTTTCGGACCCAGCTATTTCCGGGCGCGCAGCGGCTGATGGAGCTGGCCGATCGGATCGAGGAGGTGAAGGTCACTTGCCAGTACTGCAACGGCAAGGCGATCTGCAACCTGCGCCTCTCCGACGGCCGCGCGGCCCTCGACGGCCCGACGGTGCAGCTGGGAGACACCGAGTACCACCCGGTGTGCTGGCGCCACTACGACGACGCGGTGCGGGCTGCGACGGCCCGCTGACCTCGCCCGGCACGATCTGGCACCTCCCAGAAGTCGGCGCGCGACGCATAGTTGCGGCGGCGCGTCGCCACTCGGCGACAAGTGCCGACAATTCAACACGTTGAAATGACAAGATATTATTGGCTCGGCCGACTCGCGCCATCTACCGTGCCCGCAATGAAGAAGCTCATGACGATCGGTACCGCCCTCGCCCTCGCGCTCACCTTGTCGGCCACCGGCTGCAAGAAGAAGACGGACGACGCGGCCAAGACCCCCACCGAGACCGCGAAGCCCGAGGAGAAGCCGGCGACCCCGCCCGCGATGGACCCCGCGGTTCCGCCCGCCCCGCCGACCGCGCCCGCCGTTGACCCGGCCACCAACCCGACTGTCGCCGCCGCCACGGGCGTTCCCGAGTGCGACGAGTACCTCTCGCTCATCGAGAAGGTCGCCGCGTGCGACAAGTTCGCGGCCGCCGCGGACGGCGTGAAAATGGCCGGCGAGGCGTGGAAGGCCAGCATCGCTGGCTGGGGCCAGCTCGACGAGGCCTCGCGCAAGACCGCTCAGTCGGCTGCCGCGACGACCTGCAAGGCCGCTTCGGACGGCCTGAAGGCCTCGGCGACCAGCATGGGCTGCACTCTCTAAATTCCTGGATACCGGCGTGCCACCGCGCCAGGATCGACGTGCGATCGGGCGGGGTGACGTGACTCGGGCGTCGGCAGGTTCCAGCGAGCGCTCCCAAGGAGCGAGGAACGGCGGTGCTTGAGACAGCCGGAAATCGTAGAGCGAGAAACGCCGGGCCTGGAAGGGCTCGGCATTTTTCGTTTTCGGCCAACGACCGAAGACCAGTGACCGAGGCGTCAGCGAAGGAGGAGCACGTTGTCGACGCGGGTGGCGCGTGCCGGAGGAGGTGTCGGCGCGGGATTGGCGCAGTGCCAGGCGCGGAGGTCGCGCTGACGGGCGCGGAGGCCGCGCTCCTGCTGCTGGAGGTCGCGCTGCGCCGGAATGATCCACAGCGCGTCGAGCGTGGAGGCGCCGATGACGACCAGCACGAGCGCCCATTTCAGCCAGCCATCGGGCGACCTGGGGGGGCGAGATTCACAGCGCAGCGGCGGGAGCGGCTCGTGACTCATACGGGACCCTCTCGATGGAAAAGACCTGGAGCCAAGCGTACCCGCGGTCGCGCGATCGAGCCATCGCAATCCTTCGGGCCCGCGAATGAACAAGTCGACCGTTCTCGCGGCCGATCCATCCCGGCTGGCTGCGTTGCCGGTTCCGGTCCTCGGGTCACCTCCGTCGAGGATGCTCTCCTCCTGTCCTGACCGTCGCCTTGCCAGCCGGGCGCCTCGACCGCGATCCTCGATCGACTTGTCCACTCGCGGGCCCTCACCGCCGATCGCGATCGCGAGTCCCCTTCCGCTCGGTCGACACGCACTCGATGACCATCGCGCGGATGGCCGAGCGGCTTTCGGACACCACTCGAACCGTCAGCAGAGCGGACGATCGGGCGGGCACTTGCTGCTGAAGCCGCGGGCGCGAGCGTCGGCCTCGGCCTTGAGTCGAGCGGTCTGGGCGCGGAGCGCGGCGGCGCGCTGCTCGGCGGCATTGCGCTCGGCGGCGTTCTTGGCGCCGGCCAGATCCTGGTCGAGTCGCGCGAGCTGGCCGTCGAGGGCGCCGAGTTGGGTATGGATCTCTTGGAGGTCTGCCTTGGCCTGCTGCAACTGCTGGTCGGCGATCTCCTGTTGCTGCTGGGCCTTGACGAGCGCGGCCTGCGCGGCGTGTGTCGCGGCGTCAGCCCGGGCCTTGGCGTTGCTGCGATCGACCGTGATGACGACCGCGATCACCGCGGCGACCACCGCGACCGCGACGGTGCCGAGCAGCCAGGTCGGCCGCTGGCGAGACGCGGCGAGCCGGCGCACCTCCATCTCCTCGCTGAGGCGCCGATCCTCGAGCACCGCGTCGTGATCGGCGCGGGCGCGGGCTTCGGCCTCCTTCACCCGAAGCTCCTCCTCGCGCACCTGGAGCGCGATCATCTCGCGGTGCTGGCGCGCGGCATCGGCGTCGGCGCGCAGCTGCGCGACCGCGACCTCGCGCACCCGAGCCTCGCCAGCCATTCGCACCCGCTCGCCGGCGGCGACCGCCTCGCGCTCGGCGTGGGCTTCCTCCTCGACGCGACGAACCTCGATCGATTGCAGCTCACGAAGCGAGAACAGGACCGAGCTCTCGCGTCGATGCGAGGACGAAGCAGGCGGCATGGAAGCGAGACACGATCGCGCGCACCCAGTTGCGATCAGCGCCCGACCCGCACCGTCATCCCCTGCGTGTCCTCCTGCATCACGCACCGGCCGGCCGTACACACCAGCACGCCGCGCTGGCGCAGCATCAGGTCCCTGACCTCGATCTCCGCCGGTCGATGGTCCCTCCGCTCCACCCGCCCCTGGTTCGGCTTCTCATCCTGACCGCGCGGCCACAACAGCAACCCGTCCCCCAACCCGGCCGCCACGATCACGATCGCGAACGCCCACTTCGCGACCCCTCGCTCCAGCAGATGCCTCCGCCTCGACTCGCACTGAAGCATCGGTAGCTGGGTCATGAACCCGCAACCGTCGCCCCCGCCCCATTCTTCCCTCCCTGGCCTCCGCCATCCACTCCGCCCGACGACTCCGCCCGACGACTCCGCCCGACGACTCCGCCCGACGACTCCGCCCGACGACTACGCCCATCCACTCGCGAACCCGACTCACCGCGCGATAGCAACTGAGAGAAGGGCTTGAGAGCCCTTCCTCATCAACACAGCGGCTGATCGGGCGGGCACTTCGGCTTGACCTTGCGCCGACGCGCCGCGATCTCGGCCTCGACCCGCTTCTGCTGATCGCGAATCGCCGACTGGCGCGCCGCGACCTTGTCGCGATCGGCCTGGTTGTTGGCCGCGAGGAGGTCGCGGTTGGCGTCGTCCATCTGCTGGCCGAGGGTGGCGAGCTGCTGACGGAAGCCCTCGACCTCGACCTCGGCCTGGCGCTGGGCCTCCTCGGCCACCTTGCGGGCGTCGTCGGCCTTGCGCTGCTGCTCTTCGGCCACCGTCTTGGCGCGGTCGGCCTTCTCTTTGTCGTTGCTCTTTTGGACCATGATCACGACCGCGATGATCGCCGCGATGACCGCGATGCTGACCACGACGACGAGCCACACCGGGCGCTTCTTGGAAGCCTCGACCCGACGAATCTCCATCTCCTGCTGGAGGCGATGCGACTCGATCTGGGCCTGATGCTCGGCGCGGGCCCGAGCCTCGGTCTCCTGGATGCGCATGTGCTCTTCGCGCAGGCGCATCTCGGTCATCTCGCGTTCGTGCCGCGCGGCCTCCTCGGTCGCGCGGACCTTGGCCTGCTCGACCTCCTCGGCCTTGCGCTGCACGTCCATCTTGGCGCGGATGCGAGCCTGCTCGGCGTCGCGCTCGGCGTCTTCTTCTTCTTTGACCCGGCTCTCCTCGATCGTGCGCAGCTCGCGCAACGAAAAGAGCACCGAATTCTCACGCTTTTCAGGCTGGGCCATCGTGGTTCGATCTTTATCACGCACGATTTCGCTGGGCAACGGGCGTCTCCGCTCGCAGCGTCGCGCGCGCGCGGTTGCGGCGGCGTCGCCTCGGTGCGATACATCCGGCGCCTCGCGTGGGATTCGTCGACCTTCACAATCACTGCCTGTTCGGCCTCGATGACGGGGCCCGGGATCTGTCGACCTCGCGCGCGATGCTCGACGCGCTGGCCGCGCTGGGCTTCACCGAGGTCTTCGCGACGCCGCATCAGAAGGCCGGGCAGTTCATGCCGGCCCGCGCCGCGGTCGATCAGGCGCTCGCCGAGGTCCGCGCCGCGGTGCCGACCGGCCCCACGCTGCGCCTCGGGTTCGAGAACATGTGGGACGAGGTGTTCTTCGAGCGTTCGCAGCACGACACGATCCCGTCGTACGACGACGGCGACGCGTTCCTGTTCGAGCTGCGCACCCAGGTCATGCCGGTCGGCTTGATCGAGCACCTGTTTCGCTTCCGCATGAGCGGCAAGGCGCCCGTGCTCGCGCACCCCGAGCGCTACGAGGCGCTGTGGACCGACGCTGGCCTCGCCGACAAGCTGCGCCGTCAGGCCGCCTTCGTCGTCGATCTGGCCGCGCTGGTCGGCTACCACGGCAAGCCGCAGCAAAAGGCGGCCCGCCGCTTCGTCGAGGATGGCTGGGCCGCCGCGGTCGCCACCGACGCCCACACGGTCGAGGATGTCCGTACCGCCGCCGAAGGCGTCGCGTGGATCGAGAAGAAGCTGGGGACCCGCACCGTCGAGCGTCTGCTCGACGACGGCCCGCGCGCGATCCTTCTCGGAGAGCTGCCCGAGTAGTCCGCCATGAAGCTCGCGATCAACCTGGCGCTCAGCGCCCTCATGCTGGCGCTGTGTCTGTGGCTGGTCTGGCCCAACGAGCACGGACGCGAGGCGCTCAAGGCCACCCTCCAGGCCCTGACCTGGGCCGGGTTCCTGCCCTACCTGCTCGGCTTTTACGGGCTCATCGCGGTCGTCCACGTGTGCCGATCGTGGCGCTGGAACTACCTGCTGGCGCCGCTCGGCGTGCACATCCCTTTCGGCCGCATGCTGGCGGTGTCGTCGGCGGGCTTCGCCGCGATCCTGCTCTTGCCGGCGCGCCTCGGCGAGTTCGTCCGACCCGCGCTCATCCGCAAGAAGGGCGAGGTCTCGGCCACCGCCGCGCTTGGCACCGTCGCGGTCGAGCGCATCGCCGACGGGCTGGTGGTGTCGGTGATGGTCGTGGTGTCGTTCTTCTTGCTGCAGCGGCCCGACTCGCCGGGCTGGATGATGCCCACCGCGTACCTGGCGCTGCTGGGGTTCTCGGTGCTGATGTTGTTCTTGGTGTGCGCGATGTGGCGCCCGGTGCCGACGGTGCGGTTCGCGCTCGCGCTCACGCTGGTGCCCCGCTTCGCGCCCCGCATCGCCAAGATCATCGAGGCGAAAGTGCTCGAGCTCATCCGCGGCTTCGCGGTGCTCAAGGACCCCAAGAACCTGGCCTGGTTCGGGGCGTGGAGCGCGGCCTATTGGCTCGCCAACGGCTTGGCGACCTGGCTCCTGGCCCGCGGCATCGGCCTCGAGCTGTCGTTCACCGGGGCGTTCGCGACGATGGGCTTGGTCGCGGTCGGCATCAGCCTGCCCAACGCGCCCGGGCTGGTCGGGCAGTTCCAGTGGCTCACCATGCTCGGCGTGTCGTTGCAGTTCGGGCAGGAGCGCTACGTCGGGGCCAACTGGCTCCTCGACAGCGCCAACAAGATCGACCAGCACTCGCCCATCTACGGCCAGGTGCTGACCTTCGCGATCTTCATCCACGGCCTGCAGGTGATCTGGTACGTCGGCACCGGCCTGGCCGCGATCGCGACCCGTCACGTCTCGTTCCACGACATGTGGGCGTCGCGAAAACTGGCCTCCGAGCCGCCAGCGAGCGACGCTCCCGGGTCGTGAAGCGCCTCCTCGCCGCCCTGCTGTTCGCGCTGACCGTGACGGTGCTGACCGCGGCGCCGCCCCGCGCCGAGGCGCGCACCCAGCTCACGTTCGCCTATCCGGCCGACAAGATCTTCGCAGCCTCGGTGCGCTTCCTGCGCGTCGACGAGGATGCCGCGATCGTCGAGAAGGATGCCGACTCCGGCTACGTGATCTTCACCGTCGTCAGCGACGGCAAGGCCTACCGCGGCGCGCTCGAGCTGGTGCTGACCGAGAAGCACGGCCGCCCCGTCGTCACGGTCGCGATCACGCTGACCGATCGGCCCGACTACCTCGAGGCGACGATGCTCGAGCGGCTGCGGCGCAAGCTGCGGGCCGAGTTGGGCGACGAGCCGTCGGCGCCGCCGCCCAAGCCACGCCCCAAGCCGGTCAAGCCGGCCGAGCCCGACGCAGCACCGACCGAGTGACGCTCGTCGATCCACCTCGGCGGGTGGTTCGTAATCGGTTCGTCAGCCGCCATGCACACCCGGGACGGGTATGTCATTGCTTGCCGAGCTGACTCACGCTCCGCCCATGTCCCTCGACCTAGAAGCTCTGCTGCCGCTCTACGCCGTCGACGCGCTCGAGGGCGACGACGCAGCGTCGCTCGAGGCGATGATCGCGCAGGCGCCTCACCTCCAGCCCGAGCTGGCGGCGCTCCGCGATTCCACCCATGAGGTGGTTCAGGCGCTCACGCCGATCGAGCCGCCCCCGCACCTGGTCGTGCGCCTGATGGCGTCGATCGGCCACGGCCCCTACGATCAGCTCGCGACTCGCTTCGCGGCGCTGTTCGATCTCGGCATCGACCGTGCGCGCGAGCTGCTCGGCTGGATCCACGATCCCGGCAAGTGGCACCCGGCCACGCCCGGCGTGTCGCTCATCCACTTCCGCGGCGGCCCGTCCCACGTCGGCGCCGACTGCGGCATCATCCGGATCGCGCCCGGCAGCTGGTTTCCGTGGCACGCCCACGTCGGCGAGGAGGTCACGCTGTTCCTCGCTGGCACCGCCCGCGATCACGAGGGCACGCTCCACGTCGCGGGCGGCGAGCTGGTCCAGACCGCCACGACGGCTCACGACTTCTCCAGCGTCGGCGAGTCCGATCTCGTCTTCGCGGTGCGCTACCGCGGCGTCGACTTCGCGGCCAAGAAGCCGCAGTAGCAAAAACCACGGTAGTACAGTCGCGCGCGATGACGCCCGAGGTCGACCTTCGCAGCGATACCGTGACCCGCCCGACCACCGCGATGCGGCAGGCCATGCTGAGCGCCGAGGTCGGCGACGACGTCTACGGCGAGGACCCGACGGTGCACCTGCTCGAGGAGCAGGTCGCCGACCTGCTCGGCACCGAGGCCGCGCTGTTCACGCCGAGCGGCACCATGGCCAACCAGATCGCGCTGGCGGCCCAGGTCCGACCCGGTGACGAGGTCATCGTCGGCCAGGACGCCCACTGCTGGCGCTTCGAGTCGGGCGCCCTCGCCGCCTTGGCCGGCGCGCAGACGTCGGTCATCCCCGGCGACGGGCGCTTCACCGGTGACGGCGTGCGCGCGGCCTACAAGCCCGGCATCTACTACCTCGCGCCGTCGCGGGTGGTCGCCGTCGAGAACACCCACAACATGGGCGGCGGCATCGTGTGGCCGCGGGCCCAGCTCGACGACGTGGTCGCGGCGGCGCGCGCGCTGGGCCTGGCCACCCACCTCGACGGCGCGCGGCTGTGGAACGCGGTCGCGGCCGGCACGCTGGGGGTCCGCGCGCTGGCCGCCGGCTTCGACACCGTCAGCGTGTGCCTGTCCAAGGGCCTGGGCGCACCGGTCGGCTCGGTGGTCGCGGGCACCCGCGAGACCATCGTGCGGGCCCACCGGCTGCGCAAGATGTACGGCGGCGGCATGCGGCAGGCCGGCATGCTCGCGGCGGCCGGGCTCTACGCGCTCGCCCATCACCGCGAGCGCCTCGTCGACGATCACGCCAATGCCCGGCGCCTGGCCGAGCAGCTCGCCGAGGTCCCCGGCTTCACGATCGATCTCGCCAGCGTGCAGACCAACATCGTCGTGATCGAGACCGCCCTCGACACCGCCAAGCTGGTCGCGATCTGCGCGCAGAGCGGCGTGCGCATCTCGACGATCGCGGCCGGCAAGCTGCGCTTGGTCACGCACCTCGACGTCGACGCTGCCGGCTGCGAGCGCGCGGCGAGCGTGCTGGCGGCGGCCGCGAAGGCTCGATGATTCCAGCCGGGCGCGCGCTGGTCGCAGGCTGGGTGCTGGCCGCGTGCTCGGCGCCGGCGGTCCCGGCCTCGCTGGCCCGGGCCTATGATCTCGAGCGGACCGGCGACGTCGAGGGCGCGCTGGTGGCGTACCGGGCGGCCCAAGACCGCTGCGGCGCGGTGGCACCCAAGCTCCGGCAGCGCGAGGACTGCGCGCGCGCGCTGCTCGGCGAGGCCGCGCTGCTCGCCGATCACGGGCGGACCGCCGAGGCCATCGCCGCCTACGCCGCGGTCCCCGAGCGCTCCGACGACTACGCCCCGGCGGCGGCCGAGGGCCTGTACCGGGCCGGGCGGCTGGCCTACGGCGCCGACCGCGTGCCCGAAGCAGCCGCCTGGCTGTGGCGGGTGATCGAGACCTATCCCGACGAGGCGTTCGCCGGCGACGCGGTCGGGTTCATCGTCGCCGAGGCCCGCGGCGACGATCCCCGCGCGCTGTTCGTCCGGCTGTCGGCGGCGTTCACGCCCCTCGAGGACAGCGACGTCGCCGACAACTTGATCTGGGCGCTGGCCGACCTGGCCGCGCACGAGCTGGGCGATTCGGCGACCGCGATCGAGCTGTACGACCGGATCCCGATCGACCATCCCACCAGCGGCCTGCGCGACGACGCCCGCTGGCTGGCCGCGGGGCTGGCCCGATCGCGCGGCGACGCGGTCGGCGCGGTGACTCGGCTGCGCGCGCTGCTCGCCACCCGCGAGGTCTCGATGGGCGCCGGCTCGTACTTCTCGGTGTGGCTCGACGACGCCCAGCTCGAGCTGGCCCGGGTGCTGCGCGACGATCTCCACGACGCGGCCGCCGCCGCGCGGGCCTTCGCCCAGCTCCCCGCCGACTATCCGCGCTCGATCCTCGTCGACGATGCGCTCCACGAGCTAGCCGCCCTGCAGGAAGCCCGCGGCGAGGCCGCCGCGGCGTGCGACGCGGCGGGCCGGCTCCTCCGCGGCGACGCCGAGTCGCGCTACGCCGGCGACGAGCAGGCCCGGTTGGCGCGCCTGAGCTGTCCGAGCTCCCGACGATGATCGAGCTGCGCGACGTCACGGTCGCCTTCGACGGCGTGACCGTCCTCGACCGGGTCTCGCTGGCGGTGCCGGCCGGCGCGCGCCTGGGCGTCATCGGCCCGGCCGCCGCCGGCAAGAGCGTGTTGGTGAAGGTCATGGCCGGCCTGGTGCCGCCGACCACCGGCCGCCTGATCATCGACGGCGTCGACGTGACCGGCTGGTCCGAGGAGAAGCTGGCGCCAGTGCGGGCCCGGATCGGCATGCTGTTTCAGAACTACGCGCTCTACGATTTTCTGACCGTGGCCGGCAACGTCGGCTTCCCGCTCGAGCGGCGCGGCGAGCCGGCCGACGTGATCGGGCCGCGGGTCGCCGATCGCCTGCGCGCGGTGGGCCT
>Ga0335394_10005816_pt1 | contig 13926 bp, 12 predicted proteins | sample MAT03_FD_205741 | JGI IMG/M metagenome (GOLD analysis project Ga0335394, IMG submission 205741) | Freshwater microbial communities from Lake Fryxell liftoff mats and glacier meltwater in Antarctica - MAT-03 (spades assembly) (version 2) ...
TTGAAAACTAGCGTACATATAAAATCACCACAGCAGATTTCTTTGAAATCTACAATAAATCTGTGCGAGCACAGATTTTCTCAGATTCTCTTTGAGAATCTAAGTTTGGGTTATCTCAGATTCTCTACCTAAAGGTCGAGAATCTACAATAAATACCAGCAAACTGGTATTTATCTCATCTATTATCCTATATAAGGTTAACTATTAAGATTATAAATTTATAGTTAGAAAGATGGAACTTTATTATGGATAATTATTTTAGATATCAACCTAAATGTCTTCAGGAATAATACCAAATGATGATATTAAACAGACATATGAACGATTGATATCAGAACATGATAAGCCTCTTGATTTTAATGATACAATCAAGAAAGACATAATGGTATCACAGAAATTTCAAGAAACGTTTTGTTGTAGTAATCCAGTTTACATACAACAAATAGATACTATTAAAGCAACTAGACCCAGTGTAGTAGTTGACAATACAGTCGGAGCTTACTTATACGGATGCTTTCAACCAGAATTAGCAGTTGAAATTGCATGTACCCCAGCATGTACCACCGGATTAAAGAATCCTGATTTAGTCAAATGTGATATTGCAGCCTATGAAAAGAAAGATGACAAATTTGTCAAATTAAATGATATTAAGAGTGAAGATGCTAATGTTTTCATAGCGAAAGATCAAATCATAAAAGAAGCTGATAGAGCGGTGCTCAAAGAAGACGGAGTTAAAGTAATAACGACATATAAACAAGATGGCACCACTATTAATTATATACTTGGTGAATCATACGATATTACTCAACCTGTACAATCTCCTCCACCAGAGGGAGTTTCAACGACAACGACAACATCATATGGTTGGTTGTGGATTCTTATAATAATCGCAATAGTTGTGGGTATTCTGATAGCAATATTTTTCATCCGATAGATATAAGAAATAGTTAAAGATAACCCAAACAAACTAACATACATCTTGTAGTTTGTTTGAGTTATTATAGTTATATCCGATCAAAGATCGAACATAATTGTCCTCGGTCACAAGACCGGTGAGATAAATTATAGAAGCCTATTCTATAATTTTATTATATATTCACCTTTGATAAATTTGAGATAAATGAGAGATAAATATGTGCAAGCAGAGATTTATTGTGTACACGGAAAAGTTTCGGTGTTATAGAAATGTCAGCTTTTACAGATTATAGAGACTCTTATTATGTATATAAACGTAATGGTAAGGAATATACTATCCCAAGTGGATTATTAAATTCATTGTTTAAAACATATGGCTATTGTGTAGATCCCGCCGTTAAGAATGGACTCTCTTTATCGCCCACCGATATAGATCAACTAACCAATCTCGCATCCACTCACAATGATTATGCACTTCTGAATACGATTAAATTGGTATCACGTGGTAAAGCTCCATCTCCACGAATGATAAACGATAATATTATGTATGAGGTTACCTTGAATGAGAAAAGTCGTTTTAATCATTCGAACTATGATAAACAAACTAATATAGCGGATGTGCTTAAAATTATATTACATATTGGGCTATATATGGCTGGATGGAGAGGTAATGATGAACCATATATTGTAACTTCTCGTCCAGTATATGACATAGTGCGTGTAGAACTTAAAATAGCACCATTAATACAATCATTATATAGTAATATGAATTATGCCCTTATCAAAAATTTTCATATTATGGCATATTATCGTGGAAATTCTCTTAAACCATCTGTAGTAGACAACTCTTTAAACATTGATCAATGTTTAAACCGTGTATCATTGGGAATGAATCAAGATTATAAACAACTCTCATCATATCTAATATTCACTGCCTATTATTATACTACAGTAGTATGTAATATACCATTACCCATGTTGGAACCATTAATTTCATCATTATCTCATGATATAACATCCGTGTTAAAGTAAAACTAGGTATAAGGTAGTCATTTACTCTAGTTTATTTGATGATATCAGATGCATCTTCATATAATCACTATACACATATATTATGTGTATATATCAATAAATAGTCCAACGAATATTATAATATGGAATATACCTAAATAGAGTTTTATATATGTTTACGTCTCTAGAATCTCCCGTTACCTTCTCCGAATCTTTCCCATTAAGAAGCTCGCATAATTCTTCTTCAGGAAAGCCCCATCCAATGTTTGATTTATCGCAAGAGTTAATCACAATTAATCCATTGATGTCGGATTCAGATCAAGTATGTTTATATGAGTCTAATCCCAATAATGTATCGTTTTCAGAAGATCATTATGATACGCTACCTCAATATCCCTATACATTTAATACAAATATATATAAAGCTGGCACGTTTCTAATACCACGAAACATCTTCCAAACTATTCCAACTTCTAAGAAGAAACAACCAAATCGGTCTGTATATAATTCAGTGTCATATCATATGCCTCATTGGAATTATCTTGATTTCACTTTGACACAACAACAAGATTTTATCGCAAAATACTTTCCAGAACGATTAACTTTGTACAAAAAATATAAGTATGATGAGGAACGTACTAATCTATTTATTTATCTGTGGTTATATATGAATGGCGGTATTTATATTTCCCCTGATTATGAATTAATTAAAACTTTGGAACCTATATTAGATTCGGCTAATACGGTGGATCTTTACTTTATGTTTGATGAAGAGAGGTATATTTCTCCTAAAATCTTAGCATCACAACCATTTTGTGGTTTCTGGATCGAAGTTGTGGATTTAATGGAAAAACGTAAAAATCATAAATATCAGCAAGCACGTGAAGAAATAGATAGAAATACGGGTCGTGGTATTTTAACAGATGTTGTAGAAGAAACACAATATAAGTATGAAATCATATCTCGCTTATTACTAGATCCATATAATTCATGTGATACTAAATATGATAAGGACTCATGTTTACGACCACTAACTAACATGCGCACATTTATGACATATATGAAATGTCAAACAGGAAGTAGCGATGAATTAATATATATTACAGGTGCTATTATCTTTATAATAGGCATTATGATCTTCATTGCCCTCATTACAAGATAAATATCATCCGTTATTATAAGATAAATATACAATATAATTATTATAGGGTAACTATGATAATTATACAATATAATTATTATAGGGTAACTATGATAATTATACAATATAATTATTATAAGATAAATATACAATATAATTGTCATTCATCATAAGATAATTATCATATATTATTATAAGATAAATATACAATATAATTATTATAGGGTAACTATGATAATTTTTTTTAATCTCGATTTCCGAATAAATCTGTAATCCATTGTGATTGATATTCTTTGATACGATGATAAATTGTTGGAGTCCTACTAATTCCACTATGTGGTAATGCCTCAATATAGTTCATGAATGTGATGTCACCTAGATTAATACATCTCATCAATTTGCCAAATTCATTCTTAACGTCGAAGAATCCACCTAAAAACTTGTGTCTTGTCACAGTACCAGAAAAATCTTGAACAAATTGGACAAGTCCCTTATTATTCTTAATAAAATCAAACAATGTTCCTAAAGTAACATTTGATGCTCCTGGAAGAACTTCATCATTGTTATTTATTGGTAACAATTGCAGGCCAATTCGACCATCGATATTTATATCAGAGAGCATTTCATTGAAAGCATTAGGTAATATAAGATCATCATCGTCCAAAAATAGCACAATATCATCTGGATTGCAACATAATTTCCTCTTATGATATATTATCTCATAACCATCAAGTTGATTAAATCGCTCAGATTGCTCATATATAGTGATGTTGTCATTAATCAAGATTAACTCATTGATGTTAAATCCTGGACAATGTATTACCAAATGTATACTAGCTTTCTTTATAGAACAACAATTTTCAAGAGTCCATTTTAGGTATTCCCATCCCTTAATATTAAATACATAAGAAGCTATCCAGATCTCACACACAACATTCATATCAGACATTATGGTAAATAATAATTATATCTCGTGATATATCAATCAGATAATATAAAAAGTTATGTATATCGAAGAACACTGGGATCGAGATATATCTAATTGATAGATATATTTATTATTGAGAGTGGTATTTAATATATTTATATTATAGATAATTTGTTATTATCTATTCTGATACCATGTAGTTCAGAGGGATATATTATCTTCTCATGATTGAAGAAGAAAGCTATACTTTGTATTACTACTCCATGTGTAATATACCACACATCACCACATGGGGATGTAGATTTACCACATTTCATACTCGAATTAACATATTTACGTACACGATTACTATATTCTTGCCAAGTTTCTGGAGGAATAGGTTTTAATACTAATGTGTCTGGATGTAAACTAGTACTAATATTGCGATGTTTGTGATGACCAAGATACTCACCAATAGCATGTTCATATGCAATATCTACTGATTGTCCTTTTTCTTCAAATATAATGGCACGAGCTATATGTGCAGTTTCCCTGGTTCGAAGATAGGGAGATGATATTATTTGTGATGGTGTGCCATAATTATGTAAAAGTTCCCGAAATCTAATATGTGCTTGTTTTATTCCGTTATCTGTTATATTAGGGTCCAATATGGATTGAGGTTGGAGATCTCGATTGGACAAGCTGGTTAATTCGAGAAGATCTTTGGTTGGATTGATTTGTGATGATTTATCTGAAAGAGATGGAGTAAGTTTATGGCATGAATCACCATTACGATAAGATTTCTCAGCGTGACGAATATACAACATTATATATATAATATAAATATAATATGAATTAATTATCAATTAAATATAATTTAAAAGATCTGAGATTACTATGGTTAGAGATGTAAAGATTTTCTGATCCGAAAGGTATATTATTATCAATATAATATAATATGAATATGTTAGATCAAACATTTGCTTTGGATGGGTTGGGTTACTGAATCATATCTTAGTTGAATAGTAAGCATTATTTAATGTAAGCGGATATGTCTAAATAAATATCTTAGTATAGTAAACAAAGTAATATGTCAAGTCATCAAGAAGATAGAAGAGAGAGGATTATATCCGATCTATCAGTATTAGCATCTCTTCGTGGTGGGCAAACACTTTCAACGTCAACTATGAAGGTTCTTACTCATAAGAATTGGTCGAGTGCAGCATGGAGAACTTATTCAGGTGAAAATCGTAAAGATACCATTAATTTCATTAAAGGTATATTGAATGAAGCACTTGATATTTGTGATCTAAGTTCTTCTCATGATCTTGAAAAAGTCGATATTATCGTTGCTAATATAGAATCATCTCTTAAAGGGTTTAGTATGTTAAAGACAACATATAGTGGTGATTATTATATTATTTCAGATATCGATCGTATTATCAATGATACTAAACGGAGATTATCTCTAATTAAACAACGACCGTTACAGCATCCCTCAATCACTAATATTGTAGATGATTATCAGGTTGATTCAGAATCAGATCCAACATTAAAACAATGTGTGCAAGAAATAGTACGTAGTAAATTATCTGATGATGATATAGAATTTGGCACGTTAGGCAATATTGTTATGAATCATCTACCAGAAGAAATAATACATCAAAAAAGCACAATATCGCAATCGAATGAAATCAACTCATCCGATACTGAGAAGATGGTCCCGTTACCAAATAGAGACAGCGTTTCAGAAACAGTTGAAGATCCAATCTATGTCAATAATACAAGCACTGATTCAAAAGACAGTGATGTCTTGCCTGATATCACTGATTTTCCTGTAACAAAATCAGATAATACTGATTTTCCTGTAACAAAATCAGATAATACTGATTTTCCTGTAACAAAATCAGATAATACTGATTTTCCTGTAACAAAATCTGATAATACAGTTGAGATCGACCAAAATTTTATTATACCTAAATCAATATATATAAACACTTATGGCGAATCAGTGTATCAAGATCTCATCAAAGCACTCCAAAATTTGATCAACGACAACAAATCAGACGATCTAGTAATTAGCAAGGTTAATACTAAACCCCTTATTGATACCAATAATAGTGATGATAGTAGTGATAGTAGCGATACTAGTGATAGTAGTGATAGTAGCGATACTAGTGATAGTAGTGATAGTAGCGATAGTAGTGATACTAGTGATAGTAGTGATGACAATACAACTACTACTGATCCATATTTCGTTGCTGATTTTACAAACGGTCTTCATCAAATCAACGAACCTAAATCCCAAGATGATTCTAAGAATATGGAATTAGATAATAAAGAAACAGAGATTAGTGAATCTATCAGACAAATCACTAAGTCCATCAAAGAAATTACTAATTCCATTAAAGAAATGAGTGAATCTATCGAAAAATGCGAAGAGATTACTGAGTCTACTGAAGAGATTACCGAATCGGCTGAAGATATTTCCGAATCAACTGAATCCACAGAATCGATTGAAGACAATAGAGTCGAATATAATGAAATAACATCTCCAAAGGATGAAATAATTTCTAATGACGAAATTGTTGAATCAGATGAAGATGTTTCTGAAATTACTGAGTTTACTGAAAGTAGTGGATCTGAAGATGATGAATCTATAGTTTCTAATGAAGTAATTTCTTATAATGTTATAGCCACTGACAATGATGTATATAAGAATGATTATATAAGAACAGAGGCTTTATATTCTGATCAGAATATCTACTTTCATACTGAATATGTAGAAGACTTTGTTCCTGAAGTTGAGAGTTTCGTAGCTGAAATAGTTGAAATAAATAAAGAAGGCGAATATTTAATAGAAGATGATATGTTCGATTATGGAAAATTAAACAGAGATATTAATCAAGACACTATGAGGACTGTAAATTCAGTAAAAGAAGCGGCTAATACCACAACGAGTGATGTGATAGCTGCATCAAATGAAACATGTTTATCTATTGATAAGGCTCTAGAAGAAACACGTGAAACACAAAGCAATGATACAGTGGTAGATGGATTAGAGGAAACTTTAGCATCAATTAACACAGAATACGATAGATATCTCCTAGGAGATAGTTTTATAAAAAAGATCAATATATGCCAGAAAGCTCTATATCTCCCAACTTCGACAGATCTATCTATGATGAACAAAGTTACCCAACTTGGGACAATCATATGTCGTTCTGCGAGGAGTCCGAACAGCCAAGATATCAATTCTCAACTAGTTTCTACCTTTGGCCCGAAATATTTCAACATTAAATCCCCTTCTATATATGAAACTGACGCTCAATATATTCACTGTTCATCTGAAACAGACTCACATATAGTGGCTCATGATACAAGTCACTATATTAATATATCAGATGAATCAGATAATTATCCAGATATCGTAAACGATATCGAATCACAAGTACAAGAAGTAGAAAACCATAAACAAGAACTTTTGATCAATGACCAAAAACGGTCAGAGGTTATTTTAGAAATGCCAACCAATAATGAAACCATTATTCATCCAATAAATATCAAATCATCTGGTATTAAATTAAGTTGTCCAATCGATTGTATTAAGAGATCTGATCGAAAGCCACGAGGTCAGGATGATGTGGATTCAGTATCTCCTATATTGAGATTGGCAAAAGCATTCAAACAATGGGTTGAAAAAATAACATCAGATCCAGAACAACTTATCGTGTAAATTTAATATCATAAATAGTGATATTAATTATAGTTAATCGATTATAAACCATTCATTGTGTAAGTTTAATATCATAAACAGTGATATTAATTATAGTAATTGGGTCAAAACCGTTATATAACCTGACCATAAAACTATTTTCGTCTATCTTTAAATGGATACTTTATATGATATTGTCTCTACATCTGACTATAAAAGTATATATAATAGTGGATACGAAGCATCTAATACACCAGATATCGAGTATGATACAAAATTCATAGATCTTATCTCAAGTACAAAAAAATGTGAAATTACTCATAATCATATGAGTACAGTGTCTAATATTATAGATAAGAAGATTTGTACAATAGATGATGCATGCAGTTTGGCACGAAATTGGTTACCACCTATAACTCAAACTGATAAGATTAATGTCATGAATATTTTGACTGGAACAGAAGCGGCTTTTGGAACACCATTATTAAGAAAATATATTGAATTGTTACGACCATATGTTGATATATTAGGGTTATCAGGAAATAATAATAAACCAAGAGAAGCTGATTGTGTGGCATCGGGAATAGTATTCTTCTACGGATGTTTATTTTATATCATGCATTTTCCTGGATGGGGGCGCCATATAGAAGACATATTTCTATATAATTTATTATATATACTTGTTGATCACTATATAGATGATATTCATGTTGATTATCATCTTAAAGATCAAGCAATATCTCAGATGTTTATGTTAATAATGGATCCATTGTCATACAAAAATATGTCTCTCATAGATCCTGTCTTAAAAACTATAGCTATTACATATCACAAATTAATTAGCCGATGTCCAACCGCACAATCTTCTATTATTAAATTATTTAAAGCCGAAATAGAAGGTCTCGCGATACAAAAAAATAATTCCTTAAATAGAACTATATATTATGATATAGCATTAAGGAAGGGGGGATATACCATGAGAGTGCTTCAGGATATAGTTGGAGATGATGATCCAACTATATCAGAATCGTCATTTCATATTGGTACTATTATGCAGCTTATAGATGATAGTGCGGATGTTTTGGCGGATATGAAAAACGGGATACATACTATAGCGACTCATGATTTACAGGTGAAAAGTAATTTAGATGAATTATGGATTGATATCATGGATAGGATTGCAAATATCGATCCACGTTTCACAATATTTATAATATTATATGTAATATTCGCCGTATATCTTCCAGATCGGATGTGTAATAGCTATACAGATAAATTACGATCAAATACTAACCCTATTAATCTATTTGATTATAATCTTGGATGTGATGGATCAGGTCTTATAGTAAATGCTGTTATTAGTGAACTTACAATATAGAAACTTTAGAGATGGTGTCGAATACAGTATAATCACATATAATAAAATTATAGAATATCATTCTATAATTATTTCAGTCATGAACATAACTATAATAAATCAAACAATAACTATTGTTATCATTGTTAAACAATGATAACAACAAAGATAGTAACAGTAATTATGGATGAAATTTAGTATAACTATGAAGTCATACTCAACTTTATATACATATCCTTAACAATAATATCATTAACATAGATACGCTGATATTTAAATTAACTTATCATAATAATATAAAATAGGTTGATATGTATCTTCTTATTCTGATAGCCTTTACAATCTTTATCGTAGTCATGATTGGGCTACTTATATGGTTTGCTAATAATGAGCCACATACCGATAAAGGGTCTTCAGAACGGGGACAAAATTTCCTTCCAACTATTGCATCCTCACTAAATGGAATACCTAGGAGTGAGATTAATTCCAAGAATAATAGTAGTTCGTCATGGTGGAAATTCGATTGGATCTCATATCAATCAGATGATATTCCAACATGTGTACATCAAGATATTAAAACAGCACGAGAAGTCATGATCAATGATTCATACCTTCATCGTTTATTAATGATAGAAATTATTAGCACGAATTACAGGTATCCTTCTCTAAATAAAATGGATACTGTTTCATCTGTTTTAGAAAAAGATTTATCTTCAGATAGTTCTTCTGATGTTATTGAAAATAGTCCAACATCAGAATTGGTCACATTTAACAAAATGTGGTATGGAATGAAACAATTGGGAAAATCATTAACACAATCCTTTGGAGGAACAATATCACGACAAATTGTGACACTTATGCATAGACGTAATGAAATTATTCGAGATTATTATATATCAATGCGTAATATTGTATGTCAAGATGGAGTATATATTCCTATTAATAAAATAGAACCATCCAATGAAATAATCAGATTGGAAACCAAACAAATTTCTGAGCTACCATTACCTAAGTCAGATATTGATCATTCTGAAATAACAAACGATCATGTTGAATTGGAAACTAGACTAGATCAAAAATCTTTATCCACTGATATATCAATAAAAGAATCATTTGCACAACAATTATATGCTGACACAGAATTATCTCACATTTTAGAAGGAAATGTTAATGTCACAATACGTAAATTAGAAATTGTGACCCGAGAATTAATAGATACTATTACGTCAGCATTTCATGTATTAGATGATGATAAAGCTGGATATGGGAACAAAAGACCGATGTCACATTATCAGAAACTTTTTAATCTAATAAAGATGTATGATAAAGAACTTATTAATCAAGCAAAAGCATATGCTTCCAAACAATATAATATTAGTATGAATTATGCACATAGTTCATTAGAAATAGTTCATCATATCAATGATGAACTAAATAATCTTATCATGAAAAGTCACCAAAATTTACAAACCATTCAATAGATACCAGATATATTACACATTGTTTAACAAAAAACATTTTATCCTAGTTATATAAGATGATCTGAATAAAATTAATACTGATTTCGATCATGTAATCGATTTTAGTAGATTATAATAATAATAAAAAAGATTTAGTTATGATGATAAAATCTGACTTATATGATGGGGTGATTCAATAATAAAATAATAATTCTTGAATTAAAATATAACTGGTAAGAGTTGTTTTTTGGTATCAAAACATGACGATTAAATATTACGCAATAGTATCTGGACGCCAACCCGGAATCTACACTGACTGGCCTACCGCTGAAAGTATGGTAAAGGGACATCCAGGAGCAATATTCAAGAGTTTTCGCACACGAACAGAAGCAGAAACATTCATACAAAAGTCCACGGCGGTCGTTACTACTGATACAACTGTAAATACACCCCATACTCTACCTTTGATCAACAAAACTATTATATATACTGATGGAAGTTTTGACGATTCTGCATGTGGATTTGGAGTTGTTATTATCACGAGTAATGGTGATAAAATTACAGCTCATGGTCGAGTCCCCACTGATATATATGCTCTTGAAACAACCAATAATGTCGCGGAATTGTATGCTATATATGTTGCATTATCGTTAGTTTGTGGTGATGTTGTTTTATATTCTGATTCGAGATATGCTATATCTTGTCTCACAACATTTGTTCATGAATGGATCAAAAACGGATGGAATGGGGTTCCTAACAGAGTTCTTATTGAGAATAGTTTCAATCTTATTGGGAAGAGAGATGTTATATTCCAATATGTGCCTAGTCATTCTAATATCGCATTAAATGAAGAAGCCGATAAATTAGCCAAGAAAGGGAGGATGCAAAATGAACACCTAATCACGATCAAGAATGGTGCGATGTCACAAGGTAGTCCTACATAATAAATAAAAATTAGTACCTGTACTAATTTTTTATATTTATAGCCTGAATAATTTAGTTTATGAACTAAATTATTCGTATCGAATTTTGATGCTTTACCTATATTATATGTTAATTGGGTTGATAATAAAGAAAGCTCGAACCCGATAAGATCTGTGGCCGGTGTATAGGTAATGTTCATCACTATTTATTAAATATAAATATTCTACTGTCATATACACATGTATATATACATGTATAATTGTGATAATAAATGGTTGTAATTATGGATAATATTTTGAATATATAAGGACATAGTTCTAACTTATAGTGAAAATAATATATATGTATACGGATATATTATTTTAACTGTAGTATCATTATTATACCTGTATACAGATATATTATTCGCCGTATAAGTAAATAATGGCCAGTTTTGATTTCATTAGCTTTGTGATAGGTCTTCTTCTTGGAGCTATTATAATGCTACTTCTTGTGTGGATAGCATATTTCACCCGATCGTTCCTATTCACATATTGTCCCACTCAAGCTCGTGCATGTAGTGGAGCAGATTATTATAATAATCCTGGAGATGCGCTCGCAAATGGTGCAAATATCAATGATATACTTTTCTTGAATGATCAAGATCAAATGTACTATAATAGAGTACCCAGGACAACTAGTTGTGTGCCTGAATCAAATCAGATTGTTCATATAGTATATCCTCAATATTGTAGTTTTTCTACTACAGGTGGTGTTTCAGGCACTTGGAAAGAAACTGCATTTAACTCCAATATATATACTCCTTCCAATGGAGTCCCTGGTCCAACTATAACAACATCAGGAGACTGTGATCCAGCCCCAGGAAGTCCTGTTGATAGTGGTGTACCTATACTAAGATGGGATACAAATCCTATATCAGATTAAGTAATTATAGAACAATAGAGCAAAAGATTATATGTTTTTTTACATAATATCATAAAATATGTTTGATACTATACCGATTCCTAATATTCCATCACATGTGGTTAAAAAGATATCTCCCGACGATAAATTAAATTTCATGTCAAATGGATCGATACCTAAAACCAGTATTCCTCATATACATGAAATGAAACAGAATGATATCCCTAATACGAGTGAACATCACAATAATGTGGAATCATCAACAGATATTTCATTAGACACTGGTAAATTAATCGCCAAGGCCGATATACTCAAAAGAGAAGATAATGTTGATAAACCAATAGCCTTAGATATTCAAAAACAAACTCCAATTGATTCGAAGGATGGTAATAGTAATGTTATTACTGATGATATAAATGACGATAGTGCATCTGTATTAGTAATTATATTACAGTGTGAGAGTAAGTCATGTGATAATAACATAGTAAATCTTAAATGGGTATTCTCTGATCCATATTTCACTGTACAGGTGTGCGCTGTGGATTCTCCTCCAAATGTGCCAGTTAGTAAAACAATTACTCAAGCACAATATCAAGAGAACTATTGTATGAGAAAGGCTCTTACATATGCAGCGGAAGGTCCATATATTACAAATTCACAAGGGGTTATTGAAGCACAATTTTGGTGGAGTAAGATACCGGTTATTATTGTTAAAGATAGTAGTGTAAGTAATATAACACCAACTGGTAAAACAGACATAGCATGTTCCACTAGGAGTAGTTCTGGTACTCTAGATATGACAAATGTTGATCATAAAAAGAATCATGATGATAATATTATTGGAGGTATGAAACGTAGAATTAAAGTAGCTCTTAATAAGGCTAGACAGGCAGATTTATTTTATTTATGTAAATGGTATGATGCATGTGATAAATATGTGGATGTGACAGGTGTTGGCAACATTGATCATAGTTCAACTTTAAAATGGTCAGTACAGCCTACATCTACTCAAGCAATTATGTACACACCATCGTCCCGAGATCATGTTAGGGAGTCATTGGTGGGGGCAACAGTTCCATTAAGTGATTTTCTGAATAATAATATAGCACAAGGTAATCTTTTGGCAACAGTATTTGTTCCTAATATTATAGATTTTGACATTGATCTGGCTACATCTAATAATGATTATGCTAAATTAAATGAATGTGCACCAGTAACGACAGATTCTGACACTACTTCTAGTGCTGCTTCATTTATCTGGTTTGCATTAATTGTAACATTAGTAATCATAGTGGCATGGGCTCTCATACAATTAGGTCCACATTATATTAATGTACCTGGGGCCAATGACTAATATATACATTATATTCACAATTAAATAATATATCTATACAGATTAATATACATATCCATACAGATTAATATACATATCCATACAGATTAATATACATATCCATACAGATTAATATACAATAAATACCAGTTTACTGGTATTTATCTTTGTGAACAACCTTAAGGTTGTTCGCTACAATAAATACCAGTTTACTGGTATTTATCTTTGTGAACAACCTTAAGGTTGTTCGCTACAATAAC